>TARA_R110000868_G_scaffold627_5_pt1 | contig 115658 bp, 106 predicted proteins | sample TARA_R110000868 | Tara Oceans TARA_R110000868 (sample SAMEA4397489) | marine metagenome | biome: Polar Biome; feature: [SRF] surface water layer (ENVO:00010504); material: water (ENVO:00002006), including particulate matter (ENVO:01000060) such as... | depth 5 m
GGGAGAAACTGGAACAAATGGTGTTAACGGAAATGATGGTGCTACTGGAGCTAAAGGAGACGCTGGTATAAATGGTGTTGATGGTGTAAACGGTATTGACGGTATAAACGGTGTTACTGGAGCGAAAGGAGATGCTGGATCAAATGGTATTGACGGTGCAAAAGGAGACGCTGGAATTAATGGTGTTGACGGAATAAACGGTGCTACCGGAGCAAAAGGAGACGCTGGATCAAATGGTATTGACGGAATAAACGGTACTACTGGAGCAAAAGGAGATACTGGAATAAATGGTGTTAACGGAAATGATGGTGCTACTGGAGTAAAAGGAGATACCGGAATAAACGGTAGTGACGGTGCAACTGGTACTACTGGAGCGAAAGGAGACACTGGATCAAATGGTATTGACGGAATAAATGGTACTACTGGAGCAAATGGTATTGATGGTGCAATTGGAGCAAAAGGTAATACTGGAACTGACGGTGCTGATGGTCTAAAAGGAAGTACAGGCTCAATTGGTGCGACAGGAGCCAATGGTAAGACAGCATATGAAATATGGCTTTCTGAAGGAAATACAGGAACTCAAACTGAATTTATTACTTCATTAAAAGGAGAAACAGGAGCCGTTGGACCTCAAGGGCCATCCCCTAGCTACAGTTCTACAGATGATTCAGTAACTATTTCAACTTCGTCAACTTCTGATGTTTTAATGTCCGGAATGAGCAAATCACCAGAACCTGGTACTTATTTGGTCTTTTTTAATAGTGAATACAGTATAGCTCCTGCTTATGAAACAGCTATTGTTACTACAGACGATGCAATTGCCGATTTAGAAAAAATCTATACAGATATAGATAATATGGGGCAAGGTACTTATCAAGCCGCTGCCGGTGACATAGGAGGAAAAACAATTAAGCCAGGAATATACTCTTATGGAGGAGCTCTAAGTATTGGGACAGATGTTACTTTAGATGCACAAAATGATCCCAATGCAGTTTTTATCTTCAAAACAGCAGGTGCGTTTAATACCACTGCGGGGATTACTGTTAAATTGGTAAACGGGGCATCAGCAAAAAATATCTTTTGGGTAGCTACAGGAGCTATTGGATTAGGAGCAAATTCCATATTTTTCGGATCTCTTTTATCTAGGCTTGCAGTCGCTGTCGGTGCTGATTGTACCATTGAAGGAAGAATGTTGACTACAGCAGGAGCACTAGCTTTTGGACCAGGGACAATTTCCGTTCCATTAGGGACTTCGCAAGTTAGCTTAGGAGCAGTACAATCTTTTGTTATGCTTACAAAGTCTGGAGCAATTGCAAATACAGGTATATCTACTTATACTGGACAAATCGCGACTAATTTAGGTGCTATAACTGCCTTTGAAACCGCTATTCATTATGGAGAAATTGTTCCTCCTGGTGGTAATGTTGAGGTAATTAAGGAGATTCCTGGCAATGCTACTTTTAGCCTTTATAATCATGGGGTGCTAATCCCTAATTCTACCAGAACCAGAACGACAAAAGTTAATACGGTGGATGTTACTTTACAAGCAATGGCTACTATTGCTCAAGATGAAAAAATTGAGGCAAGATGGAGTATTGATGCGGGAACCTTGTCTGTTAAAAATAGAATTTTAACTATAATTAAGGTCAATTAAAAATAAAAAATTACATTGAATTAAAAAATGGCGTTTGGTACTAAACCAACCGCCATTTTTCAATATTAAGGAACTGAGCTAAAAAATAATTAATACTCACCCAACCTACCCATCTTATTTCTAAGCTATAAGTTATATTGTTTCCAGAACTTTCTTCATAAGATTCGAAACCGAAAAAGAAGAACACTTGTTGCAACTCCCAAAATCTTCTATCCCTTTATTTGCCATACTACTTCATTTTTTTGCTAATTTTGCCAAATGGTTAAAGTTATTATTATAGGCTCAGGAAATGTAGCGCAACATTTAATTGCTGCTTTTCAAAACTCCAAGAATACAGGAGATGAAATTGAATTGACACAGGTGTTTTCTAGAAAAGCGAACACACTGACAAACGTATTAGATGCTAGTCTCATCACAACCGATATAGCTAATTTATTAGAGGCCGATTTATACATCATTGCGGTCTCAGATGATGCCATTGGAGCTGTTGCTGCACAATTAGCTTTTAAAAACCGATTGGTAGTACACACCTCAGGCAGTGTAGCACTAGATGTTTTAGACGACAACAACCGAAGAGGTGTTTTTTACCCGCTTCAAACCTTTACTAAAAACAAAGCAGTAGATTTCAAGACGATTCCCATTTGCTTAGAAAGCGAAAACTCGACTGATTTCAGATTATTGGAGAAAGTGGCTAAAGTGATTTCTGATAAAGTATTTGCTATCAACTCTGAACAACGCAAGGCATTGCACGTAGCGGCAGTTTTCGTAAATAACTTTACCAATCACTTATACACCATTGGAAATGAAATTTGTCAGGAAAATCAAGTTCCTTTCGATATTTTAAAACCCTTGATTTTGGAAACAGCTCAAAAAATAATGACTATTTTGCCCAAAGACGCTCAAACAGGTCCAGCAAAGCGAAATGATTTAAAGACAATTGAAGCACATCAATTATTTTTATCGGACAAAAACCAATCAACTATTTATAAAATAATAACACAATCTATACAAGATAATGGCAAAAAGTTATAAAACAATAATGAACGACATCACCACTTTTATTTTCGACGTTGATGGCGTACTTACAGACAGCGCGGTATTTGTAACCACTGAGGGAGAAATCCTTAGAACGATGAATATCCGTGACGGTTATGCTATGAAAGCAGCTGTGGAAAGCGGCTATAATGTTTGCGTTATTTCAGGAGGAAGTAATGAAGGAGTTCGCGTAAGATTGCGAAATCTGGGAGTAACAGATATCCACTTGGGGACTCCTGACAAAGTAGAAACGTTTAAAGAATACATTGAATTGTACAATATCAATCCAGAGCAGGTTTTATATATGGGAGACGACATCCCTGATTATCATGTGATGAAATTAGTAGGCTTACCAACGTGTCCTCAGGACGCTACTCCAGAAATAAAATCAATCTCTACTTACATTTCGCATATCAATGGTGGAAAAGGAGCGGCTCGCGACGTTATCGAACAGGTAATGAAAGTACAAGGAAAATGGATGTCTTATTTCGATGGTAAACTTGATTAATAATTAACAGTGATCACTATTCAGTTATGGAGTAACAATCTAATCCAACACTGAATATTGAATATTGAATACTGAATAAATGAAATACCTGAAACTCATTCGATACCAAAACCTACTGATGCTTGCCTTTATGCAATTGGTCTTTAGATACGGTTTTTTGAAATTGCAAAATATTCCTTTGGCGTTAAGCGATTGGCAATACGGATTATTAATACTCAGCACCGTTTTAATCGCGGCGGCGGGTTATGTAATCAACGACATTTTTGATCAAGATACAGATTTAGACAATAAACCAGATCGAGTTATCATTGGTAAAAACATTTCTGAATCTGCGGCTTATAATATTTACGCCACTTTAAATATAAGTGGAGTTCTAATAGGTTTTTATTTGTCTAATGTTATTTTAAAGCCCTCTTTTGCCTCTATTTTTATTCTGATTGCCGCAACTCTTTATATCTACGCGACCAGTTTAAAGCAAATGATGGTATTAGGTAATGTTGTTGTCGCACTGTTACTTGCATTTAGTGTTGTGATTATTGGTGTTTTCGATTTGTATCCTGTAATTGACGCAGGGAACCAACTCCTAATGGCCAATTTGTTTTCTATTCTTTTAGATTATGCCTTATTTGCTTTTTTAATTAATTTTATTCGGGAAATAGTTAAGGATTTAGAGGACATCAACGGTGACAAAAACCAAGGCATGAAAACCCTGGCTATCACTTTAGACATTGCAAAAACAACAAAATTAGTTTTTATATTGAGCCTAGTGCCGATAATCGGGCTATTCGTTTATACTAAAACCTATTTTGTGACCAATGATTTATTTATTGCCACACTGTACTCCTTTCTTTTTGTTTTGGCCCCACTTATTTTTTTTACTATTAAGATTTGGACAGCCAAATCCAAAGAGGAATTTCATACCTTAAGTACCCTACTGAAATGGATTTTATTTTTCGGAATTCTATCCATCGTAATCATCACCTTAAATATAAAATACAATGCTTCAAGATAAATTAAAACAATACAAACTGATTTTGGCCTCCGGTTCTCCCAGAAGACAACAATTCTTTAAAGATTTGGAACTGGATTTTGAAATTCGATTAAAAGAAGTTGAAGAGATTTATCCACCACACCTAAAAAGAGAAGAGATAACAAACTTTCTAGCCGAATTGAAAGCTGGTGCTTTTGAAGGAGGATTACAAGAAAATGAAATTCTAGTAACGAGCGATACGATTGTTTGGCATAATAATAAAGCTTTAGGAAAACCGACTGACAAGGAGGATGCCTTTGCTATTTTAAAATCGCTTTCGAATGCTACTCATGAAGTAATTACATCCGTTTGCTTTAAAACCAATTCGAAAACAGAGCTGCTACACGAAATAACAAAAGTTACTTTCAACGAAATCAGCGATGAGGCAATTAATTATTATATTGATAATTACAAACCTTTCGATAAGGCTGGAGCTTATGGCATACAGGAATGGATAGGATTTATAGCTGTTTCAAAAATCGAAGGTTCTTATGCTAATGTAATGGGGATGCCTGTGGACAAGGTTTATGAATATTTGAGTAACTTAGCTTAAAACAAAAAACATGTCTTTTTTTAACGATTTTACAAAAGAAGTAATAGGAACTGGGATTCTATTACTAGTTGTTTTTGCTTTGCGAATAATCACTTCAAGACTGGTTAGACGTTTTGCAAGGGTAACTCATATTATAGAACATCGGACAAATTTAGTTGTCAAATACTTACATCTACTGACTAATATTTTGGCAATAATTGCTTTAATATTGATCTGGGGTGTCCAACCGAAAGACATCATCATCGCCATTTCCTCTATCACAACCGTTGTAGGTGTGGCTATGTTTGCTCAATGGTCTATTTTAAGTAATATTACATCAGGTATTATTCTGTTTTTCTCTTTTCCATTTAAAATTGGAGATGTAATACAAATTCATGATAAAGATTTTCCTATAGTAGCCGAAATTGAAGATATTAAAGCGTTCCATGTCTCTTTAAAAACGAAAGAAGGTGAAATGATTATCTATCCAAATAACTTGCTTTTTCAAAAAGGTATTTCGATAATGAAACATCATTTTGATGACAATGAGTTTGTTGACTAGTTTTATTTTGCAAAAAATTAAATGGTACTATTTATTTGTTCTAAATTTATGGTTTGCAAGTAGTAATTATATAACAAATAATAAAAAACATATAACGGACTACAATCAATAAAATATCAAATTTGCCTGCAAAGCATTAAACGATTACTATAGCATTTAGTTTCTATAAATATAAAATTGTATGAATACCTTAATCAAAATTCCTTTTTATGTTAGACTTACTTTTTCACTAGTAAGTTTGATTGCTATCACCTATATTTTCTATATGGGGAAAAGTGTTTTAATTCCAATATTACTTGCCTTTTTATTTGCGGTATTATTGTTACCAATGGTTCACTTTTTAAATTCTAAATTCCGTTTCCCGCATGCGCTAGCCGTTTCAGTAACCGTAATACTTTTTGTTTCACTAATCATTGCGATACTTGCTTTCATCTCTTATCAAATTAGTGACATTGCAAGTGATTTTGCTGAGATTAGAAAAAATATTAATCTTTTTACAACAGATATTCAAAGATACATAAGAACCAATTTCCATGTAAGTATTTGGGAACAAAGAAAATATCTTGAAGATGTAACACAAGATTCTGTAAAAAAAGGAAAAGAAACTATCGGTACTACTCTAATATCTGTTACGAACACCCTTTTAGATATTACATTAATTCCTATTTATACGTTCTTGATTCTTTTATATAGAACACATTTCATCTTGTTTTTAACTAAGCTATTTAGAAAAGAACACCATCCTAAATTACAGGAAATCTTAACTCAAATAAAAGGTTCCGTTCAAAGCTATATTTCAGGTCTGATAATAGAGATGATCTTTGTTTCTATTTTAACAAGCATCGGTCTTTATATTATTGGTGTCCCTTACTTTATTTTATTAGGTATAATTACAGGTATCCTAAATCTAATTCCATATATCGGGATTCTGGTTGCCGGAATTTTAACAATTCTATCTTCACTAACAGGAACTCCGGACTTGTCTATAATTCTGGGAGTTATTGGCGTAAATATAGTAGTTCAAATAATAGATAATAATATCCTTGTCCCGCTTATTATAAATACAAAAGTTCAAATAAATGCGTTCGTCTCCATAATAGGAATCATATTAGGAGGTGGAATTGCAGGGATTGCAGGAATGTTTTTAGCCATTCCTATATTAGCTATACTTAAAATTATTTTTGACAGAATTGAATCTTTAGAAGCCTGGGGCTATTTAATGGGAGATAACTTGCCTAAAAATTTTATTTGGAAAAATAAAAGCCCACTTGTACCAGAAAAGCAATCGGAAATGGGTCAAGTGAAAATTACTATTTCTGATGATGACTTTACAGATTCTATATCGGAATCGAATACAAACTAAAACAGCAATTTTTACCCACGATATCGACAATACAACACCGTAAAAGTGTGTTACAGTAAACTAAAAAACGTTGCGCTTTAATTCTTATTTTAAATATTTTTAAATGCCTTCACAACCAAAAATAGTACTGTTTATTTTGATGCTTTTTTGCTATCAGTTTTCTTTTTCGCAAATTAAAAAAACGGAGAAAGACAGCTTGGAGGTGTATGAAAACATTCAAACTTATTCTAAAAAAAATAAATTCACTCGATTTTTACATACCATAATTTTTGAACCGATAAATTCAAAAAAGAAAAAGCAAGTTGTAAAGCCACAAAAAAAACTAGTCGTTGAAGGTAAAATAATTAGGACTATCAATATCATAACTTTAGACCCTTTTGGTTATTCCGATGTTGATACTACCAAACACCCTAGGAATTGGGGAGAACGAACAGGAAACAGATTACATCTGAAAAGTAAAAAAATAGCCATAAAAAACCTCTTGCTTTTCAAAAAAAACACACCCTACAATGCATTCTTAATAAAAGAATCTGAACGTATTATCAGGATGCAAAAATTTGTAAACCGAGTTACTATCTCTGTTGAAACACCAACTTCTCAATCTGATTCTGTAGATGTTTCTATTCGAGTATTAGATTCTTGGAGTACCATCCCCAAAATTGCGATTTCAGGCACCAAAATGTCGTTAGGGGTTAATGAAAGAAATTTTTTTGGTATTGGTCATCAATTGGATTATATATACACCCACCGTTCCAGCGATGGAAAAAGTGCTAATAATTTAGCCTATACTGTTCCTAATATCAGAAATACTTTTGTTAGAACCGTATTTAAATATCAAAATGATCTAGAAGATTATTATTCGAAAAGCATAGCAGTTGAACGCCCTTTCTATTCCCCTTTAGCAAAATGGGCCGGTGGTATTTATTTAGATCAGCAATTTAGAAAAGATACTTTACAGGCTGCAGATTTAAACTATGTAGAGCAAAACTTTAAATTTAGTTCCCATGATTTTTGGGTTGGAAAAGCATTTCAAATTTTTAAGGAGAATACAATAAATGATCGAACTACGAATTTAATTTTAACTGGACGATTTTTGAATATTCATTATATCGAAAGCCCTAGTATTGAATATGATCCTATCAATTTCTTTTCGGGCGAACAATTAATTTTATCCGGAATTGGTATTAATACCCGTCAGTTTATTAAAGATCAATATATTTTTAGAAACGGAATAGTGGAAGACGTACCTATTGGAAGAAGCTACGGCGTAACATTTGGCTATCAAAATAAAAATTATAGTTGGAGACCGTATTTAGGAGCACAAGTTTCTTTTGGAAAATACCATAAATGGGGATTCTTAAGTACTAATTTTGAAGTGGGTACCTTCTTTAATAATTCGAAAACGGAACAAACTGCTTTTTCTTTTCAAGCTAACTATTTTACTAAATTAATGGAACTGGGAAATTGGAAATTAAGACAATTTATCAAACCCCAAGTCATTATTGGTATAAATCGGCAGCATTCAATAGGTGATAGATTAACTATTAATGAAGATTATGGAATTCAAGGTTTTAATAGCGCTATCTATGGAACTAGTAAAATGATACTGACTTTACAAACACAAGCATATGCTCCAAAAGATATTGGAGGATTTAGACTGAATCCTTATTTCAACTACTCCATCGCCTTATTAGGAAATAATGTGGATGGGAACACAACAAATAAAGGGTATTCTAAAATCGGTATTGGTGTGATCATAAACAATGATTACTTAGTCTTCCGTTCTTTCCAATTATCGCTTTCCTATTATCCAACAATTCCTTTTCAAGGCGATAACATCTTTACAACTAATGCTTTTCAAACATCAGATTTCGGACTGCAAAGTTTTGAACTCGCTAAGCCCCGAACAGTCCTATATAAATAATGAAATAAGTATACTCATTTTTTAAAGCACAAATATTCATCATCTTACAAATACTAATCCTTTAAGAAAAGTGTGAATTTTATAAAAATACTGATTAATTATACAACTCTGATTGCCAAATTGTTATTACCTTTATAAAAATAATCATGTTAAATTAAAACCAAAAAAAGATGAAAAAACTAAGTTTCTATTTAATGATAATGGTATTATCATTATGTGCTGTTCCAACTACAATGTTAGGAGCTGAAAAAAGTCCAGCTGCAAAAGAAGTTCCTGCTGAAGTGCAAACAATGCTTAATCGTTTAGAAGAAATTAAAGAAATGGATAAATCTTCTTTAAATTCTTCAGAGAAAAAAGAACTACGTAAAGAAGTTCGTGAAATTAAATCAGAATTAAAAGCATCTGGAAATGGTGTTTATTTCTCTGTAGGAGCAATAATAATCATTATCCTTTTATTGATTTTATTATTATAATAAATCCCCCCTAAGTTTAAAAGAAAAAGAAGCGTGAATACGTTTCTTTTTTTTTTGAAAAAACTTAAATGAATGTTAAAACAATTAGTCTGGCACAATAGTTGGCTATAGCTATTCTGTATTGAAAATATAAATACCACAAATCGAATATTAATTAAATATAACAAAAATGAAAAAATTTAAATTACTTGCTCTGGGAATAGTTCTCTTTATAGCAGGATCAGTAAGTGCACAGGTTTCTGTAAACGTCAATATTGGTAGTCCTCCAGCATGGGGTCCTTCAGGATATGCAGAAACAGAATATTATTATTTACCAGATGTTCAAGCCTATTACGACATTAGAGCATCGCAATTTATTTATTTTGGAAACGGTAATTGGGTACGATCAAGATACTTACCTAGACAATACAGAAACTATGATTTATATAATGGATATAAAGTAGTACTAAACGATTATCATGGTAGAACTCCTTACACTTATTATAAAAGTCATAAAGTAAAATATTACAAAGGATATAAAGGTAAACCGCAAAAATCAATAGGAAATAGAAATAGTAGCCATTCTAATAGCAGTAGTAAAGCAAAAGGTAATGGAAAAGGTAATGGAAAAGAAAACAACGGTCATGGAAAGGGAAAACATTAATTTCTACTTTCTACGAAAAAAAGAGAAACGCCAACTGCGTTTCTCTTTTTTTTTGGCCTACTTTAACATCCAACTATATGTTAATAAAATCATCTTGGCACAGTTGTTGGATTTAAGATAAAAGTATCATTCTAGACAATACGATATTAAATATAAATACAAAAAAACAGAAAAGATGAAAACATTAAAACTATTAGCCGTTGGAATAATTCTACTCGTATCCAGTTCAATTCAAGCACAAGTTTCAGTAAATTTAAATATAGGAACAGCTCCAGCCTGGGGTCCTTCAGGATATGCAGCAGCAGAATATTACTATTTACCGGACGTACAAGCCTATTATGACGTTAGAGCATCCCTATTTGTATATTTTGGAAATGGAAGATGGGTTAGATCAAGATACTTACCAAGACAATATAGAAACTATGATTTATACAATGGATATAAAGTAGTGCTAAACGGGTATCATGGTCACAGACCTTATGCTCACTATAATAACCACAACCAAAGATATAGTGCAAATTATAGAAATCAACGTCAAAGAACAATTGGACATCGATATGACGATCATAGATATGCAAAAAGCAATCATAGAACCTATGATAATCGCAAATATGCAAAAAATCACAGGTATTCAAATGACAGAAGATATGCAGATAGCCGTAGATCATCAAATGATGGTAGGTATGTAAGGGACCATAAAAAATCTGATAATCATAAAAAGTATGATAATCGAAAAAGCAATAATAAAAAACGTGGGAACCATGAAAAAAATAACCATGGGAGACGTTAATCTCAACTATTAAATAGATTAAAAAAGGAGAGCGCTATAACAGTGCTCTCCTTTTTTTTATAAGCATATCAGTTTCTTTTCAAACAAAGAAAATAAGAAACCTTTTGAAAAAAACATTTAATTACTACATTTGAGCTAATTGCAATTAAACTTTAAAAAAATGCTCAAAAATAAAATTCAATATATTTTAATTTTTCTTTTTTGTTTCCAAATACTACTCGCTCAACAGCCTCAAAAACCAAATTCAGTTGAAATTTACAACCAAATTCAGAAGTTAAATTTCTTAGGATCTGTACTCTATATCGCAGCACATCCAGATGATGAAAATACACGTCTAATTTCTTATTTATCCAATGAAAAAAAAGCAAGAACGGGATATTTGTCATTGACACGTGGTGATGGAGGCCAAAACCTAATAGGTCCTCAATTACGCGAATTATTAGGAGTGATTAGAACACAGGAACTACTTGAGGCCAGAAAAATTGATGGTGGCGAGCAGTTTTTCTCCCGTGCCAATGATTTTGGATTTTCGAAAAACCCTGATGAAACACTTGAAATTTGGGATAAAGAAAAAGTACTTTCTGATGTAGTTTGGGCAATACGAAAATTTCAACCTGATGTAATCATAAACAGATTTGACCACCGTAGTGCAGGCACAACGCATGGACATCATACAGCCTCAGCACTACTTAGCACCGAAAGTTTTAATTTAACTAATGATGCCACCGTTTTTCCTGAGCAATTAAAATTAGTTAATATCTGGAAAACTAAACGCCAGTTTTTCAATACTTCTTGGTGGTTTTATGGTAGCAAAGAGAAATTTGATGCCGCTGACAAAACAAATTTAAGCACCATTGAAACTGGAGTCTACTACCCTAACCTGGGAAAGTCAAACCAAGAAATTGCAGCCTTAAGCAGAAGTAGCCATCAGTCGCAAGGTTTTGGAAGTACAGGAAATCGCGGAGAAGAATCAGAATACTTGGAACTTATCAATGGTGAAAGATTAAAAAATACCTCTGATATTTTTGAAGGAATTGATACCAGTTGGAATCGTGTTCCTGGTGGAAAACCCGTTGGAGAATTACTATCTCAAATTGCTTCAAAATATGATTTCTCTAACCCTTCAGAAAGTATTTCTGAGCTGACTAAAGCCTATTTAATGATTCAATCATTGAATGACAATCACTGGAAAGCATTAAAACTGGGCGAAATTGAAAAAATAATTGCAGCTTGTTCAGGCTTATATCTTGAAGCGGTATCCACAAATCAGGAAGCAACTCCTGGTAGTATAGTACAACTAAAACTCGAAGCCATAAATAGAAGTAGCATCGATATGCAATTAGTAAGCGTAACTACTTTGCCTACATTAAAAAATACTGTATTTAACAAACCCTTAAATAATAATAGTTCTGAAAACATAACACTTGATTTACAGTTACCAGTAACAATAGAATACACGCAACCATACTGGCTTAAAGAAAAAGGAACCCTCGGGATGTACACTGTTGCTGACCAGAAAAACATAGGAATTCCAGATATTCTCAGAGAAGTAAAGGTGATTTTTAATGTTCAAATTAATGGTATAAAAATCCCGTTTGAGCGCGCCGTAGTCTATAAATATAATGATAAAGTAAAGGGCGAAATGTATAATTATCTAGATATTGTGCCCGAAGTTACTACAAGTATTCCAGATCATGTCTCCTTTTTTAATAATGAAAGTAAAAAACCCATTGCTGTAAGCGTTAAAGCAGGAAAAGATAACATAAAAGGGAATTTACAACTAGAATTACCTGGAAATTGGTCTGTTTCTCCTCAGTCTATTCCCTTCACTTTACATAAAAAAGGAATGGAGCAATTGTTTTACTTTGAAGTAACTCCGCCAGCAAAGCCTGATGAAGTTATTGCTAAAAGTATTGTTACTGTGGGAAGCCAAAGATTTAATAAAGATCAAGTAATAATAGATTACCCTCATATCACTAAGCAGCAGATATTGAAACCTGCTGAAGCAAAATTCATAAAATTAGATCTTAAAATAAACAATCAAAAAATTGGTTACATCATGGGTGCAGGTGATGAAGTTCCCGAAGGTCTTACTCAGATGGGCTATAAAGTAACACTATTAAATCCTGACGAAATCACGCCTGAAAAATTAGAAGCTTTTGATGTTGTCATCACGGGAATTAGAGCCTATAATGTACTTCCTTCATTGGAAAACAAACAAAAAATACTTCTTGACTTTGTTAAAGGCGGAAAAACGATGATAGTTCAATACAATACACCAGACGGCTCTATTCCTGCTGATATTTCTCCTTATCCGTTAAAAATATCTCGTGACAGAGTAACCGAAGAAAATGCAGAAGTCCGATTTTTAGCTCCAAACCATCCTGTTTTGAATTACCCAAATAAAATCACCGCTAAAGATTTTGAAGGTTGGACCCAAGAACAAGGTCTATATTATCCAAACGAATTTGACAAGGCCTTTACTCCTATTTTATCTTCAAATGACAAAGGAGAAAGTCCAACAAATGGTGCCTTACTGGTTGCGCCTTATGGAAAAGGATACTATATTTATACCGGTTTAAGCTTATTCAGAGAATTACCGGACGGGGTGCCAGGCGCTTATAGACTTTTGTCGAATATGATTTCGTTAAAAGCGCCAGTTGAAGTTCCTTCGCAAAACTTAAAAAACTAAAGACTTAAACATGGAACCAAAAAAAACAAAACCTTGGAAAAAGAATTATACAATGGTACTGGTAGCTAATGCTATTTATATCTTAGCTTTTTATCTAATAATGAAATTATACTCTTAAACTATGCAGTTATTCGATTGGATTGTACTTATAGGTACCTTACTTTTTATTGTGGTCTACGGCGCTTGGAAAACCAAAGGAAGTAAAAACGTAGAAGACTTTATTCTTGGTGGTAATGAAACTCCTTGGTATACCGTTGGACTTTCCGTAATGGCTACGCAAGCCAGCGCCATCACCTTTTTATCAACTCCTGGACAAGCATATCACGATGGAATGGGCTTTTTACAGTTCTACTTTGGTCTGCCTATTGCCATGATTGTGATCTGTTTGACTTTTATTCCTATATATCATAAATACAAGGTTTATACCGCTTATGAATATCTGGAGCAACGATTTGATCTAAAAACCCGTTCGCTCGCTGCAATTTTATTCTTATTTCAACGAGGGTTAGGTACGGGATTGACTATTTATGCCCCTGCAATTATCTTATCAGCGATACTGGGATGGAATCTTACCTATATGAACATTGTCATTGGTCTTCTAGTGATTATCTATACGTTTTCAGGTGGTACAAAAGCCGTAAACGTCACCCAAAAACAGCAAATGTTTGTGATTATGTCTGGAATGCTAATCACTTTTTTCCTTATTCTGCATTTTTTACCAAATGAAATGACTTTCAGTAATGCGTTGCATATTGCTGGTGCAAATGATAAAATGAACATCGTGAGTTTTTCAACAGATCCAGAAGAAAAATATACTTTCTGGAGCGGAATCACAGGTGGTTTCTTCTTGGCTTTAGCCTATTTTGGAACAGATCAATCACAGGTAGGTCGTTATTTATCTGGGAAATCAGTTCGCGAAAGCCAAATGGGATTAATTATGAATGGGCTTTTAAAAGTGCCTATGCAATTTTTTATCTTATTGACTGGAGTTATGGTTTTTGTTTTTTTTCAATTCAATCCAGTACCGTTAAATTTCAATCCAAATAATAAAGTTACCGTTGATAAATCACAATACAAAGCAGAATATCATGTTTTAGAACAGAAACTGGATGCACTCTCAGAAGATAAAAAAGTAATTAATCTGCTGTATATTGATCAACTTAATCAAGACTATGATAATCCAATTCTACGAAAGGAATTAGTTGCCTTATCTACCAAAGAAAAAGATTTAAGGGATAGAGCCAAAGAAATTATTTTAAAAGCCGATAGCGGTAGTGAAACGAACGATAAAGATTATGTCTTTTTCCACTTTATATTAAACTACCTACCTAAAGGACTTATAGGACTATTATTAGCCGTAATAATCTCTGCTGCCATGTCTTCGACTGCTTCTGGTCTTAACGCCTTGGCTTCTACAACGGCGATAGATATCTATAAGCGAAATGTAAAAGGCGTCAAATCAGATAAACACTATCTTAATGCCACGAAATTTTTTACTTTGTTTTGGGGAGTTGTTGCCATACTATTTGCCTGTATCGGTACGTTGTTTGAAAATTTAATCCAATTAGTGAATATTATTGGTTCGATATTCTACGGAACGGTACTAGGAATTTTCTTGGTTGGGTTTTACATCAAATTTGTTAAAGCCCAGGCTATCTTTTACAGTGCATTGGTAAGTCAAATTACGATTTTTATAATATACTATTATGCAATCTATATCTATCCTAGCGGAGAAGAAAAACTGGGTTATTTATGGCTGAATTTCATTGGTGCAATGCTTGCCATTGTCCTTTCGGCAATACTACAATCGACTGTATTTAGAAAAGAAAAAGCATAACGCTTTAGGACTATCGGTTATATGTACTAATAATTCTTTAGTCACGAATTTTTACTAATTATGCCAAAGTTAAGATATAATTTTACTAATTTATTTTAAATTAATTGTGTAATTCGTGGCTGAAAAAAGTTGCAAAACTAGAAGCGATAAGCACTACAAGCACATATTTTTTAACTGTAAGTTGAGCCTAATAAAAAATCCCGTTTCACAATCAAATGTGAAACGGGATTTCTTTATATAAGAATTGAAATTTATTTACTCCATTCTGAAATACTTTCTTTGTTCATTTTAACATAATCCTTATTTCCAGCTGCTTCAGCAGCCTTAAGAGATAATTTTGCAGTTTCGATAGCTCCTTTTTTATCCCCTTGTTTCGCTTGAATCAATGAACGCTGACGTAAAAAATAAAACGGTTTCTCCGCACTTAACTCTAATGCTTTATCAATGTAGGTTCTTGCTGTATTGATATCTCCGTTAGATTGATAGTAAAACTGAGCTGCTGAAAAATAATCTGTAGCAGCAGGACCAGCTAATACCTTTTCTATACTTGCAATCGCATTTTTTTGACTAGGTACTTCAAATTTTAAAGCAACACGAGAATTTTCCCAATAGATTTCTAAGAAAGCAAAATTGGTATCCAAACCATTTATTCCAATTGTAAAAGTCTCCACTGCTTTTGGCGTAGATTCTTCCTTTACAACTGTACGTAGTGCAACATTTGCTTCATTAAATTCCTTTGGCGTACCCCAATTGTCTGTCGCAGTATAAAAAATAACTTCCCAACTTTGAATATTTGGAATCGTATATAGTGCATATTTTCCTTTCTTCAATGTTTTACCATCGATGATGACGTCATCACTAAACGATATGGTGGTGTTTTCATTAGCTCCTGTTCTCCAAAGTTCACCAAAGGGAACCAAGTTACCAAAAACCGCTCTACCTCTTGCAGATGGTCTAGAATAAACAATTTCTACATCCGTTAGACCTACAACTTGATCAATAGTTGACTTCGGACTTGCTTGTGGTGTTTTAATTTGTGCCTCAATTGTAAATTGAGTAATGATAATGGCTAAAGCAATTAATATTTTTTTCATAGTATTGTGATTATTTGTGAATTTCAAAATTACAAATTCAGATAGTTTAATATGTTAATTATTCCCTAATTTGGATTTAATAATTTTAACTTTTTCAAAATCTAATTCCGAAAAATGATTAATTATTACATCCGCCTCTGATAAATCTTGCATTTTAGAATGAATGCTATTGTAGCCTACGCAATAAATCCCAGCAGCTTTAGCCGCTTTAACACCGCTTGTACTATCTTCTATAATTATACAATTGTCTTTAGGAGCAATTGATAAAGAAGCGGCATGTACAAAAATTGCAGGATCTGGTTTGGATTTTGGGAAATCCTCACCACTCACAATATGTGTAAAGTAATTATGCAACTTAAAGCGCCCAAAAACCCTTTCAATAGTTACTTTGGAAGCGGATGAAGCTAAAATTAACTGCATACCTTTAGCATGAAAATCGATGATTAATTTTTCTACTCCTTCCAGTAATTCTAAATCTTCTTTGTTGTCGAAAGCATCATTGAAAATAGCTCTTTTTCTTTGGATCATCTCTTCAACATCATGTTCCAAATTGAAAATAGCTTTTATTTTCTGAAAAACATTCCGAGTAGAATTTCCAGTAAATGAAGTAAACTGTTCTTCAGTGACATTAATATTTAATTCGCTAAACTGTTGAAAATAAGCATAACGGTGTACCGGTTCGGTATCCACAATTACGCCATCCATATCGAAAATTACTGTTTGTATCATTTATCTAAGTTAGAAGTTTGATTTTTATTTCTTGGAAACTGAGAATGAATACTGATTACTCTTTTTTCAATAAATAACGAATCACGGTTTCCGCAGCATATAGACCAAATAATCCTGGCATATAACTGTTTGTTCCGTAAAAAGATCTTTTATAATTTGAGCCATCGGTCATTTTTAAACTAGCATCATCTTGAATCTCCGATGAAAAAACCACTTTTAATTTATCGATTTTGACTTCTTTCAAGCGTCTTCGGATTGTTTTTGCTAGAAAACAATTTACAGTAGTACTGATATCAGATACTTTCACTTTTGAAGCTTCCATTTTTCCTCCAGCCCCCATACTGCTTATTATCTTTACTCTTTTTCTTTTGGCAGCAATGATCAAATTCAATTTAGGCGTTATGCTGTCGATACAATCTAAAACATAATCAAATTCTTCACCCACGATTTCAAATGCACGTTCTGGGGAAAGAAATTCCTGTACGCGTGTCAATTTTAATTCCGGATTAATATCCATCAATCGATCGCCTACGATGGTGATTTTAGGGTGTCCTACTGTCGAATGTAAAGCTGGTAATTGCCTGTTTATATTGGTAATATCGACCACATCTCCATCTACGATAGTCATGGTCCCTACTCCTGCTCTAGCCAAAAACTCAGCTGCAAAAGATCCTACGCCACCAAGGCCTACGACCAATACATTCGCTTTTTGTAGTTTATCTAATCCTTCTTTTTTAAATAAAAGCTCTGCTCTTTCAGTCCATTCTGCCATTGCTGTTTTTTGTTTAAAAGTTTAAGGTTTAAAGTTCTAAGAAACTTCTCCTTTTGAATATTTGTTATTTTAAATCAAGTCCGCTTTAAAAACGGCTTGAAAATTACTGCTTATTTGTTTTTGGATTTCCTCCAAATTTACGCCCTTATATTTAGCCGCCAAAGTATATACGACATCTAAATTTTCTTCAACAGTATCCGTTTCTAAAAAAAATCGATTATTTGGAATACCCGTAAAAACTGATTCCAATTCTGGATTACGTAATAAATATATTCCAAACGAAATATAAAATCCGTTGTCCAATAGTTGTTTGGCCAATTGCAAACCTTTAGAGTACCCATGAATAATCATAGGAACTGAAATATTTAATTTCTTCTTAGTATCCATTACTTCCTGGAAAGCCGCTACACAATGGATTAACACTGGTTTATTGTATTTCTGTGCCAAAAGTAATTGCTTCTCAAAAACTACTTGTTGCGCCTCTAATGGTATTTCTATTCTTTTGTCTAATCCGCATTCTCCTACAGCAAGGCAATTTTTTTCATGCAGTTTGCTTTCGATAATTCCTAAATCTGCTTCTACTCGATCCTCCACAATGTACCAAGGGTGAATTCCTATAGAATAAAATGGAATCGCCGCGTCGAACTCCTGCGGATATTGATTGACTAATTCAAGTACATCAGCATCATTAGTGAATTTATGAGTATGGAAATTGAAGAATTTCATTAGTTATGAAAGTTTTTAACGCCCGCTTTAATTTCGACATTCAAATCATTTTCAAGTGGAACCTTAGGACAAGAATACTTATGGTTATAGGCACAATATGGATTGTAAGATGTGTTAAAATCTATAGCGATAGTACTTCCTTTAGGTATTTCCAAATCGATATATTTTCCGCCAATATAACTTTCATTTCCGCATGTAAGGTCTGAAAATGGCAAAAACAAATAGTCTTTGTATTTTTTCTGTTTTGAAAGTTCAATATTCTTATACACATTCAATTTTAATGCTTTTCCATCAATGGTGAAATCCACTTCTCCATATTTCACATAGATTGGTTTTCTGTCCGTTGATGTTTTCATCTCAAACGGTTTCTCCTTTTCTGTTCTTGTAAATTGGGCTACAACAAAATATTTTTCATTTATTGGATAAAAATCTAAAGTCTTAAAACTTGCCAAATCTCCCTTAGTCAAAGGACTTGTTTTAGCATCGGCATATTCCGCATTAATTTCTTTTTGAAATTTTTCTGTAGAACTGATTTTAAATTTTTCTTGTGCAAAACCAAAACTTAACTGCAGTAAAAAAATAAGGAGTAGGTTGTTTTTCATCTTTTTCATTTTAGCAAAAATAGTTTAAAAGTTACAAAGCCGCAAAGACTTAAACTTACAAAGTTTTTTACCTTTACAGTTCCTAACCAATTATAATGTTAAAAACCGCTTTTAATCGCTACATAAACAACTTCAAAGGATTTTCAAGAGAGATTTGGATACTTACCATTATTACGTTTATAAACAGAGCGGGAACGATGGTACTTCCTTTCTTATCTAAATATTTAAAGGAAGATTTACATTTTTCCTATGGAGAAGTAGGTTGGATTATGGTTGCTTTTGGTATGGGGTCCATGTTAGGCTCGTGGCTGGGAGGCAAACTTTCGGATAAAATAGGCTTCTATAAAGTAATGGTTTTTAGTTTGTTCAGTAGCGGTGTTTTCTTTTTCATTCTGCAATACATTACCTCCTTTTGGGGCCTTTGCTTAGGAATGTTCAGTATTATGACCTTAGCTGATATGTTTAGACCGGCGATGTTCGTATCACTTGGCGCTTACGCAAAACCCGAAAATAGAACCCGTTCATTAACTTTAGTCCGTTTAGCAGTGAATCTTGGTTTTGCCGCTGGACCAGCGCTAGGTGGTTTAATAATTATGGGAATGGGCTACAAAGGACTCTTTTGGGTCGATGGAACCTCTTGTATAGTAGCTATTTTAATTTTTGCTATACTGGTAAAGGAAAAGAAAAAAGTTTCATCTCAAGACCCCCATGCTACTATATTAGCAGTTGCTTCAGTATTTAAAGATAAAATATTTTGGCTATTCCTATACGTTAGTTTTGTAACTGCAATGATTTTCTTTCAGCTCTTTACCACTTTACCACTCTATCACAGTGAGATGTTTGGTTTAAGTGAGTTTCAATCCGGTCTATTATTAACCTTAAATGGGCTGTTAATTTTTGCACTAGAAATGCCACTTGTTAGTTATTTTGAAAGAAAAAAAGTTCAAAAACTAAAAGTCATTCTTTGGGGTTCACTTTTAATGTCCCTCAGCTTCTACACCTTATTAATCAATGTTTGGGCAGGGATTTTAATCATCAGTATGATCTTTATCTCGATTGGTGAAATACTAGCTTTTCCATTTTCGAATACATTTGCTTTGAGTAGAGCTCCAAAAGGTCATGAAGGACGATATATGGCTTTATACACTATGAGTTTTAGTTTAGCTCATATTGTTAGTTCAAAAGCTGGACTTGAAATCATTGCTGCATTTGGTTACCAAATCAATTGGTTGGTTATGGGAACCCTAGGTGTCACAGCTGGCTTTTGTTGTATCTGGTTGCAAAAATTACTTAAAACCGAAAACAGCCTCGTCTAAGCTGACCACCACCTCTACTCCACTTTTATTTTTTCCTTTTTATTTCTTTAAAGGAGTAGTTTTTGCGCGCAAATGTGCTTAAAACTTAAAAAATAGTTAATTAACTGCTTTTATAGTTTGTTAACTAAAAATATAGTTGTAAGTTTGAATTGCGTTAAGGATAGAAGGCGACATCCTCGTGGTCCCGACCTTTAGGGACAACGAGATACAGCCGGATAGCCTGACCCATAGGGAAACGCCCAAATAAATATTATGCTATGCAAAAATTAACGAACAAAGAAGAAGAGATCATGCAGATTTTATGGAAGCTAAAAAAGGCATTTGTAAAGGAAGTTTTGGCCGAAATAACCGAAGATCAACCGCATTACAATACGCTTTCGACCATTGTGCGGAATCTGGAAGAGAAAGGATATGTTGCGCATAACGCATACGGAAATACTCATCAGTACTACCCAATAGTACCTATTGAAGATTATAGAAAGCGTTTTATGAGTACGGCAATTGATACTTATTTTAATAGTTCCTATAAAAATATGGTGTCCTTTTTTGCAAAAGAGGAAAAAATTTCAGCTGCTGAATTAAGAGAAATTCTGACGATGATTGAAAGTCAAAAACAAGAAAAATAATTTTATACTTTTAACGAAGCTACACTAAAACTATCTTTTATGGAATCACTTGTGCTTTACTTATTTAAATCATGCGGTTTACTGCTGTTATTTTTTATTGCCTATCATTTTTTGTTGCGAAAAGAAACGTTTTTTAGTAGTAATCGATGGTTCCTTTTGACTGGATTAGTTACTTCAGCCCTACTACCATTATTGTTTTTTACAAAAATAATTTGGGTAGAACCAACTCCATTAAACTATGATTGGTCATCATTGCCAATCAATACAGTCATAGAAGAAGATCACACTGAAAAATATATCTACCTAGGTCTTGTATTTACGTACTGCATTGCGGTGTTGAGTTTGTTGGCTAAATTTGGATTTGATTTTTACAGTCTTCAAAAAGTACTTAAAGGAAAGACGATTCAACGCCAAGCTGATTTTAAGTTTATAGATGTAAAAGAAAACCTGGCTCCTTTCTCCTTCTTTAATACCATTGTGTACAATTCGACTTTATACAGTACCGTTGAGCTTGAAAGTATAATAGAACATGAAAAAGTCCACAGTGAACAGCATCACACCTTAGACGTATTGATTTCGCGGCTATTTTGCATTTTGTTTTGGTTCAATCCCATCGTTTGGTTTTACAAAAAAGCAATCCTACAAAATCTAGAATTCATTGCAGACAGCGAAGCTTCTAAAAAAATATCAGATAAAAAAACCTACCAAATCACGCTTTTAAAAATAACAACACAAGAAAACTGTGTTGCCATTACCAATCATTTTTATCAATCATTAATCAAAAAACGAATCGTTATGTTAAACAAAAACCAATCAAACAAAAGGAATTCCTGGAAGTATGCAATGATTTTGCCTGCTCTTATAGGATTTATGGTCTTATTTCAAGTTGAAGTAGTCGCACAAGAAAAGGTGCAAAAGGTAACTACTAAAATTCAAACCACAAGTCCTGCAACTACTAGTGACGTAATACAGCAAGATAGTATTAAAAAGATGAAAACTATTTTAGTATCAAACGACAAGAATAAAGGCATCAATGCCGATACTGAAATCTACATAGATGGAAAAAAGGTTACTAAACAAGAATTAGACAGCACCAATCCGGATGATATCGCAACTATGAATGTCTCTAAAAATGATGCTAAATCCACAATCTATATTGTCTTGAAGGAAAAAGAAATTAGCTCACCAAGTATTTTTGATAGTAACAAACCTACAAACGAATTAGATTTAGACAAAACGGATCCTACTAATCTCAATGGGTTAAAAGGACCACGAGGCACATATACGGTAACAAAAGTATACACAACAACAGATAAAAATGCCGCTCCTCAAAATGCTGAATACTATGTTAATGGAAAAAAAGTAAGCCCGCTGGAAGCTGAAAGTTTGAGTCCAAATACGATAAGCTCAGTTGATGTACAAAAAAATGGTGTTAGTAATAAAAATTCAATTCATATTGTTACTAAAAGCTATGTGGATAACAGAGTAAGTTTACCAGATCCTCCCACTCCTCCTACTCCACCAACTTTTAACTTTGCGACGCCTAAAGCTCCTAATTTCCCAAAGGCTCCTGTAGCTCCAAAAGGTTCTCCTTCAAATGGTGATAAAAAAGCATGGGCCACTTTTGAAAAAAAAATGGAAGAGTTCGAAAAGAAAATGAAAGCCATAGCACCAGAAATCGCAGAATTTGATAAGAAAATGGCAGAATTTGACAAACAAATGGAGCCGTTTAATGCTAAGATGGAAATTTTCGACAAGAAAATGAAAGTATACGAAAAGCAAATGGAAGACTATCTGGCTAAACAGAAAGCAGCCAACTAGTACTGCAAAAATATGCCGCTCTAACCAAGGAGCGGCTTTTTTTATATCTTTACCAAAAATAAATTTATGTTTAAAATTCTAGCACATCTCAACCGCTTACTTTTACCCAGTTTCACAAAACAAGGTTTAGACCTAGCCAAAGCCAAAAAGTGGCAAATGGCAATCATTGGCTACCGCTATTATGTTACGACCCGCGCTTTAGGTTAATATATAATCGCCGAAAAAAGCTCATGTTCCTTGATTTTTTCTCTTCCGTTTAGAAAAGAGAGTTCCATTAAGAAATTCAATTCAACGATTTCACCTCCCAGTCGTTCTACTAGTTCGCACACTGCTTGTGCCGTTCCTCCAGTAGCAAGTACATCATCATGAATCAGTATCCTATCTCCTTTTTGGATCGCATCAGTATGAATTTCTAAAGTATCGGACCCGTATTCTAAATCATAGCTTGCAGAGATAGTATCGAATGGTAATTTCTTAGGCTTTCGAACTGGTATAAAACTAACATTCAAATCTTGCGCAATCAGCATTCCGAAGAAAAACCCTCTACTCTCCACTCCTATCACTTTGTCTATTTGCTTTCCTTTTAAGGAATCGACCAATATTTTTAAGCATTCGGTTCTCCCTTTAGGGTCAATTAGCAAAGGAGTAATGTCTTTAAACAAAATTCCTTCCTTTGGAAATCCCTGAATATCACGTATATACTTTTTTAAAGACATTTTTTTTAATTTTATATTAAATTAGACTTGCAAATTACACATTTATTCCTAACTTTGCACCCGCAATACGGCCTTGTGGCGCAACTGAATAGCGCACTTGATTACGGCTCAAAGGTTACAGGTTTGAATCCTGTCAAGGTCACAAAATACGAAAGTAGTCAACTTTCGAAGATAGTAAAACTCCTATTTTATAGGGGTTTTTTCTTTTTATACCCATAATCTTTTATCATCTTTTATCACTTTTGTTACCCCCATTCTTACCCCCTATTCTAAATTGCTGTTTTTTTTTATTTTACAACCTAACTCCTTTTTATCCCCAGTCTTTTGACTTCATAAATTTTAACCTAAAATCTTATTCTTCCTCAAAAGAGGTTTGTTTAACCTAAACCTACTCCTTTATTTCCCATAAAAAGGGAATGTTTTACTGTAAATCATTTTTTTGTAATTCTTTGGAAGATAAAATAATATGTTAAAGTTTTTACACCAACTAACTAAATAACAGGTATTTAAATTTTAATATTTAATTATTTGTAATATTTTTCTTATTATCTTTATTCTGAAAATATGGCTACTGTCTATTATATAAGAAAAGAGAAATCATGATAAAACAAAATTTTACTGTAAAAGCTATCCTGAGAACGGATAAAAGAAAAAAGGACGGAACATGTCCAGTTAACTATCGAGTAACTATTAATTCTGTAGTTTTAAAATTAACATCAGGAGAATATTCAGAAGAGCCTAAATGGAATTCTTTGGACGGTTGTTTTAAAGAGGCAAAATCAAGTATCAAGAATAGTTTGTTGGATAACGAAATGGGCAGAATTAAAGATTATTTAAGAGTGCAAAGGTCTATCGGAACTTATTTAGATATTGATCTTGTAAAATCGTTCTACTCCACAAAAGATAGTGACGACTTTTACGAGTACTACGACAAATTCTGCGAAAAAAAATTCACGGAACTGAGCGAAGGAACCCAATACCATTATGTAATATTAAGAAAACGGCTAAAACAATTCAAGAAGGAAATTAAGCTAAGTCAAATTAATTTAAATTTTATTGAAAAATTTGATAGTTTTTTAAACACGAAATGCAACACTGGAAACTCTGGTAGATGGAGCAGACATAAAAACCTAAAAGCGGTTCTCGGAAGTGCCCTAAAAAACAATCGTATTAAAAAAAATCCTTACGACGAATTCAAATTAATCCAGGAGGAAACTAAAATTGAATATTTAAATCGTATAGAATTAAAACTGATAGAAAAGATACGATTTAGCAATTTCCCCAAAGGCGAAGGTTTAAATATTACCCGTGATATATTCCTTTTCTCTTGTTATACAGGATTAAGATATTCGGATGTAATTGGTCTTTCTAAAAAAGATATTTTAGATAGCGAAAGTATTTCTCTGAGAATGCAAAAGACCAAAAATATGGTAAAAGTACCGATTACGAATAAAGCAAGAATAATATTAAAAAAGTACCTTTCAACTGATAATGATACTGTTTTTCCTAATCGATGTAATGTAACCGTTAACAGGGATTTAAAAACGATTGCTTCCCTATGTAAAATAAAGAAAAAAGTTCATTTTCATATGGCTCGACATACCTTTGCCTCCACTATGGCAAATAATGATGTAAACTCTTTTAAAATCATGAAGTTGTTAGGTCATAGAGACATCAAAATGACTCAAAGGTACGTGGATAATAGTGTTGAAGACTTATCTAAAATGCTAAAAAGTATTGAGGCATTTAACTAGTATCTCTATACAGCTTCTCAGCAAGCGTGAAATTCTCCGTTTTGTCTATTATAATTTACCGCATTAAATAACATTTTATATATTCGTGTAAATATATACCTATTAATATTGAGAGTGTTAGCGCTATTAAAACCCAAACCATGGAAATAAAATCATTTTATTTTGGCCCAGTGAGTAAAGTAATTATCGTCGGAATACTAATAGTTTCGGCTATTCAGTATCGATACATCGGGGAGAAAATTCGTCAAGCTATAACGTTTATAAAAGAAAAAACAATTACAGTAAATGACCCTGATGGATTTAATGAAACCTCTTTCGGCAGTAGAGAAGAAGAAGTGGCTTACATTCGAGAATATTTAAATTATAAAATAGGTCTAAAAATAAAGGATGAATTTTTAAAATCTTATCATAAAAAAAATCCTCAACCATCCAAAAACGAGGCGGAAGCAGCCGACGCAGGTGCAATATACAATGTAACTATCATGTCCCCTGGAATTATTGAGCCAATAATGCTGGAAGTCATAAGACAAAATTTGAGTATCAGTCAAGTCAAGAAGACTTTAAATGAGAGTTTAAAAGAGACCGCTAAAAGTGAAGAAATAGATAAGGCTAGAGAAAAACCCCAAGAGCAGCACCGAGAAAGTTCTGAAGAGGAATACCCAGTGGGGTGTTAGAGATATTAAAAATCAATAAAATAAAAACAAGTGTTACTACTCTAAAAACTAAATAAAAACTTCACCTAATTTTCCCCAAGCCTCCCATCGGAGGTTTTTTTATGTTCAAAAAACAGGTACGTTTTACTTAAGATCAAATTCACTTGAAATCATAAATGACTAAAGATCTGATTGTTAAAAAATAATTCTCAAGGAATTGTCTTTCCGAGCTATAACTATAATAAAAGAGTAATATGGAAAGTTTAAAAAAGGACGAGTTGTTAACTGAAAAATTGATAAATTCGATAAGTAAATTGCTATCAAAAGTATTAATCCGATTAGACGGATTTATTTCAGGTAATGAATTAATCGACCGAATTGCAGATAAGGTATTTGAAATGCAAAACGAGGTACGTATTAAAGAATCTGAATTTCACACCTCCAAGCAGATTTGTAATATTTATATGATTAGCCCAGCAACTCTAGAAAGATGGATTAGAAGAGGCTTAAAATACGAAAGTACTGGTGCTAAATCGAAACGATTGTTTACAAGAAAAAATATGGAACTTTTTAAAACTAAAAAACGATGATTGATAATATTCGATTCAACTTTAAATTTAAACACGATGAAAATTGGCTTGCTAAGCAAAAGATAAATTTATCATTAAGAGAAGAATGGTCTAGCGGGAAAGCGAAAGGTTTTACAGGAAAATTATTTTTGAATAATGATACTAAAACTCTAAAAAATGGAAAGTCTAAACCATATCTACTAATTCAGATTTTAATGATTAGTGATAAAGAGACAAAAGTTGTTGTACTAAATAGTCTCAGAAAATGGTTTTTTGATAAAGAAGTTATCGGCGATTTTAATAAAACCGAATTTAAAGCGTGTCTAAATCTAATTTCAGAAAAATTAGATGTACCAGAAGAAATTTTGTTAGGTGCTAAAGTAACACGGGTTGAATATGGAGCCAATTTAAGCTTTAGAGAAGAATACAGATGTTTCTATGCTTGCATATACTCGCATTTTGACATAAAAAAGAAATGCATTTACGGTGATGAAACAATTGAATTTAAAGGAGAAAACAGGAGTGTTATATTCTATGATAAAATAACTGAACAAAAAGGTAAAACGTTTAGTGCTAAAAACGAAAAAAAATTAAATAATGTAGCTCTACTTCTACGCTATGAAATAAAAGTAAAAAAAATAAGTGGCTCACCAGAAAAACAGCTAATGAGTTATTTAAATGATATTACAAGAAATTGGGATTTAATAGCAGATTTATGGTATGGGGAATTAAACAAAATTACATTTGTAAATAATATGAATCCTAAAGTTTATAGTTATTTAAAAGATGCTAAAATCAAACCAATTAAAAATTATTTAATTTATTTAGGAATGCGAAAACTTGGATCTGAAAACTTGCGGTTAATTTTATCTGACAGGATTTATACTAGAACACGAAAAAAAACAAGCGATTCGCTGAATGAAATTTATGAAGAATTTAATTCAATGGTTCAAGAGGAAGATTTTGAAAAACTTTTTAGGGTAAAGGTTCAAGAAAAAGCGGAAAAATTGAAGGCATAAGTAACTATTTATATAATAGTAGTATTCTATACCCTAAATATGGGATACTACTAATAACTATATTACCTATCATAAAGACTAATAGCTTTAGGCATAAAAAACATATAGACTGTAAAGTTAAAGCCATATAAGCCACATATAAAATATGCATATAATCAAGTACCACATTATATGAGTTAAAAAAGTATTAAGGATTTGACGAATTATATTGGTTTCAGTTGGTTTAAGACTTGTTTATTAAATTTGACTATAAGATTATGTTCATATAGATTTTGATTGCTTAGAACCGTAATACCAAATGAATAAATAGATTTTGTTAAATTTACTGAAACTTATAATTTATGAACCACCCGAAACTCGAAGAATTCGAAGACAACTTTTTATATAAAATTATTGATAAAGAAAATTGCGGCGATAATAACATAGTCTTTTTTAAAAATTTTGATGTGAAGAATCAAAGTGACTATTTTGAAAATTTTTATAATTTTATTACTGATATTAGACCTGGAAAAATACAAAATAATCTACTGGAAATTCTTGATAGTTCCTCCTCCATCTCTAAATATATCTACACTGATTTTGAAACTTTTAAAAATAAAATATTCCAAGATTTGATTGTTACGGGTAATGGAGAAGATATTGAAGAAATAAACCAAGAAACGTTAGATATTGCAACATTTGAGTTTGAAGAGGACTTCAAAAGAGATATTAGAACGCTTTACTTTTTAATTGCAATGTTAAAAGGTTAATATAAAACAAACGAAGACTAACCCTTTTTTAACCAAATAAACTGAATAATGGTTTTTAAATAATGAGGTACAATAAATTTATTATTTGAAGTGATGACACATAGAGTATTTTCCCAAATTCACATTAAATAGTTGAATTTAGTTATTTTATTAAGGATTTAATTACATTTGAGAAATAATTTTTTTCTAAAATATTAAATGTGAGCAGAGATTTCGATTATTTATTAAAAAAACATGGGAAAATAGGTTCAAGATCTGTTTTTGAAGATGCATGTGAAAAAGCATTTACTTCAGAGTATAAAGATGCGTTTACGATAAAATGTAACCCAGGTGATGATGGTATAGATATCTTCGTTGGAGATTTTACTGATCCAATCGAAGTCTATCAATGTAAATGTTTCTTTTTTGAAATCGGGGAAATACAAAAAAAACAGATTCGAGACTCTTTCAAAAAGGCTAGAACATCAACCAATTTTAAAATGAAAAAATGGTGTCTATGTGTTCCAAAAAGCCTTACAATAGAAGAAATGAAATGGTGGAGCTCATGGAAAAAAACAAACGAGAAAAAATTTAATATTGATATAGAATTATTTGACAGTGTGAGACTCTTAAATCTAATTCGAAAAAACAAAATAGACTTAGAAATTTTTGATGAAGAAGAAAGACTATTATTAACTGAAATTCTGGCAATATTAGAAAAAAAAGAAGAACGACTTAAAGAAATTTTATCTGTCCCAGAAGACGAAGATTATACTGAACGAATTTTCGCTTTAAAATTAAAATCTGCTAAAATTGAGGATAATATGGAAATCTACAATAAGCAATTTTTTAACGCTGAGATTTTAACTAAAGAAGTACAAAGTAAAAATATTGAATCAGATATCAAAGAATTAAAGAACTTAAAAGATTCGATTCAAGAAATGTGGTTAACACAGTACTTAATGTATGATGATGAAAATGATGGCAATAAATTATTAGGGATTATAAATTCAAGGATTGAAGATTTTAGCTATTATCATTTAAAAACTGTTTTATCAGTTAGTGTATCTGAAAAAAAAGGAATTTTACATCAATTAGCAGACGAATGCACGGTCGGATGGGTAAAAAAATACAAAGAAAGATTAAAATTATATCTTGAAAAACAATAATAAACATGCTGAAATTAAAGGGTAAATATGAGTTTTTAATAGGCTCAATGAGAGTTTTAACTCTACTTTCTGCTTTTGAAAACAATAGAAGTTATCAAATGACTTTTGATAAATTAATATTGTTAGATTTTTATATGCGATTCCCTCAAACAATGTTAAATCTAGATGTGAAAAATTTCGATTTTGAAGAATTATATTCTTTTTACCATTCATATCCTGATAGAGAATACTATCAAAAAATACTTCGAATTTTAATCTCAAAGAGAATTATTGAAAAAGAAATTTTTAGCTCATCATTTGTATATAGAATTAATCCTATTGGTCTTGAAATAGTAAAAGGAATAAAAAACGAGTACTCAACTCAAATGTATTTAAATGCGCTTCTTATTAAAAAAACAATTTCCAAACTTAGCGAAGCAAAAATCAGAGAAGAAATTTCTAATAAAAGCTTAAATAATATTCACCTTATATCATGAGAATAAAATTCAATAAGTTAATACTTTCAGGGGAAGAGAAAGATTATATCGTGACTTTTAAAGATGGGCTTAATTTTATTACTGGACCAATCTCTACTGGCAAGTCAACAATTTTAGAATTACTAGACTATTGTCTAGGTAAAAAAAATCACAAAGATTATACTGAAGTTAAATTAACTTGTAAATATGTTTCTCTAGATATTACCATAAATGGTGAACGCATTTTAATTGAGCGTCCTCTTTTTTCATTCGATTTACCAGTAAAATATTATCAGTGGGATGAAAATATAAATTCTTTTTCAAAAATTTTTGGATACCTTATTGTATCGAGCCCTAATGAAGATAATTCCTTATCTCGTTTTTTAAATGAAAAACTTGGTATACCTGAATTTAAATTATCTGGACAATCTTTTAGTTTCAGAGATATTTACAAATATTGCTACATAGGACAGACTAAAATCGACAGCGAGAATATTTTAGAAGAAAAAAATTACACTTATAGTTTTAAAAGAAAACCAACTTTAGATATAATATTTAATTCTTTAAATCTTTTGCTTCAAGAATTAAAAAATGATGAAAAGTCTCAAAGAGAAGCTGTCAACTCTATGCTTGACAGAAAAATTGCTATAATCAGTTTTTTAAGAGAAGTAGAATTGTTTTCAACAAATGATGAAAACGAAAAAACAAAAGCTAGTTTAATAATTAAGAAAAATGAGCTGCAACAATCATTATACGAATTAAAAACAAATGGTAAAATTGAAAATAATAATACAAAATCCATAGAAGACGAATTATTCTCAAATCGTCGCAAACTAACCAGAATCGATATCGATTTAGATGAAACACAAAATTATCTAATCAAGCTAGATCGATTAAGGAATCAATATTTTAACGAAATAATTAAAATTGATTATTTAATCATATCTAATGGTAGACTTCAAAATATTGAATTTCATTCCTGTCCCTCCTGCAGCACAGAAGTTGAAGTAAAAGATTATGATGTTTGTAATCTTTGTGGGCAAGAGTTAACTGAATTTAATGATGAAGAAGAAAAAGCTATTAAAACCGAAAGAAAACGCTTGAATTCAAAATTAACTTCTTTAATCGAATTTATAAATAATCAAAATCAAATATTAGTTGATTTAACAAAGAAAAAAGTCAAGCTGACAAGCATAATAAGCGAATTAGAAGTTACTATTAATAATATTCAAAAAGAATTTATAAGCCCTTTCATTGAAAAAATAGAAAAGCTCAATAGAGATATTGGAGAAGTGAGTAAACAGATTGAAAATCTAAATTTAAGTTTAAATGTCCAAAGCGAACTATTATCTTTGGCTGATAATATCCAATCTGAAGAAAACAAATTAGACAGTTTAAGAAAACAAATAAAAGATATTTTAGAAGATAATACAGATATGCCTGATCTAATGGCCAAATTAAGTGTTATTTTCGAAAAAACGCTTAAAGCTTTTAACTTTCCAAAACTTACTACTGCATATATCGATACCAAAACGTATCTTCCATTTGTTAGAAATATTAAATATGACAGTATAGGTAGTCTAGGAGCTGTAACATTAATTAATATTGCATACTTTTTGTCTATTCTAGAATTAAGTCTAAAATTAAAAAAATCATATCACCCAAAAGTACTAATTTTCGACACAATTGGTAAGAATCTAGGTACCAGAGAGTCTGCAGGTAGTAATGATGAATTTAAGGATAGTAAGATTTTTAAATCTTTGTTAGTATATTTAAAAGGTTTTGCGGAAAAGTATAAGGATAAAATGCAATTGATTATAGTTAATAATGATTATACCGATGATATTGTAGACACTGATATTATTGTTAAATTTGATGGAGATGGAACTAAAGGAATTGACTATGGTTTAATCACTGATATTACCAGTTAGTTACCCCTATAATTACCCCCTTTAAAAATATATTGCTTTTACAGCCTACTATCTGTGGGCATCTAGAGGTTTCGTTATAATCCAGTCAAGGTCACAAAATTAAAGGCTCTGATGAAAATCAGAGCTTTTTTTGTATAAAAAAATGATGTTGAGTTTGCTCATAAAATCAATTTTTTACACAAAAAAAGATTTTCAATCAATGATTGAAAAGAACTTTTCATTTCCGGTACGGAGCTCATACTGGATCAACGAAGTTAATCCAGTCTCTTTTAGACAACGTAGTTTACTCCTAAAAAACTTAGCGTCAGATATCATTATTCTTCAATTCCTCGATGATATAGTTCAACCGGATGCTACAACTTAGGGAATTTATAACTGTAACAGAAGGTAAAACCGATTATCAGTTACTTCTTCTGCAAATAATTATTAATTTTCATAGCAGTACATCTATTCCTTTGGTTTGACTACTAATTTTTAATAAAATCTCCTTCAATCTAATTCCAACTTTCAGTTACTACACTTCCCTTTTCTTCATCTTTAATCACATTGATAGAACGAGGAATACGTTCTTGTAGTTCTGCGACATGCGAAATGATTCCAACAATTCTATTTTCTTTGTAAAGTGATTGCAAGGTTTCAAAAACCACAGCGACACTTTCGGGATCTTGCGTTCCAAAACCTTCATCAATAAAAAAGAAATTCTTATCATTTTTATTTAAAGATTGCACACTTTCTGCTAATGCCAAAGCCAAACATAAAGAAGCTTGAAAACCTTGACCTCCTGAAAGCGTTTTTACACTTCTAGAAGCACCATCATTCAGGTAATCAATCACTTCGAACTCATTGGAATTATTAATCGTTAAACTCAGTTGGTTTTTAGTCATACGATGAAAACGGACATTAGCTACATCTGCTAAATTTTGCAAATAAATACTAGAAACATAGTTTACAAAACCACTAGCGTTAAACATATTGGCTAATGTTCCTAAGTTTGTAGAACGGGTATTTAATACTTCAAACTGAGCTAATAAGGTTGCTTTTTCTAGCAACGATGCATTACTACGTTTTAAGTTGTCTTGCAAGGTCGATAGCTTTCCTAATTGGGTTTCAACCTTTAATTTAACCTCTGCAACCAGAATTCGTTTATCTTCAAAAACTTTACTATCAAAGCTCTGGTTCACTACTAACTTCTCTGATTCGGCAACAGCATTCTCTGCTACTTTTAAATCTACGGTAAACTGCTTTGTTCGTGCTTTCTCTACTTCTATATCCCAAGCCTTAGAAAGAATTAGTTGAACGGTATCTATCGAATCCAAGTGATGCGTTTGGAGTAATTCAGTTATTTTCTTTTGGGTTTCGAGTACTAATTGTTCGTTTGAAACCACTTGTTCACTAATCAGTTTAAAATTAGCTTCTATTCCTGCTAATTCTTTATCTTGAAGTACAATCGCATCCGATTTTAATTTATATTCTGATGCTACTCTGCTGTTTTCTAAATGTAATTTTGTTTTTTCATCACGAATTATAGCAGTGTCCGTTTGCGCATAATCCGCAAAGGCAAGTACTTTTAATTGGGATAATTCATTCGCTATCGCTCCTGATTTGGATGCTTTTTCATTGGCAATAGTTCCTTTATTTGCCGATTGAACTTTCAGTTGTTCTGCCAATTGTTCCTGCAGTGTACGAGTATCTTTTTCCCTTTTTTCGGTCTCAGATATGGATTTTTCGATAACTTGCTGCTCTTGTTTTTTAGCCAAGAAACCAGCATCATCTGTAGCACTAAATGCTGTCCAAATGAATTTTGAAAGATGAATTTTAGAATCGGATTCCAAAGCTTCTTTATCGATAACAGTCAATCGCAATTGTTCGACTGCATGTGTAATATCATTTTCGATTTTGAAAGCTTTCTTCTCGATTAATGTAATTTCATTTTCGCTATTTTCTAATTTTAAAATCGTGGCTTCCACAATCGCCAATTGTTCCGAAACATCTTCGGCTTGCATCACATTTGGATGTTCTAGCGATCCACACAAAGGACAGTTTTCGCCATCGTGCAAATTATGGGCAAAATGTGCTAATTCTTTGGAAACCAAAAGCTTTGTTTTGGTTGCAAAAACAGCTTTCTTTTCTTTCAAAAGCAGTTCTCGTTTTTCCTCTACGACTGTTTTCCAAGTATCCACAGACAATTCCAGTACTGTAAACAATATTTTTTGTGTCTCTAAATAATCTTGAATAACTTTTATTCTTGTCGCTTTTGCCGTTAATTGCTCTACTAAATATTCTTGTTTAGTAAACCAATTACCCACTTCTAGCAATACGTTTCCATCAAGCTTTTTAGATTTTAAAGCACCCAATTCTGTTTGAATAGCAGATAAATTTTGCTTTAGCTCGCTTTCTTTCTTTTCGCTTTCCAAAAATAGTAGTTCGATATCTTTACTCTTTTTTTCGACTACCGCAACTTCCAACTGTAAACCAACTATTTTTTCGATCGATTCTAAATCGGAGACTTTATTTTTGGAGTTATCTAATTGGTCGAAAAGTGGTTGCAATTCTTCCATTACAATTCTATTCGCTTTCTTGCTCTCCTCAACTGCTTTTTTACTGCTTTCGAGTAAAAATAATTGTTCTTTTGCTTTGGATAAGCTTGTTGTTGCATAACCCAACTCATTTAATACACCCTTAAAAGCTTTGTCTGTGATTTCAAACGCATCAATCTCGGTTTGTAGCGCATCCATTTTTGGTTTTTGTTCGATAAAAGTAGAAAGGAGGGTTTTCTTTTTTTCTAAGTCTTCAAAATTAGTTTTTAAAGTAGTCATTTTTTGGAGCTCGGTTTCCACCAATTCCAATTCGGTTTTATTCGTTTGTAATTCCGTATTCGCTGCTACTACTTCCTCTTCTAAAGCTGTAATGGTTTCTTTCGAAATCGCTTCAAATCCTGATAATGCCCCTTTAAGTTGATCCAACTGTGTTCTGGCGGCACTTTGTGCGCTTGCCACTTTCGACGCTAAATCAAATCGCTGCAGATGAAAAATTTCTTTCATCATATCCGAACGATCTTTTCCTTTCAAGTCCAAAAACTCCTTGAACTTTCCTTGCGGAATGATAATCGTACGACGAAAATTTTCATAAGTTAGTCCTATTAACAATGTTGCATCGGCAGAAGTCATGGGAACCCATTCCTCCTCTATCCATTCGTACGCCAAGCGTTCTATGGTTGTGGTTTCTTCAAAACGTTTTTTATTTCTTTTCCAATCGGCTACAAACTTGAATTTCCGTTCTTCAAAATTTAAAAAATCAAATTCAATATTAGCTCTATCTGATTTTAAATTTAGCATGTTATACGAACGTTTGTCTCTACTGTTCAAACGCTCCGTTTCTCCATACAAGACAAAACCAATAGCTTCTAAAACAGAGGATTTCCCAGAACCCACCGCTCCAAAAATACCGAATAAACCCGCATTTGTCAATTCTTCAAAATCAATAGTTTGTTTTTTTTGATACGAATACAAACCGGTAATACTTAATTTTAATGGTAACATAAAGGGTGTTTTTTATTCGTTTTTAGCTTGGCTTCCAATAATTTCATTGAACAACTCCAACAATTCGTCGTTGGGTTCCTGTTTGTGTTTCGAAACAAAGTAATCCTTGAACAATCCTTGAATGTCTTGATCTAAATTTACTTTTGGAGTTTGTTGCTCCGCATTGCCATCCTTAGTTACAATTGGAATGATAAAGATGATTCCGTCGTGACTTTCATGGATTCGTTTGAGATCTTGTGTTGCAAAAAAAGTATCACTAACCAAAGTCAATTCAACTAAACAATAGGGATTCTCTAACAACCATGCTAGAGCATCATCTATATTTTCAAACCGTTTTCGATGTAAAACCCGCCCCGATTGCAGCGGAATACCTGTAAATTTCACAGCCTCATTTGGCTGGACTTCAATTAGAACTACTTTTTTTTCTTGTCCCGCTTCCGAAAAACTATAAGACAGTGGACTACTAGAGTACACTACAGGACTAGGATGCCCACCCACATTCTGAAAACGATGCAGATGCCCTAAAGCGGTATATTGCATTTGATGTGGAATACAATCGGTATATACGATATCGGCATTCCCAATACGCAATGGTTTTTCGCCATCGGGCTCTTCTAGGATTTCTCCTCCACGCTTCAACATATACAAATGCGTGGTTAGGATATTCACTCCCTTGGTATTGCAATATTTATCGGCAAGTGCAGCCCAAGAATCTTGCAATAGCTGATTCAATTGTTGTTCTTTATTTTCGGCTCCCAAATAGGTTTTCAAACGCATTTCGTTCGCATAAGGCGTGGTGATGATGCGGATAGGAAAATCATATTGTGGCAGTTGAATTTCTATAAAACCGTTTTCTGATTGGGTTATTTCAAATCCGTACTCAATAGTTATGGTTGGAATCGTAACATCAGGATTACCTACAAATAATATCCCACATTCACGTGCTAAAGGATTTGGGGAATCTATTCGATCTGGACTGTCGTGGTTCCCTGCAATGGCTATTACTGGACGTTTACCATTATTCGTGAGTCTTTTCAGCGTTTTATAAAGTAAATCTATAGCTTCTACTGGAGGATTGAATGTGTCAAATAAATCCCCTGCTACTATAACCACATCTGCATTCTGGCTGTCCGCTATATCACAAATTTCATTCATTACTTTCTTTTGCTCTTCCAAGCGAGAAAAATGATCCAGTTTCTTTCCTAAATGCCAATCGGCAGTGTGTAATACTTTCATGCTTTAAACTTATAATGAGTAACTTATCTTAATCTTGGTTCAATCCTACTCTTTTCAATAGCAATATCGCAATAAAAAACGATATAAAAGTACCATTTGGCACAAATGAATCATTGTAAAAATACTAAATTAAAAAATGTCAATTTTATGGAAAACCGTAATCTTATACTCATAATTAACTGTACTATTGTTTTGATATTATAAAGACAAAAAACTTTAAATGTCACGGTTTGGCGTTATAGCCAATTACTTTTACAAAATAAAAATACAGCACTATGACTATCGAAGAAGTTAAACAAAAATTCTAGAAACACATCCGTCTTGGAATGCGACTGATGCTTCCATAGATGACAACACATATGCTGAAGTTCAAAAAGGTTATATTAGAGAGCTAATAGCTGATTATTGCGAAGCGCAAGGCTATGTGGTAAATGGGTTTCCAACAGAAAAAAGAGAATTAGGTAAAACGAATGTGTTTCTGGTGGAACGGGTTGGGCAATTCAAATGACTATTGAGCATCACAAAAAAGTATATGTGTTTAACCAACTTCAAAATACTTGGTTTGAATGGTCTTATGCTGCCTCTATATTCTGTATTATAAAAATTTGCCCTACTATCCCCTCCGTGAACTTTGCAGCCATTGGTATTCGAAAAATTAATCCAGATAGAATTAATGCCATTGAAAACATATATAAAAAATCATTTAAAATACACTAAACATGAAACAAATACGTATAACTTTGAGTGACGAACAACATGAAAAACTCAAAGCTAAATTACAGGACGAAGGACAAAAAAATCTAGAGCACAGCACAATGTCTGGATTCTCAATTACGTTAAATGAAGCTTTTCCGGGTATGTCATGGTTAACGGTTGATATGAACGGTGAACTAGATTTGGGTGACGTAAATTGGGATATACTTTAATCTTCCCATTTTATGTTTAGCTATTTCCCTTTAGAATAAATCAAAACGATGCCCAAACTAAAAATTAACATATTCGGAGAAGGAATAGAAGTCAGACAACTACGATTAGATGCGGATACCTATGAGCATTGGACGGAAATTGCCTCTAGAAAAAAGAGACCTCTCACCGATTTACTGTTAGATCCATTTTTTTATTATCAATTGAAGGATAATAGATTTACTTCAATTTTAGACTTAGACGCAACCGTACTATCGGGAGTTTTAGATAAACCAAAAAGTCAAATCGAAATTTGGTTCAACCGCCACAAAGTATTAAAACTAAAACCAAACGAACTATTCAATGAATTAGTTTTATTTCCATTGTACAAAGTCGATAAAAACAATATTTTTAATTCAAATCAATTAGAAACAGGACTTTACATTATAAAAAAAGAAATTGGATTAATTAGTTGTTTAGAATTAGAAATTGATACCAACCTACTTCAAATAGATGATTTTAAGTTCATAATAACAGAGTTTAAAAGAGAGCAATTTCTAAGTGATATTAAATATCAAAATCAAAACTTGAATCTTGTAAAAAATGATACGGTTATTACTTATCAAACTGGTTATGAGGTTGAATAAATAGCATGTTATAGTTTACAAAATCAAATAAAAAAATCTATCCTTCACAATCCCGATGCGAGACAAAGATAGAATGCTGTATTGTAAAAACACTTCCTTCATTATCTTAATCTACTTTTCTGTACGAGGGCTCAATTTACCTGATAATCAATCATTAAAAAAACATCCCGGCTTCTACAAATCTTGTAAAAAAACGATTTGAAATTTGTACATTTGACCGCATAAAAAACGCAATTATCTAACTAAACGATAATTGCTTTTTTGCTTCTTATCAAATTCATCTCCAAAAAAATGTCTAAATACAATATTGACTTACAATACAATGAAATCACCTATAGTGAAAACGAAGTCAATTTCAAGGAATTTGAATCTTGCACTTTTACCAATTGTGATTTCTCCCAATGTAATTTTATTGCAGTAACTTTTATCGACTGCAATTTCAATTCTTGTAGTTTTTCTACTGCCAAAATAAATCATGTTGCCTTTAGAACAGTCTTTTTTAACACCTGTAAAATGATCGATGTGAACTTTGCTATGTGCGACAAATTCATTTTTGAAGTTCATTTTAAGGATTGTATTTTGGATTTCTCCAAATTTTATGCCTTAAAGATGAAAGGCACTACATTCACAAATACTAGTCTGGTTGCCGTTGACTTCATGAGTACTAATTTAACCGAAGTCTTATTTAACAACTGTGATTTATACCGTTCTGAATTTGAAAAAGCAATTGCCGACAAAGCCGACTTTAGAACGAGCTATAACTATTCAATCGATCCTGCCAAAACGAAACTTAAAAAAGCACAATTTTCTATTGAAGGTCTAAAAGGGTTGCTAACCAAGTACGATATTATTGTCGAATAAGATATTTTAATAAAAAAAAGCCGGAATAAATTCCGACTCTCATTTCAAATTAAATTAGTGGCTATCTCCAACCGCCTCCAAGATCTTTATAAACATTAACAACGGCATTCAATTGGTCTTTTTTAGTTTCTATTAATTCCAATTTTGTTTCTAGTGCATCCCGTTGTGTAAGTAACACTTCTAAATAATCAACTCTCGCTGACTTAAACAAATCATTTGAAACATCTATAGATCTGTCTAAAGCAGCTACTTGTTTTGATTTTAAATCATAGCTTTTTTCTAAGTTATCAATTTTAGAAAGTTGGTTTGACACTTCTAAATACGCATTTAAAATTACGCGCTCATAGTTATACATCGCCTGAATTTGTCTTGCATTTGCATTACTGAACTCCGCTTTTATAGCATTCCTATTAATTAATGGTGCCGCTAAATCTCCTGCCAATGAGTACAATAATGAAGCAGGTGACTTAAACAAGAAAGAGGTTTTGAATGCATTATACCCAACTCCTGCTGAAATCCCGAAAGAAGGAAAAAACTCTGCTCTCGCTACTTTCACATCTAATTTGGCTGCAGCCAATTCTAATTCGGCTTGTTTGATGTCTGGACGGTTCGTTAGCAATTGCGAAGGAATCCCTACTTGCATAGCTTCAGGAACAATACTTAAAACAGCGGTTCTGTCTCTTTGAATTTCCTGAGGAAAACGACCTAAGAGAAAATTGATTCTATTCTCTGTCTCCTTGATATTTTGATTAATATCATACTCCATGCTTTGTGACTTCAGCACCTCAGCTTGGAATTTCTGTACTGCTAATTCCGTTCCTCTTGCCGCTTCTTTTTGCAATTTTACAATTTCTAAGGCATTCTTTTGAAGCGCAATATTTTGTTTTACAATTAGGAGTTGGTTGTCCAAAGCCTGCAGTTCATAGTACGAAGTAGCAACCTCGGCAACAAGATTAGTCAGTACAAAGTTTTTACCTTCGACCGTGGCTAAATAGCGAGTAACCGCTGCTTTTTTTGCAGTATGCAGTTTATTCCAGATATCTACTTCCCAATTGGCGTAAGCCCCAATACTAAAATCTGTCAGTGGATCAGGCATTTCTCTTCCTGGATAAATCTCAGTAGAAGCATCGCCCGCGCCCGTACTAGTATATCGTCCTACTTTTTCGACACCAGTACCCGCTCTAAGACCTACTGTTGGTAATAAAAATCCTTTTCTAATTCGTGCTTCATTTTTTGCTATTTCAATTTCCTGTAACGTAATTTGCAACTCTTGGTTGTTTTGAAGTGCGGTATCAATCAACTTTTGCAGGTTCTTATTAGTAAAGAAACTTCTCCACTTCATACTTGCAACAGTAGTGGTATCTGTACTAGTAACAAATGCGTTTGGAATAGCTACTTTAGCAGTGCTTTCTACAGCTGATGGTGCCTTACAACCTACTACCATGATACAGATAGCTATGGCAATACTATTTTTCTTTATGAACTTCATTGTTATCAATTTCTTCAGTTAATGGATTTTCTTCTTCATTTTTTACCAACTTGTATTTCTCTGCTATTCGACCAAAGATGTAATACAATCCCGGAATTACAAACACACCGCAAATTGTACCAATAAGCATCCCTCCAGCTGCTGCTGTTCCAATAGTTCTATTACCAATTTTACCTGGTCCAGTAGCAAAAACCAATGGTAGCAAACCTGCGATAAAAGCAAATGATGTCATCAAAATAGGACGGAACCTAGCTTTTGCTCCTTCCATTGCAGCATCTAGCACTGATTTCCCTGCTGCATGTCGCTGAATGGCAAATTCCACAATCAAAACGGCATTTTTACCCAGCAACCCTATCAACATTACCATAGCTACTTGAGCATAGATATTGTTTTCGAGTCCTGTTAATTTCAATAAAAGAAAAGCTCCAAATATACCCGCTGGTAAGGATAGAATTACAGATAAAGGCAGAATAAAACTTTCGTATTGGGCCGCTAAGACTAAGTACACAAATCCTAAACAGATAAGGAATACCCAGATGGCCTGATTTCCTTGTGATACCTCATCAGCAGAAATACCTGCCCAGTCAATATCGTATCCTCTTGGTAATTTTTCAGCGGCAACTTCTTGAATGACTTTAATAGCTGTACCACTACTATATCCAGCGGCGGCAGAACCGCTAATCTCTGTAGAAGTATACATATTGTGTCTCGTAATCTCCGATAATCCATATACTTTTTCTAACTTCATAAAAGCAGAATAAGGAACCATTTCATCTCGGTTATTTTTAACGTAGAGTTTCAAAATATCCTCTGGCAATGCACGATATTCTGGAGATGCTTGCACGATTACTTTATAATTAATTCCATATTTAATAAAACTAATTTCGTAATTACTTCCCACTAAAGTAGACAAGGTATTCATTGCATTCTCAATGGAAACTCCTTTTTGCTGTGCTAGGTCATTATCCACTTTCATCATGTACTGAGGAAAACTGGCGCTATAGAAACTGAATACATTAGATAATTCAGGACGTTTGTTTAATTCTTTTACAAAATCATTATTAATCGCCTCCATTTTTTTGTAATCACCTGAACCCGTTTTATCCAATAAACGAAGCTCAAATCCTCCCGCAGCGCCATATCCTGGTACCGCTGGTGGTTGGAAAAATTCAATATTTGCACCAGGAATATCTTTAGATTTTTCTTCTAATTCTGCCATAATCTCTACAACAGAGTGCTTTCTATCATTCCAGTCCTTAAGATTAATCAAACAAGTTCCTGCATTAGATCCAGTACCTTCAGTCAAAATTTCATAACCTGCTAAAGAAGAAACCGATTTTACTCCTTCAACACCTTCGGCAATTTTTTGCAATTTTACTGAAATATCATTTGTTCGTTCTAGTGAAGATCCCGGAGGTGTTTGAATAATGGCATAAAACATCCCTTGATCCTCATTCGGGATAAATCCAGAAGGAACCGTGCTACTGATTAACCATGTTCCTGCACAAAATCCTACCAGTGCAATAAAAGTAATCGCTCTTCTATTTATAATTTTGGCTAGTAAATTTTGATATTTACCTTGAGTAAGGTTAAATAGGTTATTAAAACCATCTACAAATCTATTTATAGGCGTTTTCTTTTTCGGTTTACCATGATTGTTTTTTAACATCATCGCACAAAGTGCAGGTGTCAATGTCAATGCAACGATTCCCGAAAGAATAATTGCTGTTGCCATCGTAATAGAGAACTGTCTATAAAACACCCCAACTGGGCCAGACATAAACGCAACTGGAATAAATACTGCAGCCATCAAGAACGTAATAGCCACAATAGCTCCCGAAATTTCATGCATCGCTTTTTTAGTCGCTTTTAATGGGCCGATATGTTCTTCCTCCATCTTAGCGTGCACGGCTTCGATTACCACAATGGCGTCATCGACGACCACTCCAATAGCCAAAACCAACGCAAACAACGTAATTAAGTTAAGTGAAATATCGAAGAATTGCATGAACATAAAAGTTCCAACTAATGATACTGGCACCGCAATTGCTGGGATTATTGTAGAGCGCCAATCTCCTAAGAAAAGAAATACCACTAAGCCTACCAAAATAAAAGCTTCAATTAAAGTATGTATTACTTTTTCAATAGAAGCATCCAAGAATTTAGAAACATCATATGAAATTTCATAATCCATTCCTTTTGGGAATTTTTTCTTGATGGTTTCTAATTTGGCTTTTACATCTTCAATAACTTGATTTGCATTACTACCAAATGATTGTTTCAATACAATCGCTGCAGACGGTTTACCATTTAAATTCGAATAGATATCATACATCGAACTTCCAAACTCAATATTAGCAACATCTTTTAATCTTAATATTTCGCCGTTTGCATTGGAACGTAATATTATATTTCCATATTGTTTTTCGGTTGTAAATCGGCCTGAATATTTCAATACATATTCAAATGCTTGTGAACGTTTACCGGAGGCTTCTCCTGTTTTTCCCGGTGAAGCTTCTAAACTTTGACTTGATAAAGCTTCCATTACCTCATCGGTAGAAATTTTATAGGCCAACATACGATCGGGTTTCAACCAAATACGCATAGCATATTCGCGAGTTCCTAAAATATCTCCAGAACCAACGCCATTTACCCTTTTCAATTCAGATAAAACATTGATATCGGCATAATTGTACAAAAACTTTTGGTCGGTATTTTTATCCGTACTAAAAAGGTTTACATACATCAGCATACTTGGAACTTCACGAGTAATTTTCACACCTTCTCTTACCACTAATGGCGGTAGTTTATTAACCACAGAAGCCACACGATTTTGAACATTAATAGCGGCTTGATTAGGATCAGTACCTAAGTTGAATACGACTTGAATACTAGCTTCACCATCATTTCCTGCATCGGAAGTCATGTATTTCATTCCCGGTACTCCATTTAAGGCTCGTTCTAAAGGAATAACAACTGATTTGATCATCAATTCTCCATTAGAACCTGGGTAATCTGCTGTAACATTCACCATTGGTGGTGAAATGGATGGGAATTGGGTAATAGGTAAATTCATCACCGACAATACCCCTAAAAAGACAATTATTAGCGATATTACTATCGACAAGACGGGCCTTTGGATAAATTTATTAAACATTTATATATTTTTTTATAGGATTAATTTATTCCGCTTTTAACCTTAAATGCTCAATTACAATTTTAGGATCCATTGTTTTACATTTAATTTTATCGCCCTCTTTTACCTTTTGAACACCTTCCAATAAAATCATATCGCTAGCTGAAACACCGCTTTTTAGCACATACAAGTCAGGCATTTCACCCTTAATTTCAATTTCTTGAGAATGTACAATGCAGTTTTTATCTACTAAAAACACATATTTTTTGTCTTGGATTTCATATGTTGCCTTTTGTGGAATTACTAAAGCAATTTTCAGCGGAACAGTCATTAGTACTTTACCTGTCTCACCATTTTTAAGTAATTTATCAGGATTAGGGAATCTTGATCTAAAAGCTATATTTCCAGTTTCGCTATCAAATTCACTCTCTATCACCTCTACTTTTCCTTTGTATTTCAATGGCGTACCATTAGCTAAAAGTAAACCTACTTGGTTTTGAGCACGGTTCTTAATATCAGTTTCATAATCTAAATATTCTGGCTCAGAAACATTGAAATAAGCATACATCTCACTATTGTCAGAAAGGCTAGTCAATAATTCACCTTCATCAATAAGACTGCCTAATTTTTTAGGTAGTCTATCAATAGTTCCTGAGAATGGCGCTCTAATATCAGTCGCAGATAAATGAAATTTAGCCATTGCCATTTCGGCTCTTGCCTGATCTAATTTAGCTTTGGCTACAGCCAATTCATTTTTAGAAACTACATTCTTATCGGCTAAATCTTTAGTGTTTTGTAATTCTATTTCTGAAGCCTTTACTTCGGCTAGCGCCTTTTGATATTCAGCTTCGTACATCGTAGGTAATATTTTAAATAATATTTGACCTGCCTTCACATATTGACCTTCATCAACATAAATTTTTTGTAAGAACCCTTTTTCTAAAGCTCTAATTTCTATGTTTTTAACAGACCGTATTTGTGAAACATATTCCTTTGTAAATGAGGTGTCAACTACAACCGGATTTGTAACTGAAAACGTTTCTGTTACTTCTTTCTCTTCTTTTTTTGAGTTACAACTCGTTAAGCTTATTAGGGCGATTAGCCCTGATAAAATGGCGATTCTCTTCATGATAGTTTATGAATTGAGTACTTGATTGATTGGATTTAAAAATATTATGGGCAAAACAAGTCATCAGTAGCCATGGCGTGTCCGAAAACCGTCATTTGGAAAAATAAAGTTATTTTTCTCCGTTAGAGATTAAAAGTCATTAATTTATCAACTGATGAAGTCAATAATCAAATTCTTAAAACTCTTATTATAATGTAGATTGGTTGGGAATATCCAAAAAAAGACGGAAAGTTTTTTATGCCTTTTAAATTATCTTTTAAATAAAAGAAATTGGAATTTGTAATATACCATTTGTGAGTAGCCTCAAAATTTAATGGTACAAATTTATTTGAGGTATTATCTGAATTAAGATTATCCTCTCCAGTATCTGTATCTTCAATAATTTTATTATACTGATCTGAATTGTCACGTAAACCTTGATTTTCTAAAAAATGTTTTTGAGCCAAAGAGTTCTGCGCACTACAAGGATGTGTACGGTTAACAGTTAAATTTTCACCTTTGCAAAAAAAGAATGTGCAAAGGAATATAAAAAAAATTGTTGCTCTCATTTCGAGGTCAAATGTAGTTAAACAATGAAAGTGAAAATTAATTTTATGATTTTGTTAAGTAAAAATCAACGCAATCGTTTTTCCTGTAAATGGCAGTAGTAACGAAATAGTTATAAGCAGTTAGAATAGAATTAATTAGCAATTTTACAAAAAACATGTTTATTCTAAATTGTAAGAACTACTTATTATTTTTTATCTGCCTACTTCTTAATATATGCTGAATAATTGTGATTATTATATTTAAATTAGAGTAAAAAGCACTCCGTTTCCCTAAGAAATAATTCGGCCGTCCTCCATTGTAATTATTCGATCTGTTTTATCGGCAAAATCAGGATCGTGAGTCACAATCAATATTGTTTGATTAAAATCTACAGTTAACCTTTTGAAAATATCAAATACGATATCTCCGCTTTTCCTGTCTAAGTTTCCCGTAGGCTCATCCCCCATAATAATCAAAGGATCATTAATTAAAGCACGAGCAATAGCAACACGCTGCTTTTCTCCTCCGCTCAATTGATTAGGCATTTTTAAAGCATGCTGATCTATCTCTAATGTTTTTAAATGTCCCATCGCACGATGCTCTAATTCCTCTTTAGAATATTTACCTAATTTAAAACCAGGAAGCATCACGTTATTTAGAACATTATATTCTGGTAACAGATAATGAAATTGAAATACAAAACCGATTTTTTCATTTCTAATTTTAGCCAAATTCTCATCAGATTGCCCCGTAATAAGCTCATTATGTATTAGTAACTGTCCTTCATAATCAGTATCCATGGTAGATAGCAAATACAACAAAGTAGATTTTCCACAACCAGACTTACCTACTATGGATGCAAACTCACCATAATTAATCTTCAAATTAATATCTTTGATTACTTGAAATTTCTTCGGATTGTAAAAATATTTGATTAACCCTTTGGTCTCTAAAGCTGTTTCTTTCATATCATTTTCCTCTAATAATTTCAACGGGATCTACCCTGCTTGCTTTCATGGCTGGAAATAAACCAGAGATAATTGTTGTAAAAAGCGCAAATACTATTCCGATGCCGTAGTAAGCAATATTATAATCAATAGGATAAGTCGTAACAGATGGTACAGAAGTCGTTGTGAATGGGATAATGTCAATTATACTAGAAAAGATATAACCGAAAATTAATCCAAAAATACCTCCCGCAACTCCTATTATTATCGATAAGGATATAAAAATCCATTTGACATCGTTCCCAGAGAATCCTGTAGCTTTAAGAATAGCTATACTATCCATTTTTTCATAAATCATCATATTCAATATGTTGTAAATTCCAAAACCGGCAACTATCAATAATACGATTCCTACTGTGTAAGAAATAATGCTACGAACGGTACTTCCTGTTTCAAATTGCACATTAGCAGCCAAGTAATCTATCGTATCCAAATTAAACACAGTATGAAACTCTTTGGCCATAGCCACAGCCAATTCTTTATTATAAAGATTAACTTGAATATCAGTAATATAATTTTTAGGTTGACCTAATAATTTTTGAGCGGTAGTTAATGACGTATAACTAGACATATTATCAATATCAGCGATCCCTGTTTCAGAAATCCCTACTATTTTTAAGGAGGCTAAATTTCCATTAGAAGTGGATACTTTAATAATATCTCCTTTCGAAAGTAACATCTTATCCGACAAACCTTTTCCTATAATGATGCTGTTGTTCTGATTCAAATCAGACAATTTACCTTCTTTAATATAATCGCTTGTCATAAAAAGAGTGTTCTCTGCAACAACATCTATTCCGTTCACAAAGCCAGAAATTTCAATAGTTCCTGAATTAAATAAAACAGAAGCAGTCACTTTTGGTGCGACATCAATTACTCGTTTATCTTGTTTTAAAGTCCTAATAATCGACATGCTATTGTATATCGATTTCCCTCGATCTTTTGGTTTTATCGAATGAATAAAACCAGTATTCCCTTTATATTCATAAGACAATGATAGAGGTTGATTATCCGATGGTTTTACTTCATTATACATCCGAATGTGCGGTGTTCTATTCAGCATTAATCCATCCAGTAATTCATTCAATCCGCTCATAAAACTGACCAAAGAGATAAACATAGCAATACTAAAAGTGACACCCACAGCGGCAACAATAGTTTGTTTAAGTCTAGCTCTAAGCAAATGAAAAGCAATATCTAAAATCAGTTTATAATTCACTGTTTCGGAGTATAAATAGTTTCTTCCTTTTTCAATCCTTCTAAAATCTCCACCTTTTGGTAATCATTCAAACCAATTTTCACTTTTCTTCTCTCATCATTATTAACAATCACATATTCATTGTCTACTAAATAACTTCTAGGAATAGTAATCGTATTTTCTTTTGTCTGAATAATTATATTTGCTTCGGCCGTTAGATTAGGATATAGTTTTCTTGGGGCTTTAACAAATTGGGCTTCAATTTTAAATGTACGGGAACGGGCATCCATAATAGGATATATTTTATCAACTATTGCTTCAAAAACTTCTCCTTTATAACTGTCCATAGTAACTAATACTTTCTGACCCAAAACGACACGCACCATATCATTCTCGTCCACTTCGAGTTCCAATACAAACGAATTTGCCTTCCCTATTATCGCTAGTGGCGTCTGAGTGGTAACTAAGGAACCTTTATCAACCAAAACATCAAACAATTGTCCAGCGATAGCGCTTTTAATACTAAAATCACTTTGGGTGTTTTGGCTGTATTTAAGATTGATGTTGTTGCGATCTTGGTCGTTCTTCAACTGTGCTTTGAGTTGTGCCAATTGCTTTTTAGCCGACTCATAATTTATCTTAGAGCTTTTATAAGCTAATTCAAATCTTTCAAAGTCCACCTCTGAAATCCCTTCAAGCGATCTGATTTTATTGTTTCTATTATAAATGGATTCGTCAAGAGTTAGCTTATCCTTTGCCGATTGTACTTTTAGCTCCATCTCTGCAATCTTATCCCTAATGTAAAGACTATTTCCTTGACTAAGTTGATACGCTAATCTGGCATTTTCAGTGTTTAATTCTGCTTTTTCGCTTTCAAGTTCAAAAAGCAACTGACCTTGCCCTACAGCTTGTCCTGCAGCAACTTTTATTTTTTGCAAAATACCATTTACAGTGGAGTAAACGGTATATTGATCCTTTGCTTTAATAATTCCTGATGCATAGACACTTTCGGTTACAGTGCCAAGGGTGGGTTTTATTCCTTCGTTTTTTTTCGAACAAGACAGTGCTAAAAACAGCACCGCTAATAAAGTGTAATTTCCAAATTTCATCCCAATCGATTTAATAAAAATAAGTGATAAACAAACACTTAAATTTACCGCTTTTTTCTCACAATATATCTATTAAAATAGTTTTTAAAACAATAACCCGACTGTTTTGTTCAAATTACACTGAGGAAGCTAAAATTACAATTGTTTTTCTAACATGTAATCTTCCATTAAATAGCCGTGATCCAATTCTATATCTTCTTTTCCAACGATTTCAAAACCTAGTTTTTGATAGAAGGTTAATGCTTTGTTGAATCGATTTACGTTCAAGGAAAGAATCTTTGAGTGATTCTTTTTCGCATAATCTATAACGGTATCAATCAACAACTTGCCTGCCCCTTTTCCTTGCGCTTCAGGAAGCAAGTATATCTTATGCAAACGAGTTACTTTATCATTTAAATAATCATGCTGAAAGGAAGCAAAACCAAGACAAACATCTCCCTCAGAAGCTAAAATAAAATGATGCCCATTATTAGTGGCATTATCTCTTAATACATCTACAGAATAAAAGGCTTTTAACATATACTCCAATTGTGCTGCAGATAGAATTTCGCCATATACATCCGGCCAAGTTTTATAGGCAATTTCTCGAATTGTTTTAAAATCTTTAGAAGTAGCTTCTGAAATAGTTATCATGTAAATGGATTGTGAAATTTATAATTATGCAAACGTAAAAAAATAGTATTTATAAAACGTTTTTTTACCTGTACTTATTCTCCTAAACCTACTTTTAATACTAAGTGTCTCTAGGTAGATAAATAGAAAACGTGGTGCCAACATGTGGCTCTGATTGAACTTTAATGTATCCGTGGTGATTGTCAACTATTTTTTTACAAATAGCTAAACCTAAACCTGTCCCCGAATATTTAGGACCTGTTTCTAAACGTTGAAATAACATAAATATCTTTTCAGCATATTCTTGCTTAAATCCTATTCCGTTATCTTTAATTATAATTTTATGATAGTCACTATCCAAAATCAATTTATCGTGATAAAATTCCTCGACACCAACATCTTCTGAATAAATATTAATTTGAGGAGTAACAGTGTCTTTACTATACTTTAATGCATTAGATATTAAATTCACAAAAAGTTGATCTATTTGAAAAGACATTCCTTTTATCGTAGGCAAAGTTCCTACTTCTACAACTGCTTTTTTATCTTCTATATCAGACGACAAATCATCAATCACCAATTTTACAATATCATTTAAATTAACTTCTTCAAAAACCTTATCTCCTTTTACAGTTCTAGAATAATTAACTAAATCAATTAGTAGCGTTTGCATTTTATTAGCCGAAATACCAATTTTTGACAAATAGACTCTTCCTTGTTCTGAAATAGTTTCCTTATCACTAGCCCCTATTCTGGAAATAAACATTTGAATTTTATGGAGTGGCTCTTGCAAATCATGACTTACAATATTATTGAAAGACTCTAATTCTTCATTAATACTTTTTAGTTCTATATTACTTTCTTCTAATTCTAGTGTTTTTTCATACTGATCGGTCATGTCATAATTCACTCCCGTTTTTATCATTTCTCCTTTGCTATTTTGGGTAAAGCTTCCTACTGACTTAATATATTTAATTTCGCCATTAGCCAATACAAAACGAAACGTTACCGATGTAGGTTCATAGCTTATCAATGAATCCTTATGACTTTGCATGACATACGCTAAATCATCGGGATGAATGTATTTTGTGAGGTTTTCTAATTTGGGTTCAAAAGCATAAGGCTCTTCTCCTAAAAGACGATAAAAATTATCAGAGAAAGTATATAATCCTGTTTCTACATTAATTTTCCAGTGACCAAATCCAGCTATTTTTTCAGCTTTGTTAAACGATAGATTTAAAAACTTTAATTCGTCATTGGCTTTTTTCAACTCAACAACATCAACATTTGTTTTATTAAAAGACAATAGCAAAATCAATAATGTAAGTATCACTAATAAAAAAGCACTTATAATAGAGTCTTCTAATTCAAATTGATGATTAACATTATGAACTTTTATTTTATCACCTTCAGCATTTATCGTTTTATAGACAAATGATTTCATCGTCTCCGTAAAATCATTACTCTCCTGCAGCTTGGCATTGAATCCCTCACTATCAAAGGTTTTACTTTTTGATAACAATAAAGTTTCTCTAAACAAATTAAACCTATGATCTATTAACTTATTGAGTAAATCAATATCTTTAATTCTTCGGGGATTATTAGCTACTAATTTTTTTATTTTCTCAATATTTTGATCAATCTCCCCTCTTTTTAAAAATCTGTTTTTAAGATAAGATTCGTCTTTCGTGATTATATATCCTCTAAGATTACTCTCATACATACTAATTGTCGATAGTATCTTTTCGAGCTCTAATTGAGTTTCGGTTGAATTTGTAATTAAGCCAACTGATGAGTCAAGACTTCTCATCTGGGTATAAAAAATGGACGCTATATAGCCTACCACCAAAATTGCTACAACTAAAGCAATCTTAAATATTTGAGTGTTTTTATATAATTTTACTAACTTCACAAGCAGTTTTTTTAGATGCTAAAGAAAAAGGTTTCCTTATTTAACCCTGAAGAATGAAACTGCCAGTTGATATTTAAAACATCTTTGATCACTTTTTTTAATTTAGCAAAATCATTGGGCTTTTTAATGTAAATATTAGCACCTTCAACAAATGTTTCTTCAATATCTTTTTCAGACGAAGAAGTTGAATATATGGCAATTGAAACATCTTTAAATCTAACATCGGCTCTTATGACTTTAAGACATTCAAATCCTGACATGTAAGGCATATTTAAATCCAAGAACAATATATGCGGCATTATTATATCAGGGTTTGATAAATAATCCATTAAGTCTTTACCGTCGTTAAACAATGTCAACTTATTATTCATTTTAAGTTCCATCATTGCCTCACTAAAAAAAGTACGGTCATCTTCATCATCATCTGCTATCAAAATGTGCATAGAATCTTTATGTGAAATCATATATATACGGTGTTATTTTTTGTTTTTAATTTTTACAATAGTTGACGTTAATTCGATAAATTTCTTCTCTTATCTACAATTCTTTTAAAGGCTGAAGGGGTTAAGCCTGTCACTTTTTTAAACTGACTTGATAAATAAGCCACGCTACTATAATTCAATTTATACGATACCTCTGTTAAAGTCAATTGGTCTTCTAATATCAATTTCTTTGCTCTTTCAATTTTTTGAATAATAATAAAATTCTCAATAGAAGAATAAGTGTTCTCCGTAAAAACATTAGTTATATATCCATAACTTAAATTAAGTTTATCAGATAAATATTGGGAAATAGTGATTGCTGGCAATTTATCATTCTCATAAATCATTTCTACGATAGTATCTTTTATTCTTTGTATCAATTGGCTCTTTTCATTGTTTACAATATAAATTGCATACTTATTTAAAGAAGCTTGAAGTTCAGCAAAATCAGCATCAGAAACAGTATTGCTTATTTCAATCTCTCCTAATTCTAAAAGCTTATGTTTGATATTTAATCTTTCTAATTGTTCCTGTAAAATCACTCTACAAGCAACAATTCCATCATATTTTATATAGAGCCTCATTTAATAAAAATTATAATTGTTTAACATTATAGGTTATAAATATATATTAATTTTATTAATCGAAGCAAAAAATAAAGCTTCTGTTCCTTTATTACTTCGTTTCAAAAGCCTAATAATAGTTTAAATTTCTGATTTCTATCCTTTTATATCACATGCTAAATATTACAATCCCAATCCCATTTATCCGTGAATCGTTTCATTTTTACCGTAATTTTCAATTATGGAAGCTTCAAAATCGATCCATTCTCTCCAGCGTTTTTCTACATCAATTCCAGTTCCATATTTTCTAGCATAGGTAATGAATGTGGTATAATGTCCCGCTTCGCTTTCCATTAAATCACGATAGAATACAGCTAATTCTTCATCCTGAATATTTTCTGACAGCACTTTAAAACGCTCACAACTTCTAGCTTCAATCATCGCCGAAAAAAGCAATCGTTCTACTAAACTGGAAACTCTACTTCCATTTCCATTTTTTTTCATGTATGAATACAACTCATTCACATAATCGTCTTTGCGCTCGCGACCTAATTTTAACCCACGCTTAATAATGATATTGTGAACTTGCTCAAAATGATCAATTTCTTCTTTGGCCAAGGCCAAAAGATCCTTTACTAAATCCTGATGCTCTGAATTATTAGTAATTATAGTTATTGCGTTAGTGGCCGCTTTTTGTTCACACCAAGCATGATCCGTTAAGATTTCCTCGATATTTTTCTCAACAATATTTACCCATCTTGGATCCGTTGGTAATTGCAATCTTAATACACCCATCTTTTTTTGTTTAAAATTTATAATAGTTTAAAGTTTGAATTCAAAAAAAAAAGTTTAAAGTTTAAAACATGCGATACATTTCCGTAAACACAAACCTTTAAACTTTAAACCTGAAACTTTAAACAAAAGTTTTTTAGAAAACGAAAATAGCTCTTTCGCTCATCATTTCGTTAACTTCATTAGCCACTTGTTCGATGATATCTTCATTTGTATGATTCATCAACACTCTGTCAATTAATTCAACTATCGTTTCCATATCTTCTTCAACTAATCCACGAGTGGTGATAGCTGGAGTTCCAACACGGATACCAGAAGTTACAAATGGTGACTTGTCATCAAATGGAACCATATTTTTATTAACAGTGATTTCTGCTTTTACTAAAGCATTTTCAGCTTCTTTTCCAGAAATCCCTTTGTTTCTCAAATCAATCAACATCATGTGGTTGTCTGTACCTCCAGAAATGATATTGTACCCTCTTTTCACGAAAGCATCTGCCATTGCGTTCGCATTTTTTTGCAATTGTAAAGCATAAGTAAAGAACTCATCTTTCAAAGCTTCACCAAAAGCAACTGCTTTTGCAGCAATGATGTGCATTAAAGGTCCTCCTTGGTTTCCAGGAAAAACAGCTAAGTCCAATAATGATGACATCATTCTGATATCTCCTTTTGGAGTTGTTAAACCAAATGGATTAGGAAAATCTTTACCCATCATAATCAAACCTCCACGAGGTCCACGTAATGTTTTATGTGTCGTAGTCGAAACGATATGACAATGAGGAATTGGGTCATTCATTAATCCTTTAGCAATCAATCCTGCAGGATGTGAAATATCAGCAAATAAAATAGCGCCAACACTATCAGCAATTACTCTAAAACGCTCAAAATCCATATCACGTGAATAAGCCGAAGCTCCTGCGATGATCAATTTTGGCTGCTCTTTTGTTGCTATTTCTTGAATTTTATCATAATCTAAACGTCCTGTTTCTGCATCAACACCATAGAAAACTGGGCTATACAAACGTCCCGAAAAATTTACCGGAGAACCGTGTGTTAAATGTCCACCATGAGACAAGTCAAAACCAAGAATCTTGTCACCAGGTTTAAGGCAAGCAAAGAAAACTGCTGTATTAGCTTGTGAACCAGAATGTGGCTGCACATTAGCATATTCAGCACCAAACAATTCCTTAGCTCTATCAATAGCAATTTGCTCCACAACATCCACTACTTCGCAACCTCCGTAGTATCTTTTTCCTGGATATCCTTCTGCATATTTATTAGTCAAAACAGAACCTGCTGCCTCCATTACTTCGTCACTTACAAAGTTCTCTGAAGCAATTAGTTCTAATCCGTGTATTTGTCTTTCTTGTTCTTCTAGAATAAGGTCAAAAATTTGTTTGTCGCGTTGCATTTCTTCGTTTTTAGTTAATTTGAAGCAAAAATACAAAAAAACGTTTGTGAAACTGTTAGATTATAATATATTTGAAGTATAATTTTCAACAAAACAATTAACATATTATGTCAATAACAGCCAACGATACCAAAAGAAAATCATGGTTAGAGATACCAGAAAACAGTGATTTTCCAATTCAAAACATTCCCTTCGGAGTTTTTCTTACTAAAGAAAATGTGGTGACTGTAGGTACCAGAATTGGCGATTCAGCTATAGACTTGGGCGCTTTACAGCAATTAAATTACTTTGAAGGTATTGAATTGACTGATGATATGTTCATGCAAGACACATTAAATGATTTTATCTCTGATGGTAAAAAAACATGGCGATTAGTACGTAATCGTATTGCTGATATATTCGATGAAAACAATCCTAAATTAAGAGACAACGCGAAGCATAAAGACATCGTTATTTTCAAAATGGACGAAGTAGAAATGCAATTGCCCGTTCTTATAGGGGACTATACTGACTTTTATTCCAGTAAAGAACATGCTACTAATGTAGGAAAAATGTTTCGCGATCCAGAAAATGCTTTATTACCTAACTGGCTTCACATCCCAGTAGGATATCATGGAAGAAGCTCTACCATCATACCTTCAGGGATTCCAGTACACAGACCTATAGGTCAAACATTACCAGCTGGTGAAACTACGCCCGTTTTTGGACCTTCTCGTTTAATCGATTTTGAACTAGAAACTGCATTTATTACTACTGACGCAAACGTAATGGGAGAAATGATTCCTATCAACGAGGCTGAAGACTATATTTTTGGTATGGTACTATTAAATGATTGGAGCGCTAGAGACATTCAAAAATGGGAATACGTACCACTTGGACCCTTCTTAGCTAAAAACTTTGCTTCTTCTATCTCTCCTTGGATTGTAACTATGGATGCCTTAGAGCCTTTTAGAGTTCTTAGCCCAAAACAAGATCCGAGTCCACTACCCTATTTACAACAAAAAGGGAAGCACTCATTTGACATCCATTTAGAAGTAGCAATACAACCAGAAAACGTTGAACCTACTGTTATTAGTAACTCCAATTTCAAACATATGTATTGGACCATGAGTCAGCAATTAACACACCATACCTCAAACGGTTGTCGTGTAAATTCTGGAGACATGATGGGATCAGGAACAATTTCCGGACCTACGCCAAATAGTTATGGTTCTATGCTTGAATTGACTTGGGGAGGAAAAAACCCAATCAAATTGAATGACGGTACAGAGCGTAAATTCATAAATGATAACGATACTGTAATCATGAAAGGTTATTGCGAAAATAGCCAAGTTAGAATAGGTTTTGGAGAAGTTTCTTCTAAATTATTACCTCCTTTTGTAAGAAAGTAGTTTGATAATAATCATAAAAAAAGCCCCATTTGCATCTGCAAATGGGGCTTTTTATTTCTAAGCAACATACTGTGAGTTATCACTGAATACTGCTATCTTCTTTTACTTATTTCCTTTTTCGAAATCAGCTACAAACTGAGCCAAACCGATATCAGTTAAGGGGTGTTTCAACAATCCGTAAATTGCAGAAAGTGGTCCTGTCATTACATCAGCACCTATTTTAGCACAGTTTACAATATGCATTGTATGACGTACTGAAGCAGCAAGAATTTCTGTTTCATAACCGTAGTTATCGTAAATCAATCTGATTTCTTCAATCAATGCCAATCCATCAGTTGAGATATCATCTAAACGACCGATGAATGGAGATACATAAGTAGCACCCGCTTTAGCCGCTAATAAAGCTTGACCTGCAGAGAATACTAATGTTACATTTGTTTTAACACCTTTATCAGAAAAGTATTTAGCAGCCATTACACCTTCTTTAGTCATTGGCAATTTTACAACGATTTGCTCATGTAAATCAGCTAATTCTTCACCTTCTTTAATCATTCCGTCATAATCAAGCGCATTTACCTCAGCACTTACATCACCGTCAACAAGATTACAAATGTCAACATAATGCTTCAAAATACTGTTTTTTCCAGTAATTCCTTCCTTAGCCATCAATGATGGATTCGTAGTAACTCCGTCCAAAACTCCTAATGCTTGCGCTTCCTTAATTTGAGCTAAATTAGCTGTGTCAATAAAAAATTTCATAATATCTGTTTATTTAATTGTGTGTTTGTATTTTGGGCGTGACCACAAGGGTCGGGCTATTCGCTACAAGTCCTCGCATCGTTTCGCTTTCGCTACACGCTGCTGCGGGCTTTTCACTGCTATCCCTCACGCAAATCTGATGTAAAATTACAACTTAAATTTACTTAACTAAATTGTTTTTATTCAATTCTTTCAATTCATCCCTTATTTCTTCGAGAACATTAAGCATATCCTCTTTATAAAGCTCGTTATTATTCATTTTAGCACTAATAGATTTCAAAATACCACGAATGATAAACCAAAAAATGATAACAAGTAACCCCATCAATATTTGAGAAAGTAATTCTTTTATATTTTCCATAACTATAGTTTGTAATGGTTCATTAGCATTTTTTCGTAAACTTTATCAGGAAGAATTCGTTTCAATACAATGGAAAACTTCTGCATAAAAGCCCCTACTTTATAATGAACATTCGGCTCTTTAGTCTGCATAATTTTATACACCGCTTCTGCCATTTCATTTGGATTACTACCGCCATCGACATGCTCATCCATCGTTCGCAATGATTCTCCATAAGAAGCCTCATAAGCAGAACCCTTTATGACTGGTGCATGATAACGTCCCGAAGCAATATTAGTAGCAAAATCGCCCGGAGCAACATTTGTAATATGAATTCCAAAGGACTTCACTTCCATACGCAACGCTTCTGTAATCAATTCTAAAGCCCCTTTTGAAGCAGAATACATAGAGCGATACGGCAATCCCATATAACCAGCTATCGAAGTAATATTAATTATGAATCCTGATTTTTGCTCTCGCATTTGTGGTAATACCGCTTTCATTACTTCAATTGGACCAAAGAAATTAGTGTCAAAGTGATTTTTCATTTCAACAGTTGGAATTTCTTCCAATGGTCCCGTAATTCCGACACCCGCATTATTAATCACAATGTCTAATCTACCTGAAGTGGCGATAATTTTTGCGACAGCAGCCTCAATTGATTCTGAATTACGAACATCTAAAGCCACTAATGGAAAAATAGAATTTAGTACCCGTTCTGGGTTTCTACTTGTTCCATAAACAACAAACCCTTTCTGATGTAAAAACTCACCAATTGACTTCCCTATTCCGGAGGAACCTCCTGTAATCAAAACTACTTTACTCATTGTTGCTTTTATTGGTTGCTTCAAAAATAAAAAAATCCTCCCGAAGGAAGACTACTTTTGAAATTATTTTGAAAACATTTTTAAAATTTGGCAAAAAAAAATCTGAACAAAGTCCAGATTAAAAAAAAATGGCAAGCGACCTACATCGCACCGCTCAACCACGTACCCTTGCTATGTTCCCATCCTGGGGGAGTCTGCAGGAGCTGGTCGTGTAGGACTTGCCGCTGCAAATATACAATCTTTTTATATTTTTGCAAGCGCTTTGCTCGCTAAAAATAACATTGTATATTGGTGTATTCAAAATTCATACTATGAAAAATTATAACTTACTATCAGTCATTTTATTAGCAATGACACTTTCTAATTGTGGGGATACAAAAAAAGGAGAAAATACTATATTTAATTTCGATACATCAAAATTTGCGGCAAAATACATGCCTGAAGAAGCACTAACTTTAGAAATTCTGAACCCACAATCGAAAGCTGTGGATAGTACTATATATTATGTAAACGATACTAAGATTGGAGCTACAAAAGGACTAGAGAAATTAACCTTAGAATTAAAAGACCAAAAATTGGGTTACCAAAACCTAAAAGCGTTAGTATATTATGAAGGTGAAAATTCAGAAGCGACCGCCAGAGTAGAACTGGTATCCAGCGTACAACCTAAATTATTGAACTATAAAATTGTAAATACCCATCCACACGATACGCTTTCTTTTACAGAAGGTCTAGAGTTTTACAAAGACACCTTATATGAAAGCACTGGGCAAAAAGGCGCTTCTTACTTTAGAAAATACGATTACAAAACCGGTAAAGTATACAAGCAAGTAGATCTTGACGCTAAATACTTTGGCGAAGGAATTACATTCCTAAACGACAAGTTATACCAATTAACATGGCAAGAAAAAACAGGTTTTATCTATAATGCCAATACCTTAAAATTAGAAAAAACATTTGCTTTTACTAAAGATATTGAAGGATGGGGAATGACTAATGATGGGAAAAATATTTACCAATCAGATGGAACCGAGAAAATTTGGACAACAAATCCAAAAGACCTAAAAATGTTAGATTACATTAACGTCTATTCTGGCAAAACTAAAATCAAATCAATCAATGAATTAGAGTATATTAATGGTAAGTTCTATGTGAATGTTTGGCAAAAAGATGCCATTGCTGTGGTAAACCCTGCAACAGGAGCTGTTGAAGGAATCATTGACCTATCAGGTTTAAGAAAAATGGTGAAAAATACCACAGCCGAAGTTTTAAACGGAATTGCATACAACCCAAAAACCAAAACTATTTTTGTAACTGGAAAAAACTGGGATAAAATGTTTGAAATCACCGTTTCTGAATAACAAAATAAACAAAAATGACCACATTAATTATAAATATAAAGGAATTACTTCAGGTTCGCGAAATCTCAGTTGCCAAAGTATCTGGTGCTGCAATGGCTATTCTTCCTACAATCAAAAATGCGTACTTACTTATAGAAGACAATTTGATTGCTGATTTTGGTTCTATGGATAATTTACTAAAAACAAAAGCAGATAAAACTATTGATGCCACAGGAAAAATGATATTGCCCTCCTGGTGCGACAGTCATACCCATATTGTTTACGCAGGCAATCGCGAGCAGGAATTCGTGGATCGCATCAACGGCCTCAGCTATGAAGAAATAGCTAATCGTGGCGGCGGAATCTTAAATTCAGCTAAAAAGCTCAACGAAGCTACTGAAGAAGACATCTACAATCAGTCCAAAGAGCGTCTGGAAGAAGTTATGCGTCTAGGAACCGGAGCGGTCGAAATTAAATCTGGCTATGGGCTAACCATCGATGGAGAGTTAAAAATGCTTCGCGTAATCAAACAACTGGCACAAAACTATCCCATCTCTATAAAAGCTACGTTTCTCGGTGCTCATGCTATTCCATTAGCTTACAAAGAAGATCGAAAAGGCTACATCGATATTTTAATCAACCATATGCTTCCAGAAATTTCCAAAAACAATTTGGCCCAGTTTATAGACGTATTTTGTGAGACTGGTTATTTTACCGTTGAGGAAACAGAAGAAATTATGAATGCCGGAATACACTTTGGCCTAAAGCCAAAAATTCACGTAAACCAGTTCAATTCGATTGGTGGGATTCAAGCGGGAATAAAATACAATGCATTATCTGTAGATCATCTTGAAGTAATGACAATAGAAGATATCGAAGTATTAAAAAATACAGAAACGATGCCTGTAGCCTTACCGTCGTGTTCTTATTTTTTGAGTATTCCTTACACACCAGCACGCGCAATGATTGCGGCCGGTCTTCCATTAGCACTTGCTACGGACTACAACCCTGGTTCCACTCCATCTGGCAACATGAATTTTGTTGTGGCTACTGCCTGCATTAAAATGAAAATGACGCCAGAGGAAGCGATAAATGCCGCTACCATTAATGGAGCTTATGCAATGGGAATTTCAGACACCCACGGAAGTATAACTATTGGTAAAAAAGCAAACTTTATTATCACGAAACCAATCCCTTCCTACTATCAATTGCCATATGCTTTTGGCAGTAATTTAATAGACAGCGTATTTCTTGAAGGAAAAATTATTATATAAAAAAAGAGGAGCTATTAAGCTCCTCTTTTTTTACATACAAGTTTATACTTAGTTCAAAGTAAAACTAGTTTTTGAAACGATTTCATTTTTATCAAAAACGTTTACATAATAAGTCCCTTTTGCAAAATCTTTACCAGGCAAATTTTCTGTAACCTGAACTGTTTTATTTTCGTATTTTACAGTAGTCATGAAGCTATACGTTAAAGTATCATCACCAAAACTTACCGTTTTTTTGTCTCCTAAAACATTATTCTTACCATCAATAACTTGAACATAATATGTTTTATCTCCAGATTTTGCCACTTGATTTGCAGCAATTGTAAAACTAACTTTAAGCATATCTGCTCTGCTAGCTTTGTCTGTTTCAATTTGTTTTCCTGAACTTCTTACTTTAAACGCCGAACCTGTCATGTTCAAAACAGTTAATTTTGAAGCTTTTTCTACCGTTTTTGCTAATTCTTCATTTTGACCAACTAAAGCCTCATTGTATTTTTTAGACTCTCCAAGAACTATTACTGTACTATCACGTTGTGAAGTCACAATTTTGTTTTCCTTTTTCAAACCTTCATTTTCGGCCATTAAAGCTTTCATGTTGTTTTGAAGTGCAAAAAATTGCTTTTTGTATTTAGCCATTGAAGCTACATCCCCTTTCGATTTATTCAAATCAGCCATAAGACTTACAACTTTGTCTCTTTCTTGAATCAACTCATCAGACATTGAAGTGTTTTCAGAAATTGCAGCGTCATAAGTAGCTTTTAATTCTTGTAAATCTTTCATGACTACTTCTTTATCAGTCATTGTACTTTTCAATTCTGTTTGAACTGTTTTTACATCAGAGGTAACTTTAAAGATATAGATTAAGCTTCCTACTAATAAAACTGCTAATACAGCGATAACCGCCTTCAGACTTGAACTACTTTTTTGATTTTCCATTTTTAAAATATTTTTTTTTTCAAATTTAACAATATATATTCAAGTTATAACGTAAGTTAACACAATTATATTATTTTTGAAAAAAAACATTATTCTTTTTATGGAAAAACTGTTGCCTTTTACAATGAACGACCTTGCCAAAATAACTAATCACAGAAGTGGTGAAATAAAATTTGGAGAAAAAATGCTTACCGTACCCAAAGGAGTAGATGTTATAACCTTTTTACAAAACTCTGAAGCAAAGTATGTCTTAGTAGGAATCCCAGAAGACATAGGTGTAAGAGCAAATTTCGGAAGACCTGGTGCCGCTTCAGCATGGGACACAGCAATTAAAAGTATTGCCAATATTCAGCACAATCGTTTTTGTAAAGGGAACCAAATCATAGTTCTTGGGCAAGTTAATGTCTGCGAAGAAATGAAAGAAGTCGAACATTTAGATTTCCATGATATTGATGACCGTTCTAAATTGAGTCAGTTAGTTGAAAAAATTGACAAAGATGTTTCTCATATTATTTTTAATATTATTAAATCAGGTAAAACTCCGATAATAATTGGCGGAGGTCACAATAATTCCTACGGTAATATAAAAGGGACTGCTCTTGCAAAAGGAAAATCAGTAAATGCAATTAACTTTGATGCTCACTCTGACTTTAGAATCCTAGAAGGGCGCCATAGTGGAAATGGCTTTTCATACGCTTACGAAGAGGGTTTTCTTAAAAAATATTTTATTTTCGGATTACATGAAAACTATACCTCCAAAAGTGTTTTAGATCTTATCAAAAAAACAGAGGATCGTGTACGCTACAATACTTATGACAGCCTCGCAATTCGAAAAGAAAAGGATTTTAATCAAGAAATGCTTAGTGCGCTTGAATTTATAAAAACTGATTTTTTCGGAATTGAAATTGATTTAGATGCTCTCCCAAATATTGCGAGCAGCGCCATGACTTTGAGTGGTTTCTCAATAGAGGAGCTCAGACAGTTTATTTCTTTTTTCGGTAAAAATAAAAATGCAGCTTACATACATATATGTGAAGGTGCGCCCGACTTAGGAGAAGAAAAAAACAACCATTTGATAGGTAAGTTAATAGGGTACTTGGTGACTGATTTTATAAAAGCTAATAATAACTCGAACTAATTCACACCTTAAAGCCCGTCAAAACAAGGATGAATCCAGACGAATTCAGCTATTAAATAAGCATCAAAAATAATAATACTATCTTTGCACAACTATCCTTGTACTTAATACAGGATATTTAATTTCAAAAATATGTTATTCGAAGATTTATCACTTTCAAAAAGTATACAAAGAGCCGTATATGAACAAGGCTATACAAACCCCACTCCTATTCAAGAACAATCTATTCCACTAGTATTAGCTGGAAAAGATTTAATAGGTTGTGCACAAACCGGAACTGGAAAAACTGCGGCATTTGCCATACCAATTATACACCAATTACATCGTATTGTAGGTTCTTCAAAGAAAGCCAAGCAAATTCGTGCATTAGTAGTTACTCCTACAAGAGAACTGGCTGTCCAAATTGGACAAAGTTTTGACACTTATGCAAAATACACCAACTTAACACAATTGACCATTTTTGGAGGTGTTTCACAAAATCCGCAGGTTGACGCCTTAAAAAGCGGTGTTGATATTTTAATCGCAACTCCCGGAAGGTTACTTGATTTACACAAACAAGGTTTTATTGACTTAGATCATTTGCATGCGTTAGTACTTGATGAAGCAGATCAAATGCTTGATATGGGGTTTGTAAACGATGTAAAAAAAATCGTAAAGCTTACGCCAAAAAACAGACAGACATTATTTTTCTCTGCAACAATGCCAATCGCAATTCGCGAACTGGCTGAGATGTTTTTAACAAACCCAGAAACAGTAACTGTTTCTCCGGTTTCATCTACTGCTGAAAATGTAGAACAACATGTCTATTTTGTTGAAAAAACAGAAAAAAGAAACTTACTATATCATTTGATTAAGAATCAAGACTTATCTGATGTGTTAGTTTTCTCAAGAACGAAACACGGTGCAGATAATGTTGTGAAAGCATTACGCAAAAACGGAATTGCAGCTGAAGCCATACATGGTGACAAATCTCAGAATGCAAGACAACGTGTATTAGAAGCTTTTAAAAATAAAGAAGTTGGAGTGCTTGTAGCAACTGATATTGCTGCTCGTGGAATTGACATTGATCAATTGCCGTATGTTATAAACTTTGATTTGCCAAACATACCTGAAACATACGTTCATCGAATAGGAAGAACAGGACGCGCCGGAAACGGTGGAGTCGCTATTTCATTTTGTAGTAAAGACGAACACGGGTATTGGAAAGATATTCAAAAATTAATTAAAGTTGACGTTAAAACCGTTAGCGATCATCCTTATCCTTGGCACTCAGGAAATCCTGAAACAGCTCCGGGAGGATCTACAAAACCAAAAAATTCAAATAGAAGTGGTGGTGCCCATAAATCTAGAAAATCAGATGCTTCAAAGCAAAATAAAAAACGCTGGTACTAATTTAAATTACACATCTAGCTATCAAAGTGTAAGAAATGCCTTTTACCATTATGGTAAAAGGCATTTCTTTTATTAGGTAAATCCCTAATACAGAGTTAATTAAGTGTTATTTTTTTGAGAAACATATTTTACTTTTGTAATTTTAATTAAATGATTAACAAACCTTTAAACTTTTAAATTATGAAAACTTTAGTGAAAAGAAATGGCTTCTCGCCTGTAGTTACAAGTCCGTTCTTACCATCAGTAGATGCTTTTTTTGATGATTTCGCACCATTAGATCTGATGGATTGGACTGATCGAAATCTCGCTTCAATGGGTAGCAATTTGCCGTCAGTAAATTTAAAAGAAACGGATAAAAAAATTGAAATTGAATTAGCTGCTCCCGGCTTGAAAAAACAAGACTTTAAAGTTGAAGTTGAGAATAATATGCTTTCGATTTCTTCAGAAAAAGAAGAAGAAAAAGAAGAAACCAGAAAGAAAGACAATTATTATAGAAAAGAATTTAATTACCAGTCATTCCGCAGATCATTCAGTCTCCCAGACTATGCGGATGAAAATAAAATAACTGCCAATTATAAAGACGGCATCCTTCATGTTGAAATTGATAAAAAAGAAGGGCAAAAACAAAATATAGCTAAGACTATTGCTATCAAATAAGAAAAAGTTTTTATTTATAAAGAAATTGCGAAGTCATATGAACTATAGATTGTTTAATATGATTTCGCAATTCTCTTTTATCCTATTTAAATAAAAAACTTCTACACCACCTCAGTCTTGTTTTCTTCATACAAGAGCTGATTGATCGTTTTAAATAATAGGATTGGCTCAAAAGGCTTGATAATTATGTCATTAATTCCAGCTGAAAGCGCCTCTTCAATAATTTCATCTTTATCAAATGCTGTTAATGCTATCACAGGAGTAACTATACCTTTTTGACGCAGTCTTATAGTCGTTTCAAATCCATTCATCAATGGCATATTTATATCCATCAATATAATATCAAAGGTTTCATTTTCAAGTATCTCAAGAGCGTCTATTCCTGAATCTACTACGATACATTTGTAATTATTTTTTTCAATAATTTTTTTGGTGATAAGCTGATTAATCTTGTTATCATCCACCACAAGTATTTTAAATATTTCGCTTGACGTTAAATCAACCTGAATCTTATTTATGAGATCAATACTTTTAGCAGGGTCATGATCAAACGCAATGGTAAAAGTGAAGGTTGTCCCTTCTCCAATTTTACTTTTTAGCGAAATGGTACTATTGAACAATTCTAATAATCGTTTAACAATAGATAAACCCAAACCTGTACCTTGATAATCAATTTCTTTTCTTCCTATCTGTACAAATTTATCAAATATTTTTTCTTGATCTTCTTCAGCGATTCCTACTCCATTATCCTGTATGTTAAATTCGATAAAATGAGCTTTATTTTCGATTTTAACTAAATCTGCTTTAATCGTCACTTCCCCGTTATTCGTAAACTTTAGTGCATTACTCACCATATTTATTATAATTTGAGAAAATCTTAATTTATCTCCAATTAAATATTCCGGAATTGACGGGTCAATCACAACATTAATATGATTGTCATGACTTTTAGCAATGAATGATAATGAATTCTTAATCAGATTAATTTCATCCGACATATTGAACGTTAAACTTTCGAGTACTATTCTATTTTCTTCTATTTTATTAATTTGAAGAACATCATTTACAAGTGAAAGTAAATAACGTGCAGAGAATTTAAGGGAGCTTAAATGAGGGCTATCTGCTAATTCTTTATGCTCGTCTAACAACATATTTGTAATCCCTACAACACCGTATAAAGGCGTACGCAGTTCATGACTGATGGTCGACACGAACTGTGATTTCAAATAAGAAGCTTCTTCCGCTTTCTCTTTTGCAATGAATAATTTTTCATTCGCTATAATGAGCTCCGCATTGATTTTCTTCTTGAAACTGTAATTTTTATAAACACTATAAAGTAAAAGCAGCACAACAGTCAAGGCAATAATAAATAGTACCACAATAACTCTTGACTTTTGCAAGCTTATATATTGTAAGCTTATTTCATTTTCTATTGTATCAACCTTTCTCTTATATTCATCTAACTCTAGATTTACACCTACAATATTTGCTCTCTTGACTTTATCAGAATCTTCAAGTAACTTCCGTATCGAATTATAAACGACCAAATTTTCATAAGCCTTTTTATAGTCTCCTTTTTTCATCAAAAGATTAGCATACTCTTGATGTGCATAAGATAAATCCGATTTCTCATTTCCATCATTTCCTAATCTGATTGCATTTTTAAAAAAGGAATCAGCTTTATCTAATTCTAATTTATTGGTATAATACATACCATTTAGCATATTTAATGCAACAATTGTCTCTTTACCACCATAATCACTTTGATGTTTATTTATAAAATCTAAATAAGGTTTCCCTTTTTCAAAATTACCTCTATAAAAGTAAGCCCATGCAATATTCATTTTTGTGATATAGATCCCCCTAGTATCATCAATTTTAGTACTATATTTTAATGCTTTTTTATAATAATTTACTCCTTCGTCAAGTTTATTTAACTCAAAACAATATATATTACCAATGTTATTATTTAGCGAACTCTTGATCGTATCATTACTACTCTTATCTGCATAAGCCAGTCCTTTTTTATAATAAAAAATAGCTTTATCAACTTCAGACAGTGCTTCAAAAGTTGCAGCAATAGTATTGTATGATTTAGCAACAAGGTAGTCATCATTTCTATTTATGGCGTAACGCAATGCCACTCTTGCGGTCGCAAGTGATTGTTCGAATTTAAATGCAGATAAATTATCCGTAGCTTCTGCAGTTAATTTTAAAATTGCTTTTCTAGAGAGTGTGTCGGTTTTAGCAATAGGACCATTGCTAAACATATTTAACGTAAAAAAAAGGAATAAAAGTATTCGACTGTGGAGCATAAATTACTTTTTGGTTTCCAAATATACATTTATATAATTGAGTATCAAGATTTAAATTAAATAGATATTAACAAATCATCAAATTATTAAAAAGAAATATCTTATAAGTCAATTTGGTACTTAAAATTAAAAACATAGATGAACACATGCAAATAAATTTTTAAAAAAAATAAAAAGCCGTTCGACATATTTATTAAAGATAGATTCTCTTTATATAAATACGCACAACGGCTTTTCCTATAAGACTAATGGTAAAAATCAATAAGGCAATTTCAACCTAAAAATCTTTAGGATGGTGTAATTTCCCTACTGATTTTGCCACTATAGTAGCGACAGTAGAGTCACTAGTCACGTTTACAACTGTTCGACACATATCTAAAGGTCTGTCAATCGCAAAAATAAGTGCTAATCCCGCCTCTGGAATACCAGCCTGACCTAAAACAATAACAAGCATTACCATTCCAGCACTAGGAACTGCCGCAGATCCTATCGAAGCAAGTGTTGCCGTAACAACAATCATTAATTGCGTATTTAAGTCTAAGGGATTAGGAAGCATTGCCTGAGCAATAAAAATGGCTGCTACCGCCTGATAGAGACTCGTACCATCCATATTTACAGTAGCGCCTAGCGGCAATACAAAACTGGACACTTCTTCATCAACCCCAACATGTTCTGTTACGCATTCCATGGTTACCGGTAATGTAGCAGCACTTGAACTTGTAGAAAAAGCTAACAATTGGGCAGGTGCGATCGCTTTGAAAAATTTTATTGGATTTACTTTTGCAAAAATCAATAACAAGGTAGGATAAAAAATAAAAGCCATAATAAATAACCCTAATACAACAGTCAATCCGTAAATTCCTAATGCTCTTAGCGTACTAAAATCAGGGATTTCTACCATTAAAGACGCCATTAAAGCAAAAACACCATAAGGTGAGAAAAGCATTATAATGTCAATTATCTTCATAATAACTTCATTCAATCCTTTAAAAAAATCAACAACAGGTTTTGCTTTTTTTTCATCGACTAAAATAAGTCCAATACCAAGAAGGATCACAAAAAGTATAACTTGCAACATACTCCCATTATCACTCAACGCCTTGAAAAAATTATCCGGAACAATATCAATCAAAGGTTGAAGCGGACCACTCTTTTTAGCAGTTTCGGCCATCTGTATTTTTTGAGAGGCATCTACTGAAAAATTTTGAATCAAACTTTCTCTCGACTCTTTATTAATATACCTTCCTGGTTTTATTAGATTGGCTAATCCTAATCCAATACTAACGGCTATTACGGTCGAACATAAATAAAACAATACCGTTCTACCACCTAGTTTTGAAAATTTTGAAATATCCTTTAAATCCGCTAATCCAACTATTAATGAAACCACTATTAATGGAACAGCTATCATTTTAAGAAGATTTATAAAAATGGTACCAAAAGGTTTAATCCAATCTACTACGATTCCTTTTTGTTCTAGATTCTTCATTAATAATCCAAACAGTAATCCTAATATCATTCCTATTAAGATTTTCCAATGCATCGCAAGTTTTTTCATAATTCAAATTTTAATTTTAGCGGTCAAGCCAAATATACAAAAATAAAAAACTCCTCAAATTTGAGGAGTTTTTAGTATCAATTAGTCTAAGGGTGCTATATCTATATCAATTTCATTATTTTCTTCCCATTTTCCAACTACCGAAGTAGCTAATGCATTTCCTAAAACATTTGTTGCACTTCTAAACATATCGCAAAAATGATCTATCGGTAATATCAAAGCGATTCCCTCAATTGGAATATCAAACATACCACAGGTAGCGGCCACAACAACTAAACTCGCTCTTGGTACCCCAGCAATTCCTTTACTAGTAAGCATCAATACTAGCAACATGGTCATTTGGGTTGCCAAATCTAAATGAATTCCATAGGCTTGCGCAATAAAAATACTGGCAAAAGTCATGTACATCATACTTCCATCAAGATTGAAAGAATAGCCTAAAGGCAACATAAATGAAACGATTTTGTCTTTTACTCCAAAACGCTCTAGTTCTTCCGTTAATTTTGGAAAAACTGCTTCGCTACTTGTCGTTCCAAAAGCAATAATTAATGGGCTAACTATTCTTTTTAACAGTACTGTCATTCTACTTTTTAGAAAAATATAACCCACAAGGATTAATACTATCCAAAGTGATGAAATACCAATTAAAAACGAACCGAAAAATTTAAAATAAGTGATTGCTAATTCTTGAAAATCCCTAACTGCAAAAACTCCAGCAATGGCTCCAAAAACTCCGATTGGAGCAAAATTCATCACATAATTTACCATTTTTAAAATGATATGCGACATTTTATCCAATGCAGTAACAACGGGTTTAACGTAGTCACCAATTGATGCAGCAGCTAAACCAAAGAAAATAGAAAACACAACAATTTGTAAAATTTCATTCGTAGCTAATGCTTCAAAAATACTTTTAGGAACAATATGCTCAATGAAATTTTCAAACGAAATACTTTGAGTTTTAGCCGCAACTTCTGATGCTGAAGATAAATCAACATTAGATAAGTTCAATCCAACTCCAGGTTCAAGGACATTTACGAAAAACATTCCTAACAATAGAGACATTAAAGAAGCTGTAAAAAACCACCCTAAGGCTTTTCCTCCAATTCTACCTACTGCACTAACATTTCCTAATTTTGCAATACCCACAACTAAAGTGGTAAATACTAAGGGCGCAATAATCATTTGCACCAATCTAATAAAAACCGTAGCTAGAATTTTTATTTTATTACTAAAAGATAAGGCTGATTCTGCCGAAATAGAATTGTGTATTACAACTCCTAAAATGGCTCCTAGAACCATTGCAATTAGTATTTGAGTAGTCAAGTTCGATGATATTGACTTCTTTTGTGTTTCTGTAGAACTCATTTGGTTTTGTGGGTTGGTTTTATGGGTTGGTTTATCATTAAAAGTACCTCCTTAAACGGGAGTTACCATTCAATTAGTTTTTAATATATTTTGTTAATCAAATAAAAGTCAGCTAATACAATTGCTGCCATCGCTTCCACAATAGGGACTGCACGAGGAACAACACATGGATCGTGGCGTCCTTTTCCTGTCATTTCTGTAATATTCCCTTGATTATCTAAGGACTCTTGTTTTTGCATGATAGTAGCTACTGGTTTAAAAGCCACTCGGAAATAAATGTCCATTCCGTTGCTAATTCCACCTTGAATACCACCGGAAAGATTTGTTTTTGTAGTTCCGTCTGAATTGTATAAATCGTTGTGTTCACTCCCTTTCATTTTAGCTCCACAAAATCCACTTCCATATTCAAATCCTTTAACGGCATTGATAGAAAGCATTGCTTTACCAAGCTCAGCATGTAGCTTGTCAAAAACTGGCTCTCCTAAACCAACTGGTACATTCTGAATCACACAGGTAACAGTTCCTCCTACGGTATCGCCTTGCTTGCGAATTTCTCGTATGTACTCTTCCATTATCACTGCCGATTCTTCATCAGGACAACGAACAGGATTATTTTCAGTTTTCGAAAAGTCTAAATCTTGGTAGGGTTTTTCCAGAAAAATAGGTCCTACTGAAGATACGTAGGCATTAATTTTAATATCTGGCAACATTTGCTTAGCAATAGCACCTCCCACTACTCTACTGGCTGTTTCACGTGCCGAACTTCTTCCACCTCCACGATAGTCTCTAACACCATATTTCTTTTCATAAACATAGTCTGCGTGACTGGGTCTATAATTATCTTTTATATGAGAGTAATCGTCTGATTTCTGATTTGTATTAGGTATAATGAAACCTATAGGTGTACCCGTTGTTTTCCCCTCAAAAATACCAGATAAAAACTGGACATCATCTGGTTCTTTCCGTTGCGTAACTATGGCAGATTGACCTGGTTTTCTTCTGGACATTTCAAGTTGAATTGCCTCTAAATCTAGTGTTATACCTGACGGACATCCATCAATTATTCCACCTAATGCTTCTCCGTGGGATTCTCCAAAAGTTGTTATTCTAAATAGGGTCCCGTAGCTATTTCCTGCCATTATAATAAGTTTGGAACAAATATATGTTTTATGACTTAAAGTAAAAAATTTAAAATTAGGATTACATAACAAAGTTCCCAACATAAAAAGATAAAGTTTAGTTAATAGTTAATACTAATTCATAACAATGTGATAAAATGGAATCCATCACCCAATGCCTAAATTTGTGAAACTTCAAATTAGAATCAATTGAAAAAAAGAAAAGTGGAAATCGTTGTAATTTCTGATGTACATCTTGGAACTTTTGGTAGTCATGCCGTAGAGCTCAATAAGTACCTATCATCAATAAAACCCAAAATATTAGTTCTAAATGGTGACATCATAGATATATGGCAATTCAGAAAATCATATTTTCCTCAAACTCATTTGAAAATCATTCAAAAAATAATGAGCCTTGCTTCCAAGGGGACTAAAATCTACTACATAACAGGAAATCACGATGAAATGCTTCGAAAATTTAGCGATCTAAATCTAGGCAATATTGAATTGGTGGACAAATTACTATTGGAAATCGATGATAAAAAAGCATGGATTTTCCATGGTGATGTTTTTGATGCTTCTGTAAATCATGCAAAATGGATTGCTAAATTAGGTGGATTGGGATACGACTATCTCATTCTTTCTAACCGATTCGTTAATTGGAGCTTAAAAAAAATTGGTAAAGAACCTTATTCTTTTTCGAAAAAAATAAAAGCAGGTGTAAAAAAAGCTGTCAAACACATTTCAGATTTTGAAGAAACGGCTACCGAACTTGCAATTGAAAAAAACTACGACTATGTAATCTGCGGGCATATCCATGAACCAAAAATTATAAAAAAAGAAAATAAAAACGGCTCAGTCTTATACTTGAATTCCGGGGACTGGGTCGAAAATTTAACTGCTTTAGAATACAACAAGAAAAGATGGAAATTATACCATTATCAGGAATCCAATTTTTCAGATGAAGAAAATCTTTTTGAAATGGAAGATAATTTGAGCTCTCAATTAATTTCAACTGTGCTCTTTTCAAAATAAATTAACCCATTTTAATATTTAATTAAAAATTCACTCCATTTTAATGAACCAGAGAAAGAATTCAAACCACTGAAAATCAATACTTATGTTATATATTAACAAAACATAAGGTGTGAATTTTGAAACAATTAACAATTATAATATAAATTATTCGTTCACATTTCGTTGTAACTTTGCAACAACAAATATTTATTTATGAAAAAAATTATTTTATCAGCTTTTATGTTAATTGGATTAGCATTTAGCACACAGGCACAAGACATCTCTAAAAATGCATTAGGTTTACGTTTAGGAGACAGTGGTGGTTTCGGAACTGAAATTACTTACCAAAGAGCTTTGGGAAGCAACAACAGACTTGAACTTGATTTAGGTTGGAGAAATAGAAAAGACTACAATAATAATGGTTATGATGACAACGCAATCAAACTAGCTGCTTTGTACCAATGGGTATGGAACATCGACGGTGGTTTCAACTGGTATGCTGGTGTAGGTGGTGGTTTAGGTAGCTATGGTTATGATAAAGACAACACTCATTACAATGATACATTTGCATTTGCTGCAGGGGACATAGGAATTGAGTATAATTTTGACATTCCATTGTTGATCTCTTTAGATTTCAGACCAGAGTTTGGTGGAAATGGTTACTACAAAAACAATTACGGTTCTGATATCGCTTTGGGTCTTAAATACCAATTCTAGTATTACACTGTTTATATAAAAAATGCCACTAGAAATAGTGGCATTTTTTTATTTAATAATAATTTCTTTTTTAGAATTAATCTTGAGAACACAAAACGGATAAGTAACACCTTGAGTTACCATCGCATCTAGCTCCGGACTACTCTCTTTTACATTGATGATTATATTTTTTTCCGTTTCCTGAACACTTTCAACCGCTATTGAATAACCTCCAGTACTTTTTTCACCCATATTCAAAATAACAAAATTTGATCTTTGAACATCGATAGCAGTAATCTTATTTTTCAACTGCTTATCGTTCTGCAACATTTTTATTTCATTTGGTTCAGTCAAAATCTCGTAGAAATGAATGTTACCCCCTCCATCAGATTGTTGCGTCAACACTTCAAACAAAGGTCTTTTTACAGTGACTTTTGTAGCTTTTGCTCCACAGGATACTAACAAAAATACAATAAACAAAAAACTGATTTTTTTCATTGGGATATTTTAATTTTATTCAAAGAGTTATTCCTTTTTTGACTGATTCAAAAACTTATTTTTTTTCGAATACTTCTTAATTGCCTTTTGATATAAATCAACATACAAAGGCAAAATGTTTTTAATGTCAAACTTTTTTGCAACAGACAACGCATTTTCTTTAAATTTTAAAAGAACAGTATTGTCTTTTAAAATTCTCAAAGCATTATCAGCCATTTCATCTGTATTTCCTACATCGCTCAAGTAACCAGAAATTCCTTCGAAATTTACTTCAGACAAGCCTCCAGAATTACTAGAGATCACAGGAACTCCCCAAGCCATCGCTTCTAATGCTGCGAGACCGAAACTTTCTGTTTCAGATGGCAATAAAAATAAATCAGTGTAACTTAAAATTTTATCAATTTCATTACTGTTTCCAAAAAAGATTACTTTGTCAGTAATACCTAATTCTTGACATAAGTATTCTGCTTTTTCTTTTTCAGGACCGTCACCTACCATCATTAATTTAGCAGGGATTTCCTGTTGAATTTTATGAAATATTTTGATAACATCTGGGATTCGTTTTACTTTTCTAAAATTACTTATATGCGTAATTATCCGTTCGTCACCTTTAGCCATTACTGAACGGTGACATGGAATATTGGGATCTTGAATATTCTTGTCTAACTCTATAAAATTAGGAATGACATGAATATCTTTTTTTATGTTGAACAGCTTATAGGTATCGTCTTTCAAACTCTGTGAAACTGATGTCACCACGTCTGATTTATTGATACTAAAGCTTACTGCAGGTTTATAAAAAGGATGATTCCCAACCAAAGTAATATCTGTTCCGTGAAGAGTAGTCACCATAGGAATTTCAATTCCTTCATCTTTTAGCATTTGCTTAGCCATATAACCCGCGTATGCGTGAGGAATAGCATAATGCACATGTAGCACTTCTATTTTGTAAAGTTTAACCATATCAACCAGTTTGCTCGATAGCGCTAATTCATAAGGTTGGTAGTGAAACAATGGATATTCAGGAACATTAACCTCGTGATAGTGAACATTGGGATTTAACAATGCTAAACGAACGGGTTGACTGTATGTAATGAAATGAACCTCATGGCCAAGGCGAGCTAATTCTAGCCCTAACTCTGTAGCCACAACTCCACTTCCTCCAAAGGTAGGGTAACAAACTATTGCAATTTTCATGTATTTATTTTAATGTAACGAAATTAAGGAAAATAGGAACGCTATTTTTTAAAATGGTAAAAGAAATCTTTAATCAGGTATATGCTTTAAACTAATGTATTACCGTTCAATTGCATCATATATTATTTCTTGAATATCTTCTCGAATATTTTCTCTTGATAATTTATTTGTTGAATCTCCAGGAAATGTCCTATTGGATAAGAAGATATATACGATTTCGGTTTCCGGATCTGCCCAAGCCATTGTTCCTGTAAATCCAGTATGCCCAAAACTAGTCATAGAAGCACACCCACAGGTGGGGCCTTTGTCTCCCAACTGCGGCTTATCAAAACCTACTCCTCTTCTGTTGCCTTCTGAACAAAAATAACAGGTATTAAAGTCATCGAATGTTTTTTCAGAGAAATATTGCTTGTTCCCGTAATTTCCTTTTTGTAAATACAATTGCATTATTTTAGCAACATCCATACTATTTGAAAAAATTCCCGCATGTCCACCAATTCCGCCTTCCATTGCAGCTCCCATATCATGAACATACCCCTGTATAATCTGATGACGGAAATAGCTGTCAATTTCTGTTGGAGCAATTCTATTTTTAGCAATTCTTTGTAACGGATTGTACATCGTATTATTCGCACCAAGCGGTTTATAAAAGTTCTCAGTGCTTAAAACATCTAATTTCTTCCCAGTAAGTTTTTCTAAATACTCTTTTAGAATAATGAAAGTGAAGTCGCTGTACCTGTATTTTTTTTGCGGAAGCAAATTACTGTCTGCAATCAACTTCATAATCGTATCATGGTAATCATTTCTTAAATAAAGACTATCAGCTACTTTTGTTGAATACTGTGCCTCTGATATCTTTTTATAATATTTATCTAAAGGGTTACCCTTTTTATCTACGGTAGCTTTATAAAAAGGAATCCAAGGTTGCAGTCTTGCATAGTGCGACAATAGCTCCTTAAAGTGTATGTCTTTCTTATTTGAATTTCTAAATACAGGAAGCATGGAGTCTAATCTCGTTTCCATGTTTATTTTCTGCTGATCATATTGTAACATTACATTGGGTAACGTAGATAAGATTTTAGTTAAAGAAGCAACGTCATACACATCAGTATTAGCTACTTTAGATTTCTTGTCATAAGTCTGGTATCCAAACGACTTCTGATAAATGATTTTTCCTTTTCTTGCCACTAAAATTTGCATTCCAGGAGCCATCTTTCCATTGATTGCTTTTTGCGCTATCGCTTCAATTTTATTTAAAATTAAAGGATTCATACCCACATTTTCAGGTGATGTAAATCCTAAAACATTCAATTTTTCTGTCGAAAGTCCAAAATTAGCAGTAAAATCTGCCGTGACACTTACTGGCATTTTCCCTTTAGCAGCAATAGCACCAAAAATCAACTCAGCAGAAACCTCTTGTGCAATCGGGCTGTTTTGATACGAAAGAACTACACCTTTGATATCATTAAAACTTTCTACTGGAATCAAAGAATAAGGAGATGCAAAAACATCTAATATCACCTTATTATTTCTAGATATAAAAGCTAGTTTTTGTAATTCTGATTTGCTGAAATCAAAGTTCTTCCAAGGAGAATCAGAAGTATGGTAGCCAATAATTACCTTTGTGAATTTATTTAATTTAAGCTGTAAACTATCTAAATTAGCATCTGAAATTTCAGTGACTTCTGTATACTTTTTTAAGGTGGCAAGAAAACGACTATTTGTAGCATCACCAATTTTTACATAGGCAATTTTTTCATTTTGCAAGTCCTTTATTGGTAATATAGTCTCTTCATTCTTTAATACCGTCAATGCATCTTCATATAATTCATACTGCAATGCATCGTTTTTAGAACTATTAAGATCTGTAACTAAATTATCAGTAACAATGGGTTTAAAGCTATTAAGCCCAGCAATGTATTTGTATTTTAAAATTTTCTTTACAGAATATTCTAATCTTTTTTCAGTAAATAAAGAATCTTGAAAAGCTTTGCTTAAGGTTTCAATAGCCAAAGGAACATTCTCTGGAAACAATAAAATATCATTTCCAGCTAAAAATGCGTCTAAGTCTATTTCTCCTGGTTTTTTATAATTACTGGCTGCTTTCATATTCAAAGCATCTGTAAAAATCAACCCCTTAAAGCCTAACTCCTTTTTTAAAATAGTAGTCACTACATTATAGGAAATAGAAGAAGGATAATTAGGTCTAGATTCTAAGCTAGGAACATTTAAATGAGCGACCATTACAGAAGAAAGGCCCTCTTTAAACATTTGCTTGTAAGGGTAAAACTCCATTACTTCTAATCTTTCCTTAGAAAAATTGACTGTAGGCAGAGCTTTATGCGAATCCGTTTCGGTATCTCCATGCCCAGGAAAATGTTTTCCCGTAGCAAAAATTCCTTGATGCTGAAGTCCTTTCATCAAGGCTACAGCTCTTGCAGCCACATTATATTTATCTTCTCCAAAAGAACGAAAACCAATTATAGGGTTTTTCGGGTTGGTGTTTATATCCAATACGGGACCAAAATTAAACTGTATCCCAAGACGTTTACTTTGTTCTCCTATTTGGAGTCCCATTTTTTCAATTAAATTCATATCCTGAACCGCTCCAAGAGTCATGTTCCAAGGATAGGTATAAGTTGAATCTAAACGCATACTCAATCCCCATTCAGCATCATTCCCTATAAATAGAGGGATTTTTGATTGTGCTTGAAACCTGTTGATTAGTTTCGCTTGTCTAACGGGACCTCCTTGAAAGAAAATCAACCCGCCAACTTTTGAATCTGAAATTAATTTTTCAATAGAGTTAACATGTGCATTATCTTTATTTGAATAAGCAGCAACCATAAAAAGCTGCCCTAAACGTTCACTAAAAGTCATACTTGTATAGACGCTATCTACCCATTTCTTGCGCTCTGTAAATAGAGCAATAGGTTCTTGAATCGTATCCGTATCCAAAGAATTGTCTACTATATATTCATCTACAGCTGTAGGAATATGTGCAAATTTAACTTTTGACTTATTCTTTTTTGTAGTACTACAGCTTGCTACAAAAAAAAATAAGACATAAAGAAATAAGTTTCTAATGTCTTTATTTTTCATTAAAGTATAATTTAATATTTAGAAAAAACGGCTATGCCAGCTATCAATAGCCGGAACTTCCCATGATTCATTATATTCCTGAATATTGTTAATTAGATTATTAAAAACGATAGTGTTTTCAGTAACCGCTTTATCTTTTACCATTTTTTTAAAATCTATTAATGGCTTATGGGCAATATGCTCTCCTAGCTTAAAAGTAACATTCATTTTGTCCAATAGATCAACATTGTATTTCTTTTCCAGAGATTGAATAAATTCAACAGATGAATCTATAGAACAACCGGTCGCTGTCTGAACATCTTGATCAACAGCCAGTATAATAAATCTATTGTATTTTAGCTGATAAGAAGAGACTAAACTTGTTCCATGTGCAGCCCAATTTTCTAGAAATGCCTGTAAATCAGTTTCAATTTCAGAAAATTCGGCATCAGAAAATTTTCTATTCGATTGATAGATCCAAATTTTGGATTCTTCCGGTAAATCTTCAAATGGTACGTACATTTTTTTGTTTTATTTTTAAATTTCGAATTTTAGATTTTATATCTAAAGCTCTATAAATCTTGAGCATTTGCAATTAATTCTGCAATGTCCATCACTTTTACATCACCTTCTTTTTCTTTGTTTTTAATACCATCAGTCAACATTGTATTACAAAATGGACATCCAGCAGCGATTATTTCTGGCTCGGTATCTAAAGCGTCTTCCGTTCTTTCAACATTAATTTCTTTGTTTCCTGGTTCTGCATCTTTAAACATTTGAGCACCTCCAGCTCCACAACACAATCCATTGGCACGAGAACGTTTCATTTCTACTAACTCGGCGTCCAGCTTTTGAATCAGCTCTCTAGGCGCTTCATAAACATTATTAGCTCTTCCTAAATAACATGGATCGTGAAAAGTAATTCGTTTTCCTTTAAATTGTCCTCCTTCGATTGTCAATCTTCCGTCATCTAACAATGATTTCAAGAATTCAGTGTGATGTACTACTTCGTACTTCCCTCCTAATTCTGGATATTCATTTTTCAAAGTATTAAAACAATGTGGACAGGCGGTAACTATTTTCTTAGCTTCATACGCATTCAGAACTTCAATATTCATCATTGCTTGCATTTGAAACAAGAACTCATTTCCAGCTCTTTTTGCCGGATCACCAGTACAACTCTCTTCAGTACCAAGTACTGCAAAAGGAACATTTGCACGATTTAAAATTCGCACAAATGCCTTTGTTATTTTTTTTGCTCTATCATCAAAACTTCCTGCACAACCCACCCAAAACAATACTTCAGGTTGTTTTCCTTGGGCTAGCATTTCCGCCATTGTTGGCACTATTAAATTCTCTGACATTTCTTATTTTTTTATTCAGTTAGTTGGCTAACCGGTTATTTGACAAGTGGCTAAGCAAATACCCACTAAATTTTACAAAATTAATTTTCGTTTTTCCAATTCAATCTGTCCTGCTGATTGTATTGCCATGGTGCTCCATTATTTTCAATATTGGTCATCATCGCATTTAACGGCATTGGTGCAGCACTTTGTTCCATAACTAGGTAACGTCGCATATCCATAATGATAGATAACGGACTAATATTTACCGGGCATTCTTCAACACATGCATTACATGAAGTACAAGCCCAAAGTTCCTCTGGAGTAATATAGTCATTAAGTAATGTTTTGTTATCTGGAATAAAAATACCTTTATTGGCATCAATATTTTTCCCTACCTCTTCCATTCTATCTCTGGTATCCATCATAATCTTGCGAGGAGACAGCTTTTTACCTGTTATATTTGCAGGACAAGAAGAAGTACATCGACCACACTCAGTACAGGTGTATGCATTTAACAACTGAACCCAATTTAAATCCTGAATATCACTAGCACCAAACTTAGCAGGAATCTCACCCTCTGCAGGAGGCGGCGCAGCAGCAAACGGATCAGCATTAGGATCCATCATCATTTTAACTTCTTTAGTTACTGCTTCTAAATTATCAAACTGTCCTTGTGGATTTAAATCTGCAAAATACGTGTTTGGAAACGCCAATAAGATGTGTAGGTGTTTTGAAAAATATAAATAGTTCATGAAAATTAAAATCCCTATAATATGCAACCACCAAGATGCCTCAAAAATTAGCATCACTAACTCATTTGACATCCCGTTAAATAACGGTTCGATAAATTGGCTAATAGGAAAAGAACCTGCAACTATAAAATGAGAAAAGCCTCCAGGTACATTTTGCAAATGTAAATCAGTTGCGTTCATTAATAGGAACAAGGTCATCAACACTACTTCAAAATAAAGAATATAATTAGCATCGTTTTTCGGGAAGCCTGTTAGATCTTTATTGATGAATCGTTTTAATTTTATAACATTTCTTCTAATCCAGAAAACACTAACCGCAATCAATACTAAAACTGCCAATATTTCAAATGATGCGATTAACACATCGTATGTAAGACCTAAAAAAGCAAAAACTCGGTGTGTACCAAATAAACCGTCAATAATAATTTCCAATAATTCAATATTGATAATTACAAAACCTAAATACACCACAATATGAAGTGCTCCAGCTACGGGTCTTTTTACCATTTTTGACTGCCCTAATGCAATCATAGCCATGTTTTTCCAGCGGGCACTAGGATTATCTTTTCTATCGATATCTATACCAAGATTGATGTTTCTTCGTATTTTTTTTATGTTAGCAAAAAAATAACCAAACCCGATAATTAATAATAGGGCAAATAAAATATTGTCTAAATAGCTCATAATTGCTAGTTTTTTTCTTTTGAAATAGTGTCAGTTTCAGGTGCTTTATACGGTTTGTTTTTCTTACCAAAAAGAGAAACATTTACATATCGTGTTGGATAAAGTCTCACATCTTGCAGCAAGAGCTCTAATTCTTTTGAAGTTTTGGATAAGTTGTTATACAATGCATCATCATTCAACAATTTACCCATTGTCCCATTTCCAGATTCTAATCCTTTCATAATACCATCTACTTTCGCCAATGTTTTATTTAGATTTCTCACTGTTTTTCCTAAATCAGCTTTATTTAAAGAATCTGAAATTTTAGAAAAGTCACCTGATATCTTATTGAAATTAGTTACAACTCCTTTTATCTGTGTTTTATTTTCATCAAGTATAGTATTCATACTCAAGGACGCTTTATGAAACTGCTCCATTGTCTTGCTTAATTCAGCTAAACTCCTTCTCAAGTCTTCTTGCGCTTTCTTATCTAATACATTATTGACTCCTGTGATTAGTACATCAGCATTAGCCATAATCTTATCCAGTTTTTCTTGAAGTGGAACTAGTTTATCCCCTACTTTATCAGTAAGACCCAATCTAATTTCCCCTTTTAGGTTTTCACCACTTAATGCAATCGACTTGTCTTTAAAGTTAGGCTCTATAGCAATTTGCTTTCCGCCAATAAAACCAGGCTCATAAATTGCAGCGATACTTGACCTTGAAATAGGAAAATCAGATTTAATTTGCAGCTCTACTAACAAATTACCTGTATTTTCATTGATCGTAATTTTAGCTACTCTACCTATTTCCAATCCATTTAGTGTAACGGCTGCCGAGGAAGTCAATCCCTCCACTGTTTCGTATTCGACATATAATATTTTGTAGCTATTTAATAAGTCTCTCCCTTTTAAGAAGCTGTACCCCCAAATAAATAATAATATCGATGCAATTACTAAAACTGCAGTTTTAATTTCTCTTGTTAATTTCAAAATGTAAGTATTTTGTACAAATTTAATATAAAATAACTGAACTTCTTATTATTTAATCGCTTCTTGGATGCTTATCTTCTTTCCGTTTTTAAAAGCAATCACAAAAGCAGAGTTATATCCTCTTGCCTTAGCTTCCTCTAAAAGATTCTTAGATTCATCATAATCAGCAGTTTCACCGTACATATACTTATAGACATTGTTCTCATAGTCCATCGATATATTTTTCAAACCTTTGAAATTTCTAGGTTGTAAATCCATCTTTCTTCCACTTGCAGAAATTTGAACTTTGAAGAGTACTTGAGAACTATCTTGTTTAGCAGTTACTTTCCGATTGTCTACTGATTCTGTAATCGTTTTTGTTCTAACTGGAGTTGCACTAACAGTAGCACTGTCAGTATTCCTTTGTGAAGGTCTAGCTTCAGAAGTTTCTGCACCACCAGTTCCGTAATATTCGTTTTTATAACTAATTATTGCATTCGCAATAGCGCCGGCAATTTCATTTTGTCCGTCCTCTGAGTCTAATCTATTTCCTTCAGCATAGTTAGATATAAAACCCATCTCAACTAAAACTCTTGGCATGTATGCCTTATGTAGAACCATAAAAGGGGCTTGTTTAACACCTCCACCACGGATCCTCTTTCCTAAACGTTCAAATTCATTTTCGATTTTACTGGCTAATGAAATGCTATTATCCAGATATTCTTCCTGCATCAAAGTCATTCCGATCATTGTTTCTGGAGAATTAGGATCAAAACCTTCGTATTTTCTTTTGTAATCTTTCTCTAATGTAATTACCGAGTTCTCTTTTTTAGCCGCCTCAAGATTTGAAGCAATTTTATTCATACCCATTACGTAGGTTTCTGTACCATCTGCAGCAGTATTTCTATTGGCATTACAGTGAATAGAAACAAATATATTTGCATCTGCTCTATTCGCAATATTGGCTCTTTCAACTAAGTCAACAAAAATATCCGTCTTTTTTGTATAGATAACATCCACTTTAGAATTTGCCTCAAGCAATTTACCTACTTTAAGTACAACTGCTAAAGCAATATTTTTTTCGACATGTCCATTATACACAGCGCCAAAATCATGTCCACCGTGACCTGCATCAAGGGTAACTTTAAAGTTAGCATTTTGACCAAAAGAAATGCTACTAATCAAAAAGGAAAGAAATAATAATACCTTTAAAGCATTACCATTATTACTATTTATCAATTTCAAAATTTATTTATTTTTTTTACAAATTTAATTATTCTTTTTACCAACATCAAAACTATTATGATAAGACTTTAATCTTAATTACTGCTAACCACAAATGCGTCTGGGTACCCAACCATTTGAGCTTCAACTTGCATTTTATTGGCCTGCTCAAGACTAGATGTTTCTCCATACATGTATCGATACAGTTCATTATCAAATGTACTTGTTATATTACTTAATCCTTTGAAATTACTAGCTAATAAAGGTATGTTTTTAGAGCTTGCCAAAAGCTGCACTTTATAAGTAATAGTATTACTTGTGGACCTATTAGTACTTAAAGTAGAATTATTACCATTTTCAACTGCTCTATCTACAATCGGTCCCGTTCCAAAATATTTCTTTTTATATTCTACTATTGCATTTGCTATTTGAAATGCCATTTGGTCTTGTCCATCATCTGAATTTAAAAACTCACCTTCTTCTATATTTGATAAAAAACCTAGTTCAATTAATACACTAGGCATATAAACAGCATCTAATACCCACAGCGGCTGTTGCTTAATCCCTCTAGAGTTTCTTTTCAAATTATTTGTGAAATTATCCTGAATCTCAGTAGCTAATATGATACTGTTGTTTAAATTTTCTTCTTGTAGCATGGTCAATCCAATTAAGGATTCTGGCTTATTAGGATCAAATCCCTGATAGGTGTCTTTAAAATTATCCTCTAATAAAATCACAGAATTTTCTTTTTTGGCAACCTCTAAATTTAAATCACTTCGAGACAAACCCATTACAAAAGTTTCTGTCCCATAGGGCTGAAAACTTTTTACTGAATTACAATGAATAGAAATAAACAAATTAGCATTCGCTTTATTCGCAATTTTAGGCCTATTAGCTAACTCGATAAAAACATCAGTAGTTCTAGTATAAATAACTTTAAAATCAGCTATTCTTTCCAAAAAACGACCGACTTTAAGAGTAGTTTTAAGCGCAATGTCTTTTTCAGTATAACCATGATACGAATTTCCCGGATCTTTACCGCCATGACCAGCATCAAGTATTATTGTGAAATTTTGATCATTCTGAGAAAACACATCCGTATTGTTAAACATTATAAAAATAGCTATCAACAAACTATAATAATTGAATTTCATATGTTAAAGTTAATTTTATTAGAACTCTAGTACTTAATTTTTTTATTTGATTATTTTTGCCAAATAATAATCTGTAAGTTTGACACTTCAAAAAACAGGCCATAATTTTACAAAATTAGCATTTAAACCTTTGCAGACAAACTTATTTAATATCGTTTTAGTATCATTTTTCCTAACAATGGGATGTGCCAATTTATATTCTCAGGATATATCAAAAAAAACGACCGCTATAACTCCTAAAAAGCAGGTAGACACTTCTTCGTTAGCCATTAATAAGGACAAATCATCTATTTCGGCCCTAAAAAAAGAAACGGATACTCTTCCTAAAAAAGATACTATTAAACCTAAAAAAGCCTTTCTTGATGGCAAGGTAAAATATAAGGCTGACCAATATGCCAAGATAGATCAAAAGAAAAAACTAATCACTTTATACGACAAAGCGGAACTTTATTATCAAGATGTTGAATTAAAGGCCGGAATCATCGTTATGGATTACGAAAAAAATGAAGTTTACGCCGGAAGAATAAAAGACTCGACAGGAAAATATACTCAATATCCCAATTTTAAGCAAGGAACAAATGAGGTACAACCGGACTCTATTCGCTTTAATTTTAAAACAAAGAAAGCATTAATCTGGAATTCAAGATCGGAACAGGGAGAATTTAGAATCAAAGCTGCTATAACTAAAAAAGAAAATGATTCTGTTTACTTTTTAAAAGGCGCACGATTCACTACATCAACCAACGTTGATAATCCTGAATATTATTTCCAAACTAATAAAGTAAAATTTATCCCTGGAAAAAAGGTAATTACAGGTTTAACAAATTTAGTTATTGCCGATGTTCCCACACCGATAGCACTACCCTTTGCTTATTTTCCTCTTAGTAAAGAGACTAATATATCCGGTATCATATTACCTAGTTACAACGACTCAAATACTAGAGGTTTTTCATTGCAAAATGGAGGATACTATTTTGCTTTAAGCGATAATTACGACTTAACCATATTAGGAGATTACTATACAAATGGTAGTTATGGATTGCGTTTTGAATCCTCTTATGCAAAACGATATGCTTTTAGAGGTAATCTGAATTTTAGATATGAGAACTTAATCACCAGCGAACGAGGCTATCCTGATTATGCCAAACAAAAAATTTATAATATTCAATGGTCGCATGCTAGAGATTCAAAAGCGAACCCAAATTCCAGTTTTTCGGCATCCGTAAATCTTGGAAGCAGTAAGTATTTTCAGCAATCGATAAATCAAGCTAATATTGGATCTAATCTTAACAACACCTTAAGCTCCTCGATTTCCTATTCAAAAACATTCGAAACAGTACCACAGGTAAGAATGTCTTTATCTGCAACCCATTCACAAAATACGCAAACTGAAGTAATTAACATGACCTTGCCTACACTTCAACTTAGTGTGGATCGAATCTATCCTTTCGTGGGAAAAGATGGTCTTAAAAAAGGTTTTTTCAAAAACATCAACCTTCAATATAATTTAAATGGTCGAAATACGATCACAACTACCGATTCACTTTTTTTTAAACCACAAATGTTTAAAGATGCACAGTTAGGAGTACAACACAGCATTCCTCTAAGCACTAATTTCAAATTGTTTAAATATTTTAGTGCTTCTACCTCTCTAAATTATGAAGAAGTGTGGTATGCAAAAACAATTGAAAGAAGCTATGATGCCGACCAAAGTGCAGTTGTCGATAAAACTGTAAGCGGTTTTGACGCCTTTAGAACGTATTCCTTTTCATCAAGCGTTGGTACCACTATTTATGGTACTTTTAATTTTGGCGAAGACAAAAAAATAAAATCAATCCGACATGTCATGAGACCTTCTGTTTCTTACGGTTATGCACCAAGTTTTGAAAAATACTATGACACATATGCTTCTGACGCTACTGGAACAATCACAAAGCAATATTCACGTTTTGAGGGCGGAATCTTCGGTGCTCCGGGACTAACCAATTCTAATACTCTTGGGTTTGATTTAAGCAACACATTTGAAGCGAAAATAACTGACAAAGACAGCACTAAAGTAGAAGCAAAAAAAGTAATGCTGTTAAACAATTTAAATTTATCGACAAGTTACAATCTTGATGCGGACGGAGTAACAGCACTCGCTTGGTCGCCGGTTAGGGTCAGTGGAGGAACGCAATTATTTGCTAATAAAATGAACGTCAACTTTGGCGCTACCTTAGATCCTTATGCCATCGATAATTCAGGGACCAGAATCGCTACTTTTAATATTAATAATGGAGGAAGTTTATTTAGAATGACAAGTGCTAATATGACTTTAAATTATTCTATTTCCAGTGGTAAAAATGATAAAAAAGATAAAAATTCTCAAAGCGAAAGAAACGGCGGTCGAGAAGATGACCTTTTTGGAAAAAACACTATTGTAAATAACGGTTCTAAAAGTCAATTTGACGGTAGCGAAGAACAAGGGACAGACAAAATTTCGGGATTTTTCAAGTCAAAATTACCTTGGGACATGACCTTTGCTTATTCATTGACGTATGGTAATACCAATCGAGAAAACGAAATCATTGGCAACTCAATTATGATTTCAGCCAATGCTGATTTGACACCTAAATGGAAACTAGGAGTTTCAACTGGATATGATTTTGTACAAAATGGAGTTACTTATACTCAACTTAGATTTGAAAGAGATTTACTTAGCTGGAGAATGGACTTCAACTGGACACCTTTTGGAACAAATGCTAACTGGGGATTCTTTATTGGAATAAAATCAGGGGTACTGAGTGACATCAAGTGGGACAAACGAAGTACAAATACATCGCGTTAATACAATTAAGTCTAATCAATTGATTTCAGCCGTATTTACTCATTAAAAAACTAAAAAACATTTATATGAAAAAGATAATTTTTACTGATAAAGCTCCAGCACCTATAGGACCTTATAATCAAGCAGTACTTAAAGGAGATACACTTTATGCTTCTGGTCAAATCGCTATAAACCCCGCAACAGGAGAGTTAGTATTAGACACGATCGAAGCAGAAACTAAGCAAGTAATGCAAAATATGAAAGCAGTACTAGATGAGGCTGGAATGACATTTGAAAACATCGTTAAAACGACTATATTCATAATGGACATGAACGACTTCGCAAAAATAAACAGCGTTTACGCTACTTATTTCAATGAAAAAACCGCTCCAGCTCGTGAAACGGTTCAAGTGGCTTGTTTGCCAAAAAATGTAAATGTTGAGATTTCTATGATTGCAATTCTATAGCTTTCAATAATAATTGAGCAGTTGCTTCGTTTGTAGCTATTGGCACATTGTGTACATCGCATACGCGAAGCAACATATTTATATCTACCTCATGAGCATGGCTGGCCAATGGATCTTTGAAAAACAAAACCATTTTGGTTTTGCCCTCTGCCACTCTAGCTGCAATTTGCGCGTCACCTCCCATAGGCCCCGAAAGCATCTTTTTTACTTTAAATCCAGCTTTTTCAGCCTTACCTCCAGTAGTTCCAGTCGCAATAAGTTTTATTTTAATATGTTGTAATATAGCTGTATTTTTATTCAAAAACTGAACCATATCCGCTTTTTTTCCATCATGAGCGATAATAGCAATTTCCATAAAATCTATTTATTTGCGATATGATATGCAATTAAACCATCAATAGGCCTTCTAAGAACATTTCCTAATTGCAAATCATATTTATCAAAGGTTTGTTGTAATTCCTCTTTCAAATAGAATGCAATAGACCCCACAAAATGTACGGGTACCTCTTTGCAATTATCATATTGTTTTATGTAGTTTTTTACGAAAGACTTCATCCCCTTAAAGATAATTTTCTTGCAGAATTCTGTTTCTTTATGTTGAATTAAAAATTTTGCAAAAGTGGCTAAATAAGCATTCGGGTTGTCTTCTTTATACAATTTGCTTTTAATATAATCAGGATCTACATTGTATTCTTTTTCAAATATAGTAGCCAATTCTTTTGGCATTTTATTGAAATAATACTTACGTATTAACTCTTTTCCAAAAACATTACCGCTACAATCATCCATGACAATATAACCTAATGATTGTACTTTTTGATGCAATTCTTTTCCGTCAAAATAACTACAGTTAGAACCTGTTCCTAAAATAGAAACAATTGCTTTTTCACCTCTAGGTGTAGTCGCATAAACTGCAGCGTAAGTATCTTCTTCAACCGATACAATTGCATTAGTAAAATAACTTTGAAAAGCTTGTGATAGATTTAATTTCATTCTATCCGTACCGCAACCTGCCCCATAAAAGAACAAATGTGTAGCTGATTTTTTACTTTGAACAATATCAAAACGGTCATTTAAACGTTCAATAATTTGTTCGTTTTCAAGAATTTCAGGGTTTAATCCCAATGTTTGTGTGGTAAACAACACTTTTCCATCATCGTCTATTGCAATCCAATCTGCTTTTGTAGAACCACTATCAACTAATAATCTCATTTCTTTTGGTTTTTGGTTATCTTCTCTTTCTTCTAAATGTAATAAAGATTTGGTTTAGTCCAATTTATCTTTCAAAATAAAAAAAAATCCCGTTTTAAAAATTAAAAACGGGATTTTATTATAGTAAGATTATTTTAATCCTGTAATATGTACAGATAAATCAATTAGTTTACTAGAGTATCCATATTCATTATCATACCAAGAGATGATTTTGAAGAAAGTAGAGTTCAATCCAATTCCTGCATTAGCATCAACGATTGAAGTTCTAGAATCACCAACAAAATCTTGAGAAACAACTAAATCTTCAGTAAATCCTAACACACCTTTCATTGTAGTTTCAGAAGCTTTTTTCAATACCGCCATGATTTCTTCGTAAGAAGTTTCTTTTGCTACTTTTACCGTTAAATCTACTGCAGAAACATCTGTTGTAGGAACACGGAAAGCCATACCAGTCAATTTTCCATTTAATTCAGGAATTACTTTTCCAACAGCTTTTGCAGCACCTGTCGAAGATGGGATAATGTTACAAGATGCAGCACGTCCACCTCTCCAGTCTTTTCTAGAAGGACCATCAGTTGTCATTTGAGTAGAAGTTGTAGCGTGAACAGTTGTCATTAACGCCTCAACGATTCCAAAATTATCATTGATAACTTTAGCCAATGGAGCTAAACAGTTTGTAGTACAAGAAGCGTTAGAAACGATCAAGTCAGACGCTTTAGCTTCAGTATGATTTACTCCCATTACAAACATTGGAGCATCAGAAGAAGGTGCAGAAATAATAACTTTTTTAGCACCACCTTTGATGTGCTCATTTGCAGTTTCAACTGTGGTAAAGAAACCAGTACACTCAGCAACTACATCTACATCAACTTCATTCCATTTCAAGTCTGCAGGATTTCTTTCTGCAGTAATACGGATGTTTTTTCCGTTTACAAAAAGTTGCCCTTCTTTAACCTCAACAGTTCCATTAAAACGACCGTGAACTGAATCATATTTTAACAAGTAAGCTAAGTGATCTACATCTAATAAATCGTTGATTGCTACTACCTCTACATTATCTCTATTAAAAGATTCTCTAAAAACAATTCTTCCAATTCTTCCAAACCCGTTTATTCCTAATTTTACTTTTGACATCTTAATTAATTTTTTGTTTATTTTACTGTAACTTTCATTTAAAGTCTAATTTCCTCACAATAAACTTCATTTTTTTATTTATGTTGACATAATATCAGAGACTCTAAGTAATTCTCTGTCTATTTCAGTCTTTCCTTTTATGGCTTGTTCCAATGGTGTTAGTACAACAGTATCATTTTGTAATCCAACCATATAATTTGATTTTCCTTCTAATAATGATTCAACTGCTTTCACACCTAATCTACTTGCTAGAACTCGGTCAAAACAAGATGGTGAACCACCACGTTGCATATGACCTAAAACAGAAACCCTAACATCATATTCAGGTAAATTTGCTTCAACGTAATCTTTTAATTCGAATACATTTTTACCAATTTTATCTCCTTCTGCAATTACAACGATACTTGATGATTTTCCTGAAGCTTTACTTTTTTGTAAAGATTCTAATAATCTATCCAATCCTAAATTTTCTTCTGGAATAAGTATTTCTTCTGCTCCAGCTCCGATACCTGCATTCAAAGCGATATGTCCTGCATCTCTTCCCATAACTTCGACAAAAAACAGTCTGTTATGTGAACTTGCAGTATCTCTAATTTTGTCAATTACTTCAACCACAGTATTTAAAGCTGTATCATATCCTAATGTATGACTTGTTCCAAATATGTCGTTATCGATAGTTCCCGGAATACCCATCACTGGAAAGTCAAACTCGGCATTAAAGATCATACCTCCTGTAAAGGTTCCATCTCCTCCGATTACTACTAAAGCATCTATTCCGGCTTTTACAAGATGGTCATGTGCTTTTTTTCTTCCTTCTGGAGTTCTAAATTCAAGAGAACGAGCAGATTTTAAAACTGTTCCTCCTTTATTTACGATGTTATTCACACTTCGAGGTCCCATTTCTTTGAAGTCTCCTTCAATCATTCCCTGATACCCTCTGTAAATTCCTATACATTCTATATTATGGTAAGCACAAGTTCGAACAACTGATCTAATAGCAGCATTCATTCCAGGTGAATCTCCACCCGAAGTAAGAACACCTACTTTTTTTATTGTTTTTGGCATTATTTAAGTATTAAAGCGTAAATTTAGAAAACATAATGCACTTTTTACGTTATGTTTTTATTAAATTAATCAACTACACTAAATTCAAACGTTTTCGTTAATAAGTTTTCGAAAAATCATAAAAAACACTGTTTTTTTTAATAAAAGTTAATTTATTTAAATATTATTTGCTAATTAACTACTATTTAGCAAAAACAGGAGCTAAAGGAGCTTAAAGCAAAAGAACTCTAATGCAATCCTAAACCATTCTTTTTCGTAATAAAAGTACGTATCGGAAATGAAGTAATAATTAGTATCTATTTCCAAAAAAATAAGAATGTGATATAACCACGCATCCTTACGTCAAGCCACATGCTATCTATCCATGCCAATATATTTCCATAATAACTTCAGGGAGAGTATTAATTAAACACGCAACAAACTAAAAAAACAATGTTGCTTAAAGATTCACACAGAATAGAATAACCTTAATCCTCCTCCGGGATTATTGCTTCATTGTTTTTCTTGGGAGTTTCAGTTTTAGGACTCTTAGGCTTAGAGAAATTTATATATTCTGGCGCTAAGTTCGAATCCTGATATTGCTGAGTAAAAGTACTTTCTACTCCTAATTTTTGATTTTTAAATATTTTATTAACCAATTCTTTAAATGTATCAAAATCTACTTCGTAAGTCACCCCTACTCCTTGAGTATATCCAATTCCTTGTCCAATGTAATTAATATCATTTTCGCGGTTAAACAAACGTAAATTAAGAGTTCCATCTTCATTTACCCTGTATTGGATTTCTAAATCCCCGACAATTGCCGACTCATTAATCCCACCGAATGGTACACCTACTTTTCCGTTAATTGTGATTCTCTCATTCACTTTTGATGAAATCGTAGCGACAAATCGTCCGTCAGTTTCTTTACCTATTCTTCGATCTGCTGAAATATAATTAAGACCAACTTTGAATTTTTCATTATCTGATTTTATAATCCCACCCAATAAACTGGAGGCGGTTTCAAACAAACTTCCTGAGAAATCAGACTGACTTACTCCTTCAGGACTTAAAAACCCACCTGTTGATAATAAATAAAGTGCTTGCGTTTGTCTGATGTCTTTGTCATTCAATTTGTATTGAATCTCTGATTTTAAGACACTGCTCACTGTTGGGAATTCAATATTAAAATCAGGTTCAGGACTGGCTAAATCCCCACGAATTCCAATAACTACCTCTACCGGTACTTTTCTATTAAATGATGAATTTTCTAATAATACTGCAGGGTTGGCAATCGTTTTATACACGGCTTCCAAATTCAGTTGTGCTTTCATTGGGTTTCCTTCCCAAGAAATTGAACCACCTTTCTTAACATCAAATTTCTTATCAATTAATCCACCATATTTAAAATTATAAGATCCCTCATATGCCTGGAAATCACCCCACATATTAAATTTCCCTAAAGTATTAATCTTAAACAATAAGGATCCAAAACCTCTCCCTTTAATTCCATGTCCTGAATTACGATCTAAAATTACTTCCACTTCGGCATCATCTGTGATATCAAGATCAAACTCTAATTCTAATCCTTTATACTTCCTACTATCTTCAACAATTCCCATCTGGATATTATACTTCTCCTTGGCAGTCAAAAAATGAACAAAAGAATTATCACTAACACTTTCAGCATAATTTATCGGAATTTTGACTTCAGTACCCTTCTCTGATTTTGCCTCTACTTTAATGAATAAACCATTCGTTGGCCCTTTTATGGTAGCATTACCATCTATAAATGCTGTTCCATAATATGCTGCATCTTCCTTATCCACAGTATTTAACACCAGTAGCCTTTTAGTACTTACCGCCAAATCCAGTTTCCAATCTCCAAAATTATTATGCTCGATACTCCCGTTTAAAACTCCCTTTGTTCCAAATTTTGAATCAGTTAAGGTATTGTTTCTGAACAAGAACTTTTGACCAACAAGATCGATTACCGATCTGTCATTTAATTCATAATCTACATTCAAATAAGGAATTGTCAGACCAGTCTTTTCAACATATAAACGTCCATTAATTGCGGGCTTTTTTAAATTACCCTGAATCGTAGCGTTTCCACTAACTAGTCCTCTTATATTTGAAATTACATCTCCTCCTAATGAGCTTAAAATTCCTAAATCAAATTTAGCAAATTTCAATTTCATATCAAGAACCGTTTCTTTATCAATAATTTGGAAATTCCCAAAAGCATTAAACAATTCAAAATTTTCATTTTCTAAAAAGGAATTTATTGTGAATTTTTCCAAATTCTGGTCCCCTTCAATATCAAATTTCAAATCACCAAGATCCGTTTTATTTATATTCAAATGGTCTATAACAAGTGAAGCTGTAGGTTTGTAAATTGCTTTATTCTGTTTAAAACTTATATCTCCGTTTATATTTCCTTGAAAAACAAATTTATCGTCTTCCGGTGTTATCTTATAGAGATCAACATCTTTAAAACTTAGTTTTAAATCCTTGTTTGTATTGTCTTTTATAGTTCCTTTTAAAGATATAGCTTGATCTTCATGAGATAAAACGATATCATCTATCTTGAAATTTTTAAATGACTTGTCAAAAACAATTTGATTATTAGGTGTTTCCTCTTCATTTAAAAACCACAGATAATCCTTAAATTTCATTTCGGATTTACTTAATCCTACAACATTATCGTTGTCCTTATTAATAGTATGGTATAAATTCAGATTAAAATAATCTTCTCCTTTTGGCCCACCTTTAAATTCTGACCTAAAGAATAAAGTATCCTTCATCGTTATATTTATAAGACTAAAATCACGGATTTTATAATATTTGGTTTTAATACTGTCTAGTTCAACATAAGCATTGTAAAGTGGGTTTTTATTATCGATCGAGACTCTGATATTATCGAACGTATTTTTAGCTGCTACAATTTGCGGTGAATTAAATTTTAGTTTAAATTCTTGCGTATCTGATTTTATGTTCCCTTTTACAACGGTATTTGACCCAATAGCAATTTCAGGATACAATAATTCGATAATTTTACTGTAAATCGTAAAATCAAACTTTAAGAACTGTCCTTTACTAACTTTGTTGGGCTTGAAATTAGTATATAAACTCCCCAAAGAATTCTTAACTAAATTCCCGAGTTCGCTAAATTGAAATTTCCCTACAATTTCACCTTCAATAATATCAGGAGAGTTTACGGTGATTGTTCGAACTCTGTCCGTATCAAAACTGGAGTTAACATTAAAATCATCAAAATTATAAGTGTCTTTTCCATTTTGATAAGAAGTCTCTTTTATATAGACGTTTCCTTGTAAGTTTTCAATTGAATTCCCAGTAACCTGAACAATTACATCTCCCTTAAAAACTGACGTGGAATCTTTAACAAACTTCAACTTGTTTAAGTCGGCATTTTCTACATTGATATGAAAATCATATTTGTTTTCTTTATTACTTAAATCCAATAAACCGTCAAAGTTCATAATAAGATTAGGGTCGTTTATCGAAATCTGCCCCATGTAATTAGGCGCTTTAAAATTACCGTTCACGACTACATTAGTGTAGGTATAATCATTAAAATCAATTTTAGAAACATCTCCTCTAAGTGCTGTATTAAGATATTTCTCTGTAAATCCTTTACCATCTACATCAATGTTCATTGTAATTTTTCCCAGATCTTTGCGGTCTAACAAAGTTCCCAAATCAAAATCTTCCAAAACAACATTACCCATATAAGAAGCTTTGTCAATAAAATCAATACTTTTCATACTAAAGAACGATTTTACGCTCCCTAAGTCGGAATCTAATGTAAAATCAGCATCAATGGCAGTAACACTTAACTGCGAATTACCTACTAAAGTAAATCTGCCCAATTTTTTTAGTTCCACTGGTAATTTCTTTCCTAAAATATTAGGAAGTATGGTTACCAAATTATCATAACTACTTGATATTCTGGCGAACTCGCCATCCATATAGAACTTCTGATTAGCGTCACCAAATAAGTTTTTGAAAACTATTGAACCATCAATACGAGTATTGTTTGAATCAGCTAGATTTAGATTTTTGATGTTCAGCTTATTTAATGGCCCTTTAACATCAGCATTTATTTTGAAAAATTGGTTTTTACCTAATTCATTATAAAAATGTCTAATGTCATTGGTAGCAATTTGCGAGGGCTTAATTTTAACATCAAAGTTCACCTTGTCCGTGAAATTTGAAAAATCACCTGCTTTATAATTTAGAATTACGTTAGCCTTGAATTTTGATTCTTTAGTAGTCAAATCAAGATTGCCAAATTGAATTTTCTTTTTAGTATAAGTAAAGTTAGAACTCATATTTACAACATACAAACCACGATGATCAAGAAAAGACATTTTAACTATGTTTGTCTTTAAATCTGGGCCATAGAGTAAAAAATTACTAAGAGTAGTATTTAATTTTGTGAAATTAATGTCAACTGGATTTGCTTTATTTTCATCTGTGACACTAAAATGAGCGTCAGTAACGTAGGCATTATCAACTTTTAACAAAAATTTCCTTGTTGAGGGCGTGTCACTATCGAAGGCATTTATAAACTGATCTAAATTAGTTTGTTTTTCATTCTTATATAAATTAATTTTAAACAACAGACCATCAAGTCTGACATCTCCAAAAATCAAATCCCCATCTAGAATTTTTTTCCCTTCTAGTATGTTAGTATTTACAATTTTAGAAAAAATTAAAGTATCTTTATGATGATCTAATATTAAAACATTTTTAAATTTTACGCCTCCAAAGGCAGACACACGAACTGCTTCAATAGAAATATTTGTTCCAAAGTCTTTATTAATACTATTTGTAAAATGCTGTGCTATTTTTGTCTGAACAAAAGGTATCGAAAGTGCGATACCGAGTAATAGTATGAGCACAATTATCCCCAGAATGAAACGGAAAAATATTTTAATGAATTTTTTGATACCTATTGTTGTTTTATTTTTATCTTAAAATATTATTTTGCCCAAGGAAAGAGCGGCACCTTTAATAAAAATTCTTTAATTTTGGCTGCGCCGTAAAATTATAAAAAATAAAATCGGTTTGTAAATATAATTCAAAATTTGTGCCTTTTTATGCAAAATTCCGAGGTTTTTATTCTTGCTATCGAAAGTTCCTGTGATGACACGGCAGCTGCCGTTTTACACAACGACAAAGTACTGTCCAATGTTGTGGCAAATCAGCTCATTCATGCCCAATATGGCGGCGTTGTACCAGAATTAGCTTCACGCGCGCATCAGCAAAATATTGTTCCTGTTATTGATGCGGCACTTCGTAAAGCAAACATCAGCAAGGAACAACTGTCAGCAATTGCTTTTACCCAAGGTCCCGGATTAATGGGTTCGCTTCTTGTAGGTAGTTCTTTTGCTAAATCAATGGCTTTAGCCCTAGAAATTCCTCTTGTTTCAGTAAATCACATGCATGCTCATATATTAGCTCATTTTATAAATGAAGAAGGATTTGAAAAACCTAGTTTTCCATTTCTAGCTTTAACGATTAGTGGCGGACATACTCAGATTGTGCAAGTCAATGACTTTTTTGACATGACTATCATCGGAGAAACAACAGACGATGCTGTAGGCGAAGCATTCGATAAAAGTGCAAAAATACTAGGTCTTCCCTATCCTGGTGGTCCTTTAGTTGACAAACACGCTCAACTAGGAAACCCAAAAGCATTTGCATTTACTAAACCCAAAGTTCCTGGATTGAACTTTAGTTTTTCAGGTTTAAAAACGGCTATATTATATTTTGTACAAAAGAAAAAATTAGAAAATCCAGATTTTATCGCTGAAAACATAAATGACATTTGTGCTTCTATTCAATATAAAATTGTCGAAATCTTAATGGATAAATTAAAATTAGCTGTAAAAGAAACCGGAATTAATCAAATTGCCATCGGCGGTGGTGTATCTGCTAATTCTGGAATCAGAAAAGCCATAAAAGACGCAGAACAAAAATACGGTTGGAAAACATTTGTTCCAAAATTTGAATATACTACCGATAATGCTGCAATGATTGGAATTGTGGGTTATCAAAAATTTTTATCACAACAATTTGAAACTGCTGCTGTAGTTTCTAAAGCACGAATACAATTCTAAATTATGCAATTATTTTATAACCCCAATATAGACGCAACGACCGAAACCTTTTCTTTTGACAAAGAAGAAAGCAAACACATTATAAAGGTATTGCGTAAAAAAGATACCGATATATTATTTGTAACTAATGGTGAAGGCGATTTATTCGAAACTGAAATTACCCTAGCTTCTGACAGTAAGTGTACCGTAAAAATTATTTCTTTCGAAAAAAAGCCAAAATCAAAATACCATTTGCACCTGGCCGTCGCTCCAACAAAAATGAACGATCGATACGAATGGTTTCTTGAGAAAGCTACTGAAATAGGAATTCATGAAATTACACCTATTATATGTGACCGCTCTGAAAGAAAAGTGATTAATAAAGAGAGATTTGACAAAATCATTTTGACTGCCATGAAACAGTCTAATGAATTGTATCTTCCTAAATTAAATGAGGCTGTTTCTTTGAAAGATTTTTTAAAGCAAAAAAATGATGGTCTGCAATTAATAGCTCATTGTGAGGAAACAGATAAAAAAACGTTGAAATCAATTTTGAAACCAAATGAAAATATCACTTTACTTATAGGTCCTGAAGGTGACTTCTCCGAAAAAGAAATAACGATGGCAATTGACAATCATTATGTTCCTGTATCTTTAGGAAACACCAGATTAAGAACGGAGACTGCGGCAGTAGTCGCTTGTCATAGTGTTGCTTTTTTCAATGAAGAATAGCATTTTACAAAAATTATGCTTGTATAAAGAGGGAAAATTTATTCGAATATTATGGGGCAATGCGAACTGAAAATTACATATCACCTATAAGAATAATACGTATTATCATATGAAAAGAATATATTTTGTTTTACTACTACTCTCCATCTCATCCTTTTCTCAAGAAATTGCTTTAGTAAAATATAGTGGTGGTGGTGATTGGTACGCTAATCCCACTTCATTACCCAATCTGATTAAATACTGTAATTCAAATATTAATACTACCCTAAATATAAAACCCGCAACAGTAGAACCAGGGAGTCCTGATTTATTTTCTTACCCTTTTATTCATATGACTGGACATGGAAATGTTGCTTTTAGTGATGCTGAAGTCAGTAATCTAAATAAATATATGGTAGCAGGAGGATTTCTCCATATTGATGATAATTATGGAATGGATCAATATATTAGAAAAGAAATAAAAAAAATATTTCCAAATAATTCACTTATTGAAATACCCGCCAATCATATTATATTCCAGAAACCCTATCTCTTTTCCAGTGGATTACCCAAAATCCATGAACACGAAGGAAAACGTCCGCAAGCCTACGGTATTTTCATAGAAAACAGACTTGTATTACTTTATACTTTTGAATGTGATTTAGGCGATGGTTGGGAAGATGCAGAAGTCCATAATGATCCGGTATCGGTCCGTGAAAAAGCATTAAAAATGGGAGCAAACATAATAAGTTACATTTTTAACAATTAATATTTTTGTTAAATTCTACCATAAAAATTCCATAACTCCATTTTAAAAGAAACCATTTCTTCTCCTAATTTTATTTTTTTTTAGCCAAAAGACAGCTTTTTCTTTTTACAAAATAAAAAAAGCATCCCGCTTGATCCATTTAGTGACAAACTAAGATGGTCCTTTTGTCATTCATCATGACTAAAAAACACTTCGATTTACCTATTTTATTTAAATTACCGCCAGTATTTTCCACAAATAGAAGTTGACAAAACGTAAGATATATCGTTCTTTTTAGTTTGATTTTTTATGACTGAATTTTAAAAAAGCCCGCCAAATAAGCAATCCTAAATTTTTGTTAATTTATTTTTTGAATTTATTTTTTTTATTTGTGTTTTTGTTATAAAATTGCGGAATGGTTTCCAAAAACCATATTTAATTAACATAACCTACAGTTTTTATGAAAAAGATTATTTTATCTGCAGCAGCATTTTTAATGCTATTCTCTTGTCAAAATGACCAGACAGAATCAACTACAACAACAAACGCGATTGCGCAACGTGGTTGTGCATCACAAGAAGTACTTGCTGCGCAACTAGCCGCTGACCCCACTCTAGCAATCCGAATGAATCAAATTGAAGCCTTTACACAAAATGCTAAATTAACTGGCCGTTTAGTAAACGGGAAAGTTGAAATCCCTGTCGTAGTAAACGTACTATACAGAACTGCAGCTGAAAACATTTCTGATGAACAAATTCAATCTCAAATTGACGTTTTAAACGAAGATTTTAATGGAGCTAACGCCGACTACAATGATGTCCCAGCATTATTCTCTGGAGTAAAAGCAAATGTGGGAATAACATTTGTACTACAAAACATAGTAAGAAAATCTACAAGAACAACTTCCTTTTCTACTAATGATGCTATGAAAACTTCAAATAAAGGAATCGCACCTACATCACCTACAACAGTACTAAACATGTGGTCATGTAATTTAGGCGGTGGTATTCTTGGTTATGCACAATTTCCTGGAGGATCATCTTCAACTGACGGTGTTGTAATTGATAATAATGCATTTGGACGAGTTGGTACCGTTTCTGGAGTATACAACCTAGGAAGAACAGCTACACACGAAGTAGGACACTGGATGAATTTACGTCACATTTGGGGTGATGCTACTTGTGGAAGCGATTTAGTAGATGACACACCTTCGCACAATACTGCAAACTATGGTGTTCCAGCTTACCCACATTATAGCACATGTACTGGTACTCCGGTAGAAATGACAATGAACTATATGGATTATACAGATGACAGAGGTATGTACATGTTCTCTACTGGGCAAAAAAGCAGAATGGCTGCAATATTTGTCTCTGGTGGAGCAAGATCCGCTTTCGGTATCTAATTAGAACCAAATAAATAAAAACTAAAACTCGCTACTTGTTAGCGAGTTTTTTAGTTTAATACACCTTAAATATAAAATTGACTAAACGGATTAAGTTTAGTATTTCGTTCTATTTTTAATTACTCCTACGGTACAATGTATTACTACTGATTCCTTCCTTGCTAAAAGAAAAGCTCCACAACTATTTTATAGCTGTTCGATTGCTATCCAAAAACAGCTTTTATCCACATCATTTTCAATATCTACGAATACTAAAAAAAGCCAATAAATCTTAAATTACCTGAAATATCAGAACAAATCGGAAACACTTTGGTAAAATCAATGATTTTTTTAAAAAAAATATTAAACTAATATAAAGTCAATCTAGCATACTATAAAAGAATGAAATTGTAAGTCTAAAAGATACCGTAAAAAGACAACTATTAAAAAGACCTCAACTTCTCAAACAAATAAACCTTAAACAATTTAATAACAAACTATTACATAACAAAATAAACCAACTTAAATGTTTATAAACAGGATGAAATAGTTAAAATTAAAAATAGATTGACCTTAAAAAAAGAAGAATAAATATTACAAACATTCTGTTAAAACAGTGCTTGATAAAACCATTATTTTTAACAAAAAATTATAATTTCCTTGTCAATAATTTTTATATTTAAATAAATTGTTATAAAATTGTTATATTATTAACCAAAACCAATTATTTATAACAACTTTATTATGAAGAAAATTATTTTATCCGCCGCCGCATTCATGATGCTTTTTTCGTGTCAAAATGACCAAACAGAATCAGCAACTTCAACAGCAAATGCTATCACCCAGCGTGGTTGTGCATCTCATGAAGTACTAGCTGCCCAACTAGCCGCTGACCCAACATTAGCAATTCGAATGAACAAAATCGAAGCTTTCACTCAAAATGCAAAGCTAACAGGTCGTTTAGTAAACGGAAAAGTTGAAATTCCTGTAGTAGTGAACGTATTATACAATACTGCTGCCGAAAACATTTCTGATGCACAGATACAGTCTCAAATCGATGTTTTAAACGAAGATTTCAATGCTGGAAATTCTGATTACAATTCAGTACCTACCTTATTTTCTGGAGATAAAGCAAATGTTGGAATCACCTTCGTTTTAGAAGCTATCAACAGAAAATCTACTAAAAAGAAATCATGGGGAACCAGAGATACAATGAAAAATGGAAAAAGAGGCGGTATTGACGCAACTTCTCCAGATACTAAATTAAACATGTGGGTTTGTACAATTGGAGGAGGAATCCTAGGATACGCACAATTTCCTGGTGGAAATGATTCAACAGATGGTGTTGCGATCGATTCTAAATACTTTGGTTTATCTGGTTCTGCAAATGCACCTTATAACTTAGGTAGAACAGCTACTCATGAAGTTGGTCACTGGATGAATTTACGTCATATTTGGGGTGATACAACTTGTGGTGATGATTCAGTTTCTGATACACCTACACACAACACCGCAAACTACGGTGTTCCTGCTTATCCTCATTACAGTACTTGTGCTGGAACTCCAGTAGAAATGACAATGAACTACATGGACTATACTGATGATCCAGGTATGTATATGTTTACAAATGGACAAAAATCAAGAATGGGTGCTTTATTTCTTTCTGGTGGAGCTAGAGCTGGTTTCGGAATCTAAATTTAATTAAAAATATCAATACTAAAACTCGCTACTTGTTAGCGAGTTTTTTTTATCTTTATATCCTAAAAAAATTAAATGGTTACGTCAAAAACTATAGCAAACGGAATTTTAAGAGCAATTACCGTTATTGTATTGAGTGCACTTCTTCTTTATTTTCTATACCAAATCCAATCCGTATTAATATACCTAATAGTGGCGTTAATACTTACTCTAATTGGGAATCCGGTTTTAGATTTCTTTAGAAAAAGATTAAAATTTAATCACGTTTTTGCAACCATTGGTACCTTATTTATTTTCATGGTCATTATCGCTGGCTTTATAATGATGTTTATTCCGTTAATTTTATCGCAAGGTCAAAATTTGTCACTACTAAATACTAGTGCCATTGAGCAACAAACAATTCAATTAGTAAACCAAATAAGTGTGTTTTTAGAGAACCACCATATTGATTCATCAAAAGCATTAAGCGCATCAGAAATCAGCTCTAAAATAAATTTCAACATTATTCCCAATTTTTTAAATGCAATTCTGGCCACTATCAGTAGTTTCGGAATGGGATTAGCATCTGTCTTGTTTATAACATTTTTCTTTCTTAAAGAACGAAAATCATTTTTTACAGGAGTAAAAAAACTAATTCCTGACGACCATGAAGACCAAGTTCTGAATTCCTTAGAAAAAATAAACTCCTTGTTGTCACGTTATTTCATTGGTTTGTTACTGCAACTATTCATTGTTTTTGTTTTATACCTTACCGTCTTACTAATCTTTCGTGTTCCCAATGCATTTATCATAGGTTTCTTATGTGCTGTTTTAAATATCATCCCATACATAGGACCACTAATTGCGTCGGTTTTAGCAGCAATTTTAACGATGCTTAGCAACCTAGGAAGTGATTTTCAATCGGAAATTTTACCTACAACAATATATGTTTTACTTGGTTTCTGGATTGTTCAAGTTATTGATAATAATTTATCCCAACCTATTATTTTTTCAAAAAGTGTTAGTTCACATCCATTAGAAATCTTTCTTGTGATACTCATCGCAGGTTTCCTTTTCGGTATTTTAGGAATGATTGCTGCAGTTCCTCTTTACACCATATTAAAAGTGATAGGCAAAGAATTTTTTCCGGAGAATAAAATAATCCATCTTTTAACTAAAAACATTTAATTTTGGATTTAAACATACTAAATTCTGAAATTCAAGAATTTATAGATCGTAATATTGGCGTCAGCATTTCAAAATTGGCATTGCTAAAAAACCCATTTCCAGAAGTAGAATGGATTTCTATTTTGAATCAAATTGAAGCAAAAACAAAAACAAAAGATAAGCTACCTAATTGGTTCAACACCAAGAATATTATTTACCCCAGTAAAATTTCTATAGAACAAACTTCCTCAGAGAAAACAGCACTATACAAATCTTCTATTGTTTCTGGTGGTTCGCTAATAGATCTAACAGGAGGTTTTGGTGTAGATGATTATTATTTTTCGAAAAGTGTTACTACTGTTGACCATTGCGAAATTAATCCGGAATTATCTGAAATTGTAGCGCACAATTATATACAGCTAGGTATTGAGAATATCACTTGCCATGCTGGAGACAGCTTAAATACTTTAGAGTCATTAAACCAAAAGTGGGATTGGATCTATATTGATCCTTCCAGACGTAATGATGCCAAAGGCAAAGTTTTTATGCTAAAAGACTGCTTGCCAAACGTTCCTGATAATCTCGATAATTATTTTAAAAAATCGGAAGCTATTTTAATAAAAACAGCCCCTTTACTTGATATTTCGGCAGGCGTATTAGAGCTGCAAAATGTAAAGACCATTCATATTGTGGCTTTAGAAAATGATGTAAAAGAACTACTGTGGGAACTGCATAAAGACTACCTGGGAAAAATACAGATTAAAACAATCAACATACAAAAAGACAAAACAGAAACTTTTGATTTTATTTGGAATGATCAATCGCAGGCATCAAACTACAGTGTACCTCTCAACCACCTATACGAACCGAATAGCGCTATAATGAAATCAGGCGGGTTTGATGAAGTAAGCCATTATTATGCTTTAAACAAGCTTCAAAAACATTCTCATTTATATACTTCGGCAAATTTAATTTCATTCCCCGGAAGAATTTTTGAAATTAAAAACTGCATTCCATACAACAAGATAGAAATGAAAACTTTTCTACAAGATAAAAAAGCAAATATCACCACTAGAAATTTTCCCGAAACCGTTGAAAACATTCGTAAAAAATGGAAAATAAAAGACGGAGGAAACTCGTATTGTTTTTTCACTACTGACGAGAATAATAATAAAATTGTCTTAATTTGCAACAAAATACAATAACAATGAAACAGCTAGTTATAATAGTATTCTTATTCATAACAGGAAATCTATTTGCCCAAACACCATGTGACTATAGTACAAACGTAAATGATTCTATAGGAACTTATAAATCAACCAGAGAATACATGATCTCTGAAAAAAACTTTGCAGGAAATTCGAGCTATATTTTTTATTCGTTAGCCCTAGCTGACGGAACACCAATATTAAGTGTCCAAATTATTCAAAAAAGTAAAGGGTTTTTAAAAGCAAATTGTTTTGATAAAAATTCGAAACTGTTTTTACAACTACATAATGGAAAAATAGTGACTCTATTACATATCGATCAAGAAAATTGCGGCACCATGCTGCGGGATGACAAAGATTTCGACAATAGGGTTATGGTAGGGTCATTTATGTTTATGAAAGGTAGTCTTGAAGATTTAAAAAGTTCTCCTATTTCCTTGATGAGAATCAAGTATTTAACAGAAACTGAAGATTATGTAATCAAAAAAGAATTTCAATCGGAATTAAATAACGAAGTATATCAGCCCGAAAACTATTTCATTACTAATTTGAGATGTATCGAATAACTTATTCGCAATCCCATTTCACATTAGAAACTTTATCTTTTAAGCCCGATTTTAAATTATAATGCCACCATTCTGAATCGAAGGAATTGAAATTAACAGCAGTCATTATACTTTTTAATAGTATGCGGTTGTTTTTCACTTCTTCTGATAGCTTATCATAACCATGACTAGCTTCTTCTCCAAAAAAATCAAAGGGTGTCCCCATATCCAGTTCCTTGCCGTAAGCGTCAACTAAAGTGATGTCTACTGCTCCTCCTCTATTATGAATGGAACCCTTATCTGGGTCAGCTACATATTGTGGGTTAGAAACAATTTTCCACATTCTTTTTTGAATATCTAATGGACGATAACAATCAAAAAGTTTAATTCTATATCCCTTTTTAATAAATTCTTTATTAGCCTCAACTAAAGCAACGACTGTTTTCAGACGCAGAAAACATTCTGCGCAATCATAGACTTTTGCTTTCAAGAAATTATCCTCGGTAGCGTATTTCATATCGTAAACAAAATCATCACTATAATCCTTTAGATTGACAAAGGTAGTGTCATTTACAACAACAGAATTCTGTTGCTTCTTTATAGAATCTCGCTCCTGCGATTTACAAGAAATTATGGCAAAAAATAAAACGAATAGTAATAGTAATTTATTTTTAAAGGTCATGATGCTTTTTTTTTATAAAAATAAAACATTTGAAACTATTATAAACAAAAAAACCGATACTAATTAAAGTATCGGTTTTTGTGAAGGCAGAAGTTTCTGAACTTCTTATAACTTATTAATACGTTGACAACTCTAATTCAATAATAAAGCGTTGTAAATAAAGTATTTCTTATATTTGTTATCATTATGTTTTTATAACGAATACTAACATAAATGGCAACGTAAATGGCAACGATATGAAATACACCTTTAAACTCAAAGAACCAAATTCGGAAAAAGACACTCTGATTCTATTTTCGTGTTTCTTCAAAGATGAAAACAAAAAATTTATCTATTCCACCGGTGAGAAGATCAATCCTAAAAACTTTGATTTCAAAAATAAGTTTCCTTTTACTAATGGAACTAACAAGTCAAAGTTTGCAGAAGGTATCAAAATGCAATTAAACAGATATTCCGATTTGATGTTGGAAACCGAAAGCCAGTATAAAAAAATAAAAGAAGCGTTTACAACGAAAACTTTGAAAAAAGTATTTGATGACGAATTTAAAAAAACACCTTCTGGAAAGAATATCTTTTTTGATGCTTATGATGAATTTACAGCAAATAAAAAAGATACAATGCAATGGTCAAAAGGAACCGAAAAAAGATATCAAAACATTAAGAACATCCTTAAAAAGTTTGAAGAAGCAAAAAATTACCCTTTGACATTCACTAAAATTGATACAAATTTTTATAGTAAGTTTTCTTCTTATTGCATGGATGATCTGAAACATATAAACAATACTTATTTGAAAAATTTAGGTTTTTTTAAAACTTTCATGTTCTGGGCACTAAAAAGCAAATATACCTACAACAATGCATTTGAGATCTTCAATAATGATGACAATGGAAAATCAATAATAAAACCAACACTTACAAAACAAATTGCTTTAACTATTGACGATCTAAATAAATTAATGCAGCACGAATTTAAAAGCAAAAGACTTGAAAAAGCCAGAGATATTTTTGTTTTCGCTTGTGTTACTGGATTTAGATATGGTGAAATGACTTCAATAAATAGAAGTAATATAACCGATGATTATATCATTCTTAAGGAAGAAAAAGATGAAACAAAAGAAGCCAGAGAAATTCCACTAACAAGCCTTTCCAGGTATATTTTATTGAAGTATGATTATGACCTTCCGTTAATTACAAACCAAAAGCAAAACAAATATATTAAGGATTGTTTTGAAGAAATGGAATATACCCACAAAGTTGAAAAAGTTACTACCAAAGGCAAGGAAAACATCAAAGAAGAAATGATTTTTAAAGATCGTATTTCTAGTCACACAGCAAGAAGAACCTTTATAACGATGATGAAAAGACAAGGAAAAAGTGATAAACTGATTGCTTCCATAACTGGCCATACTGACATGAAAACCTTAAACGCTTACTATCAAATTAGTGAGCCGGAGAAGAAAGAAGCAATGGATGAAGTTTTTAAAATTGATATTCCTTTAAAGATTGTAGGAGAAAATTAAGCTTCTAAAAAACTACTTACAGATACCGAAAAGAAAAGCAACAATAATTTAGCAATGGAAATAGCCAACTATTTTTAAAATAAATTTTTATTATATAGGAACTAAATACTGGTAAAATGGAAGAAATTATATGTTACACATTTAATGAGTTCAAAAATAAATACTATACTTTGTTAGAAACATTTCTAAATGAGTGGGAAGATAATTCAGAAAAGGATTTTTTAACTAATCAGAAACAACTGTATAAAGAATGCATTAATAATACTTCAATCAAACATCGCGAAGATTTAAGTATAGAACAGTTAGAGTTTTTTAACGTAGAACCGTTAAGTAACTCATTTAAATGCATCCAAAGTAAAATTAGCGAGTCTGTTTTTTACTATTGGCACCCATATATGGATGAGATGCCATTATATCATGATACATTTCGTCTAAGAGTTAAAGATATTGATTTGTGTGATAAATACAATCGTAGTTTTAATATGATACTTGAATTTATTCAAAATAAAACACAAGAAATTGAAAACAATTTAATACCTCTACAAGCCGAAGGAGGTACCGAAACGGTACAACCTAAAATGTCTTTAGAAATAATAGCACTAAAATATGTTTATGAGAATAAATGTATTAATATTTCTAATCACAATGAAATTGCTAATAAATACAGGCACAATTCAGGTAAAAAATTATTACAGTATTATACTTTTTATTACGATAGAAACAACCGAAAAGCCAAACCTCATCCATCATATACACGTTTAACTCTAAATAATAAAATTAAAAAATTTGAAAAAGTTATAGCTTTACTTTCCAATGAATCAAAAAGTAAAGCTATCGATGAACTTAAAATACTTCAAGGCTTTTTAATAGATTTTGAATAAAAATAAAATTAGTAACTGGTTTTAACCAGTTCATACCTTTAAGTCGGTCTAACCTTTGTTAAAACTTAAAACAACAAAGGTTATGAGCAATCCATTTGAAGTACTAGAACAACGCTTATCAAATATCGAAAATTTACTACTCGATATTAAACACCCACCCAAACAAACCGAAAATAAACTTTATTCTGTAAAAGAATTGGCAGCTTATGCTGGAGTTTCTGAATTATCTATTCGAAACTACATTATAGAAGGTAAAATAAAAGCAAAAAAAATAGGTCGAAGAATCTTTATAGAGCAATCCCAATTTGAGAAAGGCCTTGAAGAAGTAAAATCCTTAAAGTATAAACGATAAATCAAAGCTATGAGTACTACAGATACCCAAAGCCTTGATTTTGATGATTTAGAACAAGGCAAAATTACGAAAATAAGTTATAGTGAAGCCGATAGTATTAAAGTTCTGGAGAAGCTTGCTCTTCAAAAACTCAAAGAATACAATCCGGACAATCATTACTCTCCAGAACTTAGATACTCAGATAAAACTTCAAACGAAGCTGCAAAATGCATAATTGATTATATACTTTTCAACGATAGCCAAGCTGAAAGGGTAAACTACAGATCATTTATTAAGAATAATAGAAAAACACCGACTTATACACTGGGTGCTATAGCTATTTGTAGCAATGAATGGATCTATAGAATCCGTAAAAGAGAAGCTGTTTATATCCACAGTGTTATAAATAGAAAATTTGTTAGGATTGAGGTTAAAATTGAAGCTACAGGAGACAATAACCATCCAAAAGGACAAACTACCTATCAAAGTAAAATTAAAGTAGCTGAAAGCTATTATTTGACTGTAAGCAATTTTACTGATTTCTATAATTGGCTAAATGATTTTTATCTAGAACAATCTAAAAACTCTTAAAGTTATAGCCATGGGTAAAAGACTGCCATATTTTCAATTCGAAGTAGCGGAATGGCTCGCCGGTGATATAATGTTTTGCTCATTTGAAGCGCAAGGACTCTTCGTTAACCTGATGGCTTTGTATTGGCAAAAAGACTGTGAATTGAACCTAGATCAAGCCATTAAAAGATTAAAAAGTGATGAAATGTTTAAAGAGTTGATAGATGAAAAAATAATCAAAATCGACTCAGGAAAAATTAGCATCAATTTTCTTGACGAACAGTTTTATAAAGCTTCAGAGAAATCTAGAGTTAATTCAATGAATGGATCTCTAGGAGGAAGACCTAAAAAAGAAATAGAAAGCGAAAATAAACCGAACGGTTTTAATTTGGTTTCTGAAAGCAAAAGCGAAAAAAAGCCAATAAGAGAAGATAAGATAAAAGAAGAGGAAATAAAAGAAAATAAGATAAAAGAAAGTATTCCTAACGGAGTTGTTGATTTAAAAAATCAAAGTATAGATACTAAGATAGATTTTGATAAAATTATTTCTTTTTTTAATTCTAATAATGGCAATCTACCAAAAGTTAAAAACCTATCAGATCCCAGGAAAAAAAGACTTTTAGTTTTAGAAAAAAAACACGGCAAAAAATCAATTCAGACAGTTATTGAAAAAGTACGTGATTCGAATTTTCTACAAGGTGAAAATAAGGACAATTGGATTGCAAGTTTTGATTGGATTTGTAAACCTGAAAATTTCATAAAAATTTTAGAAGACAATTTTATAAACAGAGTAAAACCAAATAACGGATTTACAAACACAACCAAAACAGCATATAAGTTTGATGCAGATCGAATTATCGAAACCCATGCTAAACAATATAAAATGGCCAGTGTCGATTCAGAAAAGATTGTTCCGGATTATACCGATTATTTTGAAAATGGAAATATCCCTGGAAAGTATTAAAAACAGTAATTAAATAAAAACAAAGAAACCATGAGCAACAAAAAAGAAAAAAGAAAGCTTTTAAAAGAAGATCTTGCTTTTTGTGATAAAATCACAAATGATTTAGTAAAGTTTACTCCAGTACTTCAGGAGATAAAGCGAAGTTATGAAGCCTTAGAATTAGGCCTTTTTGATAACACCATATTTCAAAAATTGAAATTAATAGGGCCATCAGAATATATTAAGCTCTACGAGGATAATTTGAATGCACAACTAGATTCGCTGAAAATTACTTCAAAAATTATTAGACATAATATGATGGCCAGCCATACCGATATTATTGATGCTTTGAAGGTATCAGTAGAAAAGGCAAAGGGTTTTAGTCCTAATATTTATGGTTCATGGACAGGTTTGTTATCTGTGAAATTCATTTCGTTTAATGGATCGTTTATTATTTCTCCAGAAAATAGAGAAGCTATTTTAGAGACTTATTGTCGAGTTTACATTGATGAATCTGATTTTACAGCATTAGATATGGCCAAAGAACTTGAATCAGCGTATAACAAATATTTAAAGTATCTCGAAGATCAAAATGTTCTTAATATTAATAAGTTCGATTGTTTGGATTTACTTTTTGACTGTGAGCACGAAAAAATTAGTGTTGATTATGACAAATTAAAATATTTAACTACCTGTAATCAAGCGCATAATAAATATAATTAGTAACTCAAATAGGGTTTGCTTAACGTGAACCCTATTTTTTGTTCGTAAAACTAACTTTATAATCATTCTAAATAATAAATAGTTTAAAAAAGATGAAAGACAATTTGACCATAGAAGAATTACTAGAATTCGAAACATTACTTGTAGAAAAATGGGAAAATCATGTTTTCTCTCCTATTAGAATTGATGAAAAATTCAATGTGATCTTAACTAATGATTTAGAAATAAAAGAATTATTAGAGTATTCTTTTAAAGAACATTTCCACATAATTTATCAGACAATCGCAATAGATTATAATGCTTTTAAAATCATTCAATTGCGATATTTTAGAAACAATGACACAGTTCAAATAATCACTTAAAAATAAATAAAACACATGGGAAAAGATGGATTAATTACACGAAAAGATATTATTGAAGACCAGGCACTAACCATTGGTACTGAATATGCTAAAAATATGCAACCTGCTATTGAAGCCAATAAGCAATTGGTGGCTTCATTGAAAGAAATGGCACCGTTGATTAATGTTTTTAGAAAAGCGGATAGTCAGCAAGCTTATTTGGAAGCAAAACAAAAGGAGAATATTATAACCCTTCAAGCAATAAATGCCAATAAGTTGCTTGAAGCGTCGGAATTGTCATTAGAGAAAATAAAACAAGCTAAGTTAAAAACGGATAGGGATTCTTTGACGGTTCAAAGCAAAATTGAATCAGCAAAAAAGACAAATACCAAGCTTACTGTTGATGAGCGTTTGCAAAACGAAATAAATAATCGTGCTTTAAAACAGGAAGCTAGGGAACGATTAGGATTGGTTGGAGCTTATGAAAAATTGAACCGTGCCCGAACAGAAGCTAAAAATAAACTTCGCGAATTATTAAGCGCTGAAAGTTCTTCAACTGCTGAAATAAAAAAGGCTCAAAAAGAATATGATATTCTTGATTTAAAAGTTAGAAAAGCTGATAGAGCAGTTGGAGATTTCACTAAAAATGTAGGGAATTATGGTGGTAAATTTGGATCTTTTACCTCGGGAGTGTCGAACCTTATAGGAGCTTTTGGAATTGTTGGGGGAGTATCTCTATTGGCTACCGTTGTAAAGGATGTATTTGATACTACAAAAGAGCTTCAGTCGCTTGATTTAGCATTAAAGGCAGTTACCGGAACTCAAGAAGAATTTGCTAATCAACAATTATTTTTACAATCTATTTCTCAAAAATATGGGTTAGAACTTAAGAATCTTACTAAGCAATTCATATCGTTTTATGTTGCCGCAAAAGACAAAATATCAGGAAATGAAATTCAAGAAATTTTTGAGAACATATCAAAGTCAGGGAGTGCATTAGGATTGAGTAATGAAACTCTAGAGCGCTCATTTCAGGCAGTAAATCAAATGTTATCAAAAGGAACAGTCGCAAGCGAGGAGTTACGAGGACAATTAGCTGAAGCAATGCCTGGGGCAGTTCAGGCTATGACAAAAGCAGTTCAAAAACTACATCCAGAATTAAAAAACCTTACTGAAAAAGGACTTTTTGAGATGATTAAACAAGGTAAAATTTTAGCTAGCGAAGTATTGCCAGAAACATCCCGTCAATTATTACTACTTACTGGAGCCGATAAAGCCGAAGGGATAGAAACATTGACAAAATTAACCAATCGGTTTTCTAATTCATGGACAAATATGATCCGTTCAATTAATGATACTAATACAAGCGGTTTTGGGGTTTTTGTTAAGAAAATAACATCAGGACTTACTAATATCATTGATTTTACAGCTTTGCTATTTAAAGATGAAAATCAATTGACAGCTTACTTTCAAAATATAGGAAAGCAGAAAGGTTTTGAAGAATATCAGGCAATTATGAAAAATATTGCAAATACATCTAAGGAAAACATAGAATTAACTAAGCGTGAAATATTAACAAGAGAGCGTGAAAACATTAGGGTAAATAAAGCAATTATTAAAGCCGAAAAAGAGAAAAGAGAATCTATTTTAGGAGGGGATAGGGCTTTAGGTCATCTTCAAACCAAACTAGAAGAAGATGCTTTAGTTCAAATAGGGAAATCAGCTGAGAAAATAAAACAAATAAAAGAAGGTGCTGCAGGAGTAACTACTAAAAACAAAAATGCGGGTCCAGAAGGAGATAACGAAAAAGAAAAAGCAGCAAGAGACAAAGCTATTCGGGATAAATTATCAGCTGAAAAGAAACTGAATGATGATCTATATAACCTAGAAAAACAACGTTTAGAACGAATGGTTATCATTAACGATGAGATAACTAAAGACGACACACAAACGGACGAGATACGCATTGCTTCAGCTGTTCAAAGCAATAGAAAACAAATTGAATTGACAGAGTTAACTAAAAAGCATTCTTTAGATGCTGATAAGTTTGTTGTAGACGATAAAGACAAATTATCTTCTAATGAAAAAATAAGGATCAAAGAAGATACTGCTAATAAAATTGTCGACATTGAGAAAAAAACATCAGATGAAATTAACAAGATAAACGAGTTTGATACTAAGTCTTATGAGGCAGGATTATTAAAAAAAACGACTGATATTGAAATAGCATCCAATAAAGCTGTTGCTATTGAAAATGAGGAATATAAAAAAATATTAGACAATAAATTATTGAATGATAAGGAACTTGAAGATGCCGCCAAAAAACATGAAGAAAAGTTATTCAACATAAAATTAGATGCTTCAAAAGAATTGGCAAAAATGCTTATTGATAATACAAAGTTAGAATTAGAGGCATATAAACAACAAAGCGATGGCTCTGAAAAATCAAATGCTTTTATCCTTTCATTGGAGAAGAAACTGTATGAAGCAAAGGCTAGGCTTTCCGAGTTAGGACTTGAAAAATTCAAAGACGGGGAAGATAAAAAAGTAATGACAGCTAAAGAAAAAGCGGAACTTACTTTGGAAATAGCGATGGAAGTGACAGGCGAACTATCTAATCTTGCCAGTGCTTTTTCAGAAGCTAAAATTCAAAAAATCGATGATGAAATCTCCAAAAATAATGAGTATTACGATAAGCAAATAGAACTAGCCGGTAATGATGAGCGACAAAAGGATGCTTTACAAAAAGAACGTGATAAGAAAAATGAAGCGTTAGAAAAAAAGAAAAGAGCAGCACAGCATAAACAAGCTGTATTTGATAAAGCTATAAATATTGCAATGATTTCTATGGCTACAGCTCTTGCTGTAATCAAAGCATACACAGAAGGGGATCCATATACCAAAGTAGCAAGATCAATTATAGCTGGTGTTGTAGGAGCAATTCAATTAGCGGCTGCAATAGCCACTCCGATTCCTAAATATAAAATGGGTCGTAAAGGTGGTCCTGCTGAGGTTGCTATTGTAGGTGATGGTGGAATTCCCGAGGTAGTTTCTCGTCCCGATGGTTCAGGTGCCAGAATTACGCCAAACCAACCAACGCTTACCTTCTTACAACAAGATGATGTGGTCCACAAATCGATGGCTGATTTTCATCAATACAAACGAAATGTAATTCTAAAAGGATTTTATAAAGAAAAAGAATTGGCTAGTAATTTTCATTTGATTGATAATAATCAAAATAGTAATCCTGAATTATTAGATGAACTAAGAAGAACTACAGAAGCTATCAAAAAACTAAAAACAAATGTACAAGTAATCAACAAGATTGATTTTGATTACGAAAATTACCGAAGGTCTAACATAAACTGGAGAAGGTAACAGGAACAATTATAACCTTCCATTACGGAAGGTTATAATTTTTAAACTATTCTAAATTTTTTTCAACTCTCCAATAGGAATATAGGATCCTTCACGAAATGAAAAAATAGTTTCGGTTTCAGTTTCTTTAGTAGGGACAAACAGTTCTCTAACATCAACGTCTAAAACTTCCGCAATTTTAATTAATAAGTCAGATTTTGGAAAACTATTTCCCTGGACAATGTTTGAGATACTAGCCGGTGTTACTTCAACCTTTGCAGCTAAATCTTTTCCGGATATACCTTTTTCAATCAATATTTCTTTTAGTCTTAAAATGCTCATGATTTTATCATTTAATATTTATACAAAGATAGATAATTATAGTAATACTAAATTATATTAAAAATAATTATAGTGATATTTGTATTTAATTATAGTATTACATACATTTGGAAAATAATAATTATAGTATTACTAAATATTAGACAAAAAATTAAAAACAATCAAAATTACAATTATGGTACTTACAAACAAACAAGTAGAAGTCACTCCAAAAGGATTTATGGCAAACAGAGGATTAGATTCATTTATGGTATTAAATACGGAAAGTATTTTACATGAAGATCAAATACAACTTTTTGGTTTTAGCATTGAGATATTAAATTTACTTAGAGTAATCAATAAAGCTAACGAATTGTCAAAAGGTTTTAAATCCGAATTTAGAATTCCAACTGAAATTTTTTACAAAGTAATAGATAACGTTATGTCTAATAAGCCTTTTACAGATACAGAACTTGAAAGTTATATCAAAGCTGAACAAATAAAAGAGGAGTTTCTAACATTTTCTAGAAGTTTAGCAGATTTTGACAATGATTTTTACTTACCGTTTGAGATTGATTATATACTCTTAGGAGTGGATATGAAGCTTTATGATAAGTTAGATGAAGCTGAAAAAGATGTTTTAGGCGAAAGTTATGGTGATCTTCACTGTGAAGTGATTTTTAAGAATATTGAGATTAGCGATTTTATAATGAAAGCAAAAAAACTAATTGCAGATATAGCACACTAAAATTTATTAAATTTGAAAATAGTTATGAAAACAAACAACTTAACAATAAAACAAGAAGCCTTTTGCCAAGCCTATATTAAGCTTGGAGATAAGTCAGCGGCTTATCGTGAGGTTTATTCATGTAATAATATGAAGCCAGAAACGATACATCAACGTTCTTCCAGGCTATCAAATGAGTACAAGGTTAGTACAAGGTTAGAAGTTTTACAAAGCGAATTGCAAGAGAGAAATATAGTTACAATTGATGATATTGTTAATGCACTGGGGGATATTTTACTCTTTGATATAGCTGATCTGTTTGATAAAAACGGAGCTCTTAAAGATATCAATCAAATACCGAAAAAGGCACGAATGATGATATCAGATATAATTGTAGAAGAATTAAAAGGATATGATGGAAAAAAGCAAGTCGTAATTGGTCATACTAAAAAGATAAAAGTATTTGATAAGTTACAAGCTGTTGAAAAACTAATGAAGCATTTGGGCGGTTATGAAAAAGATAATAGGCAAATGGGATCAATGATTAATGTAACTTTGTCTAGAGATGAAATCAAACAGATATCAGATGAGTTAGAAAATGAGGTTTAATATTTTTAGTAGTAAAACAATTATTTTGACTAATTAGATCTTTATTGCTATTTGATTTTTAACCTGGTGATTAAATTTAAATTAGTAGCAATGAATAAAAAGCAACAATTAGCATATATAAAAAAAGAGCTCGCTGCACTAGAAGATGAAAAGCAACTCTTTGAACAATGTTTAAGTTCAATTACTAGTCGTAAGAGATACTTAGAATTGGAACTAGTAGAATTGGGAGTCTCTAGTTCCGCCCCTCGGGGTAGGAAATATGACAATGCACTTTCTGAAGATATGAAATTTAAACTACGAGCTAGTTTAACAAAATAACGAACCAATGTTCGTTGCAAAAGATGTTGCTGATATCTTAGGGTATCAGAATACCAATGATGCGGTTATAAGGCATTGTAAGTCAGATGGGGTCGTGAAACACGATGTCATAGATGGTTTAGGAAGACAACAGAGTTCAGCAATTATCAACGAAGGTAACTTATACCGTTTGATCTTAAAATCAAAGAAACCAGAAGCCATTGCAAATATGAAGGGGTTACCAAAATGGTAATACCTTCAAAAGGTGATAGACAATACTATTAAACTATTGATTAATAATGATTTTTGTAGGCTTTAAGGCATTAGATATGTCAGTTTAAAACATTATTACATCCCTCTTATTGGAGGGATTTTTTGTGTCCTTTTTATTTTTTTAAAACATTCTGATCTTGCTGTCATTATAAATTTCAAATTTAATATTATGACAAAAACAGATGTAATTAGCAAAATTGATTCAATTTCATTTTATCAAAACAGGTATATCCATACCGGTGCCTTTAATCTTTGTGAAGCTATTTTAAGAGAGAAGCATTTTTCAAAAAATATCAAATTAAAAGTGCAGAAAATTAAAACGGAACTGGAAGGGTTAAGTGAACCATGGGGCTATTGGGAAAACAATAGCTACCCAAATCAAAATACCCTTAATTCGGTTCAAGATTGTTTAAATGCGTTGTATCGATTAATGGAGTAATGAAAAAAATAGTTGTTAACAACTAAAAAAGGCAACGAAAATGGCAACTAAATTAAAAAACCCTTATAAATCAGACGTTTATAAGGGTTTTTGTGAAGGCAGAAGGATTCGAACCTTCGACCGCCTG
>TARA_R110000868_G_C10973188_1_pt1 | contig 114062 bp, 157 predicted proteins | sample TARA_R110000868 | Tara Oceans TARA_R110000868 (sample SAMEA4397489) | marine metagenome | biome: Polar Biome; feature: [SRF] surface water layer (ENVO:00010504); material: water (ENVO:00002006), including particulate matter (ENVO:01000060) such as... | depth 5 m
TCGCCATCAGCTCCGTCTTCGCCATCAGCTCCGTCTTCGCCATCAACTGGTGTGGGTAGATTATCGATTTGGTCTTGAAGATCCACAATTGAGATATTTACATCGCCAATTGCCAAACTTAAATCAAGATTCATATTAGTTACAGTACTACTTAAATTAGTAACGCTATTTTTAATTCTTCTTAACTTATTTCTAAGTCCATTAATATCAGAGATGTTTAAATTGTTTAAATCATACTCTAAAGAACTAAGATCACTTCTAATATCAGATAAAGCATCATCAAGTCCGGCAATATCAGAGATTGAAAGATTATCAATTCTAGTATTAACTTCAGATTCTACATTATTGATTTTATTATCAAGGTATTGAAAACCTCTAAACATAAGAAAGAATTGAAAATCATCTGTTCTCTCTAAACCTCTAATAGCTCTATCGACTCTACGGTTAGTTGATTCTTGGTATCGTTGAAATCTTTCAAAGCGCCTAGCTAATTGTTTACGTTTTCTATTTGCTTTTCTAATTTTGCGACGTAGTGCATCATCTGCGTCTTCTCGGTCTTCAACTTCATCTTGCAAATCATCTCGAAGATCACTAAGATCAACATTTAAAATTGAAACGACAGATGTTAATGATGATAATGACGAATCTAAAGATGACACATTAGATTCTAAAGAGGTAACTCTATTTTCTAACTCCACAATTCTGGCAGTGTTAGAATTAATCAAGCCAATGTTGTCAGGCGTGGACACTTTTTCAGTTTTACCGCAACTAATCAATAGTGCGAGCAAACTGACAATCAAAAACTTTCGCATAAATGCTCCTGGAATATAGTTTACTATCAGTGTTCATATTACTGCCAAACCATCTGAATGTACACTTATTTTTTGATATAATTTAGTTATACAATCCACTTTACAGGAACTAGAGAAATGAGAAAAGAGACTGAAATCATCCTAATTGAAAGTTTAGCCAGAGTAGAAGGCTCACTTCAGTCAGTTAAAGAGGATATTACCGGAATCAAATTAGAAGATACTAGACAAAATCAACTACTTGCAGAGCATATCGCTGGTGTAAAGTCAAATATGGAACGCATAGATGTGGAAAGAGAGGCTAGAAGAGAAGCCTTAGAACACCATGAGGCCGCTTCCAAGAAAAGAATGGAACATTTAGATGAACGTCTTAAAATAGTAGAATTCCTACCTAATCTTGCTAGAAATATATGGAAAGCCGTTAAGTGGTTAGGTGCTTTTGCCGCTGCTGGAGTTGCCATAGCTAAATTCCTAGGACTCTGGTAATTGATATAATTATAGTAGTTCTAATCCTTAGGAGTACAAATTATGTTATTAGGTCAAGTCTTAAATTCACAAGCCACATTAAACAACTATATTGAGCTAGGTTCTCTAGAATTCGTTCCAGGAGAGAAGTTCGACTTATTCATCAAAATAATGAATTCTCAACTAGATATACGCTATGTGGTTGAAAATACAAACGCTATAGTCAAATTCATATTCAACAAATCAAATAATCTAACTGAAGAGGTTACAGCCACTTTTATGGCTAATGACCGGTCTATAGTATCGGCTGAAGTATCGGCTGCCATATCTGCTGAAATTCTTGGTGGAACCTTTATCATGGAAATTGATGTTAATGGTGATGGTCTTGATATTAAGAAAGTTGTTGCTCAAGGCGGATTAACCAAACAAATAGTAGGAGCTTGCTAATGTCTAGTTACTCAGATGATGGGTTAGTTCTCAGTCGTAAACAAATGAATAAATTCGAACCTTTAATAGATGTGGATAGGCTTAAAAGAGACTATTTATTTGGAATTGAAATTAAAGACAAACAAGGAAAAGAACTTCCTCAAGAAGCTTTTCAGACTTATATTAATAATGCCGTGAGTATGTTAGAACATTGGCTTGATATTTCAATCACTCCAGTTGATGATTTCTTTGAAGATCGTGACTATCATTTAAATGACTACGCAGACTGGGGATATATGTATCTTAATAACTATCCAGTTCGTGATATTAAAAAGCTTGAAATGATCTACTTTAGAGATGAAGATGGCGAACCTATTACAGTTCAAGAAATTCCTAAATCATGGATACGTTTACAAAGACACGATGGTATAGTAAGATTAATACCAAATAACAAGTTCCCTGCGAATTTGCAAATTGGTCAAGCTGGAGCGTTCTTCCCTGAAGTATTGAGATCAGCCAATGTACCACATTTGTGGCGTGTGACTTATGATTATGGTTTTGAAGATGGTAAGATACCAAATATAATAAATAGTGCAGTGGCGATGATAGCGGCCTCACAAGCATTAACTATTGGTGGTAACTTGGTATTAGGCGCTGGTATTGCTGGGTCAAGTATTAGTTTAGATGCATTAAGTCAAAGCATCCAGACTACTCAATCAGCTGAAAATAGTGCATATAGTGCAACAATTAAAGAATACGGTGATCAATTATTTGGTAAAACAAAAGATGATCCATTTGCATTACTTAAGATTTTAAAGAATTATTATAAAGCCGCTGAAGAAGTAAACTTAATATAAAGAGATAACATGAAAGATTCAGAGAAATTAAGTCACACATTGGATTTGCTGGCTAAGGCTAAAGCATTACCTGTTGGAACCATTAGAAAATGGGGTGGTAAAGAATATATAAAACATCAAGATGGATGGGTTGCTGTTGGTGGTAAAAACCATGGGAAACTAACATCTGGTAAAAAGATGAGTGTTGTTGATAATCATCCAAATGCATCTCATCACGCAGCTCATGCTGATACTCATAAAATTAAAGGTGAGATTGAAGAGACTAAAGCTAAAGTCAAAGATATTGATGATAAACAAGCTAAAGTTAAAGACCTTCAAGAAAAGAAAGATCAAGCCACGGCTAACAGAGAAGATGCTGAAAAGAAAGTAGCTGAGTCTAAAGCCAAAGTTAAAGAATTAAAGTCTAAACTTAAACCTAAAAAGAAAAAGAAAACCAACGTGCCAACTAGTAGATCAGCTGCGGTTCAGATGTTTGATGACGCTGGCGTTCGTGGTGATTTAGATATGATGTCACCAACTGATTATTATATAGAGATTGACCGGTATAGACGTCATGACCATGGTGGTGGAGAAGACGGTGATGATTGGATGGATGATAGTGAAATTGACAAAGACTACAAGCGTGGAGTTAAAGAACATAAATCTAAACTTGATGCTGTAAATAAAGAATTAAAGAAAAGAGGCTTTGAACCTAATGCCACATTTGATCTTGGTGAGAAAGGTCATTTTGCTATTAATGTTAATCTAAGAAATGAGAACACTCCTGAATGGACTCAACTTGGTGAATATGGAATGGCTAAATATGATTACATCAATGACAAAGGTGTGGTCTGGGAAGGTAAAGAATTCGACCGTGAAAGTGGACAACTTAATGTTAAAAGCGGTGATAAAACAGCATTCCTTGATCCTAATAAATCATATAAGATTGTGCCTAAAGGTGCTGGAAAGAATCATTTCATGGCTTTAATAGACCCTGATAATGCAGAAGGTACGAAAGTTACTTCTAAAGATTCTGGAAAAGAATGGACTGTTACTGATTTTAGTAGAGGTCGTTATAATGTAAAAGATGATGAAGGCAATACTGCATATCTTGATCCAAAAAAATCAGATGGTTATATTGTTGAAGGCCAAGAAGTTAAAGCCGGAGATTCTGAATTCGATAAAAAGAATGCTAAGAATGATGCTCTTATAGGAAAAGAACAAGAGTATAAAGGTCTTAAATTTACTATAACTAAAAATGCAATTGGTCATTATGCAAATTTCCTTGGAACTGGAAAAGATGTATTTACTAACCGATCTGAAGATGATAGAGATCGATTAAGTTTTAGCAGTACTAGAGACACACCAGAATCAATTACAGCTGATGTTAAGAAGTATATTGATAGATATGTAAAAGATGATGTTAAAAAATCTGATGAAGCCGTAACGCCTGAAGAGAAAGGAAGCGTTGAGGAATATAAAAAAGGATTACATGATTCTGCTATTGGTGGATTTACTGCAATTCAAGGTGTATTAAGAGATGGTAAAGTTAAATTTGGTGACGTATCGCCAAAACAAGTTAAACCATATATAGACCATTTATCAAGTGCGGTAAGTAAAAGTCCACTACCTAAAGCCACTAAATTACATCGTGGTATGAATGTTAAGGTTGGAGACTCTGAAGCAGAAGCTATTTATAATTTAAAAGCTGGTGATACTTATTCAGATAAAGCATTTATGTCTGCCACATCAAGTACTGCTGTAGCTAATCGATTTGCAGAAAAACTAAACAACTCAGATAAACAAGTTAAAATGGTATTTGATCTTCCTGAAGGACATGGCGCTTTAAAAGTAGCCGACCATCTTCCTGGTGCAGATAAAGAAAAGGAATTTATATTAGACAAAGGTGGTCAATATGAAGTTCATAAAGTTGCTGAAAGAAGTGGAGTTAAAACCATTACACTTCGACCAAAAGGAATGAAAAAATCTGAAGACTTAATTAAGGCGTTAGATATGTTAGCAAAAGGTAAAAAAGTTCCAGTAGGAACGGTACATAATGGAATGAAAAAGATTGCTGAAGGCAAGTGGGAACCTGTTAAAGAAGGTTCTTCTGCTAATCCAAAAGAAAGAGCTGATGAGAACCAATCAAATCATCACGCTGATGAAGCTGGTAGGCATATGTCTGAAGCATCAAAACATATGGATATTGCAAATCGTTTAGAAGCAAAAATCAAAGATCGTCAAAAGATTGATCCTGATTATAAAGTTCCTGCAGAAGCTCAAAAGTTATTAGATGAGTCTAAATCTAAGGCTAAAGCTCATGCTGAAGATTATAAGTCTAAAAAAGAACATGCCACTGATGCTAAATCTGATGTGGAAGCCACACAACAAGATGATTCAGTTAAAGAGACTAAGAGCAAAGCATCTGATAAAAATAAGAATGCTAAACTTGAAGAAGGTGCTTCTGAGAAAGCCTCTGCTGATGATAAACAAAAAAGAAAAGAAGCTTCTGCTAAAAAAGATGAGAAAGCTAAAGTAGAACAATCTCTTGAACAATTAGACCAACACACTGCAAATGCTAGTGAGGATAATCTAATCGAGGCAGCCTCATCAATGGATATTGATTCATTTAATGATTTAAGTATCGATGAAGTTAGAGATGAAGTAGGTACATTCTTTGGTAACAATATAAAGAATGGGTTTATGGACATTGATGACGTAAAAGAAATATTAGGAATCGATGACGAGATCGCTAAAGGTCGTATGCAAATAGCTATGCAAGATCATGAAGGACATGAACAATATCGAGCAGATAAGCCAAAAGAAGGTATTGAAGCTGATCCTAATCCTCAGGTTGAGAAAGCTGATAAAAAAGCACAACTTAAAAAGTTAGCTAAAGACTTAAAGAAAGGTGGAGAAGGCTCTGGTAAGAAAGGCCATACTACCGTTCAAGATCACAAAGATCAAGCTGAACATCATTATGATAAAGCCCAGGCTTATAGCGAAATGCATTCTAAGATGCAAGATAAACTTAATGAGAAACTAAAAGAAGATCGTAGCTATAAAATGCCAGCTAATGCTCAAAAGCTAATGGATATAATTAAACAAAAGAAGGATAACCATTTAAAAGAGCATAAAAACCATAGAAGTCAATCTGCTCAAAATTGGAAACCTGGAACTGTTGGTTCTAAATTAGAATCTGAGAAGTTACAAACCCAAAGAGCTGGCGAGGCACAAGATAACGTGGATAAACTAAAACAAGATCGTAAAAAAGACTTTGGTAAATCATTAATCCAAGCTGATGAGCAAGGTTCAGCTATTGATACGGCTGATCAAATGATTGAATTAAATGAAGCACTTAAAGATAACTGGTATTTACAGTTTAAAGGATTAATGGATGGGTATGATTATGGCGATGCTCCTAGGACCTTGGACCTTGATGGAGGATACTCTATTATATTGTCTAAAGTCGATGATGGACTATACTCTGGATTTGTTAAACAAACCGTTGATTGGGATGGAGAATCTCAACTTGAAGAAACAGCCTGTAAGCTTGAGAAGCAAACATTATCCTCGATCATAGCATTCTTAAAAGCTAAGGAATATATTGACCCAAGTGTGGGTCAACTGGATGAAATGATTGAAGAATCACAAGAAGTTGAGCATTTTGAAGTAGAAGTTCCTACTATGGCAATTGAGCCACAAGTTGATCGTAGTGCATTGGCTGAAAAGCTAATCAACTTACTAGACAGATTGGTATAATTTAGTTATGAGTAATAAGAAAGATAAAATTCCTGGTGGACTTGCAGATAATAAATCACCTAAGGATTTTGATCCTAAGAAACTAGCACAGGGTGTTAAAGTTGAAATGGAGCACACTTCTGATAAAAGTATAGCTACTGAGATTGCAATGGACCACTTAACAGAAGATTCTAAGTATTATCAAAAATTGGCGGTTATGGAAAAATCTGTTGATGACATTATTGATGAAGTCCTTGAGAAGGGTGGAGCTGGTAGTGGCAAAAGAGGTCACAGAAGTATAGTTACCACTAAAGAACAAAGAGAAGGTAATCAAAAGAGAGCTGGAGAGAAAAGAGATACTGGTAGAGAAGCTAGAAGAATCATTTCTCAAATGGGTTTAGATAAAGAAGATTTAAAACAAATAAGAGATTATGCATCTGCTGAAGGTATAACACCATCTCAGTTTATAGTTAATAATAAAGATCATTTAGCAAATAATTTGAAGAAAGGTGGTAAAGGTTCTGGTAAGAAAGGACACACTACTATTTGGGAACGCAACGCTAGTGAGAAAAAAGCTAGAATGAATGCTTCTCAACAAGAACGAGCAAGAAAGACTCGTGGTGAAGGAATGAGACGCCTTAAACAATTACAAAGAGAAGTTATATTAAATGATAGTGAAAAAAGTGAACTGAAGCTATTGCAAAGAATGTATCCAATGAAAAAATCAAATCAGGAGAATAATATGTCAATTGAAACAGAAATCGAACAAGTTGCTAAGTCTATGGAAGACTCTAATACAGATCCAAATGAATTAGTTATCCAAACTATTAAAGATCTTGGACCTGAAGGCTTGAAGAAAGCAATGGAAAATCTAAATGAAGATCAAAAAGTTCTACTTAAAGGTGTTCTTGAGGATATGAATAAAGGTCGTGTTGAATTTGATGACGTATATGATGGCGATAAGCATTTTGCTAAACTTGAAGATATGGGTACAGAAGTTGAAAATGGATCTGATGATGAAGATGAGAAACTAGTTAAACCAGCCGCTGCTTCAATAGAACATCAAGGTGATTCATCTCCTGAAGGTAGAGACGGCCACATAATTAAGTCTGATGTGGATTCAATTATCAATGAAACTTTAGAAAAAGGATTTCCTGGTTCTGAGGATGAAAAAGAAGATAAGAAAATAGCTCAAAAAGAAGCTAAAAAAGAAGTTAAAGGACATGAGAAGAAAATGCATAAATCAAAAGAAGAACTGATTGAAATGAAAAATACTCTTATTAAGTCTTATACAGACGCTGGATTAGAATATACTGATGATCTTATTAAAGCTCAAATGAAAAAGATGCTTAAAGAAGAAGATCAAGTTAAACCAGCTGATCAAGAGCTTCAAGGTCCTGAGGATAAAAAATCTGATAGAAAGCCTTGTAAAGATATGGAAGAAGGTAAACTGGCTGAAGAAACTGCTGATGAAGCATTGGCTAAGGTTCCTGCTATTAAGAAATCATTTGCATTTGAAAAAGATGAAATGTCTCTTTTAAAAGCTAATACTGGTGGACGTAACTTTCATTACTCAATTAATGCTCACTATGATGATGCATTAGCTAAAGCTCAAAAAGGTGAAGAAGTTGTTGAAGAGCTAGTTAAGTCTGAAAAAGAACCAACTATATGTGACATCATTGAAAAAGGCCAAGATCAAGATGCTGATTCAGTATTAACTGAGCAATTGATTAAGAGTCATAAGACTAATGGTCACACATCTGAAACATTCTCAAACACCGATATGTTTGAAGCTATGGGAATGACTGAAGAAGAAGCAAAAGAAATACTTGGTGAATAATAACTAATGCCACTTAAAATGTTTATAAATAAGGGGCTTAATTGCCCCTTTATTGTTTGGAGAATATATGTCAGGACATAATAATGTTACTAAAAAATCTAGAGGTTGGAATGTCGTAGAACCTAAGGTTTATACAGATGATGCTCCTGAATCAAGAGTTAATCTAGATCCTGCTGAGTTTGAGAAGTTAATCAAACAAAAAGGTGTATGGATGAAAGTCTATAGAACCACTTATTGCCCTAATGTTAAATCAATCGATGGTGGAGAACATAATATAGATTGCACGATTTGTAATGGAAGTGGTTGGTTAGATAAATACCCACTTAAAGTTAGAGCCTTTATACAATCTCAAAATAATGATAAAACGATCCAATTAAACGGTTATGTGGATGATAATACTGTTATGGTGACATTCCCTATTGGTATTGAATTGCAATATTTTACACTAGTTGAATTATGCGATTTTACTGATATTTATATGCAAAGAGTTGCTAGATCTGCCACATCAGTGGATCACTTGAAATATAAAGCTTTAAGAGTTAATATGATAATTGATCAAAATGATGTTGAGTATGATGAAGGAACTGATTTTTGTTTAAATGAAGTTGGTCATATTCTTTGGAAAGCTGGCAAAGGTCCAGCCTCAGAGGTTATTTATTCTATACATTATGAAGCCGCAGTTCAATTTAGAGCTGTTCAAGCCATTCATGTTAATAGATTTACACAAGTTACAGTTGATACTGGACAAGCTCATTTAAAGATGCCTGAGCAGTGGATGTTGAAGAAAGAATTCTTAGTTAAGAGAAAAGATTCTGATGGAAATGAGATTCTTCCTAATCCAATTCCAGATTATCTAGAGCCAACTCCAGAGTAATTAAAACCCCATATTTAAATCAATGGTGCCAGAAACGGCACCATCTTCTAGATCATAACGAATGGCTGGTCTAACATCCATATCACCAATTTCCATTTTCATTTTAGGTGCTAAGTCTCTAGTACTTATTTCTTTTGTGTCGTTAACCTTAATAACGACAGCGGCTGCGGCCAAACTCCACTCAGGAATTGAATATTCTTTAATGGTCTTTTTAGCCATTTTATCTACTTTTTTGGCCAATTTTTTAGCTGGTTTGGTTCTTTGTAAAGCTCTCTCAGTGTATCTAATTGCATCACGCTCATCCATGCAATAACAAACCGCTGGTATAAAATACAAAGAAATGATTAAGACATTAAAAACCATCTTTGATCCCTTTCTTCTTGGACATTTGACCAAGGGCTCTTTTTTCTATTTGTCTGATTCTTTCTTTTGTTAATCCAAGATGTTGGCCTATCTCTTCAAGCGTGTGATCGCTAGTCTCACCTATTCCAAATCTAAGTCTTATTACTTTCTCATACTTAGGTTGCAATAGAGCCAAGGCCGCTCTGAGTTTCTCTTGAAACACTATTTTGCTAGTTGTTTCAATTGGAGATTCAGTCTGAGATACCAATACATCATTAATAGATATACCCTCACTAATGGTTGTATCTAAACTGACTTCATGAAGTGCACTAGTCATTATTTTAGTAACCTCTTCAAGATCAATTTTAAGTCTTTTATCTTTTTGTACTTCTTTTGTTATTTCAATAAGAGTTGGTTCTTTACCTAGCTTTTGGAGCAACATAAAATAAGCTTTATTTATCTTTTGAAGCCTATCTTGTATATGTATTGGAATTCTTACTACTGCTGATTTATTTGAGATACCTCTACGAATGGCTTGATCAATCCACCATGTGGCATATGTTGTTAATCTAAAACCTTTATCATGCTCAAATTTATCGACTGCTTTAATAAGTCCAATGTTTCCTTCTTGTATTAGGTCTTCAAACTCTAGATTTGACTTAATGAATTTTTTAGCCCTACTAATAACTAATGGCAAATTGGCCTCAATTAAGGTATTACGGTGGACTTGAACCTCAGATTCTAGTACTTCGATCTCAGAATGGAGCTTTTTAATGTCTTTATAATCAGGCATCGCGTTAAAAGCCTCTAGTTGGGTCCTTAAATCTATTATATTCCTTATGTGTTTTGATACAACCACATCCTTAGTATATAGACTTCTAGCCGTTTGTTCTAGAAAGGTCTTAGACTTCGCGGCTTTCTGAACGAACTCATCAAAATCTTCATCAGATTCTAGCTCTAAGAAATTAAATGAAGTAGCCAAAGCCTCTTCTATTTGAATATACTCACGATATGCTTCTTTAATAGGATTAACCATATTAAGGATAGTGCTATTAGTGAAATTTAGATTTTTAACGTGTCCTTTGATACCTCTATTGTTCTCTATTGATAAGATGACTTTATCAAATAGCTTAATTAATTGCTTAACCTCACTTTTCGAGGTCTCTTCATCTACATGTTTTAGGATTTTTAAGATTTTATTTGAATTTCGATCAACACTCTCTTTTAATTTGATCAATTGCTTTCTAAATATAGGATATGGCAAACAAGTCTCTAAGATACGATCTGTTGCATCTTGGACTATTTTACATATTCGTTGCTCTTCAATTTTAGAAAGATATTTTTTAGCATCCATTTTAGACATATATGCTTGAATTACATCTTGCTCTTTTACTTTGGCCATTTAAAAACCCTCCAGTCATTGTATCATACCACACTTAATAATTAATGTACAATAATTGTTTACACTACAATAAATCGATGTTCAATTATCAACTTGTGGTGTAATATAAAGACATTGATTAGGAGGAACATTTATGTCTGAAGTTAGCGAGTTGAGAGAGCAAGTTAGAACGTTGAAAAGCCAATTAAAGAATCAAAAAAGGATATCAAAGAAATTAAGAGATGAAAATAAACAATTAATATTAGCATTTAAAGATTCTATTAGACATATCGACGAAAAGCTAGAAGGTAAATCAATAGAACAAATTATCCAAGATTTAAAGGAGGATACAGATGAAGATAACATTGACTAAAGACGTAAAGGTGCCAGAAAGAGGCACATCAGAAGCCGCTGGTTTGGATTTCTTTGTACCAAATGAGTTTGGACCATATGTAGTAGAACCCGGTAAGTCTATTAAAATACCAAGTGGTGTTAAAATGGTAATTCCAAAAGGTATGGCTGGAATATTTATGAACAAATCAAGCCATGGTTCAAAAGGTATTTTAGTTGGTGCTTGTGTAGTCGACTCTGATTACCGTGGAGAAGTTCATTTAGACTTACATAATGTAAGTCTTGAATCTTTTGTTATTAAACCTGGCATGAAAATTGTACAAATGATAGTTCAAAGAGTAGAATTAGAAGATATAACTGTAATTACTAATAATGCGTTTGAAGCTCAAGCTGATACTGAAAGAGGTGAAGGTGGCTTTGGAAGCACAGGAGCTTAATATGAGAGTTAATAAGAATTCAAGTTTTGCATATTTGCAAGCATTGCATGATGTGTTGTTTAAACCACAATACACACCTTCTCCAAGAGGTCAAAAAACCAGAGAGATTCTAGATTATACTTTTAAAATTACTAAGCCGACGGTTGATTTTATCACTACTGCAGATCTTAATCGTAATAATGTCATTGAATCTTATTCAACTAAAGAGTTTGAATTATATGATTCTTGTACTAATAAAGTTGAGGACTTTGCCAAAGCTTCTAAGTTTTGGAATCATCTTAAAAATCCAGATGGCACGGTTAACTCAGCATATGGTTATTTGATTTGGAAGAATAAGAGTGCTGGAAATGAATATGAGTTACAAAATGTGGTAAAGAATACTTATAGAGATGAGGACCTTGGAATCATTGATGGTGGAGAAGCTTACTGTCAACGTTTAGAGAGTCAACAAAATTACAAAAGAACACCTTGGGAATGGGCTAAACAAAGCTTATTAGCTGATAAAGATACTAGACAAGCAATTCTTAGATTCTCGCTTCCCGAGCATCAATGGATGGGAAATAAAGACCAAACTTGTACTTTACATGGTAACTTTCAAATTAGAGAAAATGAACTACACCTCTCAGTGACTATGAGAAGTAACGATCTAATGAAAGGCTTAGTATATGACTTGCCATGGTTCATCTCTTTAATGTATAAGATGAGAGATGAATTAAAAGATCAATATCCTGGTTTAAAGATTGGACACTATACCCACACTAGTCACAGTATGCATATTTATGATCGTGATATTCCAGCAGTATTACAAATGCTTGGTTATTATAAAAAAGATGAGACTGATGCATCAATTAAAAGTGGAAATATTGCAATCTCTAATTCAAAATATGAAGATTTAATGTCCGGTACTATTCCAGGCATCTTTATAACAGATCGTTTAGGGACACATGTTATCACAAATAGAACTGCAAGAGTTGTACCAATCAAAGGTGCTGTAAGTTATGTGGTCTTAGATTACTCAAGCTGTGCGAGGTTATAATGAACAGAGTTGGTATTAACTTAAGACCAGAAGTTTTTTATAAATGTGATCAAATGGCAGAAGGTATTTTTGCAGATAAAGAAAAAGCGAGAGGTCGTACCAAAGAAGTTATATTTAATGATTGTTTAAAAGGGCTGGCTTTAGAAAGTTGGGCCGCTGATAAATTTGGATTTAACTTTAATTTGTGTCCAGAAGATAAGAGATATCCTGGCACATATGATCACGATTTAGTGTGTCCTACTACTAATGAAAGATATGAAGTAAAGCAATCATCATTATCCAATACAAAGAACTTTGGCAAAACATTACAATTCCATGATAGTATATTTGATATAGCTAAACAAGAACAAAGATATTTTCAGTGGTTTATATTTGGAGAGACTTTCCACGTTGAACCTTTACAAAGAACGGCGACTGTTAAAATATACGCAATTATCCCTAGAGACGCTATAATTTATCATTCTCAACAAAGTGCTAAAAAGCCAGGTTATAGATATTTTAGAGATGTACTAGCTGATAAAGATTACAACTCTACGATATTATTTAAAAATTAGGAGATTTATGAAATACATTATTGAAGGCATTGACCGGTTAGGTAAATCAACATTAACTAAAAGTATAATGGATTACTGTGGATACCATCTAGTGGTTCATTATGACAAGCCTCAGCTATTAAAGCATTATGAAGAGTTATCTAAAAAAATAAAAGCCTCAGATCCTGAGATTAGAAAGTTCATTGGAATGACGGATCCTTTACAACTTTATCAAAAGGATGTAAATGAAATTATGTTTGAAATGATTAAAACTCCAAGATTAAATATCATCTTTGACAGAGGCCATCTTGGTGAGTGTGTTTATGCTCCATTATATCGTAAATACTCAGGTGATTATGTATTTGATATAGAAGCCAAAGTCCCAGAGGGTACTCATGTGAAATTGATTCTACTGACCACATCTAATTTTGATATTTGTGTGGATGATGGCGAGAGCTTCAATTTTGATAATAAAGAGGCTGAACAACAACTATTTATCAATGCTTTTAACCGCTCTGAGCTACCTAAAGTCATGGTGGATGTGTATGATCCTAAAACTGGTACTTTTAAAACCCCAGAAGCTATATTAAATGAAGTACTTAGAGGCTAAAATAGTATTGTACAAAATGATAGTCTCAGTGTAATATAGTTACAGGAGGCCATTATGAGCAATTATAAAGGATATAACGAATTAGATAATATCAGACGTAAGAAGAATAACTTACCAGATAATCATTTTGAGAGTTCAACCAATACAAATACTAAACGTTGGACAACTTCTGGAAGTGCACAGTCTGAATATTTAAGAAAGAAGTTAGCCGCTGAGCATAAGTCTCCAGTTAAAGTATTTACGCAAGAAGAGATTAACGAACTAAATAAAAAGAGGAGTGCATAATGTATACATTTTTAAAAGTACATGACAATAGATTCAAAATGATTCAAAATGATTCTCAAACCGTTATTATTGAAGGGACTTGGAATCATATATTAGGCTTCTTAGAGTTTCAAGGTTTTCAAGACTTGGAATTGGCACTTGAAATTATGGAAAAGAATGGCCATAACGCTGCTGATTTTGGCATGAATAGAAGCTTTATATTTAGTTTTGATAATAAACAAATACCCAAATTAAGATTGGTATCATAGATGGAGGATCCAATGACTGAAGAGATTAAATGTCCAATAGTGGAGCAAGAGAAAAAGCCTAGTCAAAAAGATATGGTCTATAAGTTATTCAATGAGGCCATACAGGAAGATGGAAAGATTGTAGCGGGTTATCCACTTAAAACTTATATCACTAAACCTGTTAAGAAAGAAGTCCGTTCTGCATTGTTTTTTATGTTTAAGAATAATGAATTATCATATAAATCTAATAAAACTGAAAAGAACGATAAACAACTTAGAAAATATTGTTCTGGTTTAATTAGCAATTGGTTATCAAAAGACGATAGATATAATGTGGTAGTAGTTAATGAATAATAAATGGGGGTGTCAAGGTTTCGACAGGGCCTAACAAGAGTTTTACTTGCACACAGCGGTTAGTCGAAGGGCCGCTTTATCAAATCGACCACAATTTAAATGACGAAAACGTTATTGACTTCGCTGCTTTTAAAGCATCTAGATCTAGTAATAGACTAGCCGCATAGGCGATGAGGTGTTTTCCCTACCGATAACAACAAAGGGATACTTACAAGGAACCCCGCCTTGCAAAATGATAGGGATGCAGGTTTCTTATTTCCTTTAAAAAATAAGTGGTGGAGTGATGCACTACTAGTGTATCCCTAAAAGAAGTCTAACTTTAAATGAGACTATGTGTGTAGACGGTATTATGAATGTGGTTCTGGACGCGGGTTCGATTCCCGCCACCTCCACCATCTAACAAAGGACTTTTATGGCTTATGAAGGCAAGACTAAAGTGGTATTAATTGATCAGTATGATAAATCATATGAAACGGGACCTAGAGTTTGGGCTTTACAACATATTCCAAGAATTGGTGACCTTATACAACCTTTTGATTCTGGTTCTAAATTTAAAGTTATTGAAGTTAATCACATATTAAATGAACAATTACATGTTATCGAGATAAAGGTAAATAGATAATGAATAGATCAGGTCAATTAAAATGTACGAATGATTATTTAATTAGAGACTTATTAGACTCTGGGTTATTTAGAGTTCATGACGACGGTTCTATTGAAACTCGTATTGCTCGAACTGGACAAGTATTTGTTGATCCAAATAGATGGCGCCCAGCTGGTAGTTTTAAAGATACTTATCACGCAATCTGTTATAAGCATGTAAAACTAAGAGCTTCTAGGGTTATCTTTCAAGCTCTTAAAGGTGAATTAGAAGAGGATTTAGTTATTTACCACAAGGATTACAATTGTTTAAACAACCATCCTGATAACTTAATTCAAGGCACACAAGCAGAAAGTAATAAACATAATATAGATAATCCAAATAGAGATCATAACCCAACTAGGTATTACAAGTTGAGTTTTGAAACTGCTGAGAAAATTAGATGGCATTATAGTCTTGGTTTAACTTATCCAGAAATAACTGAGTTGTTCGGTGTGTGTAAGTCTACGGTTAGTTATATTATTAATCAAAAATCGTGGAAAAGAAGTGTACATACACCAAATAAGAAGTATAATTATTAAAATCCCTATGAAATAGGAGGGCGCAAGCGTAGTTCTATTTGCGAAAATATAGAACATTAGGTCATGAAGCAGATCTGAATATGGAAGATACACCAATAAAGGTTAGCCGAGCTAACAAAGGTGTATAAGAAGCATTCTAAGAAGACCACCGGTAAGGGTTGAGAGTGACAGTGCACGAGCCGGTATATAAAATAGAGAACTCTATAGGTTGTATCGTTTACTAGAAAGATCGATCGGGTGTTGGCCCACCATGTATACCAAAAAGGCTACTTATTTTATTATTAATAAGGAGAGTTATTATGAGGTATCAGTAATGACACAAACGAGGCGTTGTCGTATTTATACACCTTACGCCTACAACCTTATGAGGGCGACTGCTGACCGAATTAAGTAGGAAGCATATGATGTATTCTCCTAGGTGGTCTGCAGGCAGTATTTATATGCAAGCTGTCACGAAGCCTAGGAGATTAACCTTTTAATAAATATGATTAGGCGCAACCTTGCCTGTAGAATTTGCAAGTTCTGAGTGGTTGGACAGTGGCGTGGACGGTATGCCAATTTTAATGTACTTAGTAGCTCAGTCTGGTAGAGCGCACTAACCATGTGGCGTCGGAGGTTCAAATCCTTCCTAAGTATGCATTTTGGAGAGCTTTAGTAAGAACCCAGAGATCCCGGGCCTGATTGGTTGGAACGTGCAATTCGATCCCTCTCCTCCCTTCTTTATTGATATAATTAGGTCATGAGTGATTTAAGTGTATCATTAACAGCCAAAAAATTAGGTAAATCTATTGAAGATGCCAGCGAAGTTGTCATTCAACAAGTGAATGACGCTGTACAGCAATTAGCAAACGCAGCTTATGCTTCTATGGTAGCTCAAGTTCAAGGCACTAAAATGGATCCTAAGAACAGAATGGATTATCTAAAAGGTCTACAATTTGATTCTATTGGAAACAATTCTTATGTAATTCATCTAGAAGGTGAATGGGCCAATAAATTAGAAGATGGATTTGCTGGTTATGATATGAAAGAACAACTTTTAAGCTCTGAGAAATCAGTATCAGCCGGTCCAAGAGCTGGTCAACCATGGGTAAGAAAGAATGCAAAAGGTGAAAAATACGCAGCGGTTCCATTTGAGCATAAGCCATACGCTGCTTCTTCTGGTGATATGGCTGCCGATATTCTTACTTTGATGGCTAAAAACCGTCAAGGAAAAGATCAGAAACTATCAAAAACATTTACCGATGATTTTGGAAAACCAATCTCTGGAAAAGTTGCCTCAGTAAGTGGTAAAGCTCTTCCTGAAGGAATGGATCCAAATCTAGGTGGAATTACTAAATATCAACATGTTAGTGAAGCTGGCAAAGTCTCGTCCATATATATGACATTCAGAATTGTTAGTGAAAAATCAAGTGGTTGGTTTCACCCAGGTTGGGAAGGCCACAAGTTCTTTGACCAAGCTGAGAAAGATATAGAAGCACAATTAGAAAATATAGTTAAACTTTTACTTTAGGAGACACGATGTCATTTACACTACCGGATTTGGTTATCGAATCAGTCATTCGAGATGGCCTGGCAAATATAGCAAATAACCCTGATATAATGGATGACATCTTTGGAAGTCTATTAGCTAAATATAATATGAGAAAATATGGCCAAGCTGAATTAGTTCGCCTTAAGGCTTTCATTACAGGTAAAGAAATCAATGTTGTACATTCATTTGGTGAGATTGGTGCAAATGTACCTTGTTTCTCAGTTCAATTAGGCAACGATATGGAAGCCAAACAACAAGCGTCTCTTGGTGATCATCATGGTGAAGAACAAAACTATTTTGATGTTGGTTCAGATGAGTTTAATGAAACTATACTTGTGGCCAATCAAACTCCAATCTCTTATGATATTAATTCAGGTAAACTATCTTTTAATCCAGCTGTCGATTTTAGTGAAGTTACCACAAATAAGAAATTCGTTAATGCAGATGGTGAGTTTATTATTACCGGTCCAGTTATAAAGACTGCTACCGAGAAGGCAATCTTCCTTACAAAAGGACAAGCTATTGATATTGCAAAAGCTGGTAGTATCTTATCTCAATTAAACTATACTCAAAATGAAATAAACGGTGTGTTCTCTGATACTCAAATCTTAATTGGTATTCATTCTAAAGAGGCATTAATCACTAAATATATGTATGTCCTATTAAAATACTTTCTAGTAAGTAGAAAAGCTGATCTAATTAATAGATGTTTCATTGCCAGTTCGTTCCAAGGTTCTGATTTTACAAGGAATATGGAGATGCAAGGTGATATGGTCTACACTAGGTTTATGACAGCCTCAGGCAAGATTGAAGACTCTTGGGATGGTGCTGATGTGCAATTATTTGATGATTTACAAGTTACAGTAGGAGTACCTGGTGATGAAGCCACATCAGAAGATCTGGACATAGAAAACAATTCAGTTGTGGTCTCAACTACTTTGAAATGCTAATATAGTCACAAGGTATAATTAAGATATGGAAACGACGAGTAAACGGACTTACAAAAAGAGAACCAAGAAGACAGAAACTAGAGAAACTCGTAGTCCTGAACCTGTTGAGAAAACAATATCTTATGGATTTTGGTTCACAACAGCAATAAGAGATGGCCGCGTTCAATTTTGGCAAGATAAAGAGATTTTTATCTTTTTCAAGAACAGAGGCCTGACAGAAGAAGAAACTAAAACTAGATATGATGAGACTTTAAAACTTTATTAAGTAGGAGATAGATTATGGCTATTATTAAATCATTTGCCGGTAGAAACATTAGAAAACCAGGTGGATATTCAAGAACGTTAACTGACAATAGTGGTGGTTCACCAATAGAGTCAAATGACACAATTTTCATCATAGGCGAGTCAAGCTTAGGTCAACCAGGTGACGTTGAAGGAATTCAAGAGTTTACAGCTGGTCAATTAAGTAGCTTAGTTGCTAAGTATGGTTCAGGTCCAATCGTTGATTGTGCCAATGCTGCGGTTAAACCTTCAAGAACTCCTGGTATCTCTGGTGCTGGTAAAATTCTTGTTTGGAAAACAAACTCATCAACTCAAGCATCTTTAGATGTAAATAGTGTTGGTGATGTTGATGTTCTTTATTCAATTAAAGATTTAGCGGTTGGGAAAATCGGAAACGATATCTCAGTTACAATCTCTGCTGGAACTGCTGGAGATCAAAAAGCTGTTAAAATCTCTCAATTAGGTTTAGTTGATGAAAATCTTGGTGAGAATGAAGACTTACCTGGTATTTCAATTGAATATACTGGTGATGCTACAACTGCGGTTATGGCAATTACAGGTGTATCTCAAACAAACAAAGTATTAAGTGTGGTTTTAGCAGGTGATGAAACTGATGGTTCTGCTGGACTTTCAATCAACCTTAGAGAATACTCTTTAAAAGGTCTTGCTGATTTCATTAATGGAAAAGTTGGATACTCTTGTTCTTTATCAACTAACAAATATGCTTCAAAATCAGGTAATGAACTTGATGCTGTAAGTGCTGTTGATGTAACTTCTGCAGTAATTCTTAAAAGAATACAATATGAAATTCTTGAAGTTATAAATGCTTCTGCAAGAGTTGAAGCTGTATTAGGTGCAACTGTTAGTGAAGGTGGACCTAAACTTGTTGCTGGAGTCTTTCTTTCTGGTGGTGCTCAAGGTGCTTCAATTAACTCTGACTTCTCTAATGGATTAGCTCAAAGTTTAGCTGAAGATTATAATGTGGCTTTACCTGCTGTGTCGAGAGATGCTTCAGATGAAATTACTGCTGAAGGTTTTACTGATGTTGGTTCAACATATGATATTGATTCAATACTTGCTGGATTAGATGCTCACTTAAGATTAAGAGGTGATGTTGAAGCAAGAAAAGAAGCTCAAGGTATGGGTGGAATTAGAGACGCAGCAAAAGCTAATGTCTTTACTTCAGTCGAATCTCTTGGAAGTGAATTAGTTCAAATTGCAATGCAAGATGTTCAAGTTGTTGGAGCTGATGGATCTTTATACTGGGGTCATCCACACGTACAAGCTGCGATGTTTGCTGGTGTTAGACTTGGAACAGCTGTCGGTGAGCCATTAACTCATAAAAGAATAGCTGCGAACGCTGTTGGTCATGTTGTTGATCCTGAGACTGGAATTTCAAGTGGAGATTTTAATAGTGATTTAGATTCAGCTGCGGCAATCGACGCTGGTGTTACTTACACTGAAAAATCTGGTTCAATTAATAGAATCGTTGTTGATAATACTACTTACGGTGTGGATGGATCATTTGTATTCAATAGAGGTTCTGTAATGGAAGCCGCTCAATTTGTTGCAAAAGATGTTCGTGGAGTTGCTGAAGAAGTATTCATTGGTAAGAAAGTTTCAAATGGCGCTGCTCAATCTATTAAGAATGTTATTCGTAACAGACTTATTGAATTAAACGCTCCTGATGTTAATATAATTACTGCTAGTGATGATGCTCCTCAAGGTTTTGTTGAGGAAACATTTGTTGTTACAGTTGAAGGAAATACTGCTTATGTTGAGGTTGAAGTTAAACCAGTCCAAGGACTTGATTTTATCTTCATAACTTTTACTATGGGCGATATTTCGCAAGCGGCGTAAGGATAATAAATGAGTAAAGTAATTGATTGGGATAAGACATATCAAGGGCCAGTTCGTAAAACAGCTGGCAAATATGCTTCTGGTAAAGAGTATATGGCAAAAGCTCAAGAATCATTGGTTCATGAGCAACAAGCCCAAGAAGCTCTTACGAAAGCCCAACCAGCTATGGAAGCATTACTTAAATGCAGGATGATGGATAAAACACCTTTAAAAGTGTTAAATGCTCTTCCTTACATGGCAAATGAAATGATTACTCAATATGGTCAAATATCTGATCCAAATGGTGGTTGGATGGATGATCTTGACGACGCTAGAGGGTCTTACTTTAATGAAGTTCAAAAATCAGTTAGACCTGGTACTGAACTAATCTTAAAGAGTTTAGATCCTAATCTTCAAGAGTTTGTTTTTGAAGATCAACACGGTAATGAAGTGGCTATCCCTTATTCGGCTAAGCCTCAATTAATGACGCATACAAACATATATCAAGACGTTTTAAATTTTATAAATAGTAAAGGAGAATAATATGTCAAAGGTGTTTACAGGTTCAAAAGCCTCACTTAAACTTAACGGTGTAAAGGTTGCTTTTGTAGGAAGTGTTAATATTAACGAAGAGAATACATTGACTAGAATCGATGTTATTGATCAATTAGAATCAGCTGAACTTGCTGAGACTGGACATACTTGTAGCTTTACATGTAACTTGTTCAAAATTGATGGTAACTCAGCTAAGCAATTAGGACTTTCTCCAGATAATCTAAGTGATATTCTTTCACAAGGTGAATTAACTATGGAACTTTATAATTCTATAGATGACAGAGTTGAATATACTATGTCAGGAGTTAAGTGGGAAGGTGGATCAGGTACGGTTGATGCTCGTGGAGTATGGAATGGTACATGGAACTTCCAAGGTAGAATCGGTCGAGGACTATAACCCAAGCCTCAGATTTTTATATAGAAGCCTCCTGAATGGGAGGCTTTTTATTTCTCTTTATTTAAATGTTCAATAATTTTGCTTGCAGTTTCCCAATTAAGACCATCATATCCAATTGTTTGAAAGAAATCACTCATTAATGGCCACATATCTGAATCATCATCTATAATAGCTATTGAATCTATAGATTTACAACCATTATCTTTTTTATATTGTTCAATCCAGGCATTAATCTCAGAACCTCTAGGTACTCTTACTACAATATCATTCCATTTAGGATGAAAACTTGGAGTTTTATCAATTACAGCATTTTGTAACAATGGTACTTGAAACCAAGCTTTCATAATATCTAATTCAGCTCCTAGTCTCCATGTGGAAGATATAACTATTTTAGCTTTAGTTTCATCAATAATGCGATATAAATTATATAATGCTGAAGGACTCCAATTTATAGTATCTCTTCTAATCCGATCTTCTGTTTTGATATACTTATCAAAATCAATACCTAAAGCGTAGTAAAATCCGAGTTCAGCTGAAGGCACATTCAATACTCCATCAATATCAAGAAATACAATTTTCATTACTTACTCCTTAATTGTTTCTTCAATGCATATTCACTTATATTTTCAGGAATCTTCTTTAACTTTCTATAAACTCCAGGTTCAATATAAGCAATATAACCTGCTCGTTTGAGTGTGTTCATATAAGTTTGTGTGGTTTGAGTCCATTTAAGTCGAGTATCCACACTGCAATATTGCATAATCTCCGCTCTAGTAAATATCTTGTTACTTACTTTTGAATTAAAATAAAATATTAACCTTTCCCAATTATTCATAGATAAAATATCCCATGATTAGTGCTTACTTTAACTATCCGCTCAGTATTAGGCTTTAAAACAGCTCTATACATTTCATTGTCATTTTTACGAATATAACTTTTTACTTCTTTTCTAATACTAGAATCTGAGGTTCCTAATATGATTGGGTTTTCTGTTAGACTTTTAACTGTAAAGGATCCAGTCATTGTACGTCTGCCATTTTCATCTAACCAAACAACTTCCACTTTTTTCAATTTGAATACCTTTTTACTCATTTGCTAACTCCTATATAAATTTCAACTCCTGCCATTATAAAGAATATTATAGCCATATAGACCATAAAATAATTAGGGAATAAGTACTTAGGCCATTTCATCGCATCTCCTTAATAAACTTTTTCATTGGTATTTGTTCTTTTAATCTTTGATCCTGTTCCCACTTTTTAAACCATTTCTCTGTAGGATCATATGTAGTAATCAGTCTAATCTTTTTAATCTCAGTATTTAGATCGCATACCATAAACATTCTTAAGTCTTTTTCATACACATAAAACCGATCATCTTTTTCAGCTTTCTTTTCCATATATTTTGGAAATTCACCCTCTTTAATATAATATCCATTCTCAATAATATAATCCAAGACTCCAGGCACAGCATTTTCATGTGTCACGAAGCGTTGATACAACCTCTCTAAGAAGTGTTCACTGATTTCGAATATATCATTTAATGTTCTAGCTTTAGGCTTCTCAACGCCCTTTCTACGGATAACCGATTTAGTCTTATGGTTGTTTAAGATGCTAAAATATCTTACATCATCAACGTTTTCCCACACATCATGGGTTCGGTTATAATACTCATATGCAAATTTACCAGCGCGCATGCTAGTATGCGAGCAATTTATAGTATCATCAAAACTATTGGTTTTACCATGTGGAAGTAATTCAATAACCTCAATCTTATATAAGAAGCCAGATAGACCTCCAGTAATTTTTCTAAGCTTACGCATCCTTATCCTTAATAGTATTTGAATCTACAAATTGAGAAATCGCAGCCATACTTTCTGTCACGGCAACAGCTTTTTTAAGGCCAAAACCAAGAATTCTTTTATCGCCTAAGAATATAGTAATCATAGGATTGCCTTTATATTCACTAATTTCAGTGCGATATTCAGGCATTATAATTGGTTCTTTCCAATCCGTGTCTTTTAATTTATCTTGCTCTTTAGCCCAAGACTCTTTTAGTTTTGCTAATTCTTCATCTGATAATTTATTACTAATAATTTCATTAATGTCATTACTCATTATTGCTCCTTCTTATATTCAAAAACCTCAGCTGGAAGGTTTACGAAAAAAGTGTATATTGTTTTAATTTCATCTCTACTAATTGTAGATCCATATGTGTTGCTTGTGTCCACACCAATCATTCTGAAGATATTGTTTTTCATATCTCTAATAGATAACTCACTTTTACCATTATCTAAATTGAATTGTTGGCAATGTTGAATATACTTCATTAGAACTAAAGTATCTTTATTGTCAACCTCGCCTCCGTCGTCTGTCTTATACACAATGCTTTTAACTTTAGCATCAAAATATCCTGATTGTAGGAATTTTTTGCTCACATCTAAGATGATCTCTGCAGTTTTCATTCTAAACACTCCTTCTTTACCTCATAAGAGATTGTTTCTTTTACCATATCTTCATAGAATACAGTATAAGATACGGTTTTCGCTACCCAGTAAATGCCGTAAAGCGCAAATACTCCAGCGATAAATAAGATTCCTATTAACGAAACTGTTTTTGCTGATTCTTTATCCATTATTAAACCTCAATTCATTATTTAGTTTTTTAATTGCTAATGTAATACTAGTTTTTTGCATTAAAAGATTAATTGGTATTAAATTCTTTTGTGCATTAGTCTTCTCCAATCTTAACTGTAAGACAGAAAGGTCTCTTTGTAAACATTTTATTTTGTTTTTCATAGTTCGTCGTTTTAGATTAATCATTTTTACCTTCTGACATTAAAGTCTTCTCAATAAATGATTCTAAAGCAGAGTGTTGAACTGGTCTATAATTATTAGCATCTACTCCAAGATCAATTTGTCTGCCTTCAATTCTTTTACTAAAGCCTTTATTTGGTGAGTGGATGTGGCCATGTCCGTGGAACTGACCATTATTTGGAGTCACAAAGCTTGCATGTTTGTCACTAAATTCTCCATGCCAATTACCACCTGAGTTTTTCATTTTAGAAGTATCTTCACGATAAAGTCCTCTTAGTGGGCAATGGCTAAAAGTCATAAGTTGGTCTTGTATTTTTAAAGTCATGCCATATAATACCACATCAAATCCAGCATTATACATTGAATGCATACCACGATCATGGTTTCCAAGTATTAATACTTTAGTGCCTTGTAATTGATCTATTACATCTTTTAACACACTTGAACTGCATATGCCCATATCACCATAAAAGAACCCAACGGTCGACTCATGGGTATTATTATTATAATTTTTAATAAGAGCTCTGTGCATCTCATCTAAATTCTTATACGGCCTTGGGCAAAAATTCAATATGTTCTTATGCCCAACATGCCAATCACTAGTGTGCACGATATGTTTTCTATTCATTATTGCATTATCCTTACTTCAGATGCTTTGGGATTAAGTTCTTTCTCTAAAAACTCACAACACAAATCAAAATTGCTACTTTCAAATAGAGTATTTCTACCTTCAACAACCTTAAACTCTTTGCCTTGTCTTTTAATTACAATTTGTCTACGGTTTCTACTTTCTTCAGTGTTGTAACGTCTTGCCGTTTTGCTCATTATATCCCTCCCAGAATTGCTTTGTTCATTTCTTGTTGTCTATATTTTTCAAATAAAATACGTCCAGAGTGAATCGCTGTAGACCCTGATGTTCCATTAGTATAATGTGGTATTTGTTCCACATGAGTCACTGGACCATTCTTATTTGACTTTAATTCATTATTTGATATTACATGTATGTTTTTATGAGGTGTTCTAAAATAACATGCAGGGAAGTCCTTACATGCAAATAATAGATTACGTTGCTCATTGCCTGAGGCTATATTGATTTGAAAGCCACGGTTAGCCAAATCTTTTAGTAAGTCTGATTCTTCTTTACTTCCAGATGCGCCATTCATACTGAGATTAATAATCCCTGGTTTTTGGTATTTAAGAGCTTTTAAAGCTTTAATCATATTGCTTAAAAGTATAGTTTTTGCTTTGTCGTCATATATGTCAATTGAAACTATACAAAAGTTATTCGAATAAGACTTTAAATCATGTACCATTTCTTTGACCATTTGAGTCCCGTGAGGATGGAATTGTCTATTGTCAAAAGTCATATGACCTGATTCGCATAAATATTTAGATTGAGATTCACTAACTCCAGTGTCTAAAAGATAAATTTTGTCTTGAGCAAGCGTTGATAATCCATAAAGCGCAAAAATTAGTATTAGTAAGTTCTTCATAGTAGCCTCGTATTGCTAGTTTGTTATAATTAAGATATATTCTACACTGCTTTTATAGTCGTGTACAATAAAAAATGAGATATAGATTGGAGATTAACATGTATAAAATCAACTACTTAGACAAAGGAGTGTCAAATGAGTGAGTTAAAACACCTACCCAAATCAATTCCGGCTAAAGATTTTGAGTTCCAGATCGACGTTGTTGGTAAGCTTACTGGTGAGAGATATCATGGCGACTTCAAATGTAAGATACCTAATAATAGAATGCAAGCTAATATTGCTAAACATAAAGCGCGTTTGAATGCTGGTTATGATGCCACATTAGATTCAGGCACAAAGAATATGCATCATATGAATGCTTATTGCACATATACGATAACCTCATCTCCAGCGTGGTTTCTTGAAACTGATTATGGATATGACTTATTTGATATTGATGTACTAGAAGCAATTTATGATGAGGTACTTAGATTAGAAGAAGAATGGATTAATAAAGTGTGGCCTGATGGACAACTTTCGTAATTTAAAGTATATTTCATATTGCATGGCTCATCTTCCTCCTGAGGGTGAAGAAAGAACCATGGGTGATTTTATTAACTACTGTAAGTTTCAATTATGTGTAGTTAGTCACCGTTTAATGAAAGATGCTATTTGGGAGCAATATGATGATACTGAAATTGTTGCAGAGTATTATGCCCATGTAATGATTAAGGATAAAGACTATGCTGAGAAATTCTTAGCAGAACTTAAAGGGGCAAACCCTGACGTATATGATTGGTTAGACAAAATGATTGAGGATAATCAAACTGAAATGGAAACTTTAGCACAGGACACGGAAGACAATATAGAGTTTACACCAGATAGTATTGGAGAATAAAAGTGGCTGGCGATAATAAAATTAAAATATCCGCGGATACATCGGCGATTAAAAAATCGTTGATGGACTTGTCTAAAGACGTCAAGGAACTTGGTAAATCTAAAGTTGCTATATTTGATAAAGATCAAAAAGACTTCCTAACCAAAGAAGCTTCAAAACATATGAAGAATATTGGTAAAGAAATTGATAACAATAATCAACGAATCGTTGCTACGACCAAACTATTAAATAAAGAAGGTCGTACTCTTAAACAAAACCTTAAAACCAGACAAGCTCTTACTAATATGATGAAGAAACAAGTTGGTCTTCAAAAAGAAATGCACAAACTAAATGATATGAAAACTAATATCGGCGGTGGTGGAAAAGGCGGAATCTTTGGTAAACTAAAAGGCATGGGCGGTAAAGGCGGCTCTATGTTAGGCATGGGTGGAATGGCCAGAATGTTAGGACCTTTAGGTCTTGCATTAGGTGTCGGTGGTTTTGCAATGTCAAGAGCTAAGAAAGCTAATAACACTTTTGAAGGTGGTATTGGTGGAAGAATGGCACTACGTGGTCGTGGTGTTGGCGATATGAATTTAAATGATAAAGAAGGCGCTGCTGGAGCTGGTTTAAACGCTGACTCTATGAGAAGGGCACGACTTCAATCAATGGATGTATTTGGACAAGCGGCTTCAACTCAACAAGCTGTTACTCAACGCTCAGCATTTGAAAAGAACTTTGGAATTGAACAAGGAACTGTTTCTCAATTAGGTCAAGGTGTTTCTGAAACCCTTGGTGGAGAAGCTTCTAATAAAGCTATGATACAAATGCAAGCCTCTTTAATTGCTAGTGGTATTTCAGATGAGATTGGACCTTATCTTGAAACTGCAGCTTCAATGCTTACCACAATAAATGAGAAAGGTATATCGTTTAATGATTCCGCTATGGGCTTATTGGCTGATTTAGCAGGTCAAGATGGTGTAGCCGCTGAGAGAGCTGGACGATTAGCTACTGGTGTGGATGCATCTATTAGAGGTTCCTCTGGTGAAGCTAACTCATTCTTTCAACAATCATTTGCTAGTTCTGGAATGTTAAGTGGTGCTGGTAATTCTCTTGGAGGAATTCAAGCTGCGATCCGTAGTGGTGGTTTATTTGGTGCAAATACAGATGCTGATCCTTTACTTTCTAAAGGCGATAAATCAATGTTTAAAAAGACCGGTATTGGTGGTCAAAACATGCAAAATAGAGCTGGTGGAATCTTAGGTAAACTAGATGATATATATGGAAGTGAAGAAGACAATAGTAAACTGCCAGAGACTCAGAGACATAAAAAACGTTTAGCTAGATTAAACTTTGTACGTCAAACATTTGGTCTTCAATCTGAAGTTGAGGCTGCCAATGTAGAACAACTATTAAAATCAGCAAGAGATGGTTCTGCTTCTCAAGATCAAGTACAAAAAGAATTTGATAAGATACAAAAAGGAAGTTCTGAATTAGGGAATCTCCAAATCATGAATAAGTCAATGGAAGGCCAAACTCAGATATTAAAAGACATACATCAAGCTGTTCTAGATGAAGCTGGTGAACAATTAGCACCTGTATTTATAGGCATTGATAGAACTATGATGAAACTAGATGCCACATTATCTGCTATGATGAGTTTCTTTGGTATTACAACTGATCAAGAAAAAGTGGATGAGGCTACTAAAGGTTTGGACGATGTTTCAAAAGAGGAATATGACCAAATCACTATGGGCAATAAAGGTCTTGAGAAGAAGTTTAAAAGTAACCTACGCGATAGTTATATGGCTAATGAAAAAGAAATGTCTGAAATGGGAGATACTCCTTTTGCAAGCCCAAGAACACAACCATGGAAACATGCTCAATGGGAAAAGAAACAAAAGTTAATGGAAAAGAGTAAGAACTTTAAGAAGACATCTTCTAATTTAGGTATTCCTTTAACTGAAGATAAGAATATGGGAACTGGTCAATATGTACAACAAAATGCACCTGGTCTTGGGACTCCTGATTTTGGTAAACAAATATCAAGCATGATGGAAGGTGTTAATAAACAAGCACCAGCTTCGTCTAAGAACGATCCATTATTACAAGCAATAAATGAAAGTAATGATTTATTAAAGAAAAATGCAAAAGCGAATGAGGTTACTGCTAAAAACTCAAAAGCTAAAGGCAACGCTCCATTGAAGGTAGAATAATATGAATACAAAGGACATAACCAGTCAATGCCAAGTTGTTCATTTTGCTTGGGATTACGAAGGCGACTCTACTGGTGATTTAGAAAATATATCGGTTAACCAATTAGGTCAATCCACTCCACATGATGTATCTAGATATATTACTAGTGCGAGTTATTCTAAGAAGCTCAGCGACGCAGCTGGTTCTTTTGAAATTGTACTGGCAAATACTAAAGACTGGAAAGATGTAATTAAGAAAGGTTCTTGGCTATTAATGTATATGTCTCAAGATGGTGGTTTATCTATTCCAAAGGGTAGTAGTACTGTAAAACTAAAGTCCGGTGGTTCAGGTGATGCAATCGACATCTCAAAGTTAAAGTTGCAAAAGTCTAAAGTTAGAGTCATGGGTTATATTGATACTGTAAGAGCTAGAGGTATTACTGGTGAGAAAGGCGAACTAGATGTGGAGTATGTTATTACCGGCCGTGATTATGGCGTTGTATATGAAGATACAGAGATCTGGCATAATGAAGCATTATTTGATTTCAATCTTTTAACTTCAGCGGCTTCATTTCTTGAGGCTCAACCTTTTAGAACAGTCGATAGCTTATTAGATTTATTACATAAATTATTCTTCTCTCCAGCTGATATTCCTGGAGTTGATATAAAGAAAACCGGAGGCCTTACTTCATTAGCTTTACAATGGATGCTTCCATCAAAAATGCTTAAGGCAATGGACATTCAATTAAGTGGTGGTAAGAAACCTTATTATGGAAATATTCCAAAACTATTAAATTTCAGTAAAACAAAAGCATCATTTCCTGTTGAGAACCCATTGGCACTTTTAAATGGAGTTGCCTGGGATCGTTTAAAAGCACACTCAATTGATCCATATCATGAATTATTTACTGAGATGAATGATGAAGGACATCCTCAATTAACCTTTAGAATGCTACCTTGGAAGTTATTCGGTACTAATAGAAAGTTCCCTACAATAAATCCAACAATACAAAAATTCGGTACTACTGGAATAGTTGATATTCCTACTATAGATATATCTGACTTTGATGTGGGTGAAGATAACCACACTAGATTTAATGCTTATATAACTACTGTTGTTACTAACTATGTAACTGCTACTGATTCAAGAGCACAATTACAAGATAATGATCCTAAGACTGGGTTTCCTAGATTACTTCAAAATGGGATTAGACGTCATGGACTCCGTCTCTTTCAAAGAGAGATTAATGCTATGATCGATCTTGGACAAGAAAGAGTTGATTCTACTTTATTAAGAGAGTTAAATGAATTCTCAATAGAACTTTGGGCTAGATCTCATGAGTATGAAAGTGGAACTATTAGTATAATTGGTAATAATGGCATAAGAGTCGGTAAGTGTTTAAAGATAGCTGAAGATGCACCATATAATGCTAATAAGATATTTTACATTGAAGGATATGAAGATTCATATTCAGTTAATGATAAAGGCGCTGGTTCTTGGGAGCAAACTATTTTTGTTACCAGAGGAATTGAAGACGCTGTATTGAAGAAAGCAACTAATATAAATAATAGAGTAAATCCAACCAAATCAGATGGTGAGTTTACGGAGAACTAATGGCAAATCAAAGACGAGACGGTTCAATTTTATCTTCCGCCTTAACTGGTGTCACTCATCGTAGAGCGGTTGAGGTAGACTTTGGTATGTATCGTTGTATGATTACCAAAACTTATTATATAGATGATGAGGGTAACTTTACATTTGAGAACCAACAAGTAACTTATGATGCAATCATTCTTGGTGGAAAGAAAGATGGACAAATCATAACTAATATTAAAGCCGCTGGAGTAAGTGGTGGTCAATTTAATTATTATGAAAGAATATATAGAGCAACTGAATTTCTATTCTCTGGTCCTGGTAGAAAGCCTTTAAAAGATCACAATGGAGATATTGTATATGTGCAATATATTAATGGAGTCACAGCTCTTCCAGTTATTATTGGAGCCGGTGTATCTCCATTAGATAAAGATAAAACTGGTGCTAAGAAAGCAGATGGCCACATATTAGTTGATGAATATAATGGTATTAGAAAGTCAATTGATAAAGATGGCAATTTAAAGTTCCAACGGTTCGGTGGGGAATGGGACTCTGATAAAGGTCGTTTTAAGCCAGCAGATGAAGCTGAAATTACACAATCATTTACTGAACAAAAGATAACTAAGACCTTTAAATCAGGTATGGAAATAATTGAAGATGGTGAAGCTGAATTGATTTCATTCTCTCTTCCAAGTGGTACAATCATTACAGCTAATGGAAAAGACGGTGTTGTTACTATTGATGCTGATGGTGGTACAAATCAAATCGTAATAGATAAAGGCGGTGAGATTACAATCAAAGCCTCTTCTAAAGTTAAGATTGATGCTCCTTTAGTTGATGTTGGAGAGAACGCTGCTTTTAGTAGTACATTATTTGAAAACCTATTAAGTGAATTTGCAAAGCATACGCATAATGCGCCGCAAGCACCTTCAGGTACAATTCCTACAACACCTCCACTAGTTCCTTTAATTAGTTTAGTAGGTTCTCAATCAGTAAAGGTTAAGGATTAATATATGCCAATTGTTTTAACACAAGATGAAATCGATGCTATCAATACTGAATATTGTACTTTAAACAGTAGTATTGAGAAACGACAATTAGCAGTAGACGCACAAGTGAGTGTGGTCCAAGCAGCGACTGATGCTGATAACGCTGAGAAGAAAGTATTTAACTTTTATGATGATGCAATTATTAAAAAATATGAAACCGAAAAAGAACAATTTACTGGTGAGTATGTCCAAACTCCAGTGACCACAACTGAATTAGATGATCTTGGTCAATTAAATCCAAGCAATAGAATGTTTCCACCTATTGGAGTATCAGAACCAGTAAGAATAGCTGAGTTTGATGGCGGTGGACTTACTACTTCAGGAAATGAAATTGCCGGTGATCCTGGTAAGTTTGATACTGAACGTTATTGGATAGAACGTCAAATGCTAACTGCTGAGGCTTTAAAGACTGGCTTCTCTGGTAGAAAACCACCTATCTCAGGTTCAATGGAAGTTGATACTGCCATAACTCCAAGTACTACTCAAATAGTAATTAGCTCATCTGGTTTTAGTGAGACTTTTGATTTTCAAGTTGGCGATGAATTTTTAGTTGTCAATGGTGCTCAACAAGTTGCTGTTAGAGTTACTAATGTTGTTAGCCAAAATAATGGTGATCCAGCGGCTGGATTTTGTACACCTGATGGTGGTGAAACTACTGAATTAGAATGTACTGGCAATGGTGGAAGTTGGACAAGTGTGCCTTCTATTCCTGGAGCGGTACTTGATATTGTAACCATTTCTTTAGGTAGCGTTGGTGCTTCTGGTGATTTAAATACAACTTGGGTTGGTTTTTCTAATCCAGAACGTATTGCTAAAACCGCTGCCTTTCAATACTTAATGGATAATATGATTCTCGGTTTAGAAGCTGATATTGATTCTAGACTAAGTACTTTATCAATCCAAAAAACAGCATTAGAAACTAATGAAGATGATAACCTAGATCCTCAAGCATTAATAGATGTGGATACTGCTATCTCTTTTTTAAATGCATGGAAAGTATCCAAAGACATTGATGATACAGAACTAGCAAGCTTAGACTCTGAAGCCACAACAAGAGATGCTGAAATCGTTACACGTATATCTGCCATTGATATTGCCAAAGCTGTTTATTATGATCTTAGATATGGTAGCGCTGTTAATATTGGTGATACTTCAAGAGGTACTGCTCGAATTAAGTTTTTTAGAATAGATTCTCAAAGTACAACTGCTGGTTTAAAAGCAACAGAAGAAGCTAGGCAACAAGCAATTCTTGATACCTTAGCTCTCGCTGGTGAAGATCCACCTATTTGTTAGATTTATATTTGGATCGAAGATGATTAAATAATCCACCAAGTAAAGGCACTATCCACATAGTTAATATACAATACCCACCTATGGCTGGTCCATCTATAATCATTTTAATTGGTAAAATTACAAACACAGTAAATAATGCTATCGCTACACCAATTAAAACTAAACCAAAAAATGTAGCCTCAACTCCCTTTTCAAACGATGATTTAGCCAAAGAAACCTCCCCAATATAATAGTCCAATACCTAATGCCATTCCAATAAGATCTACAACTATATTATGTTTGCCTTCTTTATACTCTCCATGTTTTGTGATACTTAATCCAAGACCTAACCCGATCAATATGAAATAAATTATTTGAGGTGCTCCCATTACTTCTCCTTGTTAAAAAGTTTAATTAATTCTTTACTCTCCACATAATTGTCATCGAATGGTTCAGTATACACATCACCTTGTGGATAACTTGCCATTACTAACTTTGGTGGTCCAATTGGTTCGAATAACTCTCTAAGTTTCTTTTTATCTGCATCAGAAAGTTCACTGTTAATTATTATATATTTAGTCATTTCTCTTCCACTGGGTAAATGTTTAATTCTTCAGTAAAATCATACTCTTCTATTAATTGATTCGCATATTTAGTTCCTATTTTGTCAGCAACACTTTTTAATGTCAATCCAATAACATTATGTCCAAATGGTCCATACCAATCAGTTTTAGCTATCTGATCTCTCGCATTTTCCATGACATTTTTAACTAAATCTTTATGATCTTTTACGATATCTGTTTTCATTAAAAATTCCCTTGTACACCAGACCAATGTAAATCTAGTATTTTATCTTGCATTTCAGTTGCAGTAAAACCTACATTATTTAATTGGTTACTATGTACCTGTACTAAGGTTTTGCTAGTAATATCCATTTTAGTTTTGTTATCAATAACCTTAATCTTCTTTCTAGATAAAATCATACGTTCAATCTCAGCCAATGTAACATAACAATGTTGTGTGGTATCATATAACTTTCTATTTTGGTATCTTTTAATTATGATCATGTCAACTCCTCTGTGTCTTTAAAATATGTTTTTAATAGTGCATATAACTCATCTTTATGGTCCATAATAAATGCATCAGGGTGTTCAAATTCAACATTTGACATACCTTTACATAAATCTTTTATAGCTCTGTAACACGCTTCATCTACACATTGTTTTTGGTAGGCTAAAGCTCTTGCTTGACTGTTAAATTCAGTTCCATCTTTAGTTCTATATATTTTGCTAATCACCTTAATCCTCCATACAAAAAATAAGCTAAAATTAAAGGAATTATGAACATCCAATAATCTAATGCAGTGAATACGATAGTGTCAAGTGTCTTTAATAATATATTTATAGTTTTCATACATATACCTTCCCAGCTTTAAGTCCTTCATTAATCTCATTTATCTCTTGAGTCACTTGCTCTTCAGTTAATGTTCCATCATTTAAAGCATCTACCATTGCATGGCCACGTTTCTTGCAGTATTCCCAAGCTAAGTCCCAATCTTTAACATCTCTTGGATATAATTTTCCAAGTGAAGTGTGAACAACAAACCCTTGAGGGATTAAAGCTTCATAATGCTCAGGATCTAATGAAATGTGAAGTCCAAACCCTAAATCAGATGAACTATAAACTGGCTTTTCGCCTTCAAGTAATAAATCTTTTTTAATTTCTTTGATTCCCATAATAATCTCCTAGTACATTGCTAATAATTCTTTTGTATAACTAACATAAAATAATGGATGTGTCCACTCGCCATCGCAAAGTAGCTCAATATTATTTGAATAAGTGTAATAAATTTTGCCAGACTTGTGGCGAATACCAACCGTAAGGTTTGAGTAACCGTGGTCTTTTATATAAGTTACTTCGCCTTCAATACCGACTGGAACTTTGCGGCCTTTGTAGACTTTTACATGAGAGCCAATTTTTAAAGCCTCATTTAATCTTTTTGCCTCGGCTAATAATCTTTTATTGCGAATTGCATCTTGATAAGTATAATATGCTTTTTCATTCTCAGGGCTGAGATCAGATCCTCTCTCGACATACCAGTCGCCACCACATAAGTATTCAGTTTTAGGGTGATTGTCTTTTGTACACCAATAAACAATTTCGTCCATTGACATATCCATTCTAAAAGTTCCTCTTTCAGAAATGACTTGACCTTCTAAGCGTCGTTCTTTTGTTTTTGAATTATAGACTGCCATTTAAAACCTCCTGATGTAACTATCTTACACCAAGTGTCAGGTCATGTACAACTAAAAAACTCTTTTAATCTCATTTTGTTTCAAAACTGTGTATTTACCAATACTTGGATCGTATACTTCATATCGACCGCCTAAGTCTTCGGAGACTGTGTATATACGACCTTGTAAATCTTCTACTTTATTCCCATTAGTTGGTGGTTCAATCACCACCGGAGGTACTACTGGAGCAATCGGAGGTAATGCTTTCTTTGGTTCTGGTTGGTCACAATTTACATCCCAATCATTTCTAGGAAGCGCTGCTAAAGTTACAGTATCAACCATTCCGTACTCTCTAAGTGTGGCCACATTATCATACAAAGACTTTTGGCTACATTTAACATTCTTTGAAACTTTAGTTTTATTATTACTAGTATTCTCTTTTAAGTATTGAAATATTTTAAAACACCCAGGAGCCAGTTCGTATTCCTCTGGAAAGATAGTTGTACCATGTACCATATAAAACGTTATAGCTGGAAGGTCCTCATAAGTAGTCCTATTAACAACTTTAGTTAATTCTAATGAACCTGGTACATCAATTACGTTGTCTGCTCGCGATCTTAATAACATACGTTTCCTTTGATTTAAAGTAGTATTTTCGAATTTAGTCAAATGTTTAAGTTCAAAGTGTGACAATGGTTCATCTTTTGCAATCTTAATCACCAATTCCATTGCTTTTTCTTCTATTTGGCGAATACGTTCTCTAGTTAAATTTTGTTCTCGTCCAACTTCTTCTAAAGTCTTTTCATCCAATCTAGATAATACTACTTCTCTCCATTGTGATTTCAACTGTTTAATAGCATTATAAAGTATAGTTTGTTCTTGATGGTCATTTAACTTTTGTTCAACCGTATCTGCTGTGCATCTAAGTTCAGTCTTCTCAGCCATACCGGTTTCATCATTTAACCAATGAGAAGTTGAGTATCTTCTAATATTGTATAGTTCTAGATAATCGGTAGCTTGTTTTAGTGTCCAGTGGTAAGATGAACCCTTTGGATAATAGTCTTGGCTATGGGCGCTGATTTCTTCAGGTGTAGCTTCATCTTGGTCCAATCTTTTTAACATCGCTGAGATCATTATCATCGCATTTTGTTGTGAGCTATTTAAGTCACCACAATCTCTAATGGCTGATTGTATACGATATTTTATATGATTCATGGTGTAAGTGTTTAATTTTGCACCACCTTTATTATTAGGATCATATTTTCCTTGTGCTTCTAAAGCCGCCATTTGTCCAATACTTTGCAAATCTTCAGGCTCTAAGTAGTTATTACTCATTGCACCATATTTAAAAGATAGTTTATAAATCCACTTCTCGTACTTTTTTAATATTTCTAATTGTTTGGATTCTGTCATATCAATATATTACTATTTTTGACCTAGATTGTACAAGCCTTAAATTTGATAAAATTGATATAGAACAAGATATAATATTAGGAGATTTATAGTGGCTTTTAACCTGTCAGGAATACAGAATTCCTTTAAAGAATTTATAACAGGAGTAGGCCAGGAATTAGGTTTAATACCTATAAATCCATCTCAGTTATATCCTGAAAATGACCCTCAATTAAAAGCAGTTCAATCTCAACTAAATAAAACAGCTTGGAATAAACTGCCATTTCCTTATACGTTTAGTGTGGTTGACATTACTACTGGAAAACTATTTGATCAATTTCAAGAATTCGCACTTCCAATAAGTCCTAATAAATTATCTCAAAGTGAAGATCCATCCACATCTATTAAAATAACACAAGGTGGTACCGTTACCAACCATTCTGGAATGACTTATAAGAACTTAGTTGTTGCAGGAACTACTGGTATATCACCTTTTAGAGGCATGGCAGGTGTTGATCTTCAAACAGGTAAAGTTATAGCTAAACCAGATGATCTTAAATTTAAATCAGGTCATGAGGTTTTTACTGAACTTAGAAATTGGTTTAGAACTTATTATCAATATAAAAAGACTTTTAAAACTGAACAGAGTAGAAATCTACGGTTAGTTTTTAAGAACTTTAAAGATGGTGAATTTCTAATAGTTGAATTAATTAAGTTTAATCTAGACCGTACTGCTGAACGTAGTTTCTTATATGATTATGAAATGAACTTTAAAGTCATTGGATATTTCTCTTTTAAAGACCCAGCTAAAACTGATCTTGAGAAATTTGATGATATGTTAAACCGTGCACTTCAAAAAATTGATACTGCAAGAGGTATATTCTTAGCATCTCAAGAGTTGCTTAGAACAGTAGAGTCTTCTTATAACTCAACTGTTATTGAACCCTTAAGAAGAATATCACTCGCTGCTAAAGCATTTGCTGGCATTGGAATTACCGCTGCCGATTGTGGGAATAGAATTATAAAGAATACCATCACCGCTGCAGGTGCTTTAGATATTATGAAAACTATTAAAGATCAACAAGACGCTGCCCAAACAGGAAGTGATGCTTCAATTCCTCAGTCTATTCAAAATGCAAATGTGCCTACTGATTTAAGATCTGCTGCCGGTAATCAAGGTGCTGATATTGTGGTTGGTTTAAATGAAGCAATGTTAGACATCTCAGCTGATGAGCTTCCTGAGGCCACAAATATTGCAATGGTCGCTGAAACTGAATCAGCTAGTAATCTACAACGATCTTTTTATTCTAATGCAGTAACTGATTTAAAACGAATCAGTGCAAATGCTGAAGATAAGTTTAATGTAGGATCATCTGTATATGATGATCTTTTTGATAGGACTGCCACTCTTGAGGCCGAATCAATTAAAGAAATTACATTTGAAGAATACGATTTACTTAATGCATTTAATGAAGCTATTACAGCGATCAATATGTTAATATCAACTAAAGACTTATTTAAGTCTGATTTTAAAAGTAGAACTGATAGCATACAAGCATCGTTTATTAATCCTTTAGGGTTAGAAGCTTTACCTGCTACATTATCTATATTAATGCCTGGTGAAACTGATCTTGAACAACTATCATTAGAGTATTTAGGCACGCCTGATCGTTGGGTTGAGATTGCTGAACTAAATGATTTAAGATCACCTTATGTTGTACAAGACTTATCAGATACAAGAACTAATATTGTACGTCCTGGTGATGCAGTGTTAATACCACAAAATATCGTTAATGGAATCTCAGAGGTTCCTGATAGCATTCAAAATAGATTGACTATTGGATTAAATGAAACTGAAAAATCTCTTGGAGTTGATTTAAAACTCACTGATGATTTTGACTTAATCATTACGAATGGTGGTGATTTAGATATGATTGCTGGTATTGAAAATATGGCTCAAGCAGTTGTATTGAAATTAGGCTATGAACAAGGTGAGTTAAGAAATCATCCTACATTAGGTGTTGGTATTCAAGTCGGTGGTAAGTTTAATAGTTTAGAAGCTATTAGAGATCGCTTAATAGAAAGCCTCACACAAGATCAACGTGTAGAGAATTTATCTAATGTGGCTTTACTTAGAGATGGTTCTGCATTATATATGAGTTTTGAAATAAAAATAAAGCAAGTGGATAAACCAATTCCACTTAAAGTTAAATTATAAGGATAAGTAATGGCAAACGTAACGTTTAAAGCTAAACGCCAAATTCAAACTGACTTACTCACTCAGATTATTGCTGAGCTTGGGCTTAATGATGTTAATCCTGGTTCGGTTATTGATATTCTAACCAATGCAGTTGCGCAAGAAGATTTTGCTCAATATGTTCAGATGGCACAAATATTAAGACTTACTGATCTAGATGCAATTACAGGTGATGATTTAGATAATAAAGCATTTGAATTTGGTATTGAAAGACTATCAGCTAAAAAGGCAACAGGTAAAATAGATATTTTAAGACCTGCTGGGTTTGTTAAAGTATCATCCACATTCTATGCAGGTTCTCCTGCTCCAATACAAGGTAATACAATCATTGATGTGAACGATGCATCATCTGCTTTAATTGGAACATCTGGAACTTTAATTATTGGACGTGGTACTCCTAATGAAGAAGAGGTTTCTTACTCAACAGCACCTGTAAATAATACTAACTTTTATAGATTTACTTTAGATGTTGGAGTGGCTAATAATCATGCCATTGAAGAATCTGTTATTTTAAAACAAGGAAATGATGAATCGATTATCGCCGGAACCCAGATCAAAGTCCCTGCTACAGGTGCAAGTGCTGAAATTGTCTTTGTTACTAATAACGATGTCACTCTACTTGCTGGGGAAGATCGTTTCACAGATGCAGAGGTTACAGCGGTTACGGCTGGCTCAAAAGGGAATGTCCCCATCAAAGCTATTGAGGGCGCTAACGCTTTCGCGTCAGAGCCATTCGCAGGTGCAAGAGCTGAGAACGTGTCTAAATTCACTACTGGTAGAGATAGAGAACAAGACGACCAATTAAGAGATCGTATTAGAGAACATGTACAATCAATTTCTAAAGGTGTAAAAGAAGCTATATTAAATGCTATTGTTGGTTTGGTTGATGAGGAATCAGCTAAGCGAGTCGTTTCAGCCAATGTCATCTTACCAATAGATGAATGTGGACCTGTTAAAGTATATATAGATGATGGTACTGGTTTTGAACCAAGCTTTGCAAGTCGTGGTTTTGAAGAAGTACTTAGAATCTCAAGTGGTGGAGAGCAACGTCTTCAATTAGATCGTCAACCACAAGTTAAGGCTCAAGTTGAAAACAATATTGAAGAACCATATAATATGTCTGGTGGATTGAAAACTTTAATCTACAATGTTGGAACACAATCAGAGACTGTAACTTTTGCGCCAAGTGATTTTGAATTCCCTGAAAGTGCAAGAGCTGAAGAGATTGTTAGAGCTCTTAACGATAAAGCTATATTAATAGAGGCTAGAACATCTCAAGTTGGAAAGCGTGTAACTATTACTGCCAAATCAGATACAAATGAGTCACTCCAAGTTACTGGAGGTACTGCATTATCAATTCTTGGTTTTCCAACTGATAAAAAAGAAACTCTATATCTTTATGTGGATGATCAATTAGTCTCTAAAGATGGTGCTACTGCATTAATAAACTCTGGAAATCAAAGTCCTTTTAACTTTGCTGCGATTGGGGCATTTCCACATACTTTAACATTAGTTGTTGATGGTAAGATTGCCAATCCTCAAACTATAACTTTTCAATCTGCTGATTTTTCTGATACAAATGCTATTACAGCTTTAGAATTGGTAACAGTAATCAACTCACAATTAGTTGGATGTGTTGCTCAGTTAGCTGATAATGGTTCAAAAGTAAGAATAGTAAGTAATACAAAATTAAGCTCAGGCTCTAAGATACAAATTACTGGAGGCACGGCTAACGATGTGACTAATGGATTAAACTTCTCAACTTCTGAAGTATCCGGCTCTGATGGTGATTATGTCTTTAATAAAGAATTAGGAATCATTGAATTTATTGATCCTTTGCCAGCAAATGTTGGTGTCACTTCAGGTTCTCAATTTACTAGAGCTAAGCTTAGAGCTACTTTGGCTGAAAATTATGCACCATCTGATACAACTACTTTAGTAATAATAGTTGATGGCGTATCTCAAACCATTACATTTGATGCCACATTAGTTGGTGGTTTTAGTGCACAAGATACAGCTAATTTTATAAATGCTCAATTATTAGGAGCTACTGCTTCAGCTAGAGAGATTGGAACTGATACCTTTTTAGAATTAAATACAAATACTTATGACGGTGGAACTATTGAGCTTGACTCAGCTTCTACAGCGAATGGAGTGTTTGGTTTTCCTGAAGACGTGGAGGCTCAGTCTCAAGATGCTCATAAATCATTTCAAGTATCAGCAAATGCTGGACCTTATGACTTTAGAGAAAATGATTCTATTGTAGCTATACTAGATAACGATATTACAAATAATACATTCTCAGTTATTATGAGTTACGCTGGTGATATTACAGGAAGTACTTCATCTACTATCTTTGCAATCTCTGCATTTACAAATGTATTTGATGTGGTTGACTCTTTAAAAGATTATAAGGTTGCTTTTACTAGTGGAAATAATACTGTAACAGGTGATGTTGAAAGTGTTACTGATCAAACTGGTGGTATATTTAGACTGGCTTTCTCAGCCTTGCCTGCTTCACTTGCAAATATCGCAGCTGAGGATTTAATCAAAGTTGAAACTCTACAAAATAATGCAAATAATGGATTCTTTATTGTTGATGCAATAAGTGTTGTTGGAAATGGATATGTAGATGTTAGAAATGTTAATGGTATCGCTGAATCAGGAAGTTCTGGAACGGCTTTAATGAGTCAAATGAGAATAGTAGATTCTTATGACGAATCGAATGGAACTATCACCGCAGCGGTTGCTTTTAGTTCTGCTCCTTCAGTATCTGATACATTGGTTGTTATTCCAAGGACCACACAAAATACAGTTGAATACATGAGCAATACAAGAATATCATCACTCTCTACAAAATCTATTATAAGTGGAGTTGAGAACAATACTAAAGTTCAAATTGAATCTCTTCAAGAAGGTTCTGATGGGTATGTTCAAATCACTGGTGGTAAAGCTAATGATGAACTTGGATTTAGTACAGATGTATATAGAGGACTTCAAGGTTATCAATATTATACTGGACTATTAAAATTAGTACACAGAACTATTTATGGTGATGATACCGATTTAGTTTCTTACCCTGGAGTTGGCGCAGCTGGTATTAAATTTATTATACTTGCACCTACAGTCAATGAGATAAGTGTTAATGCTAATGTTACTTTATCTGAAGGTATTTCAATCGCCTCAGTTGAGAATGAGATTAAATCAGCTATTACTGGATATGTAAATAACCTTGGTATTGGTAAAGATGTTATAGTTGAAGAAATTCGCTGTAGAATTCAACAAATTTCTGGAGTCACTGATGTGGTACTTAATAGTCCAACTATTAACATTGCAATTGCAGATAATGAATTAGCTAGGACAAGAGAGAGTTTAATACTTATTGGATAAGGATATGTTATGATTTGGAATGGTCAAAATGGTAAAGACAAAATATTGGTAGACAACGCAGGTAATATAGTTCCTTTAGTTTTAGAATTTAATGAGGAAACTGAAATGGCTACTTTATTTATTAGTAATGAAGATAACAAGTGTATTCAAGTACCTACTGCTGGAAATGGATGGACTGCACTAAAAACTACAATTAAAATACCAGGTGCACACGTAATAGATAAATACTAATATCAGTATAAAATGGTTTTATACGACCGCTAGGATAAAATATGGCAACTAATAATAATTCAGGACCGGTAAGTACAATCACTGCCAGTCCAGAAGCTAAACAAGATAAGTTAGATCGTTTCATTCGATCAACTCCAAAGATTTACAAGCCTGGTGAAAACTCAGTCATCACTGCATTTTTGCGTGCGTTTTCTTGTTCAGATGCTGAAGTACAAACCCAAATTGATAATACAAAAGCTCAATTATTTGTTAGAACTGCTGAAGGAAAGAACCTTGATCGTATAGCCAATTCAAGAGGCGTAAAACGTCCAGTTGAATTAGGATTAGATGATCCAACTTTTCAAGAGTTGATTCCTAACTTATCTTTTAAACCTAAACAAATTAGAAAAGCATTTTATGATACAGCTGATGTATTTTGGGGACCTTTATTCTCAAGAGCTAATTTAGTGACTGCTAACTCTTCTACTTATGATTTATCACCTGGTGAAAGCTTATTAGTAAAGATCGATGATAAAGACCCTCAAGGTATTTCAATTTTAGTTGATGAGATTGCCGTGCCTGGTGCAGCGACTAGTGAAGAAGTTGCCAATATATTAAATAAAATCAATGGAGCTACTGCAAGCATTATTGTGGACTCTTTAACTAATGATGAATTTATAAATCTTAGAACTGATACTCCTGGTCCTTTGGGCGCAGTCCACATTCAATCTGGAAGTATGATTGGTACTGGTAAATTAGAATTTAGTACTGTTAAAAGAGAACTAAGAGATCAAGATCAAAGAGTAATGATATATGAGATTAGACCTAATGAGTTGTTAATTGAAGTTCCTGCTGTAGTGCCGGCTTTAAGACGTACATTATCTGGTTCTCATCATTTTCATGCTGATTCAACAATAGAACCAGAAGTTGCTCCAGCTAATTGTATTTGGCAAGGTTCATTCTTTTATGATCCAAATGGAGTTACTCAAAGTTATACTGTCAGCGGTCAAAAAGCTAAGTTATCAAATTCAGTTGTAAAAGGTGGGATTTTAACCTCAATAACAGTTGATGATACTTCTTTAATTGAAGGAACTTCTGGCTTTTTAGTCATGGGCTGGGGTACTGAACGTCAAGAATCTGGTATTAGATTTAGAGGTGTTCCAAATTCAAATACTATTTTAATAGATCCAAGTTATATATTTCAATTCGATCATCCTATTGGAGACTATGTAAATGTTATAACTGATTTAGCTCCATACTCACCAAGAAGAGGTGGTGATGATTTAGCAATTTATTTAACTAGTCCATCAGGTGCAAGAGAAGCAGTTGAAGCTATATTGAAAACTTTAGCCGCAGCTGGAATCATTCTTAACTTTGTGGTACTGTCTCCGACTTATAAATATTTATGTGACAATCCATATATTAGTGATGATAATTCACCTTAGAAAGTATTCTTTGTGTTTTAACTCAGTGTCATGCATATGTAACAAAATATTATAATGATCTGGATATCGATCAGCTAGTTTCTTATATGACCACATAGCAAAAATCTCTAAGGACAATGCAACTTTAGTTAATAAGAATTCAGGTGCAATCAAACATAATTTAGATACTATGATTCCTATTATTAAGAATGTAAAATCAATTACAGTACAATGTCGAGTATCGTAATATGCTAACATTACATCTAAGTGCCTCATATGGTCGAGCTCTTCTAATGCAATCTTCTTTACTTCAGGATCTTTAAGTGCTTTATAATGACCTGAGTAGGCTAAAGCTGCGCCTATCTCAATACCATGATTAATTTGTAGAGGTAACACGAACCATTGTTTCTTAAACCAATTAATCATTTACAATTCCTTATCATTATTTCTGAGTGCTCACATTCATCAGGGAACTTAGAAGTCACCTTTCTATTTGTATTTATGGTTTTAATTAATTCTTCTTCTGTTTTAGTTTCATTGCAATGTGGACATGGTATATAACCAGTTCCAGATAATTTCTTAGGTGTTTCATACATAAACTCTTGCCTTAGAATTACATCACTCTTTTGTACTCGTTTTAGAAAATGAGATACGCAACATTTAGGATATCCAAATTGATAGCCCATTATAATATATCGAACTTTGTGCCCTTCAGTTATCATATTGCCTCATATATTTATTTACAATAAATTGCCACTCTGAGTCCAACATATATAGTTGATCCCATCGATTAGGAGTTCCACAACATACCATGAACTTTTCATTTTGAGGACTTTTTAATAGTGTGGATAATCTCCAGCATTCAAAGCCAGTTACACCATTTTTAACTCTAAATCTAATTTCACCATCATCTGGATCTTTAAAGATATACCATTTGATGGTATACTCTTTTTGCTTAGGATTTGAATCTTTAAGGTATCTTGATTCTATTAATACACCTTTACTTTTGCCTTCTAATAAGATGCCCATTAGTTCTCCTCAAATAAAACGTAGTCTTTATATTTATCTACTCTACGATGATATTTACGAGTCTTTGTTTGGATTGGAGCATGATCGGTTACTAGATATTGATTGCCATCACGCAATTCTTGTACTCTAAAACCTGTAATTATAATAATTTGTCCAACTTCACCTGGTAGATTTCTGCCAGTAGTGTCTTTAACTCTCTTTACAGTAAAAGGAAAGCTTAGGTCAAATTTATTTTGAATGTTTTTAATCGTATCTGGTTTAATTGCTTCTTTAACCACATCAGTTATATTGGATGTGACTAACTTTAATTTGCGTTTTGTTATTTGCATAAAGTCTCCTTGTTTAAATAAAAATGCCGGCGTTTGATCAGTCGCACCGGCATTAATCTGTTTTTCTATCCTAGGAATTGAACCTAGTACACCGAACAAGCAGTGTAGGGAGCCCAGCCAATCTCGAAAGCCGCTAAACAATCGATGGGTAAACAGAACCAATTACTTAGGTTTAACTAAGAAGTTACATAATAATCCCTTGATTAAGATAGTTCTAAGTAGATTTCATCTTACCACGGTATTTTGGATTTGTACAATCAAAAATTGATATAATTAATTTAGATACAGATTGAAATAGGAGAACATTAATGATTCTATCCAGAGTCCGCATAATAGCCCAAGAACGTTATGATCTTGAAGATCTTCTAGCCCAACTGTCTAGTATTCGTACTGATTCCAAACTATACACTCGTGAATTCTTATCAAGTGAAAACTATATTTTAAAAGGTTTTAAGTTATCTGGTATTGGCCTTAAATCAGCCTCTTTAGATGTAACTAGTGGAACCTTAATTAATGCTGGTGGATCATATGACTTTTCTTATTATATAGTCGAAGATGGAACTACTGCAATTACAATCCCTGACGCTGAGTTAGAGGATGGTCAACGTAATTATATTGAATTAGAACTATACACTTCCACTTCAACTCCAGTAACTAAAGCATTTTGGGATCCAAGTGCTAATGGAGGTGCAGGTGCTGAGTTTAACCAAGAAATTGATACTATGGAAGATCTCAACGTCAGAGTTGTGGCTTCTACTGGTGGTTTTTCTGGTTCTAGTGATCGCATTAGAGTTGGAATTATAGATGTAGATGGCAGTGGGAATATCACTGGTATTCGTGACAAAAGAGATATGTTCTTTAGACTTGGAACTGGAGCTGATCCACTAAACGAGTTTACTTGGTCAAGCCAAGAAGAGCCTTATTTAACTATAAATATGTCTGGTGTGGTTGGAACCTTTACTTTAGGTGAAACTGTAACCTTTTCAAGTGGAGCTACAGCGGTCGTTGTTCAAGGTGGTACCACATCTATTAGAGTTGAGCTACCAAGTAGTGATGCCTTTTTAGCTGCCGATACTGTTACTGGGAGTGATTCAGGAGCTACTGGAGCACTCACTACTTATATTGAAGAATTTAGTGGTGCTGATAAAGAAATCACTGATTTTAAAGAAGCTATAAATGCTATAATGACTGAGATTAAAGCTTTAAAAGGAACCTCTCAATGGTTTAATAAAGCCTCAGGGAGTGTTGAAGGAATATATGATTCACTCAACTCACAAATTACAGCTAGTTCATTAACTGCTCAATGGACTTGGTCTGGTTCTCAATTATCCCTTTCTGATGATAATGGATCTCCTGTTGATGGGGATTTATTAGCTAAGTTATTGTTAATAGGTAAGAATCAAAGCATTGACTTATCAAGACAAGATGCAACCTCAGTTCCTATAGACGTCGCTGATGGTGAAGTATTATTTATTAAACTCCCTGAATCAGGAGACAGAACATATTCTGGTCTTGGAAGTGGGGATACAAACTATCAAGTTGTAGCTGTTGCTGATTTTGATAGAGCTGATAATAATTATTGGTTAGCTGTTCGCCAAGGCACTAGATTATATATGCGTGGATATGGTGAGTTTGAGCCTGGTGAAACTGCTCAAGTAGGGGATCCAATAACTCAGCAAACTTTAACTTATATTGGTGCTGTTGATGAAACTGATGGTGATCCAAATTACTCTTCAGTTAATGTATTGACTCAAGGTACTGATTTAACTAGTGGAATGGGCGAATTAGACGCTGCCATTGGTGTGTCAGGAACTAATAATAATCAAGACCGAAACATGAAATTAGTTTCTGGTGGTACTTGGTCAGTTGTAGACAATGCAGGTGTATTAGAAGTTAGTAATTCAGCCGATGCTTATATCGAAATTGGTGGAATCTCACTTACTAGAAATACAATAGACAATCAAACTATATCTCTTCCTAATGCAAATTCAGTAGCTTATATTGATATATCAAGAGTTGATGGCCCAACGATCTTACAAAGTGTAAGTGTGGCTGATATCGATGCTGTTGTATTAGATGATACAAAACTAATATTTATGAGAAGAACTCCTGAAGGGGTTTTAATTGGTAACTCATTCTTAATAGAAGCTGGTGAGTTTCTTGAACTTGATGGTGCATTAGCTGAACTTAATAGATATTTTGGTCAATTAAGATTAATACCACATGAGTCAAATGCTAAACAAATTAGAGTAACTGGTGCCGATATAACTAAACTTTCAGGTTCTAAGATTAGATTATCATTAAAGAACTTATTATTATCTTTTGATGGTGCTGTAATTGATTACTCTACTGGTGAGATATTTGAATCTGATGGTGTAACTCCTTTAAATGGAGGAGCTAATGATTTTGTACCTCCTACGATTACTGCCAATGAGTTTCTTTGGTCTTCAGTTAATCTATTAGCCAATACAACTAATGCAGTTAATGAAATCACTGGTCAAATAAATGTTATATTCCAAACTGTTAGTAATGCATTATTGACCTCTGCTCCTAAAGCAGCGTTCGCTTCAGGCATTTCTTTAGGTCAAGTATTTGTTCAAGAAGATGGCGCTGGTGATGTTTTAGACTTAAGCTATACAAACATAATTCAAATGTCAGTCGGTGGATCTGGCGGTGGTGGAGATGGTGATGCATTTGCATTTGACCGTGAAATGGACATCAAGCAATACGATAACTTTTATGAATATTATACTTCTATTATATTTGGTCGTGATGAAGAAACATTATTAGATGATGGGAATTCTACCGGTACCTTTATAAATGCTGATGGATTATATGAATTAGATACTGCTCAGGTACTAACCACATCAAATCTATTCACTCCTGAGTTTACTGCTAGAACTATAAAATCACTTATTAAAGATTTAGTTGTTGATTATGCAGATGATGCAAGTATTGATTCTGCTGCGGTTTATGAGATTTCCATCGATGGTGGAGTATCATATGATATTATCACGATGGAGCAATTTGTTGGAACTACTCGCTTTATTGGTAGAATTACATTAACAGATAATGCTACTTTTGATGACTTAAGAGTAAGAATTACATCTTCTGGTGATGATAAGAAAATAGAAAATATTGCAGTCTTTTATAATGAAATGATTAATGGAGTTATTGCTGGACTGAAAAACATTCAAAAATTTAGTATCTCTGGTGACGATGATGTAACCGATTTTGTATTAAATAGGTTTCTACCAGATCCTGATTTAGTTAAGTTTAGAGTAGCTGAGACTGGGCAAACGTTTGTATTTCCTGCATTATCATTATCTGGTTATACTGTGAGCGTACCTGCAGGGACTCTTGAAATACCTGGTGAGAGTTTAACAATTGTTATTGACCAACTACAAGGTAATTCTTTTGATAATAGTGATGAGAATGCAAGTATAATCGCTGAGAACGGATTAGGTAGTATGGATGACTCATTAGATAAGTCATCTCCTGGTGTGGGTCCAATTTTAAGAGATGAAATTTCTGGACTTAGAAATGGAATGCGATTAAGTGGTGGAATACTTTATATTGAGGAAAAAGAATAATGATAGCTTTAAAAAGTAATTTACAAAATATGATTATTAATGGTGGCTTTGACTTTTGGCAAAGAGCAACTAGTTTCACACAATCTGGGGGTTTTTCTGGATATTATTGTGACAGGTTTGATAGTGCAAGAAGTTTTAATTCTGGGTCATACAATATTGATCGCAGTACAGATGTTCCAGCTGGACAAGATCTTACATATAGTCTTAAAGCTACCGGATCTTCTGTTAATCTTAATTGGTTCGCGATAAATCAAAAAATGGAAACTAATTTTTCAAGCAAAATAAATGATATGAATGGTAACGTAACCGTTAGTCTTTGGGTTAAATCCAGTAAAACAGGTAGCTTTTCGGTGTTTTTAAGAAACTCTGCAGAGACTGTTTTAAATGATGCAATGTACTTCAAATCATTAACAATAGATTCTGCTAATACTTGGGAACGCAAAGAATTTTATATACCAGCTACTGGTTTAGCCTTAACTAAAGGCGCTTTGACTGATGCAAGTTGGATTCTTGGTGTAACTTTAAAAGCCGCTGACCTTGGAGTTGAGGGGTGGCAGAGATATGACAGTTCTGCTTCTGGGAGTGTAGATTTTGATTTTACTGGCAATGACGAATTTTGGATGACTGGACTCATGCTTCATGAAGGTGATGTTGCTCAAGACTTTCAAAGAGCTGGTAGAGATGTTACTGAAGAACTTAGATTATGTCAGAGATATTTTGAGAAAAGTTATACTCTTACTAAATTTGCTGGAGATATAACAGACGCCGCTAGTGCAAGATTTGTAAGAACCGCAGACGACATTGGACAAAGAGTTGGGACATCTCTTGCAGGTAAATTTGTTACAGAAAAAAGAGCGGCTCCTCTTGTTAGTTTTTACAATCATAGAGGGAATGGAGCTCAAAACGCATTTAGTAGATATAACGCTGATGATAATTTAGCTATGACTAATAACACTGGTTCCTCTACAAAAGGAATAGATGGCTATTTTCAAGCAGGTGTAAACTTGAGTGATTCAATTTGGGGTTTTCATTTTTATGCTGATGCTGAACTTTAAGGATATATAAATGAGATTTGGAAAAGACATTATTACTAAATTAGTTAGATCGAGTGTTAGTCTTGCAACTCTTCCTGCTGGTAGTGTATTAACTATCGGTGGAGTTAGAAAGAAACTAAGCTCGGCTATAACTTGTAATACTGCTATAATTGGACCTGGTGGAATGGAAGTTGCTGTTACTGTAAATACATTTTATTATGTTTATGCTATTATTGATTCTGGTGTGGTTAAGTTAATTGCCACCACATCTGAAGTTAATCCTTTAGGTTATAATGCTCATCGTAAGGTTGGGGCATTCTTTGTTGAAAATGGAGTAGAGATATTTGAAGTTAGAGGGTTTGGAAGCGATATTAATGGAGAAGAAACAACTTTAGATTTTAATTATAGTGGCTCAACCATGGGTGTTGATTTAACAGAAAATGGTGCACGTTATAAAATGATAAATGGTAAAGTAAAAGGTACTGGTAACGCGTCAATTCCAACTTCTAATACCAATTCTGCGTATTTAGTTTTACCTAGAGGTTTGATAAAGCGTTCAACTATACAAAATAATGATGATCTTGGTAGATGTATAAGAATTAACGTTGGAGAGAACGATAATGCATTTTTTATGCTAATTTCTGGATCTCCTAGTGATGATAAAATGTATCTTACTAGAGTGGCTAGTACTAATTCCAATCCAGCTACAACAGTTAATTGGAATAGTATATTAGCTAGTGGTAATACTTTTACATTTGACTTTGAATGCGCAATTGAAGGTTGGCCAGAACAAATTGATTGGAATTTATATTAATAAGGATATATAATGAGTAATACAAAACAAGTAGGGATATCGAGAAAACGTAGTGATTCACAACCTACGCGTAATGGATATCTTGGTTCTAAGAATCTTAGGTTCAACCATAAAGCATCTTTTGGAGATGTTAGTTTTGATCTAACTGCTTTAGTTAATGGAATTGCTGGTGTTCAAAATCCAAGTCCTGCTCAAATGGCTAATGTTTATGCATATCGTAATAATTTAAGTATATCCTCTTCATTAGGTTATGAGTTAATTCCTGGCCAAGATTATATAATGCTAGGAAGTATAGTTACTTTCCTTAATGATTTAGCCGATATTGGTGCTCAAGAAGATGAATTATTCTTTGGTGAGATTCTATTACCCACATCTGGTGTGGTTACTAGTGAGTCTAAATATGAGTCTACAACTACTCCACTTCCTATTGGGCAAAAGCTATTAGGAATCGGTGTAACTTATGAAGTTAATGCTAATGCGGCTCAACAAACTGGGTCAATTAAAGTATATAGAAATGGTAAGCGTCAATTAAGATGTGTTGGAAATGTTTTAACTGGAGATGGTAACTATATAGAAATCGACTCTGGAAGTGGATATGGAACTTTCATCCAATTCAAAGTTGCTAATGGATCATTTGAAGATTCAATAGTAGTTGATTTTGGAACTCACTCAGTTGGTGATATAAACGTCTTTTCTGATATTGAGAGATTAACAGGTACTATTTATCAAATGGCTCAAGATTTAGCTGATGAGACTGGAAATCCTCTAAGTGATTATTTAACAGCTTCAGCTAGTGAGGTTGATAGATTAACTCTTAGTTCAACAGTTAGTAGTAATGAAACTAGATTAGATGATTTAGAAAATGTTGAATATGTTGAAGGAACTATAACTACAACAGCAACAGCGACGGCAGATACTTATAGAGATGTTAGTGACTCGGAAATTGTTTTACCTTCTGGAGAGTGGGAACTTTATTTAGAAGGTACTATGATCGGTTACAATAATAGTGTTAGTACAATTAGTCTTTATGGTAATATTGGTATCTTTAATGATATAAATGAAGTTCAAGACAAATCTTTATCTTTATTAGTCAATCAGGTAGTATCAGGGCAATATGTTTCTCATGTTGTAAGTTTGAAAGCACGTGTTTCTGGCGGGACTTACAAAATAAGAATAAGAGCAAATGTATCAACGGCTACTGGGAGTTATTCTATAGGGGCTACATCATTCACAGGTGGCTTAACTAATCCTGATATGCAACATAAATGGTATGCAAAAAAGATTAAATCGTAATTTAAGGAATATAATATGAATTTAGGTGGAATATTTAGTACAGAATGGTTAGATAATTTAATGAGTGCTACGTTTTTAACGAAGCTTAAAGCCGTATTTGGCAAAACTCTTTATCAAACTAAATATTTATCTGGGAATGTAGCTATTAATACAATTTTAGGTGATTTAACTTTCAATAACTTAGAAATAGGTAAAAAATACAAATTAACTTCTTGTTTTGTATATACAGATACAGATGTTATAACAAATGCAAATGTTGCCGCCCTTGTAAATGGTAACAATGTGGATTATGTTAGGATGGCTACAAGCGGAACAGGGGTTGTAAAAGTTACGTCTATTGCAATATTTGATGCTTTAGGTACTACACTTACTTTTGAAACAACAGGTTTTGGTAATAATAACACTATATATTCAGGTGGAGTTATTGGTTCTTATGTAATATTAGAAGAACTACCAAATCATGAAGCAACGACTCAATGGAATTAATAGGAATAATATATGACAAGTAGAACAAAACGAACAGACAGACTTGATAAAAACTACATCATAAATGGTGGGTTTGATTTTTATCAACGTAAGTTATCTATATACACCACATCAGTTCCTTCGTACCCTACAGCTGATCGTTGGGCTGGAAACGGTCCTTATACAGATCTTACTGGCAATCATGGTTCAAGAAGACAAGAAGATGCTCCTGTTCAAATGCCATCTTTAAGATATTCTAATCAATTTAGATATACTTCTAATGGAAGTGGTTCTGTATGTAATTTAAATCAAAGAGTTGAAAGTATATTTGCTAGAGACTTGGCTGGTCAAGATGTATCTCTTGGCTTTTGGATTAAGAATACAGATATGCAAAATATTCAAATTAAGTTTTATACTGCTGATGTTATTGATGTGTTTGGTGCCTCTACTGTGATTTTAGATACTACTATCGCAGCTGATCAATCTGGCGATTGGACATTTATGTCTTTAGAAGATATTGCTCTACCAGTAGATGTGGCTAGAGGATTAGAAGTTGCTATCAGTTTTAATACACCTACAGCTTCTGCAGTAGAACAAAGTATTTATGTTACTGGGATTAAATTAAATATTGGAAAGTTTGCTCAAGACTTTAGTTATTCAGGTAGAGATTGGGTTGAAGAACTTTCACTTTGCCAAAGATACTTTGAGAAAACATATGATTTAGATGTTGAAGTTGGTACAGTCACCGATTGGGGTAGAATTACACTACTCAAACACGATGGCTTAAATGAGCTTTATCAACACTTTGACTATAAAGTAATTAAAGCTACTCCAACTGTCATAGTTACAGTATATAGTCCTACCTCAGGTAATGCTAACCAAGGCTCAGATGGTACTGCAATGTCAGCTACCAACCCTGGAATGTCAGGTTCTAATCTATATATGAATAGAGCTACTAATGGCCCAACAACTTATGTGCATGTGACTGCAGAATCAGAAATATAAAAAGGATATAAAAATATGAAAACATCTGACATTGACATTCGACGCCTCCCGGTTAATAAGATTATTAACGGTGGCATGGAGTTAGCTCAAAGAAATACTTCATTCTCAGGACTAACTGGTTTTGTTAATCAATATACTTTAGATCGTTATAACTTTTTAAATAGTTCAGTTAATCCTTTTACCTTCGATGTGGAGCAAGATTCAGATATACCTACAGATTTAGTTGGATATAATTCTATGAAAGTAACCTCTACTACTGGAGGCACTATCCACACTGATGGGTATGTTTCTATCGAGCAACGTGTTGAAGGTTACAATCTTATTGATATAGTTAATAAAGATTTTATAGTCGCATTTAGAGTTAAGGCTTCTAATATAGGAACCAATTCTGTATTTTTATCTAATACTGTATTTGATCAAAGAATTGCAATACCTTATGAGATAACCGTAGCTGATGAATGGCAAACTGTTTATGTAAACGTACCAGGTCGTGATTTTAGCACTGGATTTGATCTCGCTACTGGCCTTGGTCTTAGAGTTGCTTTTGTAATAGCCGCTGGTGCAGGGACAAGACAAGAAGAGCATAATGGAGTATGGCAAACCGGTGCGGGTGGTAATACTGGCGTGATTGGTCAAGTTAATAATTTTGCTAATAATGGTGATTATATACAGTTCTCTGGTGTTATGGTTTATGATGCCACACACGGTGAAATTGAATTTGAAAGAGCTGGTCGTAATTATGTTGAAGAACTTGCACTTTGCCAAAGGTATTTTGAAGTAGTGGCAGCTGCATCTTTTATGTTAGTGCCGGATGGAACCAATACTACTATATATGCTTGTAGTTGTAGTTTTAAACAAACCAAAAGAGCCCAACCAGTGGCATCTAATTTTGATATAGGACAAATTAATGGAGGCCAAGCTACCTTCTCTAATACTGGAGCTACTACTTCAGTAGATGGTATCTCTGCGGTTTCGACGGGTACAAATGCTTCAAACATCAACTATACTTACAGAAATGTTTCAACAGTTGAAGTTGACGCTGAACTATAAACAATTGATATAATTAAGATAACGGAGATAAATATATGAAAGCATTAGTTTGGAAAGAAGAATATCAAGGACGTTCAATTGGTCAAATTGAAAGAACTGGTCAAGATCAAGAAATAGAATCTTATTCTCATCATTTAAAAAGTAAGATGGAAATAGTAGATGTTCCAGCTGAACTCGAAGGTGAGCAAGTATTTGATTTAGAAGCATCAGGTGAAGTTGGAGAGTTTGTAATCTCTTTAAGTGTTTCTAAAGATAAGGCAAACCGTATTGCAGCGGCTTATAAAGTAATGAACGATGAAATATATGACGAAATGGCCGTTGTGTTTGGGACTAAATCAGCAGACTCTGCAAACGCTCAAAAACAAACTTATGAGTTAATGATTCAAGCACCGGATGATTATTCAAGCCTAGGTTTAGAAGCTGATTTTTCAGTTGGAAGTATTTCACAAGGTGATGCTTTAGATTCTGATTCATTAATAAACGAATATGCTGTTGCTAAGTTAGCTGATATAAGTGCATATTCAATATTTAGACTTCAAAAGATTAAAGCTTTCAAACAAGCTAAAGCGGCAATAGAAGCCGAATAATTATAATCCTGTAGAGTGTGTGGTTCTGATAACATTACCACACTCTATTAAATACTATCTTTTTCTTTACTAATTTGAAATCGTATGTGTTGTTCTATAATGTCACCAGGAGTTCCTTGATATTTACCTATATGGCAGTGAAGATCTAAACTTCCATCTAAATCTACTTCAACTAAACCTGGTATTTTATATTTAGCTTTGACCTTTTCACACTGGATTCTCATAGGTTGTTTCTCATTAGCATAGATCTCAAACTTTTTGCGAAGATACTTTATATTGCCACCTTGTATATCTGAGTGCCAATTAAAGTCTCTTTGTAGTCTATTAATCTTTTTTGCATTTTTAAGATATCCTATATTAGAATCTAATACAATTCCAAAGCACGCTAATAGCAATGCAAATGAGAATACACTTAAAATTTTAAATTTGTTGTCTGTTGAAATTTTGTTACTCATAATCCCTCCAATTATTATTCTCTGTACATTCCAGTCATTAATAAAAAGCTAATCACACAATATGTGGCTATCCCATTCTCATAAGGACAACCTTCCATTTGACCTGATATAGCAAACCATGCTAATACCAAAGTTATAAAGAAGTTAAATGTAATCATTAATCTAAAGTGTTTCGGTGCTCTCATTATTCTACCTTTGCAGGTTGTAAATCTTTTGCATCTTCACAGTCAAATATATATTTAATCTGAGAGATTGAATCATCTAAGGCATTATGGTCCGTACCTAGCTTTTCAACTTTGGCGCCATTTCCAACAAATCGTCTATAAGTTCTTAGATCCATTATGTTATAAAACATCCATGGACATTCAACTCCATAAGACTTAAATATTGATTCCATTAAAGTGATATCAAATCCAGCGCCATTGCCCCAAGGCATACATTTTCTAGTTTGCTTTGAGTTTTTACCCGCGCCAGCGTTAGTCATAACCCAGTTATAAAACATAGTAAGGATCTCACTTGAATCTTTGGCTCCATCTTTAAATACATTTTTAGCTGCGTTGCTTTGACTCATCCACCACTTGATGGTAGACGCATCAGCGAACCTTTTTCTAGAGTCCATTTGTTCAGCCACATCTAATACTGCATAGAACGTATTGCCGATCTGGCGAGAAGGGATATCAAACCAGGCAGCACCTATTGAAATTATTGGTGCATCTGTATTAGTTCCTAAAGTTTCTAAGTCGATCATTAAATCTTGCATTAATTATCCTTTGTCTCGTATTTATATATTTTGCAATCTCTCCAATTTGATATCTTCATCATATGGTCGCCAGTAGGTGGCTTTGCCATAGGGTCTAACTCATTATTGAAATAAAAGTCTTTCTCATTGAAATATACTTCATATAATTTACTAGTCTTAGAGCCTAACATTAGATACCAACCTTCTTCAATAGGTTTTGTATCATCAATTTCAACATAGCTATTAAGTTGTAAGCTCATTTCTCTAACCTTTTGTGTAATAATAATAACGCTAATGGTAACATAGCTAAACTTAAAACTCCAGTTTGGTCACTTTCCCAGCGCACTATACTCCAAATAACTATTGCATTTATTACAACAGCTCTAAGAATTTGGCTCTTCGAATGTTTTCTCTTTGTGTGCATATGTATCCGTGTCTGCTCGTTTACCATTAATATCAAAATAACCATGTTTACCAAGAACCTTAGCAGGATCTGCCAGGTCATCAATATAATATGTGGCTTTTCCTGTAACTACATCAACAATATTTTCAAGATGTAAAGCTTTTACTACAGCCTCTGCCCAATCAGCTCCACCCGCTGACCATACAACAATTGCATGTCCTCTAGATGCCATTTTAATTAATAAGTCAATATTATATCTATTACGATATACATAGCTTTCTCTACCTCTACATTCAACTGTAACGACTTGAGAATCATTTTGGAGATCTATACCTTCAGGCATATCCCACATTACTAGTGTGTCGTCAACATCAAAATAAGCCGTAGGTCCGCATTTAACTTTAGTATACATTACTTAGCCTCTAACTTTCTAAGTCTTTGTTGAAGCTCAATATTATACTCAACTACGCTTGACATATTTGTCATTGCAACCTCTAATGAATAAGCATCTAAGATTTTAAGTTGTTCAGTATGCTTTTTAAGAACTGCTCTATTAATATCCATGGACTCTTTATCTGCTTTTTGTTTTAGGGCAGTGATTACATTAGCTTGCATCGTATCTTGCCTATAATTTGTATTTTGAATTAACTTATGTAATCCATCTACTCTATCATTTATTTTTTTAGCCATCTTAACATTCAGTTCAATAACCTCACTTCTGGCTGATTGATTGTCTTTTTCCAATTTAAATATTTGATAAGCTTGAAGTCCACATACAATGACTAATGCCAATATCATGATTAAGTATTCCATTTATTTCTCCTTGTTACGATCAAAGCATTCAAGAGCTGCTAAGCAAGATGCTGTAAGTTGTACTAATTCTTCTCTATATTTTTCATTATCTTCTTCTAATATTTCTTTACAAGTTTCACCAAATTCTTCACCTATTATAATCATCCATTTTTCAGGTGAGTGGTTTTGTTCACCCCATTTAAGGTCTTGATTTATTCTTTCTGCATTTACATCGCTTTTTGCATTACTCATTAATCCACCAATTCGAAGTGTGGCCAATCCATAAAAGACTGATCTTTAGTATCACCATCTTGGTCCCAATCAGCTCCATGCCTTAAAGTAATTCCCATAGAAGCGGCAATACCAATAACAAAACCAGCAAAATAAGCAAAAGACTGGATATCGTCCCAGCGAATATGCGGAGCCGTCGGGAAGTACGGCGCGACATCGATTGCTTGTGAAGGTAAGGTATTATGCTTACTATTTGGGTATTTGACTTTTGATTTTCCTGTTCTGAAGTACTCATCTTGAGTTCCTTTATCTCTACTGCCTTCTAATATAGTACAATCACGATGTTTAATAACTTCATTGAAAACTCTTTGAAGCCTATCATCACATTGAGATAATTTCTTAGCTGATTTTTTACTAAAACTAGGCATTGCCTTCTCCGTATTTAATAATTTTATCGTAGTTACCTGATTTTGATGCAGCGGCTTTTGTTGCAAAGAACATGGCTTCTTCAAGCTTGGTTTTAAAAACAGATTTTTCACGGCCTTCAGGAAGTTTATCAAGTATTTCATTCGCAGCCTTTTGCATAGTTGACTTAATTAATTTAATGTCATCTAATCCTTGTTGGTTCACTAAGTGTGTATCAAACATATAATCCTCACATTTTGGTTGGTTTTTGTAATAACTCTAATACTTCTTTATTTGCTTTTAATTTTATTTCTATCGTTAATCTAATATTCTTATCATTAATACCCATGTCTAATAATTCTTCAAGAGCCTCTATTCTTCCTACTAGTTTTCCAGTAATAAAAGAACTTGTGTTGTCAACATCAAACATACTCTTTTTAGGCTCTTCTTCTTTCCAGGCACATTCAGCATTAGGGCAAGGCTCTGTGCAAAATGGACACTTTTTTATTTCTTTAGTCATTATACTTTCCATTTTTTAGTTTGTACAATTAGTCATCCCATTTAAACTTTCCATACCATCTCATTTGTTCATCTAATTGCTTTTTAATCTCTAAAGCTCTTGGGTCTTGAGCATGATATGTAACGTAAGGTACTGAAAATGTTACCTCACCTTCAGGTTCGTATACAATTTCTTCTGTTATAACTTCTTTAGTATATCGTTGTTCATATTGCCTGTGCATTTCAATATGTGCCTCTAAACCAACTATAGTTTGACCTTGATCATTGACTATATATTCATCACCTATGGTGACTTTTGGAAGTTTTTCTGTAATGAATCTTATAATCCCAAATGCATCTGTTTTAGCTAACTCAGCGTGGAAGCATATTGCAATACCGCCAGTAGCTTCCACATACATTACTCTCATAATAGGTATTTCGCCTTGAGTGAATTCAACAATCTCTTTATGTAGAAACTCATCGTTAAAACCAAGTTGGTCTATAATAAGGTTAACTAGCATTTCAAAGTTGTCTAATGTATAGTAACCCATTAAGCTTTAACCAACTCTGCCACTCTTTTTAATAATGTGGCTGTATCAGTATAAACTTCTGCTACATCAGAATATCCAATAGGCATTCCTGGAATATCTGCTTCACCATCCATCATTGCTGTTATTACATAACCATTATCTAAAACGCTGATTCTAATTTCAGCCATTTCACTCGAAGGTCCACCGCCATCACCATCTTTAAACTTTGGATGAGTTGTAATTGGTGTTAACTTTATTGCTTCATTCATTATTACCTCTTTTTAGACTGTCTTTGAATTTTTTAGCAAACTCTTCACGCCATTCTTTATCACTTAAAGGGGTTGGCGCTTTCATTCTTTGCCTAACTGGTTTTGTAACATTTATTAACTCATCTTCTAAAAATTTTATTTTCTTTTGTAAAGTCCTCCGCTCCGCACGTAAAGTCTTTATTGTATCTTTTAATTTTTTATCGCCTTCTTTAGGAAATACTTTATTGCTCATTTAAAGCCTTTATGATTTCACCCATATTTGCAGTCCATATAATATAGATGTTATAGTAGAAGTCCATATTGCATAGCTCTCAATTTGATTCTCAGTGGCATGAATTCCAGCTAATGGGAACCATACATAAGCGTTAAGTAAATAAGATATACATACAACTACAGTAAACATTAACATTGCAAAAATTGCTACGAATATTAATTTCATCCGGCCTCCATGAAGGTTGGTTCAAAGTTTCTTTTTAACACATTAATCCTTTGGTCATAATGTTTATTCATAAATTTTGTGCCTGTAAATTTAAAATCATGCACAAATGCTAATATCTTTCCTGGGTACAATCTTACACCGCGTCCTGTAGCTTGTACAACACTTATTTCGCTTTTTCCTCCTTGACAAAGAACTAAACGATCAGTAGAACGCACATCAATACCTTCTCCAATAACACTGGAACCAATTAAGACTCTAATTTTCTTTTCATTAAAAGAAGTTATAGTCGAGCCAATGACTTCTTTTTTATCATCACCAGAAATATATGCATTGTCAATACCGCATGCTTTTAAATACTCATGAAATATTTTACCTGCTTTATCTTTTTTATTTACTAAAATCAATATCTGATCTTCTGGGTTATTCATACAAATATTTAAAACGCTCTCTAATAATTCAACATTGCCACAATAATTGGCATCATATTCTTTTTGATAAGCTGAGCCTTTACCTCGCCCACCTTTCTTACCAGCTATAGTGTGAGTAACTACTTTTAATGGTGTTAAGAAACCTTCAGCGATAGCTTTCCAAGCTGGATATGAATATAACTTAGTGGATAAAAAGCCCCATAAATCTAATATCTTAGAGTCATTTCGCATAAAGGTACCAGTAAAACCAAATCTATAATATATGTGGTCAATATCTGGAAGTAAATTTGTATAACTAGCAGATCCAGCGTGATGGAATTCATCTAAAAATAGAGCATCTATATCATTTACTAATAAGTGTAAATCTCCAGATTTTTGTAAAGCCGCCATACTTTGAATGGTGATAACTCTAATAGCTTTTAGGGCTATACCCTTTCTAATCTTTGCAGAATCAACAACTTGCACCTTATCTTCACCAAACCAGACTGTCAAATCTCTAGACATCTGTTCTAATAAGCCTCGGCTAGGTACAACAATTAAGCTATTTACAGCTAATTGTTGGATGATATAAGTCATCATTAAAGATTTACCAGTACCAACAGCAGATTCAATAACTCCGCGCCCAGCATCTAGACAAAGATCGATTACATCTTTTTGATAATACCTTGGTTTATATGGAACATTTACCCATGATAAATCTAAATACGGTTTTGGTTTTGGCCTGAGGTCTTCAACATCATATGGAACATTCAATGCTTTTAAGACATCAAAGACTATGTTTAAATGTCCTGTTGGAAAAGTGCCTTGTTTATACCAACAAACCCACTCAGTTGCTTCTAACTTTTTTATCAAAGCTAACACTGCTTCATACTTAGGTCTATTATTAAGACGTTTAAAGTATTGTAGCTTTCCAAAAAGCATACCTTTTTCAGCGGCAATATCATTTTGATAAGTTAAGACTTTGGTTAAAGTATCATGAACATGCGGTGGAACATTTCCAGATAATCTACAAAATGAATTTTCCACATGTAATTTAAAACTACTCATATTATACTTATATCAGATAAGCCTGAGAAAGTAAATACTTATAATTACAAATAATCGCTCAAAATTTTTTAAAATAAGTATGTACTTCTGGCTAAAAAACGGGTACAATAAAAAACATCACTATCTGCTATATCAGCTTGGGGGTGAGCTTGCTTATCCCCCTCTATCGCTGTCATAATCTCAGACATTATACTAATATGCCGGCCCGAAGTATACCTAAAAATTACGATTTTATGGGTGTGGTTATTAATAAATTAAAAATGCGCCATCTGAATTATAAATATTTACTTTATAAGAATATAAGATAAAATCATATTAGTAATGTAGATCAAATTAACGAACACTGAAATTTGTTCCGCTTTTAAGGAGAGGAAATGCACAAGAAATCAATATTAAGGAAAGACTTAAAGCCGCTCATGCAAGAAGGCTTATCTGAAATTGCTGAGATGGTGAAAGCCACCCTCGGCCCGGGTGGACTTCCTATCATTATACAGAGAGTTGGCCAATCATTAAATGGTGAGCCACTTGGTCCTAAGATAACTAAAGATGGTGTCTCTGTTGCAGAAGAGTGCGGAAGTAACGATCCAGCTAAAGACTTAATTATCCAAGCAGTAAAGCATATTTGTAAAAAGACTAATACTACAGCTGGAGACGGAACTACAACAGCCATCGTTTTAGGTGAGGCTATTGTAATAGAGACTTTAAAAATATTGGAAGAAGATCCATCTCTTAATCCACAATTAGTAAAAGAATCAATTGAAAAAGCTGTTGCTGAAGTGCAAGTCACGTTAAAAGAAATGGCTATTCCAATTTCGAATATGGAAACTGTAAAACAAGCTGCGACTATTTCAGCAAATGGTGACCAAGAAATTGGTGGTATTATTGGAGATGCCTTTGAAGCAGTTGGTGCAGAAGGTGTTGTGACCGTCGATGAAGGTTCAACTAATCAAGTAACTTTAAATATTGTTGATGGATATCAAATAGACCGTGGAGTTGAAGGTCGAACTATGTTCTTTAATAATAAAGAAGGAACCAAGTTTGAAGCAACCAATTGTGCTGTTATTTGTTATGATGGAAAATTATTAAATTACACTGAAATTGCAAATGCATTAAATACACTTGCCAAAAAAGATAATCAAGGAAGAGCGGTTGAACTTCCTCCAGTGTTAATAATTGCAAATGACTTTAGTAATGAAGTACTAACTTGGTTAGGAATACAAAAAGCAGATGCAGGACTTCAACTATGTCCAATTAAAGGACCACATCAAACTACAGTTCGCTCTGGATATTATGATGATATAGCTTGTATGTCAGGTGGAGCACGTTGCGGGAATGGTAAAAAATCATTAAAAGAACTTACTGTAGCAGATGCCGGAGTGGTTGGTAGAGTTGTTGTAGATAAATATAAATGTATTATGTATGACGGTGAAGGCGATTCTGATGTAATCCTTTCTAGAGTTGATAGATTAAATGCCCAAAAATTAGAAGCCGAATCTCCTTATGACGTGCAAGTATTAAATGACAGAATAGGTGCATTGACTGGTGGAGTTGCTAAAATAGGTGTTGGTGGAGCAACTGAATTTGAAATTAAAGAAAAATATGATCGAATAGAAGATGCACTTAACGCAGCGAGAGCCGCAATAGAAGAAGGTGTTGTCCCAGGTGGTGGATGTACTTTACTTCGCATCGCATCAGAATTAAATATTAAAAATAACCCTAGCGTTGGAGATAAGATCTTATCGGTTGCATTAACAGCACCATTTAAACAGATTTTAATTAACATTGGATTAGAAGCTACTAACGACATTGGGTATAAATTAGAAGAAAATGAAAATTTAGTTTATAATGCAAGAACAAAAGAAGTTGTTAATTTTATGGAAGCTGGAATTGTTGATCCAGTCAAAGTAACTAGACTTGCATTAGAAAATGCAACCAGCATCGCGTCCCTCTTAAGCACTGCTGGCGGCGGAATAATTTATGTCAAGGACTAGACTCGACCGATCCTTTAGGGGCAAAAAACATGACGTTTTTTGTCTCTCTTTTTTATATTAAATCTAAAATTTATATGGTAGAATAAGTACAACTCGAAAAACAATGGAGATGCCGATGACACAATCTACGCAGATTCTTTCTGATATAACAGTATTTGGAAAGTATGCAAAACACCTTGACACAAAAAGTAGAAGAGAAACTTGGAAAGAAATTACTGAACGTAATATGTTAATGCATGTTAAAAAGTATCCTTTCTTAGAAAAAGAAATTAGAGCCGTGTATAAGGATTTTGTAGTACCAAAAAAAGTATTGATGTCAATGAGATCAGCACAGTTTGCAGGTAAACCAATTGAAATATCTCCTAATAGAATTTATAATTGTTGTTTTGCACCAGTAGATGATTATCATGTGTTTGGTGAAATGATGTTTCTTTTATTAGGCGGAACTGGAGGTGGTTACTCTGTTCAAAAAGCACATACTGAAAAACTTCCAGATATTATAAAGCCAACTAAGAATAGAAAATATGTTATCTCTGATTCAATTGAAGGTTGGGCTGATGCAGTTAAAAGACTTTGTAAAGCATACTTTACAGGTCATCCAAAACCTAGATTTAATTTTGATGATATACGTGCAAAAGGTACTCTTTTAAAAACCTCTGGAGGACGCGCTCCTGGACCAGAACCTTTAAAAGATTGTCTACATAATATAGAGAAGATATTTGAAAGAAAACAAACTGGAGATAAACTAGAGCCGATCGATTGTCATGACATTATGTGTTATGTGGCTGATGCGGTATTAGCCGGTGGTATACGTAGAGCGGCATTAATATGTCTATTTGATATGGATGATTCAGAGATGCTTACTTGTAAATTTGGTGATTGGTGGGAACTAAATCCACAAAGAGGAAGAGCTAATAACTCGGCCGTTGTATTACGTCACAAAATTAAAAAAGATAAATTCTTAGAATTATGGGATAAGATAAAAGCATCTGGATCCGGTGAACCTGGAATCTACTTATCTAATGATGCAAATTGGGGTACCAATCCATGTTGTGAAATTGCATTACGTCCTTATCAATTTTGTAACTTAACTGAGATCAATTTATCAAATGTTGAAGACCAAGCTGATTTTAATGACAGAGCAAAAGCCGCAGCTTTCATTGGAACGCTTCAAGCAGGATATACTGACTTTCATTATTTAAGAGATATTTGGAAGAAGACCACAGAACGTGATGGTTTAATTGGAGTTTCATGCACAGGTATTGCAAGTGGTGCATACAAGAAATTAAATTTATCAGAAGGCACTGAAATAGTAATTGAAGAGAATAAAAGAACAGCTGAATTAATTAATATAAAACCAGCGGCCAGAACTACATGTGTAAAACCAGCAGGAACTACATCATTAGTATTAGGTACTTCATCTGGAATACATGCTTGGTTCGCACCATACTATATTAGAACATTACGTTTAGGTAAAGATGAAGCTATTTATAAATACGTAAAAAAGAAATTACCTGAGTTATTAGAAGACGATCAAAGAGATCCAAAGCAAGGCGTATTATCGATTCCTATTAAAGCACCAAAAGGTGGGATTTTCAGAGATGAAACTGCTATTGATATGTTAGAACGTGTAAAATTATTTTCAAATGAATGGGTTAAGCCTGGACATCTTAAAGGTGAAAATACACACAATGTGTCCGCCACGGTCTTCTTAAAAGAAGAAGAATGGAAACCAGTAGCTGAATGGATGTGGAAGAACAGAGCATGCTATAATGGCCTCTCAGTGTTGCCTTTTGATGGCGGTAGTTATGTACAAGCACCTTTTCAAGAAATTAGTAAATCAAAATATTATTCAATGGAAAAGTTATTAAAAAATATTGACTTAACAAAAGTCAAGGAAATTGAGGACGAAACAGACCTTAAAGGAGAAGTGGCATGCGCTGGCGGAGTTTGCGAAATAAATTAAGTAAGTTTTTTACTAAAGATGTTTGTGAAAATAAATTAGATAGTATGATGAGAGAGGCTATAGAAGTTGCATCTAGATCAAAAGATGAGAACACTAAAGTAGGTGCTCTATTGGTAGCAAAAGATGATTTTGCCACAATTGCAACAGGTTATAATGGGTTTATAAGAGGCGCAGATGATGCTAAACTACCAAAATCAAGACCTGATCCAAATGCACCAAAAGATGAACCTACAAAATATGATTATATGAGACACGCAGAAGAGAATATAATTACGCATTGTGCTCGTAGAGGGATAGCAACTAAAGACACTTTTATAGTTATTACTTTATCGCCGTGTACGAATTGTTTAAGGATGTGTTATCAAGCTGGCATTGATGAATTTTATTTCTTAGAAGAATATAGAGATTTTCATAAATCAGCTAATATGCTTGATTTAAACGTTCAGGTTAAACAAATATGTACTAATCAATACACTCTAAGTAAAATTACACTAACACCAAAAAAGTAAAGGATACTTAATGGACAAAATTAACGCTGGAGATTTAGTAACATATGATGTTACTAAGAATGCATCAAACACTTTTGAAGTCGATGCAGTAGCCGATTATGGTGAAGTTGCTTATTTAAAGCATCCATTAAATGATCAATGCGTAGTTAAAGCATATGTTTGTGATTTAAATTTAGTCTCAGCTGTATTAAAGGATGATACTGAAAGATGTTTGGATTTTGCAAATAGCAATAAATCTCTTTTAGACTATAATAATACTGGAGACTTAGAAGCGTTCTGTTTATATTATGTATATAAAAGACATTTAACTTCAAAACAAAAGAGTGCATTATCAAATATTTGCGGCCTTATTGCATCTATTGAGTTTGATAATGATATAAAGATAGCCATGAATTTTATAGTTAAGAATGAAGGATTATTAGATGATTTTAACCGTATGTGGTATAACAATTTCAAAGGCCTATTCACAGGAGAACAAGCCTTTACAAGTAAAAAGCAACGTGCCTCAATCTTTAATATAGCTGGCTTTGTAGCGGCTCAGTTAGAGACTCCAATTACGTCCAAGTGATATAATTGGGTTATGGCCACATTTAAATAGGAGTACGCATGTCAGCAAATAAAACTTACACTGATCGACAAATTCAATTCGTTATGGACAAAAGAATAGAAGGTTATAGTTATACCGAAATCGCAGAAATGTTTAATGACAAATTTAATGAAGATAAATCAGGTAGTGCAATAGGTGACGTGTTTAGACGTTTCAAACACGAATATGATTTGCCTGAAATTGAAAAGCATCCAGATAAAAAGAAAGCTGAAACTAGACAAAGAATGATTGATGCATATGTTGAATTTGTATCATTAAATGGTTTTGTACCAACAATGAATGATATGGATAGCTTAGGATGTGCTACTAGAACTATACATGCACACTTTGGTGGATTAGATACTTTAGACCAAGAAGCTAGAGAAGAAGCTCCAAAAGTATTTAAAAAAGTAATTGATGAATACTCTTTTAATGATGAAGAATTTAATTTATTAAAAGATGATGTTAAAAAATATGATAGGTTTGTTATTACAACAGCAGTTACTGGATGTGATGTACATCAACCAGCGCTTGACTCTCTAAAAAATTATTGTAAAAGAAATAATGCTAAATTATTAGTAGTGCCTTGTTCAGATCCGGCGCAAAGTAAAGGTCGCCATAAATGGCAACTCGACCCTAGATTAGATAAAAGGTCTATTGTATTTAGAGACTTGAATTTAAATAGTAAATTCTTTATATCAGCAATTAAATTATCTGCAAAACATATTAACCCATTGACTGGAATGTCCAGAATTGGACAACGGTCTGGGTCATTTTGTTATGCATCTCCAAAACAAGCACTTGAATATGTGGCAAACTCAGCCGCTAAAAAACAACCTAGAGCATTAATGACTACAGGTGCAATAACTAAACCACAATATGACACAAAACGTTATATGTCTGAAAGAACGGCTTATATCGCTGACCACGATCATGTTATGGGTGCGGTAATTGTAGAGATTGCAGACTCAAGGTTATTTTATTTTAGACAAATACAAATGGAACCTAAAACAGGTGCATTTTATGATTTAGATACTAAATATTACGCAGATGGAAAGATTAAGAAATATAATGGAAAAGATCATACAGCAGATGTAGTTCAATTTGGTGATTATCATGTTGGTGATACGGACCCAATGGCAAAGAAAGTAGGTAAAGAAATTTGTGATTTAGTAAAGCCTAAGTATGTAACAGTTGAAGATTTCTTTAATGGCCACTCAATAAATCACCATGAAGAAGGAAAGTTAATATCTCAATCTAAAAGTGTAGATAAAGCATTCCATGTATTAGATATTGAATTAAAAGCTAATGCTGATGAATTAAAAGAGATGATGAATTGGAATAACCATGGACAATTAGTAGTTAAATATGGAAACCATGAAGACTTCTTATATAGATACCTAAATGACGGTAACTTTTTTAGAGATAAAGTAAATTTTAAAAGAGCAATAAATATTACAGATGCCCTATTAAATAAAGGATGGAAAAATCCTTATGAGTATTCAATGAGAGAGGTATTTGAGTTAGGTGATGACGATAGAATTAAGTTTCTTGAAGATTGCGATGATTCATTTGTTGTAAATGGTATTGAGAATGGTGCACATGGTGATAAAGGGGCAAATGGTTCTAGATCTCCAGGTTTAATGGGCTTAGAAAAGAGTTATGGAGCGTGTAACACTGGACATACACATTCAGCGGGAATATTAAGATCAGTTTTTAGAGTTGGTACAACATCATATTTAAAAGTTTCATACAATAAAGGTCCAAGTTCTTGGACACAAACACATCTCATTCAGCATCCAAATGGATCGCGTCAATTAATCAACTGTATTGAAGGTAAATTTAAACTTTAATATGTTCAATCAATCTCTGATGTGGTAAGATCTTATTAAGACAACCACATTGGAGGAAACAATGGATATTAAATTTAAGAAATTAATCGGATTAACCGAATTTACCTTTAACGTTCAAGCAGAAGGATTAAAAGACTTCTTTGAAAAAGTATCAGTTTATGAAGATATTCCTGTTGAAGGTCCTAATGGCGAAAAAGATTTAAAGATTGCTTTTAGAACAACAACTCAAGGACATAAATATTATAGTGTCATATGTAAATCAGCAAAACAAGAATTTAAATTTGGACAATCTACTGATAATGTAAGTATGTTTCCAAAAGGCTGGGAACCAATATATGAAGGTCAAGCACAAGATGCTTCAGCGCCTGCAACTGGCGGTTTAGGGCAACAGCAACAACAATATGTTAATCAAAATCAAGCACCTGCTCAACAACAACAACCTGGACTAGGTCAACAAGCACCTAATCAAAATATTGCGCCACAACAAACATATGAACCAGCGGCGACTCAACAAGCACCTGCTGCGCAACAAACTCAACAAGCACCTGCTGCGCAACAAACTCAACAAGCACCTGCCCAACAAGCACCTGCCGCTGGACAAACGCCACCACCTGCTGGAAATAACCCGCAAGTAAATGATGTATTAGCAAAATACGGAATCGGACAATAGGAGATAGCCATGAGCAATCAAAACAACGCACAAAATGCCCCCAATAGTGAAAGATATATTGGTAAGGTACAACAAAAGACATTTCAAAAGAAAGACAATTCAGGATCTTTCGAGAAATTCTCTGTATTATTAGACAATCCAAGTCCAACAAATGCAGATGGTTCTCCAAATCAATACCATAAAGGTGTTCTAATTTGGTTTGACGCAGAAACTGGTGAAAAGTTTCAAGTGAAACAACTTGAATTAGCGGGCGTTAGTGATAATGACCGTGGTCGAGGCTTCATTAATAGTGTTAAAATGAAATTAGATAACACTTATCATGTTGACAAATTAGGTTAAAACAGTACCCTCCAACTGTGCAAGGTAGTAGAAGGGGTTTACAATCTCTTCTACTACTGTTATTATTTAAATAGAGGATAACAAATGATGTTTTATCGGTTAATAAAACCTGATTGGGCAAAACGCACTTTAACAAACGGCGAACCTAATCCCAAATTCATAAAAGAAATACCAGGATATGGAGACGTAATAGAAGGTTGTTTTGATAACGACTTCATTAGTCAGAAAAATCATGAAGGGTATAACACCTATTGGTTCCCTAATAGGCCATCTGAAAATATATATACTAAAGACATAAAATTTATGTCAGGTAAGTATGTCGATACGTTTGAATATGTATTTGTAGATATGGATCTTAAAGATGAAATCTATGCATCTAAACAAGCATTCTTTGAAGTATTAAGCGCATTTTCAATTAAGCCATCAATGGTCGTAAACTCTGGAAATGGAGTACACGCATACTGGAAAATGTCTAATCTTTCTAGAGAAGAATATGTTCTAACTCAAATGGCATTATTACATTACTTTAAAACTGACCCATCTGTGTGGACAGTATTACAATTAATGAGAGTCCCTGGATCATTAAATACCAAAAAAATAGATGAGTTTAAAGATGTACAGATAATTGATGAGTTATCGTCTAATGCTACGTATGAAAACATTGGTGTATTTCCTCCTGAGATTTTTAATATACCAGAAGAGTTAAAGTTTAAAGCACAGAGGCATTTAGATAAATTAGATGGTAAATTAACCATGGAATTTAAAGATGTAAATCTTGAAGAATTACCTCAGTCATTTTTAGACCTTGCTGAAAAGAATGAAAAAGTTAGAAATTTATTTGAAGACCCATATAGTTATGGTGACCGCTCAGGTGCTGATATGGCATTAGCGAATATGTTATTCAATGCTAATATGGTAAAAGATGAAGCATTACAAGTATTATGTAATACACAAAAAGCATTGTCAAAAGGTGCTTACCGAAAAGAGTACGCTCAAGGCACTATTGCTAAAGTATATTCTGATCGAGTCCAGAAACCACAAACACAGCAAAAACCAGATATTAATACTTCTATAGCAGCGAGACCTAATAAATTTAAAAATGTAGGTGAGATTATAAACTCAGATGATCCAATCTTAAGAGGGCGTCTTGTAAATGGTCCAGTATATTTGGATATGAGAGCTTTAATTAAAAATTGGAGAACTACTCAGGTATTAGGATTACTAGCTGGAACTGGTGTGGGTAAGACTGCAAAGACTTTATGGATATTTAAAGAGATCATAAAAAATAATCCAGAGAATGATGGTATATTTTCATTCCATACGTTAGAAATGCCAGTTAAAGAGATTGCCGATAGATGGTTAGATTTAGTTGGTAAAGATTCACCTTGGTCTAATAGACTTTATATTATTGGAAATGAGGATGAAGTTACTGGAGATCCAAGAAATCTAGGTCTCCAAGAGATTGTTGAAGATGTACAAGAATTAGAAAAGCAAACCGGTAAAAAAGTAATATCTATGGGCGTTGATCACTTTGGAATAATTGCTAAACATATTGATACTAGAAAGAAATACACATTCGGTATTTTATCTGAAGATCAAGGTGGTTGGGGAGATGTTAGAACATTAAGCGCTAATAGATTAGCCACTGAATTAAAATCAGTAGCCAAAATATTAGATGTATTTTTAATTATATTATCGCAAACTACTAAAGAAAAAGGTGTTGGTGATCTTCCTATTGGAAAAGACGGTGCTTATGGTAACTCACAATTTGATAATATTTGTGATTATATTATATCGATATGGCAACCATTAATGAGAGTTCATAAAGATACACCACATAGATTTTTAGCCTATCAATATGCCAAAATTAGACATAAGCATAAGAATGACACTCTTACAGAGTTAGAACCAAAATTATTAACATACCAATCAGACACTGGAGATTTAACTTGTCCAACAGAAGATGAATATATGGCTTTTAAAGAAATGTTACCTAGAGCGCAAGAAGCCAGACAAAATGAACAAAAGAAACAAGTTAATGAGTATTCAAGAACCTTTGACCCTTTAGAAGTGGATGAAGTCGTAAAGGGTATTTACAATCAAACAACTACGTAGTAGGATATATTATGCATTATGACCAATGGAACAAATACAATTATATAAATACTATGGAATTGGTACAGCAAATCGATCAATTTTTAGTTACTGATAATAAAACCAATTATAATATAGTTGCGATTGATACAGAAACCAATGGACTAGATATATGGAAAGCTAGCGTTATTGGTTTTTCATGGTCTATTGACCGCCATAAAGGTTGGTATTTACCATTAGTTGAATGGATCCCTGATACTTCATTTCAAAAGAAAGTAACTAAAAATGGAGTTAAATACGATGTTTACCCTAATGGGCACTTTAAGTGTGTGTGGACTGGTAATACATACCCAGAATTCTTTAAGCCGCATGAATATATTATGCCAGACTTCATACCGGCATTGCTTCTAAGATGGTTTGGTGGAGTATGGAATGTAATGCATAACGCGCCATTCGATGTTAATCACATATATACAATAACTAATAAGCAAGTAGATTTAAAGAATAATGTTTATTTAGACACTGCGCTTTTATCTCACATTTTGAATGAAAATTCTCCAAATGGACTTAAAGAAACAGCTAACGAGTGGAAAGAAGAGTTAGGTATTAACCCGTATCAAATGGCGAATCAAGAACAAAAAGAACTTGGAATGTCAGTTGTTCGAAATGGTGGAGATATAACTAAAGGCGGTAAACCAAAGACTGTTTGGAGAGCTGAGCCTTTTTATCAATGCCAATATGCATGCGCAGATACATTTTTAACATATGGACTTATGGAAATAGGACTTCAAAAATTTGTTGAACGCTTTGGTAAAGATAAATTATCTTGGTTATTTGAAGAAGAGATAATGCCGGTTTGTAGAGAAGTTGTAATTCCTATGAAAAGAAAAGGCGTTTTTATAGATGTGCCACATTTTACACATGAGATGAATGTGACAGGACAAAAGTTATATGAAATTGAAGATAAGTTACAAGAAATAGTAGCTCCGCATTTAGATGCATTTACAATAGGTAAATCATTAGATGAAGCTATATCCAATCAAAGGTTAGTTAAGAGGATTATAAAGTTAGAGGGTTTATCAATACCTACTAAATTAGACAAAAAGACTGGCCAACATAAAGAGACTTTAGCAAAAGGTGAAGTAAAGAAAGTGTATCAAAATGATCCTCATTGGATTTGGGGATATATTATTGGTGAAGATGAGATCAAATATTCAGATGCCAAACTACTAGAGATCAAACAAAATTTATACCATGAAGTTGAAGGAAGACGTTATAGATTTAATGTTGGATCTGATGCACATCTGAGGTGGTTATTTTGTGACATGTTAGGTATGAGTAAAACAGCATTACCACAAACGGATTCGGCAACTAAAGCAAATCCAATACCAAGTATGGCGGCTGAAGTCTTAGAAGAATTTATGTTACCTAAATTTCCATGGGTAAAAGATTTAATGACATTTAAAAAGCTGAGAAAATTACATTCTACATATATGAAACCAGGCGTTGAACTTAATATTGATGGCTGGTTATATATGAATATGAGACAAAATGGAACTAAGTCTGGTAGATTTGCATGTTCTGGTGGATTTAATCTCCAAACATTACCAAAAATTGATGATGAGATGGAAGCATTAGAAGCATGCGGAAAATGTTATTCTAAAAACATCGCAGTAGATCAAGAGATTGGTGCATTAGCACATGTTAAATGTAATGATTGTGGCCATGAGACAAGAGATATTATATGCCCGTCGGTCATTAAGGTTGGATTTATTGCACCTCCAGGATATAAAATTGTTAATGCAGATTATAGTTCATTAGAGCCTAGATGCTTTGCATTTGTTTCTGGAGATGACAAGTTAAAAGAAGTTTATTGGAATGATTTAGATTTATATTCTAAAGTTTATTGTGATATGTTTGACGATAAGAATGAATATTCCGCCGATCCAAAAGATGATAATTTCTTAAAGAAAGTAAACAAATCAGCTAGAACTTCAGTTAAACCAATAGTTTTAGGTATTCCTTATGGAGCCAATAAATATCAAGTAGCCCAATTAACAGGTAAAACTAAAACAATTATTGATAAAAAAACTGGAAAAGAAAAGCAATTTCCAGATACTGAGTATGGGCAATGGATTATAGATAAATATCTTGGAACTTATCCAGAGTTAGATAAGTATATGACTAAACAAGAAATGGAATGTCTCCAGCGAGGATATGTTGAGACATTAATCGGTAGACGTAGACATTTTCAATTTGCTCCTAAGATATACAGATTCTTGGTGATGAATAGAATATCAGTGGCTGAATTAATTGAAGCTACAGGAAGTCAATTAAAGAAAGCTAATACAAAATTCACTAGTAAACTAGGTAATGTAATAGACTTAAAAGAAGCTCAATTAAAATCGTTAATCCATGATATGAATCTACCGTGGGAAAATTGTGTAATTAAAGGTTATTGGTATTATGTTAAAAACTTACTAAAAGCTGATTTGAATAATGCAAAAAACCACCCAATACAAGGATTGGCGGCCTCAATAACTAATAAAGGAATGTTAGATACCACAAGATTATTTAGAGCTAATCAATTAAGTGAGGAAAATGCATGGGTTATTCTTCAGATACATGATGAAGTTATGTGTTATGTAAGAACAGAGAGCGCACCACTTGGAGCTGATTGCTTACAAAAAGGAATGGAAGACAACGCTTATTCTAAAAGATTAGATGTGGCCATGATAGCAGAACCTCTTATTTGTGACAATATTAAAGACGCTAAATAAGATATGTACAAATGACGCCATTTTATGGATAATCAAATTAAAGGAGAATCATGAATAGAAAAATTATAGCATTCGCAGGATCAAAAGGTGCAGGTAAATCAACTGCATTTGAGACTTTAAATAACAATTACCCTAATGTGTATGATGTCACATTAGCCGGCCATTTAAAAGAAGTAACTGCAGAAATATACAACGTAGACATGCAATTGTTTTTAAATCCAAAACTAAAAGAAGTGGATTTAATAGACCCTATTTGTTTAGAACCCAATCAAATCAATAAGTTATTTGAATTATTTGAAGTCGATGACTTTAATTATGATAATCATGTTAGACCTCATGTTGGTAAAATATTGGAAACACCTAGACAATTATTACAATATTTAGGAACTAACGTCTTACATCCAATAGACCCATTAATACATGCTAAGTATGCTACTAAGCATTTACCAAAAGACGGATTAGTTGTGATTACTGATTTGAGATTTGAAGATGAATTTAATTTCTTTTATAAAGATTATAAAGATGAATTCACACCATTTAATATCAATAATACAGCTGCGGAAAGAGCTGCCGAAGATGATAACCATAAATCAGAAACTGACAGGCATAAATTTAAACATCTTTGCAAGCAATTAGATAATAATGGAACTATCTATCAATTCAAAGGGTTAGTTAAAAGTGCCGTAACGGAGTTATATAATGATAAGTAAATTTTTAATTAAAGACACTGCAGGCAATAAGAGCTTAACAGCTACTGCATTTGCATTAGGTTTCATACTAGTAAACTTAAAATTGTTATTCTCAGGCTCATCATTTGGATCTGTGATAATAGCACCTTTTTCAGGAGTTGAGTATGCAGCGGCTATCGCAGCACTCGGTGGTGTTTATGTTTTACGCAGACAAAAAAGTCCGGATGAAAAATCCGAGTAGAGTTAAAAAACTTTTACGTTATATAGACTATATAGAAGAGCTCCTTAAATATTATTTAGGGAGTGACTTTGAACATAAGTTTGAACATGACGGTCAATCTACTAGCATCCATCAGATGTTTCAATTACTAAGAAGTACTTTAACTGAATTAACCTTGGATGATAAAGTTAAGAGTATAAAATTGTTTGAGAAATTCAAAAAGAAGGATCAAAAAGATGAAATGGATTAAAGAAAATTTATTGCCCTTAATACTCACTATTGCATTAGTTTGTGCAACGTTCTACTTATTTGAAACTAAAAGAGATAATAAAAGATTGCATTCAGATCTTATTGGTAAGACCGAGAAGATTGAATTCTTAAATGAAAATGTAGCTAATCTTGAACGCTCATATGTAAACCAAAATGTATTATTGGCTAAAGCAATGAGTGAATTTGATGTTATTACAAATAATTATAAAAAGAGAATCAAAGTATTATCAAATGCCACATTTTTGATTAGAGAGAAAGCCAGAAAGTCTGGTAAATCAGATATTGTATACCGTGGTAAGCGTATGAAATATATTGTAAATGAGATTAGATACAATGATGGACCACCCGTTGGATACGTATTAATATTTGATGATGGTAGAGTGGTTTCTAAAATTTATAACCATGAGATTAATGTAAAAACTTTAGTTGCCAGAGATGAAGCTAAAGGTAATTATGATGTGGTAACTAGAGCAGACTATGTATTAAAATCTCCAGCTATTTTAAATGGATGGCTAAATAAACCATATGCCCTTAAAATCAAAGGTGGAACTGCTTTAATAGATCCTACTGAACCTAATAATGTAAAGAAACGATATTTCTGGTGGGCGCCACAAGTCAATGCTAACATAAATATCAACGGTATAAATGTCCAACCTGGTGTTGGAGTTAGTCTTTCTGGCTATGGTAATAGTAAAAGAGATTTAGACTTTAAAGCATTTCAATTTGGTGCTCAGTATGATAAAGAAAAATCATTAGGCTTCACGTTAACTCCTTTACTTTGGAGACCTTTGCCAAAAGTGTTAAATAATACATATATTGGACCTGGAGCGTATGTTGACTCTAGTGGACAAGGCTACTTTTTCGGTGTACAAATAGGATTATAGAGGGTAAAATACTAATATGAACATGCAAGGAATTAAACAATTTATAGATGACCACGTTGAGATGATTGCCGTAAGTGCCATCTCACTTCAAAATGCAAAAGAGCTTTCAGGTAAGTTTCTCATGGCTCAAGCATTACTAACCTCATTTCTAAAAGATTTTGAAGATGATAAAACTAAACTCATGACTATGAAAGAAGTTAATTATGCAACTGCGATTAAAGTTGCAGAAGGTAAAACCATTACTGAAAAGAAAGTGTCGGTTAATTTGGATGTTACATATACAAGCTCTAGAGAAGCTTTAGAACAAATTGAAAATATTAGAGATTATATTAAAACACATATGAAAATATTTGAAAATGCACATTTGATGTATAGACAATATGGGAGAGAATAATGAGCTTCGATTTTACTAAAACAAAAGATACTATTCAAGCATCTTTTAAGAAAGATGAAAGACGTGCAAAACAATTTGGATTAGGTGATTCTTTAGAAGTAATGTCTAATGACCCAAATGATTATGTAGTAATGCCACCTTGGTTTAAAAAATACTTTGGAATTATGGGATTTCCAATGCAAAAATGGACTCAAATGTCAGGTAAACCAGATGCAGGTAAAACCACAATGTGTCTAATGGCCATCAAGGCCGCTCAAGAACAAAACAAAGCAGTAATATATGTGGAAACTGAAGGTAAAACCTCTGAGAGTGATTTAATAGCGTATGGTATTGATCCAAAAGGTGTTTTAATTGTTAATACAAATATCACTGAAGAAGTCTTTGATGGAGCTTTAAAAGCTATTGATCAAATTGCTAAAGATTTTCCAGGTGCAGATATATTCTTAATAATTGATTCATATGGAAATACTACCTCAACAAGAGATGCTAACATTGATTTCTCTAAAGAGAATGGTAAAGTTGGTGGCGCTGCAGGAACTAATAGATTAGGTATCGGTGCCATTAATGCTAAAATGCTTGAGTTAAGAATATCAGTATTTATAATCAATTACTCATATGCAAATATTGGTTCAGTTGGAGAAACAAACGCTGGTGGACGAGCTTTAGAGTTTGCATGCTCTCTTATTATCGCTGCGTCTAGAGTATCAAACCATGAAGTTACAAGAGATGGTGTTAAAGTTAAAGCTGGAATTAATGGAAGATATAGAACAACCAAAAATCATTATACTAAAGGTTTAGTGGATGAAGAAGGAAAGCCAATCTTATTACCTAAAGATATGAACTTTAGAATATCAGCAAATGGCTTTGAGGAACTAATTAAAAAATGATAAGAAGATTAATTAATAGATACTATAATTTTATGATGTTCTTTCTTGGATGTGCGGTTTATAATTGTGTAGACTATTATTTTCACATTACACCAAGATTATCATACTATTTAGAGGGAGTATTTGCAACATGTCTAAACTTACTACTGTCGGTGATCCCCACGTAAAAAATAAAAATCTAGAACAGACCGACGAATTATTCAATTTTATAGAAACTCAAGGAAATGATGTACTAATAACTGGTGATGTATTTGATACCAAAGAAGTCATCAGAGGAAAGTGCCTTAATTTTGTGTATAACAGGATATTAAATTCTAAACTACATTATACTATTCTAGTCGGTAACCATGATTACTTTAATTTAGAGTGTGAAGACCACGCCTTACAAGTATTTAAAGACTTACCAAATGTAACTATTGTAGATGAAGTAATTGAAATGTCACCCAACATTTACGCAATCCCTTATGTACATGATCTAGATAAACTTAAAGCAATGCTGGCTGAAATTCCAGAAGGTGCAGTATTATTTGGCCATTTAGATGTGGTAACCTTTGACTACGGTAATGGATATTTATCAGAAGCTGGTTTGCTCTTAGAAGACCTTAAAAAGTTTAAGAAAGTAATATCAGGACATTACCACAAATATCAAGAAAAAGGTAATTTAACTTATATTGGTACACCATTTAGTCATTCATTTGGTGAATCAAATCAAGAAAAATATATTGGTGTTTTTGATTCACAAACAAATAACTTAGAATTAATTAAAACGCCATTTCCACAACACCTAACAATAGATGTAAACTGTGATGACTATGTAAATAATAACGTTAGAGTAGATGTCGCGCCATCAATAAACCATACTCGTATTATCCTAAACGGTACCTCTGAAAACATAATGAAATACAGAGCAAATATTCCATTACCGGATAATTCAAAGATAATTGAAAGACCTACTGATGAGTTTATGAATGGAGTATCAATTGACGAGACCGCAGATAACTTAGTTAAGTTTAAAGAATGGGCAACTGAAATCAAAGGATTGGATCCAGATACCTTACATCTAGGAGTTCAGATTTTGGAGGCTTTAAAATGATTAAAAATGTAAAAGCAATAAATTTTTTATCTTGGTCAGAATTATCGTTTGATATTAAAAAAGGTGTTACCTTAATTGATGGATTTAATAGAGATGACCAAACATCTGAAGGTTCTGGTAAATCAGCAGTGTTAAATGCTATCGCCTGGGGATTATATGGAAAGATTCCAAAAGATGCAAATATAGATGATGTCATTAAATCAGGTACTAAAAAGTGTGTAGTTTCAATTGAATGTGAAGAATTCAATATCATACGTTCTAGAAATAAGAATGACCTTTATATAATGACTGCCTCTGGTGAAAAGCTAAAAGGTAAAGATGTAAGAGAAACACAAAAGATGATTGAAGACTTGATCGGCATGACTTTTGATACTTTTTGCCAAACAGTTTATTTTGCGCAAAACTATCCTAAAAAATTCATTACAGCTCCACAAGAAGATAAAGGTAAGATTCTTTCTGAAGTTCAAGACTTACAAATATTTGATAAAGCTAGAGCTGAGGTGATGAAGTTACTTAAGAAAGAAAATTCTAGTCTCCAAAATCTTCAAATGCAATTGCAAGAAAAGACACTATTAGCACAGGGAGCACTTAGAGAATTAGAATTATTGGTTCAGCAATCTGATAAAGATAAAGCATATAGAGAAAATCAATTAACGCAATACGATGATCAAATAATGCAGAAAGAAAACCAAATACAACAATTAGATACTGAGATTCAAAATCTAGAAATCACTAAAAGTAATATGGCTAGTTTATCCAATGAGAAGGTTACTCAATTAAATAGTGAAATTGCTAATTTCAATCAAGCGGTAGCAGCGATTAGGCATAAACTTACTGATGTGGATAGCCACAATAGAAAACTAGATCAACTTAAATCGGATCAGCAAAAGAATTTATCTGAGAAAACAAGAGCTGATAATAATATTGTAAGATTAGAAGAAGAGGCTAAAAGGTTAGAACACTTTATAGCAAACCCCGATGCTAATTGTCCTACATGCGGACATGAAGTTGATGCACCAGATATGAGTCAACCTACAGCTCAATTAGCAGAAGTTAAAGATTCACATCAAATGTATGTTAACCAAGCTCAGGAGATTTATAATAGAATAAATGAACAATCTGATGCAATAGGTGCATTTGTATTATCAAATGCTAATGAGTTAAATCAAGACCTTACAAATATCAACCAAGAGATTAGTAATAGACAACGTCAATTAACAGCACATAATTCATCTACAGCAGAATATGCAAGAATCTCTTCTAAAATAGATAGTAATCAAAACTTTATTGCTAATGTAGCAACTGAGTTATATAACCTTAAAAACCAAAAAGCTATATTTTTAGAACAACCACAAACAGATTATAGTGCTCAAATTCAAGAAAAAGATGAGAGTGTGACTATATTAAGAAATGAAGCTACACAAGTACAGCACTTATTAGATACTAAAACTATTTACATGAACCAATTAGAGACTCTTAAGAATGGATTTAAAGAAGTTAAATCATATACTTTTAACTCTTTATTAGCAGAACTTACTATTAAATCAAATAGGTACTTACAAGAACTGTTTGAAGTTCCAGTTACTATTAGGTTTACAAATGACAACATGAAAATTAATACTGAAGTAACAATGAATGGAGAAGCAAGAGGTCTTGGGTTGTTATCTGGAGGTCAATTTAGACGCACCAGTTTAGCAGTTGACTTAGCATTATCTGAAATCGTAGCCTTAAGAACAGGTTCTAAAATGAATATTAGAATATTAGATGAATATTTTAAAGATTTATCTGAATCGTCTATGGAAAAGTGTCTTAGACTTTTAGAAAAATTAGGCGGAGCAACTATCTTAATTGAGCATAATTCAATCTTTAAATCTATTGTGGACAATGTTTTCGAGTGCGAGTTAATAGATGGAACTACAAGGGCGGTTGCATAATGCCATTAAGAATATATAAGTGTCCACATTGTGATTCTATTAAAAAGACATTAAAAGATGAAGTCCCAAAATGTCACTATGATAATGAATGTGATATGAGATGTGAAGGTGCTGAAATGGAGCAAGTTATTAAAGCACCAAATGGTAAGTTTATGGTGTGCGCCAACGCTGCTACTGGTAAATCTAAATTAAAAGATTCAAAGAAAATGTTAACAGAAAGAGCTAGAAATCATAATAGAGAAACTCTATTAGATGATAATATAGCATTAAATAGAGATAACAAATTAGGTACTGCTCATAATTTCCTAAACGAGAAAGGCGAACGTAGAAGGAAGATAGATGACATATGAGAACATTACTTAGCATAGATTTATCCACATCATCAACCGGTTTCAGTGTATTTGATATTGAAACTAAAGAACTAAAATCATATACCTTCATCAAACCATCCACTAAAGGCCTAAGCAAATTAGTATATCCTGAGAAGCAATTAGTTAAAATGCACAATTATGCTCTTATTCTTAAAGAATATATAGATGGAATAAACCCAGATATTATAGTAATAGAAGAGATCGCTGGATCCAAACAACGTATGGGGCAAAAAACTCTAGATGGAATGCATTGGATTTTATTAAAACATATTGAACATCATATCAATAAAGTCCATTATTATGATGTAACTGGAAAGAATGGTTGGAGATTTCACCTTCAATTAAAGTTAGATGACGCAGATAAAGCCCATAATAAAGAATTTAGAAAACTAAACAAAACACTTGCCAAAGGCACAAAGAAGATACCTATTATAGGTCCAAAACATCTCGCAGCTAGATATGTAAACAGAGTTTACAAGCTGAACCTTGATGTGGATGAGAACCCGAGTGACAATGATATGGCAGACTCAATAGCCATGGGAAGTGCCTTCTTATTACATAGAGTGTACAAATAGCCAAATCTAGGGTATTATAGTATTAGGAGACTTTATGTCAAAAGACCATTTTTTAGATAACATGAATGATGATACACTTGAGCGTATGAAAACTCAAGCATCTGGCCTGAAATGGTTGTATGAGATGGAAGTTTTAAATTCTCCACAATTGATTAATAATCTGAAGTTAAATATATTTACACAAGATAATACGATTAGAGATGTAGAATTATTATTTGACCAAAATAATAAAGGTGTTTTAATCTATATTAAGTTGTCTTGGTGGGGTAGAACCTTCAGACAAAAAGAAATAAAAATTAGAATTGAAGATATTATAACACAACTATTGCCATCGTACCGTAAAAGAGTAATAACAGAGAGATGGATATTAGACTTAGCTTTAACAAAAGCAAAAGAAGTCGTAGGAGTTAAGAATGAAAAGTCTAGTAAGAAGCCTAATACTACTGATAGCAATGGTAGCGATACTGATGTCAGCAGAAGCTCAGGCGACGAATTGCAAGAAACATCCGATTTATTGCCAGATCAAGAAGAACAAAAAGTCGATGAACAAAAAGACGGCAATGAAGTTGAGCAACCTGATTTACAGAGCGAGCCGAAAGTACAAGATCCCAGCTAACATTTACACAGCTATTTTGATGCAAGAGTCTGGATATAAATTATCAGCCATGGGATGCCATAGAGGTGTTTTACAAGGAATGCACGAAATTCAAATAGTTAAAATATGTTCAGATTTTGGAATGTCACAAATATATTACAAAACAGCTCAATCATTTAAATTCGATTTAACCAAACTAATAAATGATCTTAAATATAGTGTGGATGCTGGCGCCCAAGTATTAGCTGATTTTAGAAAGAGATACAGCCATAGAGAAAAAACTTGGTGGACCAGATATAACTCGAGTTCACGAGCTAAACGTAATATTTACAAACAGTTAGTCTCTAGATATTTATAGTTTTTAGCCATTTATGGTATAATTCCTATATGATAGGAGTTTCCAATGGATGGCGAGAACAGAGATAACGATAAAAAAATTCATATATTACCACCTCAAGGCACAAAAGCTCCAAGGTTGATAAAACGTGAAGGTGTTTCATTAGACATTATCAAGTCAATGTATATAGCTTCTGGAATGAACCCTGATGAAATAGCACTTCAAACATGCCAACCACTTGAAAAAATACAAGAAATCATTAATACTCATGACTTGGTAGAGCTAAGAAAGGCTTATATCATTGAAGGTATTTCAAAGATTCAAAGTACTCAATTACAACAATCTCATAAATTAATGGATATTGAAAATGATTTTAAGAAATTAAGAATCATACAACTTGAAAATGAGTTAGAAAATTATCTAGCATATTTTGCAAGATGGCAAGATTTCTATAAAAGACATCCTGTTACGGGCGATATTTTAAAGAATTCTGATAATATTCCAATGCAAATCAAACTGCCAAATGTAGCAAAAGAATTATCACAACTCAAAGAGTCAGTAACCATGTCAGAAGGTGTTAGGCAATTACTCCATAGACTTGATGAGATAATCAACTCAGGACGCCCAGAAGAAGTTATCGATAATGATATCATTGATGTGGCCACACTTGACATGAGCGCTTATCTAAATAATGGTGATAATTAATGGATATTGAGAAACTCACCGATATTCAATTCGCTCAAATTTATGATGCGTTAATTAAAGAGATTCTAAAAGACCCTATTAAGAATTTTATTAAGGCTAAAGGTTTTATGGACTTTTCGCCAACACCAGCACAAACTGTTGCACTTAAAACTATTTTTAACCAAGAGTTAGACCCATTTACACAGTTTGATGTTTATCAAGAACAATTTACTGATGATGGTAAAATGGATCTAAATACTATCAAGATGACTGAAACTGAATTGTTTAGGTATATGACTGGTAGAACATACGAATATGGCATTAATCAAGAAGACTATATAATTATAAACATGATTAATTTAGTAGTTGGACGACGTGGAGGAAAGACTACGCTCTCAGCTATGATGGCAATTTATTGTGCAATCTCTACTAATTGGAAACAATATTTATCAAAAACACCATTTGCAACAGTATTAGTATTGTCGCATTCAAGAGACTTTTCTGATGAAGTCTTAGAACTTATTAGAACCTTAATTCAAGAATCACCTATATTATCTAGAATAGTAAACAAAAAGAAAAAGAATACCACATCAACAATGAACTTAGTTACACCTTGGATTGTAGATGGCAAGCTTCAAAAATCAAGAGTTCAAATTAAAGTTGGCGCGGCTTCCTCAAAAACTACCAGGGGTGTTGCGGCCTGTGCAGTATTATGTGATGAGATTGCATTCTGGAACTTAGATGAAAACTTAAAAGAAACTGATGAAAAGATTATGAAAGCCGTAAGACCAGCAACTAAACAGTTTGGTAAGAAAGCAATGATTATAAAATTATCCTCACCAGGTATAAAACAAGGAGTATTATATGGCGAGTATCAAAAGTGGCAAGAAGGAACCCTGCCAAAAAACTACGTGGTTTTCAAAGCTCCTTCTTGGGTTTGGAACACAATATTACCTAAAGAAGAGTTCATTATTGAATGGGAACTTGATGAAGATGGATTCGACACTGAATATCGAGCAAACTTCGTTGATTCTTTATCAAACTTTATATTACCTGAATTTATAGATATGGCCGTTGTCAAGGGCTGTCAATTTAGAGCCCCTGACAAAGACGGTACCACAAAATATTATGGTGCAATTGATGCCGCCTTCAAATCAGATAGATTTACATTTAGTGTAGTTGGATATGATGGAGTTAGAATAAAGCAATATGTATCTAAAGGCTGGAAAGGTTCTAAGAAAGAACCAGTTAAAGCTAGTGATGTGGCCAAGTATGTTCGACAAATGTGCCGAGAATTTGATATCCCTTGGGTTGCGGCCGATCAATTTGCATTTCAACCACTTAGAGAAATCTTTGAGCAATATGGTGTAATCTTACATGAACATACATTCACACCAGTATTTAAGAAGAAAATCTATTTCAACATGAAAAAGTTAGTTCACTCCCAAGGTATTGATTTACTAGACAATCCAATACAAACTAAAGAATTTAAAGAGTTAGTTGTTGAGCAATCAGCGAGTGGAAATATTAAGATTGGCCATCCAGGTGGTGGATCAGATGACTTTGCAGATTCTATGGCAATAGCATCATTCTTAGCCGCTGAAGAGACTGGGCAAAGCATGAACACAGAGATCGTGATGCCGGTTAAAGATTATGGGATTAAGACCGATGTAAATGGTGTAGCGTTCACAGCACCAAGTCCTGAAATGATAGCCGCAAATGGCGATTACGCGGAATATAACAATGTTATGGATAATTCAAGCAACTATGTAAAACATCCAGAAACTGGTAGATTGGTGCGCATTGAAGAAGTGGAAGATGAAATAGATGACGGTGTCCAGTTCTCCTTTTAGTTGATATAATTAAGAAAGATACAATAGAGAATATAGGATATATATGTCAGATGATAAAAAGCCAAGCATTTTTAAGAAAGCGATCCAAGCCGGAGAGGCATATTTCGATTCAATAACGAGGCAAGCTGAAGCTGATATTATTGAAAAGGCCAACTCAGGCACTTCAGGCAACAATGATTCTTCTGATTTCGTATACGGAAAATCTATAGTTGATGAGCCATCTTATAGAATAAACTCACAAGGATTTAAAGAAAAGCCCCATAGAGTGTTGAATTCACATCTAAAGCAAATGGCATATAAAGATTCAGTCGTTGCTGCGGTTATTCAAACACGTCAAAATCAAGTATCAAATCATTCAAGATTAGTTAAATCTGAGCAAGAGCGTGGATTTATTATCAAGCTTAAAGATGAAGAAGAATTCTTAAGAAAGATTAAAGAGAAATTAGAAGTTGAAATGAGAGCTCAAGGTAAAGACCAAGAGATGTCAAATGACGAAAATGATAGTCAAGTAACAAATGCTAAGAATGTTGATGAGCAAATAGAAAAGGCCATGGGCGATGAGAGCGACGCAGCTAGTGAACAAGACCAAGGTGCTGAAAGTTCTAGCGATGATGAAAAATCAGATGATGCAGTTGAAGAATTTAACTGGGAACTTGACCGTAAAGCCAGAGAGAAACTTGAAGAAGAAATAAGAGACCGTCGATCTAAAGTCGAGAACTTTGTTAAACATTGCGGTGAAATGGAAGATCGTCCATTCGAAACTAAAAAATGGACTTTTGATTCATTTTTAAGAGCTATTACAAGAGATACTTTAACATATGATTTTATAGCTACTGAGATTGTACCTACGCAAGCAAATGATCCACATCACTTTTATCCAGTAGATGCAGGAACTATTAAATTTGCAAGTCCATCTCTAAAAGCATATAAAGCGTTTCCTGGTTCTCAAACAAATGTTGATTTGCTTTACCCTGAGAAACAACTTGAAGCTCTTGAAGAAAAAGATGCTTTTGAATTAGACGAGCAATTACTAGAAGATGAACTATATAAATATGTACAAGTTGTTAGAGGAAGAATTGAAAGAGGTTATACTGAAGATGAAATGAAAATCGGTATGAGAAACATCTCGACAGATCTTTATAACAATGGATATGGTGTGGCTGAACTTGAATTACTAGTTGGTTTAGTTTCATCTCACTTAAATACTGAATATTATAATCAATCATACTTTACTCAAGGATTCTCAGCTAAAGGTATTTTACATCTTAAAGCAAGTATTCCAAGAAGAAAATTAGAGACCATTAGACAACAATGGCATCATATGATTAAAGGTACAAGAAACTCATTTCAAACACCAATTTTTGCTGGTATGGATGAAGTTAACTGGATACCACTTACTCAAAACCACTCTGATATTGAATTCGCCGGGTGGATGAATTACTTAATTAAAATGATTTGTGCAATCTATCAAATTGATCCATATGAAATTGGAATCGGCATGAAAGATGAAGGCAAATCCGGCGGAATGGGTGGAGATAATACATCTGAAAAAATCGACCAGTCTAAAGATAAAGGTCTATATCCTTTATTAAGATTCTTATCTAACTATATTAATACGAATATAATTGATATGATTGATTCTGATTTTGAATTAGTATTTACTGGAGTAAGTGCAGAAAGTCAATCAGAAGCTTTAGAACGTCAAGAAAAAGAAGTTAAATTTAAGAAGACTGTTAATGAAATAAGAGCTGAAGATAATTTACCACCACTTCCTGGTATGGATAATTTAATCTTAGATAATGTTTACATGCAGTGGTATGGACAATTCTCTAAAGAAGCTAAAGACTTAGCACAAGAAAACCAAGCCAATGAAGAGATTAGTGGAGCAGAAGGCGGACCTGCAGAAGAGGAAGGCATGTATGATGATGCTCAATTAGATGATTTATTAAACGCACCTCCAGGTGACGAAGACATGGAAAAGAGTATTTCAATAGAATATTATACTTTAAATAAATAGGACTAAGAATGGTCAAGTATGAATTACATTTAAATGGAGTTAAACAAGATCCTAAGCAATTCAATTCTCCATTAGAAGCTAATAAATATTTGCAAGCAGTTAAAGATGCAGTATTTAAAAATAGAAACGCCAGACCACAAGACTATAAGAAGAATCTAGCCTATGTAAATAGTTTAGAAATAGCTTCAGTATTAGTAAGTCGATCATCAGATGTATTTAGTGTGGTATTAATAACTGAAATAGGATGTTCTATAATGCGTAGTTTTGGTAGTATTGAACAAGCTACTGATTATTGTTTAAATTTAAATATTAAAGCAACTAAAGATGTATATGATGTAATGGAGACTAAATTACGTGAAAGTTAAAATCGAATTAAAGAAAGGTGAAACTAAAGAAGAAGCTGAAGAGCTTTTATTTAAAGCCTTAGATTTACATAGAACTGGAGAGATACATACCAGAGAATCTTTTGAAGATCCTGCTATGCTTGATATTAGTCAAAGAGTAGCTAAAGTTCAAGAAGATATACATGCAGAAATGATGGCTGAGATATTTGAAGCATTGGATGGAGAATACAATGGTCACGAATAAAGCCACGCTAGACAAAATTAGAAAGATCATAGAAAAGCATTATGCAAGGCTTACTATTTCAGTATTAGGTAAAGCTGTATACTCACAATCAGAATTAGACCAATTCAGAGCTTTAGGAATAGATACCAATAAAGATGATTCATTCTTAGAGTTAGTTTATAACCATAACTTTATAAATCCGGCAACAGAACCAGATGCTCCAACATCAGTTGAAGATATGAAGATCCAACAAAAGATGATTGGAATGGTACCTCAAGGTGAAGCTCATGAGTATGCTGTTGAAAGTTTAAATGAGAAAACTAAACAACTTATAGAAAAATTACGTATGAATATCACTTCAAGCGTTGAAGGTATCATATATCAAAATAATGATGAATATAAAAATGATGCATTACAAAATCTAAAACGAACATTTGAATCTGATCAATTAGTAAAAGAATCAAGTCTAGGTAAAGTTAAACAAAAACTAAAAGAATTATCTGGCCAGGCTAATAGAGATTGGCAACGTGTGGCTCTTACTGAGATGAGCAATGCTGTTGGTGTTGGATCAGTAGATAGAATTGTTAGTTTAAATGCAAGTAAAGACCTTGATGAAGTATATGTCTATAGAGTTATAGTTGGTGATGAAAAGACATGCAAGTATTGTAGACGGTTTTATCAAGATGCTGATGGATCTCCAAAAGTATATAAGCTATCCACATTATTAGGTAATGGTACAAATTATGGCAAAAAGACAGATGCTTGGCAAGCTGTTGTTGGTGCCACTCATCCAAATACAAGAACATCTCAAATCATAGAATTACCTTCTGGCTGGAAAGTTGATCCAGGTGGGAAAATGAGTTTTATCGGTGTTGATGAATTTCCAGAATATATTCAAAATAAACTAACAGCTTAGTTTACATTCCTTTACATTTGTAGTAGAATCTTAATATGGAAAAGCATATAGCTTCTGCATTAGATGCAGTTATGCGTAGATTCGCTGGCATGCAATTTGATGAACAAACATTAGGATTTATGGAGATGGAAGTCAACGATATGTTGTACCGAGTTTATCCAGATTTCTTTGCAGAATATCATATATGTCCAAAGTATTATGAGAGTGAACGTAAAATAAGATTCATACCGGTGAGGAAGCAATAATGGAAGTTAAAGAAATTAAAGCTAATATTTTCCATGTAACGTATCCAACCACACAAGATCTGATGAAAACATTTATTAGATTCCAAGAACGTTATGAAAGTCCTAAATTTAAAGATAAAGTATTTACAGTAAAAGAGTTTTCAGAGTGGTACAAAAAAGACACTGGTTCTGAAGAGTTTACATATTTTGATGATTGGACTGGCACTAATGTACCAGGTCATATATTTGAAGCTTTTAGAGATGGTACTTTTGCCAAAGTGCATAAATTAGAACAAGAGCTATTAGAGAAACTTCCTAATGATGGACGAACATATTATGTAATAGGAACTGCTGAAAATGGAGACTTGGATGATCTTGAGCATGAGATGTGCCATGCTCTATATTATACAAATAAAGATTATTTAAATGAAGTGACTAGACTCTTAAATGAGTATGATACTACTTCGGTTGAAGACTATATTATTAAACTAGGTTATAATAAATCAGTATTACATGATGAGACACATGCTTATATTTCAGCCTCATCGAATTCTTTAATTGAACGCAAAATAGAATTTGATAAAGATTTACATAATAAATTGTATGAATTATTTAAGAAGACATGGAGAGTTTAAATGGATAATTTTGATGATGTATTCACTGAAGGTGAGACTTATGATAATGAAGAAACAGGCCAATCAATATTTGTAATGGCAGTAGATTCGATAGATGTCGGAGAAGCATGGTTAGCAATCATGTGGGTCGATGCTGATGGAAACACATTAGATGCAGATGAATTACAAATCGATTCAGACGATTATGATAAATGGATTAAAAGGGAGATTCAATGAGTAAGCTAGATGAACAACTCAAAGAGTTAAAAGCTAAGAAGCTAAAAACTGAATTCTTTAAGTTAATTAAGGATAATTTAAACAAAATAGATTCTAAAGAGTTTAAAGATGTTGCTAAAGAAGTGAAAGATGAAGTTAATGCTTTTATTGATTCCCAAATAGATATGATTGAAACTGGTGAAATCAGCCATAAGAATCAAATAGAAGGTTTATTTAGTGAAGATCAAGTTAAGATATTAAAAGCTTTATCTGATAGAGCTATGAGTAAACAAACACTTAATAAGCCAGCACCGGTTGAAGAGACTCATGAAAAGATTCCAGATAAGCCAGATCTTCCTAAACCTGATAAAATACAGTTTGCTCTAAAACATAGACATCTTGGAAATAAGAAAGTCCAAGTAAGAGATAGAGGCAATGGTACATGTGTGGGTATTGATGCACCACATATTATAGTTAAACTAGATAGTGGCGTTACAATACATACAATGCCTGAGGAGATAATAGTATGAGTGTAGATACCTCAGTTGCAGAACAAGAACATTTAAAGCGTAAAGAACATGAGGTAAAGGTACAACGTCAAGTTGCTAAACTTCCTGCAGATCAACAAGCATTTATTGAGAATACAAGAAGAATAGTGGACCAAACTATACTAGATGTAAATGCAGGGATCGAATCAGGTGAATCATTTAAGCTACATGCTCAAATGAAACAATTCTTTGCAACTCATAAATTAAGAGACCTCGATGCGGAAAGAGATTTATTACATGAACTTACAACAAATGCTATCCCGAGTAAAACTTTCTTTTTTCAAGGCAAAATATTTGTAAAGACACCAACTAATAATTTAATGTTAGCTGATGATTATATTTATATTTTAGAAGCTGCGGTAATGAAACAAGAATCTTTTGAAAATATATGTACATTCCTATCCTTAAAGGATATATTTAAACTATTAGGTACCAAAATAAAAACCATGTTCGTAGGAGATACAAATGGCGAAAAGCAAAAATAGAAGAAAGAGTGGAACACTTAAAGGTCAAGCTAAAAAAGCTGGAGCTAAACCACAACAATCTTTTAAAAACTTAGTTGCAGAAGCATCAGCAAAAGCGGTAACTTCAGTCATTGATCAAAGAATTCAACAACTAGGATTACAACTTGCACAAAACCAAGCTAGAGAGTTAGGTGGTATTGCAACTAGACTAGCTGTTATGGAACAAATATGCATTGAAAAGCTTGGTATTACTAATGAAGACTTAGCTGAAAGAGTTGCAGAATTTGAAGATGAAGCTTTAGGCTTTGAAAAAGTTGAAACTGTAGCTGAAGGCGATACTGTTAGAGTTACAGTTGCTGCTAAAAAATCTGATGAAAAAGAATATGGTGAAGAATCTAATGTTCAGATCACTAATACCGGATTATCTCCTTACACACTTCCAAAAGAAATTGAAGAAGGTGTTGTTAATTTAACTACTGGCGAAACTGTTGAAATCGCATTTGGTAAAGATGATGCAATGAAAGCTAAAGTAACAATTGATAGAATCTCAAGAAAAATTGTAGAGGAAACTGATGAAAAATCTGATAGTACTGAAGAATAAAATATTAGTAGAGCAAATCTCAAAAAAGCCGGAGAAACAATCCGGCTTGTTTGTTGAAGCTGAAGTATCTGACTCATTAGGTGAAGTTGTTGCCATTGGTGAAGATTATGAAGGTACTTTAACTGTAGGTGCTAAGGTTTATTACGGTACAAAACGCGAAGAGCTAAGAATGTCTGGAAAAGATGTATTAGTTATGGATCCCGATAACATTGTAGCGAGAGTAACCACTGATGAGAAAAAAGACTAAAATTAATACTTCAAAAAATTTAAATATCAGTAACAAAGCAAGTACTGATAATAAATTGACTTACGTAGCATTATTGCTTAATTATGCGTTTGAATATGGAGTGGATTTTAAAAATCGTACTATAACGATCACTGGTGAGTTAGCTCATGGATGGTTTGATATAGTAGACGCTGCGTTAACTCAAATGGAAGCTGAAAGTAAATCAACAGTAACTATTAAAGTTAATAGTCCTGGTGGAGACACATATGAAGCTATGGCTATCATAGGTCGAATCAAAAACTCTAAATGTCATATAGTAACAGAAGGTTATGGCCATATAATGTCTGCAGCGACTTTAATACTAGCCTGCGGCAATAAGCGTAAGATGAGTAGGTATGCCCAATTTATGTGGCATGAAGCTTCGTATGGAATTGAAGAAAGACATTCTGTAATTAAAGCAACAGTTGCACAAGTAGAAAGAGAAGAAACTAAATGGGCTGAAGCAATGTCTGAGTTTACAAATAAATCAGTAGCATTCTGGAAGAAAACTGGAGTAGGTATCGATAAATATTTAGAAGCTGAACAGCTGTTAGAATACGGCGCAATCGACGAGATCATATGAAAAGTTTAATCACTATAATAGATGAAGTCCTTAGTCAACCTAAACAACATTTCAAAGGCGAGCCTAGATTTAGACCTAGCTCTTTAGGAAGTCCTTGCCTTAGAAAAATATACTATTCATATAATAATGTAGAACCTGATTATCCGTTCCCATTAAATGCACAAAAGATAATGAACCTTGGTGATTCTGTACATGAATTGCTTGCTGATTACTTTAGAAAAGCTGGTATTCTTGTGGACTATAAGAATAAAGATGGAAGCCGACCAAAAGACAGATGGAACCCTGGTAAATTTGATGATGAATTTCCTTTAAAAGATAAAGACTTACAAATCAGTGCAAAAATAGATGCTGTAATGATTATTGATGGATTATTAGAACTTGGTGAGTGGAAGTCTATTAATGATAAAGGTTTTGGATTTTTAAGACAACCTAAAGATGAGCATATTACTCAAATAGCAATTTATTATTTTCTATTTAATAAAGCTTTAGAAAATGGAACTTATGCGCACATACCAGAATTAAAAGGCCACACTAAAGTTGAACGATGTAGAATCTTATATTACAATAAAAATTCTAGTAAAGTATTAGAGTTTATTATGGATGAGAAATTCTTAATTCCTTATTTTGTAAGAGTGGTTCAAAAGATGGAACTTGTTAAAAGTGCATCTGCAGGTGGTGAAATACCGCCCAAGGCAGACGATTGGTGTCAAAGCTGTAGTTACAGAGATAAGTGTTTACAATCGTTTAAAGCCTAGGTACAATTCAAAAAAGACCTTTGAAACAGGTCACAAAAGGTATAATTAGAGTATGAAACGGAAAAGATTTTATGCACTTTTAGACATTAGAGACTCAATCATAACGGCTATGAATGATTCGTTAAATGCTGAAACTGTGTGTATACATACTTATCGTAAGCTCAAATCTCGACTATACTTTTGTGAAGTGTTATTAAAGGAATATCATTCGCGTAAAGCATCTTAAGGAGAGATTATGATTACAAAAATTTTATTGACGCTTTTAATAGCTGGTGGAATTCTATTCACTACGCCCCAAATCTTGGAAAAGTATCACTCAGTCACCAAATTGAATTCAGAAAGTAATGTGGCTAATGTTAAAATGCCTGAAAAATCTATCCTTGAATCTAAATTATTTACTCCAAAGTTGAAACCAGCTAGCAAGACATTAACTCTTGAAGCTAAGAATACAGTTACTTATAGAGGTCCGGTTACATCAAAAAGTGCTTCTGCGATACAAGGTAAGATTCTAGCATTAAGTCATAAGCTATCTAAAAAGACTCCTATATATCTAATTTTAAATACACCAGGTGGAAGTGTTGGTGCTGGATTAGACTTAATTGATTTCATGAGAGCAATTCCTCAAAAGGTCCACACTATTACATTGTTCGCAGCAAGTATGGGATTTCAAATAGCTCAGAATATGGATATTAGATATATTACTCCAAATGGTACCTTAATGAGCCACAGAGCCAAGTTGAGTGGATTTGGTGGACAACTTGATGGTGAATTTGAATCTAGATATGCTATGATTAAAAGAAAAGTTGACTATTTAGATGCTATCGCAGCTAAAAGAATGAGTATAACAGTCAAGCAATATAAAAAGTTAATCATCAATGAGTACTGGGTACATGGTTTTGATAGCGTAGAAGAAGTCGCAGCAGATGAAATGGTTAATGTTAGATGTGGCAAAAGTATGAAAGGATCAACCTTTCAAGACTTCAGGACGATGTTTGGAACCGCCGTAGTAGAATTTAGTAAATGTCCTTTAATTCAAGCACCTTTAAGTGTTGGATTTAAGAATGTTAAAGCTGGTAAAGCTAATAAATTAAAGAACCTAACAAATGCAGGTTTTATTAATAAGAGAAAATATGTAAAAGATTATATACTGACTGGCGAGCACAATCGTTTATTCGGCTTATAAGTATCTTTCATAAAGAAAGCCTGACGAAAGTTGGGCTTTTTTAGTTTTAAGATGTACTTTAACTAAAAAAATTGCTATAAATAAGATGTAACAATATAGATCTAACAAAATCTCTATTAGGAAGATAGGGTATTTATGTCAAAATTAAAAATAGTCCCAGATAAAGCACAATTAGAAGAAGGTAATAACTTCTGGAATTGTTGCCCACTCCAACTCAAATTAATGCCAACTGAACACTGTGAAGAAGGCAAACCTACGTTCGAGAAGAACAAAGTAATTGTTGAACCGAATTGTGCATGGTGGTTAAATTCAACCAAAGATAACTATTGTTTTTGGAAATACATAAAGAGAGTTTCCAGCGCTGATGGAAGTATGTTAGAATTGTCCCAATCCGAATTAGCCAGATTGTTAGGCTGGTCAAATACGAAAACTCATTTTATACTAAAAGAAGCCATGGATGAGCTAACTAAGATATTGAAAGAACAAGACTTTGGCACTGAATTCTCAGAGCAAGACATATTAGATAACCTTGGATCCATAACGCAAAGTATCATTAATAACTCAACAGATTAAATGACTTAAAGAGTCATGTGGGTAGTTGATATAATTTAATAAGATACGTTATGTAAAGAGGATTCAATGGAAAATAACTTTAAATTTGTAATGCCCGCTAATCTAGAAAAAGGTGAAGACGGAAGTTGGACTGTTGCTGGACTTGCTTCTACTGGAAGTTTAGATCAACAAGGTGAAACTATAATGCAAAAAGGTATTGACCTTTCACCAATTGATCAAAAAAGAGGCATTTTAAACTGGGATCATCAAAAAGGACCAGAAAATACTATTGGAACACTTGATGGTTATAAACAAACTGAGAACGGTTTATTTATTAAAGGCCGTCTATTTAAACAACACTCAAAAGCAAAAGCAGTACAAGAGATAATGTCATCTTTAGGTGATGGTGATCAAGGCCGCATGGGTTTATCAGTTGAAGGTCAAATTCTTGAAAGAGATGCAAATGATCCTAGAATCATCAAAAAATGTAAAATCAGTGCTGTTGCATTAACTATGAATCCTGTAAATTCAGATACTTATGCTGATATTGTTAAATCAATGAATGCAAGTGATATAGCGATTGATTCAACTCAAGAACACTATAATGACGATTCATCTGATGGCGAGGCTATATTTACTGCTGAACAAGTAATGCAAATAGTTAAAAAAGCATTAGGTGTGGGTGAAGGTTATACTCAAGCCCCTAATAAATTAACTGATGGTGATTCAATGGCCACATCAGATAAAAAGCCAGATGGCAAAAAGAAGAAGAAAAAAGAGGGTGCTGAAAGCGCTGATGGTCAAAAATTAGAAAAGAAATGTATGAAATCTATGTCCGCTGAACTATATAAATCTAGCATGTTAGATATGCTTGAGCAACTACAACAGCTATATCCTGGTAGTTCTAGAACAGATTTATGGAATGCTGTGAAGACTAGAATGGAAACAAAATTTCCGGATGTAATATATCCTGAAAAATAATGAACTATACTGTATATAATTAAACTATAGAATACGTAAGGAGTTACAAATGTCAGAGAATACTAGCGAAGAACTAAATAAGTCAATCGACTCATTAATTGATGAGTTATTTGTTGAGGATAATGTTGAGAAATCAATAGATATCGCTGGAGATTCAAAAACTCTTGCAGATTCTGTTAAAGCTCCAAAAGGTCAAAAAGATGACTCAAGAGGCGCTGGTCGACCAAAACAAATTAGTGACGTTCCTGAAAATGATGAAGATGGAAAACGTTCTGGTGAATATGATTCTTCAATCTCTGAAGGCGGTAAAGAACAAGACCAACCTGAAGCTAGTCAAGTTAAAGAAGCAAATCAAATTAAACCTAATGGAAAAGCGGCTAAGCCAAATGCTCCTAAAATGGCACCATTTAAAAAATCTAATGGTGAAGATGTAACTGCTGAAGAGTGGGAAGCATTTGAAGCATTTAAAAAATCTCAAAAAGATGCTGAAGTTGAAGAGATGAAAAAAGCTCAAGTTCAAGAACAAACAGATCTTATTAAGAGTGTGGTTGAGCAAACTGCTTCAAGATTCACTGGTAAGATTGAAGAATTAACTAAGTCATTAAATGAGCAAAAAGAAATCGTTAAATCATTTGCTAAGTCTCCTAAACAAGCTAAGTCAATAACTAACCTTGAAGCTGTTGAAAAATCATTTGATGGTTCTGGAGCTCCAAAAGTAGAATCTTTCACAAAGGGTGAAATTGCTGATGCTGCGGTTGAGCTTGCAATGAATAAATCATTCCCATCGTTCACTGAAAATCATGCGATTGAAGTTGAAAACAATGGCTATATTTATGACGAACAAGCAAGAAAAACTTTAGAAGCTTATTTACAAAAGAAAAACTAAAAAACTGTATATAATTAAACTAACAAATAACAATACAAACACAATAACAAAAATTAACTAAACGGAGAGACATATGTCTAATGTAATTGATCAAGTAGCCAACGATCCATCGATCACTGGTTTTGGTAGTCACTCTGCTAAGGAAGTTGAAGAGCTAAACAAAGCCCTTTCAATTAGCCAAAACTATGGTACTACTGCACCTAATGCGTTATCGCAAGGTGGAGCATTATCTGTTGAGGACCTTGACAGAACGCTTAAACTCGTAACACACGGATTAGAGCATTTAAAACTTTGGAAAGACATCATTAAAGAAAGAATTCCTCAAACTGTACATGAGTACAACGTTCAAAACTCTTATGGTCAGGAAGTAAGTCCTTTCTTCCAAATGGGTGGAACGCCACAAAGTACTGACGCTAACTACGCCAGAGAAGTTATCCAAGTTAAATATCTTGGTACACAAGGTCAAGTTCAACATAACTTAACTTTAATTCAAGCTGCTCACGGTCCAGTTATCGCTAGAGAAGTTAAAAACAAGACTATCGAGCTTTTAGCTAGAAACGAAAGAACAATGTTTGAAGCTGATTCAAGCATCAATTCTCTTGAATACGATGGGATTGAAAAGCAAATTCTTGACAAAGAACAAGATGCTAAATATAAGTCAACAGCTTTTGCTGGATATGAGTCTGCTGGTGCAGATGATTCAGTAATTATCGATGTACGTGGTGCATTTGATGATGAAGTTGCTGAAGATATGGCATTGAAAAATGTTAATAACTTTGGTATGGCTATGGACTGTTATATGGGTACAGATGTTCATTCATCTTTCTCTAAAGCTTTCTACCAAAAGCAAAGAACTTTACCAGGTGATACTCTAACTTCTGGAAACAGAGTTAAAGAACATACTGGTACTCTTGACTTTAGATTTAAGCCAAGTTTATTCAATAGACCAAGAAAAACAGCTCTAGCTGGATCGGTTTCTGCTTCTGCAGCGCCTACTCTTGCGAATGGTGCTGGTGTGGCTGACGCTGCTTCTGAGTTTAAAACTGGTGATGCTGGAACTTACTCTTATGTAATTTCAAGTGTATATGCTGATGGTGAAACTCAAGGTTCTGCTCAAGCAACTGCGGTTGTTGCGGCTGGTAACAAAGTAACAATGGAAATTACTTATGTTGGTTCTCCTCTTTACTTTAATATCTTCAGAGCTCCTGTTGGAACTACTGTTGGTCAAGAGTTTATTGGAAGAATTGCTGTTGGTGCCTCTGGTTCTGCTCATGATATCGACCTTAACTCTATCCTTCCTGGTAAGGCTAAAGCATACCTTCTTATGCATGATAGAGATGTTCTTTGTTGGAAACAACTTGGAAGTATGATCAAGTATGACCTTGCGGTTACTGATACTTCTTACAAGTGGCTTCAACTAATGTATGGTACACCTCTTGTATCTGCAGGACGTAAGAATGTTATTGCTAAGAACATTGACTAATTGAAACGATAAATTAGTATTATAAAGAGGGACCCTTTCGGGTCCCTTTCTTTTTTCCCTTAAGTGATTGAAATCATTAAAATAACGCATAAAACTAACATATAACTAACTTTTTGCTGTACAAGAGTATAGTTTCGGTGTATTATAGTCCTACCAACCAAACTTAAGGAGATGACTATGAGCAATGTAAATGAAATCTTTCAAAATGTAACAAAATTAAATGATGACGAGTATAGAGCTTTTGTTGATATGATTAGGACTTATAATAAAACTAGACAAAATGCAAAACAACTTCAAGCTGCGGCAAAATTTGAAATCGGCAATACTGTTAAATTTACTGCAAGTCGAGGCTTAAAAGTTGAAGGCGTAATTATTAAAATCAATACTAAAACAATTAAAGTAAAAGCTAATAACACTGATGTAATGTGGTCAGTATCACCAACTCTATTAAGCGTAGCGTAAGGAGATTACCATGGCAATAACTATGATGTGGATTGTAATCTTATTAATTGTGATCGGAGTTCAAGGTCTTGAGATTAGACGTATTAATAACGATCATCACAAAGATAAACAAGTATTGATTAAATTGCAACGTGCAAACCGTACATTTCTTTGGGCCGCAGTGCACCAAAAAGAGAAAGCAACTAGTGCGTTGCATTCAATGGTAAAGAATATACATGCTAATACTGATGACGAATTTCAAAGAAAAGTTTGCAAGAAAGTAATGGCGGTGATAAAATGAGTGCTATTTTAGATTATGAAGTTTACATGGAACAACAACAATTTAACTATGACTTACGAGATGAGGATATTATGAAAGACGAATTTATGTCATTTTGGATGAACTTAATTGATAATCCACCTAAAAATAGATTAATCATTGATGGAGTTCATTATACGCATGAAGGTATGAAAATTGGTGTTCGAAAAGAATGGCGAGGAAGTAACGGAAAGACATTTACAATCCAATTAAAAGATGGTACGATAATTAAGACCAACTCTTTGTGGCACCAAGGTACGGTTCCTGCAGATTTTAGACCACAATTACAAGACAATGCGGAGTTTGTATGCAGTGTAAGCAAATAGATATTTATTCAGAAGTTGCTAAAAGGACTGGTAAAACTAGAGCTGAGATCAAAGGCGGATGTTATTTTTTATGGTATACTCATAATGGACTGCCTGAAAATCCAGATGATATTGTTGAGTATTTAGTAAAGTACTTTGGAGGAGATAAATGAAAGAAGCAGATGTATTTAGATCACCTCAAGTTGAATGCCCAGATTGCGGCGATATTATTAATATAGATGAATCTCAAATTGGTGAAGAGATCCAATGTGAAGAACTTAACTGTAATTGTGTATTTATACCAAAGGAATAATGTGAATGAATTAGAGATATTAGAACAAATTGAAATGACTTCAGGGTCCAAAGCTAAAGCTGAATTACTCACTGCTAATTTTGAAAATAAGCGCCTTAGAGACCTCTTGAACAATGCTTTGAATTTCTTTATTAAGTTTAGCATTAAGAAGTTTGAAGTGTCCACATTCAATCAAGAGTGTACTGATGATAAGCATCAAGACTTATTAGATATTTTAAAATTATTAGAAACAAGAACAGTGACAGGTGGAGATGCTAAAAGATTAGTTGAAAATTTCCTAGCTTCTTGTAATATTTTACAACAAAAGTGGTACACAAGAGTTATTCAAAAAGACCTTAAATTAGGAGTATCAATATCGACTGCAAATAAGTGTGGGTTTAAGATTCCTAAATTTGATGTCATGTTAGCTAAAGATGCCAAGAAGATGAAAAAAGCTCCAGATGTAGTTAAAAAAGGTGTAATGGTATCACCTAAATTAGATGGGTATAGATGTCTAATGATATGGGATGGTAAAGAAGTTCAATTGCTTTCAAGAAATGGAAGTCATTATGAGAACTTTCCACAAATACATTTAGCATTAACTGAATTATTAAGCTCTGGCTTTGCACCATTAATATTAGATGGTGAGATTATGAGCGATTCTTTTCAAGCAATGCAACAATCTGCTTTTGCTTCAACTAGAGGATCATCCGTTGGGGATGTTGTTTATCATATCTTTGGTTATATTCCTTATGATGAATGGATTAATGATGAATTTATAATGGAAACTCACGCTAGATACGAGTATCTTAGTGGAATGTTTGAACAAATGAACATAGAGAAAAATACTGGTGGATGTGTAAAACTAGTTGAGCAAATCTATACAGAATCATGGGATGATATTCTTACGTTAGAAGCTCAGTGGTTAAAAATAGGTTTAGAAGGTGCAATGGCTTTACCGGCTTATTCACCATATTATAAAGGCAGAAAAACAAATCAATTAATGAAGTTTAAAACGTTTCATACAATGGATTGCATAGTGGAGGAATTCGATGAGGGAAATGGCAAGAATGAAAATAGTCTTGGAGCATTACAAGTTAGACAAGAAGACGGACAAACTATGTGTGGAGTCGGAAGTGGTTTTACAGATGATGAGCGGGCTTTCATATGGGGAAACAAAGAGCAAACTAAAGGCAGAATCGCTGAAGTCAGATATCAAGAACTTACTGAAGACGGAGTCATGCGATTCCCAACCTTCGTCAGATGGCGAGACCAAGGTACAGGAAGCGGAAAAATTTAAAACTGGTAATCAAGTTATTAGTGAAATGATTGAAGGTACAAAAAAGTGATCAATTTAATATGCGCAGCCACAATTTGGATTAACTTAACAAGTTACCCATGGAACGCCCATGATAAAAAGATTTACAAAAGTGCTGTACATACTTGCTCAACTAATGTAAGATATAAAGATGACACGCCTTGTGTAAAGAAATTCACAAAAAGTCAAAAGCAAGGATATAGAGTAATTTGCGGAGGTAAGAAATGAATTATAAAATTAAAAACTTTTTAGAGTATGTATTCTTTTTTGGAATGATAATAGCCTCAATCGCTGTAATGTTTTGGTTTATAGTTCAAGGTGCTGAGTGGTCAATTGAATTTGCTAAATATATCTTAGGACAATAATATGGATGAATTAAAATGTGAAATTTGCGGAAAAGATTGTGAAGAACTAACTGCAAAAGGTCCGTATAACGGTAATATTGACACTAGAGACATGTGCGATGTTTGCTTCGTAAAGGTATTTGATGAACAACCCAAGTGAGACTGCTAAAAATGCAAAATATGCAATAATGGATGGGCTTAGGCCTTATGAAGGTCGTGTGATAAACACGGGTTCAATAACTGAAAAGCAAATGAGTGAAGTTATTGAAAATATTGTTGGGCCCTTATCATTAGATGATTATCTTTATCTTTATAATGAAGAGATATTTAAGCATGGTCCGATGAGAGAGATGTTAGATCAAGCAAGAAAAGCCACCATGCATATGAGATCAGTAAAACCAGTTGAATCAATAAAAATAGAGATTAAAGATGATAATCCTGAAACTGATGAAGAAAGAGAAGAACGTCTTAGAAAACAAGAGGCTGATTTCTTCTTTAAAAAAGATAAAGACCACCTTGAATGTAATTGTGGCGCAGCGTATACCGATTTTCCACACAGACATGCAGAATATTGCAGAGCGTTTGGTAAAGCAGATAAAAAGAAAGAGCACTTTAATAATTTTTGGGATTAGGAGATCACTATGAATGATGAAAAGTTAAGAGAAGAACGGTTGAAGTTAGAGAAGAAGTTGGTTAAATCTGGTGGTAATAAGATCTTTGTAGAAGAAGTTATGGCTGAGTATGAAAGGTGTCAAGAGTCTGATTTAGAATTCAGATTAAAGAGAATCTCAGAGCATAAACAAGCTGTGATTAGTACTCAAAATTCTGATGAAAAACTAGATGAGGCCAAAAGAGCGGTTAAACATTTAGTTAGACCATATAATGAACAAAAACGTGGTTGTGATGAGAAGTCTAGATATATTGGATTATTATTACAAGAGCTTAAAGGATTTGAACCTGAACAAAAGGAAGACTAATGCTTATTGGATGCGGAGTATTAATAGGAGTGCTAATAGGTATGTTCATTGGCATGCTAATATACAGTAATGATAAGGACTTTGTGACATTAACTGGATGCCAAACTGGTATTGAATTCGTTGTTAGAAAGAGTCTTATTAAGTCTTGTATGCAAAAAGACACACATACTGTAGTGACTTTGAGGGAGCCCATTGCGAACCATGAAGGTAAAATGGTCACTGGAATGCAAGTAAAAGAGCATCATAAATATATTGTAAAATAATTGTGTACATAACTATAAAATTGGTGTAATATGGATCTACCATAACAAAAGGGAGACTATTATGTCAAAATCAAAAAATGTAACAAAGATTTTTTATGTTGATTTTAAAAAAAGAAAAGTATTACATGAAGTAACAGTTGAGCATTTACCTGAGGTAAAAGTTAAAGCGAAAGAGAAGAAAACGGTTTAATAAATAGCCCACTTCGGTGGGCTTTATCTTGAGGTAAATATGAAGAAAACAGCTAAATGGTTATTGTTTACTTTATGGTGGTGTTTGCTCGCAGCTTTTCCAGTACCCGTTTTGGTAACACATTTACTATTATTTATAGCAATGTGCTTCTTAATGTGGGCAAAAATAATATTAGCATTAATTTATATGGTGGTAAAATATGGTATTTTTTACGGATTTTAATTTAAGTAAAGACTTTACAATAGGGATCACAAACCTATTAGGGAATATAACAACAAAAGATCATTCACACAAAGGCGGATGGGCTAAATTACTGTGTTGTCAATTAATAAATGAAGGATATAAAAATGTCAAAATTTTGGATAAAAATGATAAGCTTAGCGATTTTAATTGCATTGTTTTTGATCTTGGAGCCGAGTTCTCTGGCGGGTTAAATCTCTTCGGTGGTTTAGACAAAAAAGTTTATAACCGATTAGTGGAATTAGATACATTTGAAGGGTATATGTACTCATGGCAACATAAAGTACCAGATTTAAATCCATTACAAAAACGCAGAGCTAATAGTTCTACTTGTCAAGAGTTTATTGTAGGTATGTCTGAAGATGCTTTAACTCATCTAGCTAATACATTATTAGAGGTACAATCTTTTGATCATGTGGCTTTTAAAGAAAAGATATTAATTGGAGATTCTCACACGCCATCAGTTTGGACGCCAGATTATATGATTGCAAGACGTGATGGAAGAACATTGAAAGGTATGTTAGAACATAAAACTGTTCATAAAATACTTACTCAATTTGATAGTGACAAATATGATATTCATGAAGCTATGATATATTGCGGAAACATAGATATAAGACATCACTTATTTAGAGAAGAAAGACCTTGGGATATGGTACAAAGTTATGCAGGTAGGATTTTAGCAGAAATACCCTTTAATATGTCAGGCGTAGTTTCTGCATTATTACCTATTGAAGATGAAGTTAGAAAACTTCCAAAAACTGGATACTTTAAAGGCACTCCATATTTCGGTAATTGGAAAGAAAGGTCCGCTGCAGTTGAAATATTCAACAATATATTGAATGCAAATGAGCAAGGAATAACTGTATACAATCATCCTAAAAGTTTTTATAATTCAGCTGGTGAACTTAGTTTTGATGTTATGGAACGTCCACAAAGTGTTCACCTTAGTCCAATGCATTATCGATGGGATTTAGATAATAATAAAGCGAGGTATTAATGGAAGCACTTTCACTCAGAGATATATATAATAGACCAGTAAATATTTTCTCAGATGGTTTTGTTGAAAAATTATTAGCTATGCCATACAATCAAAGAAGTGTATATTTCGCTAATATATTTAAAAACCTAGAAGTAATATCAGTAAATCAAGAACACGGAATTCCTAGAATTGGTAAATCTGATTATGCAAATCCAAAAGGATGGGTCAATATTGATAACTACCCACCAAGTGATGATACATTATCATTTGAAGATTATATGTCATTAGTTCCTGATTTTGTTGATCCTTATGAGGATAATATTATTGAACACGATGGAGTATTAGTTGTTAGAGATGATATGTTACCTGGTAATTTAGGCAGTAAGTGTAGATTTGCTGAAGCCTTAATGCAACAAACTAAAGAGAAATATATAGTTTATGCAATGGTACGAGAAGGTCAAGCACTAAAAGTATTAGCTAGTGTGGCAAAGAAGTATAACAAAATAGTTATCGGCGTTGCATGTCTTTATAAAACAATTCCCACATCACATATAGAAGCTATGCAACACGGTGCGGTAATGATGTATTATCAAACTGGTGGAATGGCTGGAGCTAGAAAGAGATGTAGAGCTTTTATTAATGATCAATTACAAGGCCAAGGTGTTTATATCCCAGCTGGAGTTAAACATCCTTTTATAACCGCTGGATTTGCTAAATCAGTTAGGCGTATTTATGATCAATATAAACCTGATATTATATTTAGCGTTGCCTCAACAATGACAATGAATCACGGGATTCAAATTGGAGCTCCTAAAGAATGTGAAGTTGTTGCGATACAAGTTGCAGGAAATTCATCAACTAAAAAATGGCCAGGCAGAGCAAAATGTATTATACATGATCAACCATTCAGCCAACCTTGTCCTAAAGAGGACTTGCCTCCATTCAATTCAATAAAGAGTTATGATGCTAAAGGTTGGAAATATGCATTAGAATATAAAAAAGCTAATCCTGATAAAATAGTAATGTTTTGGAATGTCGCAGGTAAGCATGAACTATTGGAGAAATTATGACCCCATTTCAAGCGCTTAATATTCGATATAAAAAACTGCAAACCCAAGTTACTAAAGAAGTAGAAGATAATTATAATAGATTAATCGAAAGAATAGATGAATTGGAACTTGAGAATAGAAAGTTAAAAGCTGAATTAAAGTCAAAATCTTTAATATCAATAATTAAGGAGAAAATCAAATGTTAACTGCAATTTGTGAAGTGATGAAAGAAGCATACAATAGAGGTTTAATTACTACTAGAGATGGCAACGCTGCTATTTCAAGAGGAGATACTTTTTATATTACTCCATCTGGTATAAGAAAGAATGTTCTTAGAGTTGAAGATTTGATTAAATATAAAATTAAAGAAGATGGTTTCCATACTCTGGCCTTAAAAGGTCATGAGCCTAAACCAAGCATTGAATTTGATATGCATGGTAATATTCATTTAAATAAGAAGACTGAATATATGGCCACATTGCATGTGCACCCAACTAATGTGGTTGCTGCGATGTTATCTGGATTTGATTTACAAAAAATTCACATAGTGTTTCCAGAATTAAACAGATATACTTTAGTTGGGCCTAGTGTTGGAGTATTTTACCCTGGTGACGAGGAATTATCAACCAATACAACTTTAAATATGTACAAAGAAGATGGTTCACTGTATGATATAGTAGGACAAGAAAGTCATGGTGTTTTCATCCAAGGCAATGATCCATGGGCATGTTTTGAGCATTTAGAAAGATTAGAGCACGCTTGTGAAATGATACTTAAGTCCAGACTTAAACCAGAGGATTTAAAATGACAGTACACCAAGGACAGCATTTTATCAATGGCGAACCATTCCAACCTAATGTAAATATAATGGAAGTTACTCCATTCTACAAAGACTTTTTGAATTACCATGATAAAGCAAAAGCGCTTCAAGCTAGAAATGAAGGGTTCTTACCACCAAATGCTGATATTGATGTGGAAGATCCTTTGATGATGAGTATCCACATTTATGATTGTGTTGAACGTCGTCAAGCAGGTTTTAGTAATGTATTAGAAGATATGTATGGCAAAAGATCACCAATTAGTAATGCAAGAATACCGCAAATAAAATATACTAATAAAATAGTATGCAGATTTTTGCATTTAATACATAGGTTTACAGGCTCAGGAGCATCTTTTGAACAAGATCATGGATATCGTAATTCCATAGTTCCAAAGTTAATTGAATATATTAATATAGAATCAGCTGAATTAAATCCAAAACAAATTATTGAGAACTGTATTAATATAATAAGAAATCATGATGGACCAACTGTTACATCAAAAGGAAATCAACCACCATCATTAAAGAATGGTGATCCTTCAAAATATAAATTAGCACAGCATTATTACTTTGATAATTTTGCATTTGATTTTATTACAGATTATAATATGTATTTAGAAATGTGCCAAGGTCCTGCAGGAATTAAAGAAGCAGTTGATTTTTGTTTAAAATGGCATAAAGATCGTGGTTTCAAACAATGGAAATTTGTAATGACTGCATTTGTAATGGATGATGCACAATATTTCCCTGAAAATGTAAACCCTGATTCTGCATGTTATTATGGTGCTAATTGTATTAGAGCTTTTAAACTAATGTTTGTAAAACCTAAAGGTGTAAGAATTAAGAATGATAAGTGGTTTGAAATGTGTATGGAAAGTGTTGTTGATGACACTGGAGGACAGCCTTATTCTTTAGAAGATGTTTGTTGTGATATGATTCGTTATTGGACAGAATACAAACCAGCAAAAGGATATGAGTATCTAAATGAAGAAGAAACTAAAAACAATTCTATGTTGAAAGTTGATGGCGAATATCCACAGCATGTAAAAGATAAATTAGTAAAAGAAATAGGATATTGGAAATATGGTTACAAAGAAGAAGAAAACTCACTTTAAAACATTATTTTATATAAATTTTGGAATACTAATCTTGGATTTTATTTGCTACACTGCAGTACCAGATGAAGTTAAGGGTTGGTTTTTTATGTTAATAATCTATCAAGCAGTCACATCATTGCTAATGTTAGCAATATCAACAAAATTGGGGGAGTGGAATGAGCAAAGCGTCGATAATGGCAGGTCCAGGAATAACGATCGATAAAAAAATAAATACAAAAGTAATTAACCTGTTAGGTGGATCAGGTATTGGAAAATCTACTACTGCAAGTAAATTATTTGGCGAAATGAAAGATAGAAAATACCATGTTGAACTAGTAAGGGAATATATTAAAGAGTGGTGCTGGGCAGAAAGAGAGATCACTCCTTTTATACAATCAATCACTTATGGTGTACAGCTTGAGAAAGAGAGTCAACTATATAATAAATTAGACTATGTGATTACAGATTCACCATTGATTTTGTACCCAATTTATCAAAAGTTTAATTATGACCATGAAGCTATAAAAGCCCAAGTGCTCAATGATTTGAATGTGGCCAAGGATATGAAAGTTGACCACATTAATTTTGTCTTGTCAAGAACTAAGGATTTTGACACCAAAGGTCGCTTTGAGACCGAGGAGCAGGCAATGGAAGTAGATGTATTAGTTAAGCAATTTTTAATAGAAAATGCTATGGATTATATTGAAGTCGATGTAAAAGACTCCCAAAGGGTTGATTTTATATTAGACTACCTAGAGTTAATGAACTCCTAGTATGATATAATTATAGTAAATGTAAACAAGGAGTAGAATATGTTTAAGATTAAATGCCGTTGCGGGAGTTCAGAAAAGAGTTTTAAAATTGACATTGGTGAGTTTTTCATGAATGAATGTTGTTTTAAAGCTGGATATGATGCTCAAGGCAACAAAGAGGGTGAAGAACAAGAATCAGAAGACCAAGGTCAAGATGAATCTAGTGAAAGCCAAGAGCAAGAAGAGTCTCAAGAAGAAGAGGTTATTTCTGAAGAAGCTCAAGAAGATATCGCCCAAGGTGTTGAATTATCAAATGAAGAAGCTGACGAACAAAAAGAACAGCCTGATTTAGATAAGATGAATGCAAAAGCTTTACAAGAATTATGTAAACAAAGAAAAGTTCAGTATTCAAAGAAAGATACTAGAGCTAAATTAATTGAAAAATTACAAAAATAGAGAGTAGTCATGGACGAGAACACTTTTGAGACATTTAATGTCGATTTGGCATCATTCTTAGTAATGGAAAGTGTTGAACTGATTGGATTTGAGATGATTGATAAGACTCGTAAAAAGGTAGTTATCAAATTCAAAGACCCAGCCCAGAAGTGTTTAGATCTTGAGCAAGTATTTCTGAATAGTGAATATAAGAAATACCGAGACATTAATAAATTTTTATTACGAAAAATCCATGAGTCTATAAGAGAGGGGAATTAATATGGGACAAAAATATAATCCAAAAGCTAAAGCGGATAAACAATTACAAGTTTTAGTGGTTCCAGATAGTGTAATTCCTGATGCAACTGCTGCGAAAGAAGTTGGCAAAGGAAGTCTTTGTCGTATTAAAGGTACTGCTGGCGGATTTGTTAGTTTTGGACCTGATGATTCTTTAGTAGTTCCTTCTGCGGTAACTCCAAATACAATGGAAACTGAAGCTGGATATTTTATAGTTTCGGCACCTGACAAATTCATTAGAACTTCAGCAGTAATGCGAATAGAGGTTATAAAGGATTAGAATTATGTCCAATGAAGAAGACGATCCGATATCTGAACTTTGGGCATACCAATATTATAAAGAGATGGTTCTAGCACACGGCGGAACCGATTGCAACCATAGTCAATATGAACACTTCCAAGATGTCCTCAAAATGTGCGATGCCAAAATCAAAGAGTTAGAATCTAAAAATGAGTAAATTGTTATAATTAATATAGCTTTACACGGGTAAGGTGGTATGGATTATAGGAATTTATTATGGCTCGAGAGAAGAAGTGGGAACAATTTGGTCCTGTTAGTTTTACAGCAGACGGATCTTCAGAAGGCTTAATTACTATAAAATGTACTATCGGACTGCACACTAAACAAGTAATCCAACTTAAATCTGATACTGAACAAAAAGTAAATCTTGAAGTCAAGAAAGTCTTATCATTAACTAAATTCTTAGTAGGTCCTAAAGGCGGTCGTATGGACTGCTATGAAGATGTGTCCATGTTCTTAGTATCTGAAAACGCTGTCATTAAAGCTGAACAAGCAGAAAGACCAAAAATACAACCACATGAGATTGAAAGAGCGACTTTTGAAGAAGAACCAGCAGTCGCTAGACGTTCTTTATTAGTTGATTTTCTAGGTAAACCAATAAGTGAGAAAAATCCATTACCAATGGCCTCTGAAGGGATGACCTTAGATCAGTCTATAAAAAGTGGTATATTATGCGCAGCTGATGTAAATAAAGTATTCGTTTGGGCAACTATTGATTGTGTGGAAAGGATCCAAACTATTACTTTTACAAGTGCTGATGTTGATGCCAAGTTAATAGAAGATGAAGTATTAGAAGCTGGGCAAACTATACAATTAGTTAGAACTTATACGTATCAAATAGTGGATCCTTATAATTTATTAACAAGTAGCGATGCTTTAGTCATAGTGAGTCCTTAATGAGCAGTTGTGATAACGACATTTTCTCAGACCATGCGATTCTAATCCATCAAGCGATTGAAATTATATTCAAATTGGCTTATGATAATGATGGAGACGCTGCAGTAATAACTGACTTGCCTTTAGGTAAGAATGTCCAAAAAGTATTAGAAGCTTACTTCTCAAAAGTTGGGATTCCAAGACATAATATAAGACCTTTAGGTGTTAAAGATCGAGACAATACGACATTTACTTTAAATGAAGAGTTCATTCCTGGGACTTTAGTGGTCTTTTTAAGTGGATCCCAGCTCAATGGAGATCAGTCTGATCCAGATCGGGATTTTGATATAATTACAACAGGCGTGAATGCTAATAAAGGATTTGAGATTAGACTCGATCCTTCTAAGGGACATAGACTAAATGACGCTCCACACGATGATGAGAGTCTTTATTGTAGCTATTCAAAAAGAATTACATTTAATACCAAAGGTGGATCGTAGGAGATTATAATGGGACAAAAAAATGCAAGAAGAATGCAAACTAAATTTAGAGCGGTATGTACAACACCAACAGAAAATGTAAGGCAAGATGTAGATAATACTTGTATTTTTGAAGTTAATGATATTGTAGATATTATTGATGTAGATGCAAATGGTAATGTTATATCGGTAATAAGTGAGAATAATAAGATTATCTCTATTATCCCAAATAGTGCAGTTTTATTAGATACATTAGTCGACACTTCAACGGCTACTGGAACTCCAATGATCAGAAACCAAACTCTAGATGATGCTCAATCTGCATTTGATAGATTAATGTGTAGAGACGGTCGACCAGCAAAGATGTCAATAATTCAAAATGTCGAAGCTCAAGAGTTAAATGCTCCATTAGCTGGGCAAACTATTTTTGATATTGATGATGCATCTTTATTCAGAGTTGGAGACCAAGTTGATGTATTAGCTGATGAAGGTGATATTCAATTAGGTGTTACTGTCGCAGCAGTAAATGTCAACGCAGACTCTGCTAATAACAAAGCAACTATTGTAGTGACCGGAGTAATTGATACTTCGTCTTTTACTAATCCATTTGTTAAATTGGAAATGACTACCGAAGATGCTATTTTAAGAAATCAAGAAAGAGTTGATGGTATTGATCAACCTGTTGAAAATAGATATTTAGGTGATGGCGAAGGTACCTTAACAGCCTTTATGACGGCTGATTTATTTGTTGAAGGTTCTTCTAAATTATTTGGTGAAAGTAGACTTAAGCTTGGTATTGCAGGAACTAGAGCATCTCATACTGAAGGTGCTGGAAATGCACAATTAATTGTAACTTCAATGATATTAGGACTTTTAGGAAATGAAGTTGAAATAGAAGTTGTTAACGCGGCTGGGTTAGCAGTTACAGTTACAAAAACATTTAAAGTAAATGCATCAGGAACATCTTTTGCACAATCTCAATATTTAGTACAAGTTAATTCTAATTCTGGAGCGGCCACATCTAAGCAAATAGCAGATGCAATAAATGCTGATGTAACAGCCCAAAGAATAATGCAAGTTCAATACGGTGGAGACGGCGCTGGAGTAGTTACTCCTTTTGCAGCGGTTAACTTATCTGGCGGTTTAGATGACGGTAGTAGAGACTATGCTGAACTAGAGCAAATTTATGAAAATAGTATTATTGGAACTGGGTTTAAATGGGTATCTGCACATATTAGACCAAATGAAAATAACCGTTTAGATGCTCCATTTGAAGATGATGAAGAGCTAGATGTGGATTATAGAAAAGCAATTGAAAATGTAGATAGATAATTATAAGGAAGTAAAGAATGGGTCAAAAAAATGATAGACGAGTTAGTAGAGACCCTACTGCGCTTCCTGATTTTTCTAGAGAAGAACATGTTAAGAGTTCACTAGACGCATTATTTGAAGAAGAATTAGCAATTGGTTTTACAGAAGTTGAATACACTACTAATGGAAATGATGTTGTTTCTGGTGGTGTATTTCCTAAAACAATAACAGTATACACTGATGATCAGAAAACTGAAACAAGAGCTAAATGTTTAGTTACTTACGGAGAGTTTCCTTTTGTAACAAATATAGTCAAGCAATTCTTTAGAGGAAATGCTCTTTATTTTTATACAACTACTAATATTAGCCGCAATAGTAATAAGACAGTAAATACTGTTGAAACTATAGCTACTAAGATATGAGGTATTAATGAAATTTTCATTCGGACAATTCATTTCATTAATCGCAGATGTCACGGGTAAAATTGTTGATATTGTTACCGGTGGAACTGTCGAAGGCCAAGGTGCAAGTACACATGGTAAAAATAGATTAGCTACTCAAGCAACATTAACCGGACGTGATGGCATATATGAAGCTGATGTTACATTAGTAGATGGTAATCCTAGTTTAAGAACTTTTGGAATTCAAGCAATTGAATCACTTAAAGGTTTTGACCAAATCGCAGATACTTGGTTTTATATTGGATCTAAGTTAGATACACAAGGCGTTGGAGCTAATGGTGATGTGGTAACTGTTACTATTGCAGCGGGCGATGATGCTATTAAATTCCCTGCAGTGTCGGTTGATACCACAGTTCAAACTGGTGATGATGAAACTGATTTGGCAAATAGAATAGTATTAAATTTAAATAATGATGCTGATTTTGTAACAAACTATTTCGCTAGAAGAATTGATGAGGATGCAACTACTGTCTATATAACTGCTCGTTTCCCTGGTCCATCTGGATCACGACCTAATGTAAGTGATTTTCAAGTATCTGCAACAGGTACTACAATTGTTACTGCAGCGTGGGATAATATCATACAAAGATCAAAAGTTACGTCACTAGCTCGAGATCCTTCAAACCCAACTTTAGGAGTTTTAGGTATCTCAGGTTCAGTTACCGCAGGTGAAGGTGATGTTACAGGTAGAATTATTGAGACTTTTAAAAATAATGGTTCTGATGATTTACAAGTTAATGGATCAAATACTCCAGTTTCATTTAGAGTTGAAGCGTCAGCCATATCTGAGAGATTTATAAATACCATACGTTTCGAAGCATTAGGAAATGGTATTCAATTCACTAACTTCATTTCTAAAAATGGAGCTTTAACTAATGGTGTATTACTAACTATTAGATCACGTGATTCTCAAATTACATTTCCAGCCATTCTTACAACTGAAGACTTTGGTAGTTTCTTTTCTAGAGGTCCTAGTGATTATGATGTATATGACGTTTCAGGTACAGATTATTTTAGAGCAACATTAACGTTCGCTGCACCTTTCCAATTATATAAACAAGGAACATTTGCCACTGATGATTTTTTAGAAGTTGTAATACAAGATAATTTATCTACTGGACTTACACAATTTAAAGCCATAGCATTTGGCTTTGAGAGGGATTTTTAATGAGCAATCAATATGGAATAGTTGTAAATTGGGAAACATTTAAAGGATTCATTTCTTCAGGTATCCCTTTTAAAGAAATAATATTAGACGGTAGTTTAAGATTAATAGCTATAGACGGTAGTTCAAAATTTCAGTGTATTATTCACACAGATGGTGACATGCCAACTGAATATGCAGAATATCAGTCTGATTATCAATCAAAAAAGAATAAACTAATTGAAAATAGAGATGATACTGGAAGAGCTGTAGTAAGATCTGCCGCTACAGACCAAGGCTGGGCTTATTTAGCACATCCAATTGAATTTAAAACCTCTACTGAAGATAGCATATACTCTAAAAATCATAAAGGTGAAGATCGTGGTGAGTGTGCTCTAAGTTTTTGTGACGTGAATAATGTGGCAATTACTGAAGCCGGAACTTTTGCTACATTACAAGAAAGATTAGATGCAGAATGCACAACTACTAAATTAACTATTAAATTAGGAATAGATTTTGATATTGTATCTGGTAAATTAGAACAACTTATACAACCATTAAGTGATATTAGAATGTATGTATTAATTGGTATATTTGATGCAAATGGAGTACCATTTGACCCAGATGGACCAGGTACTGCATGGTCTGAACAAGTAACAGAATTCGTTGGTGGAATTAATCTTAAATATTATTCTGCATCTCAAACTCTAGAAACTGATGGTAGAGCTGGTAAGAAATTATTTAAGATAGTAAATGATCAAATTCCATATGATCAAAATCAAATACAATTTATTTTAAAACACCCAGCTGGATTTAAACACGATCTGATGCCAATATTAGAATACTTTAGAAAACCTTAGGAGTTAAAATGAGACAAGTAGACGCAGTTTTTACTAGATCAAGAAAGAAACTTCCTATCGGCGGTTGGGCCATTCAAGTGTGGACCACTATATATGCATTCTTAAAAACAGGCAAGTGGAAATGGAAAGATATTTCTCATTGTGCAGTTAGATTTCATACTAGAGTATTCTCATCACCACATTATTATCAAGCCAGCGAAGGTTTGGTTAATTATATGTCAGGTGTTCAATTTGATAAGAAGCATGAGGTTGTTAGATCTTATACAATCATGTTAAGTGATGAAATGTATAAAGAGATTAGAAACGAATGTCATGATGAGGCTGGAGCACCTTATGGTACGATGCAGAACATAGGCATCTTTGTTACTGATGTATTAAGCCTTATTGGAATTCATATGGATAATCCTTGTAAGAAAGGACGTAATTGTTCTGAATTATTATATAAGAAAGTTATTATGAAAAAATTAGGTGTGATTGATGATGTGAATAGTGATAAAATAAAGCCCCATGAAGTTGAGGCTATTATTTTATCACATAAAGCTCAATTAGAAGTCAGCGCCGAGTGAGAAACTTGTAGTTTTGTTATCCTGCAAGAGTAGCCCGATATTTAGGGTATTAGTCAACTTATACTGATATCCTAGTCCATACACATTACCTTCATCTTGTTCAATAGTATATTCTGAACCATCAGTTCTGGATTGTAAATCACCAGTAGTACCGATACCTAGAAGTCCATAAAAACGATGTCTTTTATTCTTTACAATTTCACGACGCTTTAGTTTGTTATGCACTAACTCGAAGTGTTTTTTGTAAATCATGCCTGAGCCAAGACCTAATCTTGGAACAACAGCCATATCTTCAGATTTATAAGAGTATGTTTTACCATTTTTCAATGTAACTGTCACTGTAGCGCCTTCTAAATATTTAGGCATTTCAGCAGCGGAAGTTGTAAAAGATACTAACAAGAGTGTCAACAAGATAATTATTCTCATTAGTTACTCCCGCTGATATATTGGTTATTTGCTAATTTTACAGCACCTTGACTACACACTGCATAAACATCAGCTCTTTGATAGCCGTAGTAGTTGCGAAGATCTCTAAATTCAATATAACAGCCATTAGGTGATCCAACGCCATCTTCGCCATCAGCTCCGTCTTCGCCATCAGCTCCGTCTTCGCCA
>TARA_R110000868_G_scaffold411783_1_pt1 | contig 113546 bp, 81 predicted proteins | sample TARA_R110000868 | Tara Oceans TARA_R110000868 (sample SAMEA4397489) | marine metagenome | biome: Polar Biome; feature: [SRF] surface water layer (ENVO:00010504); material: water (ENVO:00002006), including particulate matter (ENVO:01000060) such as... | depth 5 m
GGACTTTCACCCCCGAGCTGAGAAACATGCCTGGCAAACCAAAAACAGAGCTGGCTAACATTAACCAGCTCTGTTTTATGGTGAATAGATAAGTTCAATAGTTGAGCAGTGATTACTCGCTGGCAGAAGTACTGGAAGACTTATCTTTGTCCTTCTGAGTAATTCTGACCATGAGCCATTGCTGAGTCTCATCTTTACCGATATGCACCAGCAGTGGTGCTTCGTCTTTGGTCAGGTTATAGATGCCTGTATCATAGACGGTATTTTTGTCATCACCGACTGTCCAGGCGGCCCGTTGTGTTTTCTTATCCACGGATCCCTCGACCTGCTGAGTTTTATTGGTCTTGGTATCGGTGAAATTACCCCGGATGATGCCTTGCGCATCAACGGCCAGTTCCACAGTGGAATCAGACTTGGTCTGCCCACTGGGTGAGAGAGCGAACACACCGAGCGGCATCCAGTCCTTCTGATTGCTGACATCCGCGGCAGCGCCTTGTGACGCCAGCTGACTGGCCTGCTGGGTGTATTCTTCCGCAGATCCAACGTCCTGGTTGTTCACGTAAACACTGTTATCCTGGTAGACCACGTTATTGCCATAGTCATAATAGAGGGGCTGCGAATTGGCTAACGTCAACCAGGCCATCATCGAGTTCCAGGTGCAGGCACTCCAGGCATAACCAGCCGGCCAGCCGGGAACGTACCAGACTCCCGGATGCGCTGCATACCAGCCGGGATAATACATCCCGTATCCAACAAATCCCCCGCGAATCACGGCACCATGATAATAGCGGGTTGAAGGAGGGACATGCACAAATCCGGCAGCATAGCCTCCATTTGGTCCTCGAACCACTCCACCAGCCGTACCGCCTCCATTGGGTCCGCGAACAACGCCGCCCGCGGCTTTCCCGCCATTGGGACCGACAACACGACCACCGGCAGCGCTGCCACCATCCGGGCCGACAACACGGCCTCCCGCAGCGGTTCCACCATCAGGACCAACGGCTCTACCACCGGCAGCAGATCCACCATTGGGACCAACAACACGTCCCCCGGTTGCACTACCGCCGTTCTTTCCATCGATTGATCCGCCAGCTGCGTGACCGCCATTCGGACCGATGGCACCGCCGCCAGTAACGGTATTTCCGCGCCGGCCAGTATAAGAGCCGCCAGCTGCGACACCACCATTCGGACCATGATAAATATTACCAGATCCGGAACCCGAGCTGATAGAACGATTGATCGTATCACGTCCGGTAAAGTCCTGCACATGAGGATGAGAATTGGTCACCGCATTGTGCCCGGCATCAGAGGGCAGACCCAGGAAATTATTTAATCCCTGTTGAGTGGGTCGCTTGTTGAAGTTCATATCCCCGACATTCAGTGAACCTGAATTCCGAAATCCTCGGTCTCCATTACCGCCGAGCTGGTTTAAATTTCCCCGATCGAAATTATTTCTCCCAGATTGCTCAAACGAGCGTGCCTCATTTGAGAATTTGGAGTCGAATCCGCTTTGATCATTAAAACGGCTGGTCGTATCAAATCGACTGCCGTAATTGGAAAAGCGACTGCCGTCAAAGCCACCGCTTCCATTAAGACCGTTACCACCCAAATCGCGACCGCCTCCATAGCCGCCTGCGCCACCAAGTCCACCGGCACCACGGAAATCACCGCCGCCAGCACCGTCGAAACTTCTTCCGCCGCCGCCGAAGCCACCACCGGCTCCGCCGAAGCCACCTCCGCCGCCACCAAAGCTCCTGCCGCCTCCGCCGCCAAAGCCTCCTCCACCTCCGCGGAATCCACCACCACCAAAGCCGCCACGAGCCCAGGTTTCAGAAAGTTCAGGATTGAACAGGCAGACCGCCGTAACCGCCATCAGTGTGATGATTAATCTCATATCTAATATCCCCAAATTCAGAATTTTGTCAGTATGTATTTTGAAGAGCCTGGTTCGCGGAAATTAATCTCTCCTGGAGACCACTTCGAGTGCATCTGGTAACTCAACGCCATTGACGAAACGATTGACTGACTGCCAGCGACAACCATGATCATCAATTTTTGTCACAATATTATTAGCGCTCGTGAGCATGCCATTTGCCATCACACCACGGGATTCGATCGCCCATCCGCCTTCGACGGGCATCCAGATTCCGATCGCATGACTGCCATCCGCATTGAATGTCCACGACATGATATCGCCACTCAATGGATCAATTCCGATGATTTGAACGCCAATCTGCTGCGTTTTTTTTCCAGTTGTCGTCACAAAAGTTCTTTCGATGAACTTTTTCCCCGGCATCCAGCGATAAATGGTCTTCAATGTGACACCTTGATCCTCGGTGGTCCAGGTTCCAATCAGCCATTCCAGATCCTTCAGGTTAATTTGCGACGCTGAAGGTGAAGCCACCGATTCATTAACGCTGACCATCTTCCATTGACCATCCTGTTTCATATGGGTCGCGGTATATCGACTGTAAGCTGGGGGAGCTTCCGGGCCAGTCACAACGGTCCGCCCTTCTTCGATCGCCAGCTGATCACCGATTTCGCGTACCGCATCGACGGAGATCTGAATTTTCGCATCTTTGTTGTTTTTGAAGTATTCCGTATACATTTTCTGAATCTCAGCGCGACCGGCCAGGCGTTTTCCACTGCCATCGATATATTCCCCCTCGGGAGCCCAGAATCCAGCAACTTTTTCGGCATTCCCTGCATTAAAAGCCTGTTTAAACTTCTCAGCCACTTTCTTGACTGCTGTTTCAGCATCGGTGGGAGAGGGGGTTTCCTGAGCTTCTGCCGCTGCAGGCTCCCCATTTGAAGTGAGCGGAGTTCTCTGAAACTGCGCCTGCAGAGCAGCACTGTCCAGCATGAAAAATAACGAAAAAGCAGATACGGTGAGACCCGAGCGGGTCAATCGCAGTAGAAGATTCATTCTGACATCTTTCAGATATTGTGTTGAAATTCGCTTGCATTGTGAGAGAGTCAACAGACTGCTCCAGAAGCCACAGCCCGAGGTTTTATTCTATTCCTGTCTATTCAATATTGCACGCATAATTTATGATCTCTTTCAGAAAATTCATGAGCTGTTAAACGTAACGAAAACAATATTCGCTCGACTACCAGATCCCCTGATATTGGCGCGCCTGTTTGATCACACTGCTGATGAATTCATGCAATGACTGTTCTCCTTCTCACTGAGAGCAGTAAGCAAAACGATTCAGCAACAACAGATCAGTGAACCCGAATTTGTTACTTCAGAGCCATCAGCACCTTTGTTATTAAGAATCATTGATGCTTCATCGTCTTAAACAACTTGCTCCCCTGGCTGTCATTGCTGTTTTCATGGGAGCAATCTGGCTGCTGTCCCGGGAATTAAAGCATTACAATATCCATGATATCCGCAATGCCATTACCCACATACCGGCCTGGAGACTCTGGGCGGCCGGCGGTCTGACAGTCTTGAATTACCTGGTTCTGATCGGCTATGACTATCTTGCCGTCCGCGCGATACAGCATCCACTCTCCCTGGGAAAAATTTCACTCGCTTCGTTCACCGGTTTCGTAACCAGTTATAACTTTGGCGCTGTTCTGGGAGGAACTTCGGTCCGCTATCGCCTGTATTCCGCCTGGGGACTTTCGGCGGTGGAAATTCTGCAGCTGGTCATCATGCTGGGTACTACATACTGGATTGGTGTGTTTGCCTTAGCGGGAATCGTTTTCGTTTCCCACCCGTTTCCGATCCCCGCTTCATTACACTTCCCTTTTGATAATGTGCAGCCAGTCGGGTATATCCTGCTGACTGTCGCCGCCTGTTACACTTCGCTGACGTTGATTCGTACCAAACCAATCAACGTTAAAGGAATTCAGTTGAAACTTCCCGGCACGGGGATGACTTTACTGCAACTGGCTGTCTCTGCCATTGATCTGATCCTGGTTGCTTTCATTGTATATACGCTGCTGGCGGAAGACATTACCATTGGATACGGGGAATTTCTGGGAATCTTTCTGATGGCCACTGTGACGGTAGTCCTGTCGCACGTGCCTGGCGGAATTGGTGTTTTTGAATTAGTGATGCTGACTCTCCTGGCATCACCCGATTCAGGAAAAATCCTGGCCGGCCTGCTGGTATTTCGAGTGATTTATTATCTGATTCCCCTGTTTGCAGCAGTCATACTCCTTGGCTTGCATGAACTGTCTCTCAATCGAGGCCTGGCATCACGCGTGATGCAGGAAACAAGCCGCTGGTCGACAGCCATCGCCCCTCTGATTCTTTCCGGGTGTACGCTGCTGGCCGGAGCCGTACTGCTGTTTTCCGGAGCAACACCGATCGTCACCGCCCGCATTGGATCTCTGCAACAGACGCTCCCACTGCCTCTCATTGAAGTTTCGCATTTTCTGGGAAGCTTAACGGGGGCCGCCCTGCTCGTCCTCGCCCGTGGTCTGCAGCGTCGACTGGATTCTGCCTGGTGGCTGATTACCTCTCTGTTGAGTGTGGGAATTGCAGTCTCTCTGATGAAAGGTTTTGATTTTGAAGAAGCGATCCTCCTGAGCGTACTGCTGTTCGCATTATTGATCAGTCGCAAACAGTATTATCGAAAAGGGGCTTTGATCCACGCCCGTTTCAGTCCGGGCTGGGCGGCGACCATTCTGACCATCGTGATCTGTTCGATCTGGCTGGGCCTGTTTGCTTATCGACATGTCGAATACTCAGACGAACTCTGGTGGGCTTTTACCATCAAGGGTGATGCCTCACGCTTTCTAAGAGGCAGCGTCGGCGCGATCGCTATCATCCTGCTGTTTGCAATTTCCAGACTGGTGGCAGCCCACAAACCTCGCACGCTGCCACCCACTCCCGCTGAACTGGATGCGGTGAAACAGCTGGTCCTGTCATCGCCTCAGACCTCTACGCAACTGGCACTGCTGGGCGATAAATCACTACTGTTTAATGACCGGCAGACGGCCTGCATCATGTATGGCGTACAAAAACGTTCCTGGATTTCACTCGGCGATCCTATCGGGGCAGACACAGAACGGGGAGAACTGATCTGGCAGTTCCGGGAACTGGTCGATCGTTATGACGGCTGGCCCGTCTTTTATCAGGTGAAACCGGAGAATCTTTCACTGTACCTGGATCAGGGACTGACAATTCTCAAACTGGGGGAAGAAGCCCGGGTCCCGCTGGATTCATTTGACCTGCAGGGCGGTAAGCGTCGCAAGTTGAGACAGGCCATCAATCATTGTGAAACAGATCAGTGTGAATTCTCCCTGATTCCCCGTGATGGGGTACCGAAAATTCTCGGGGAACTCAAACAGATTTCTGATGCCTGGCTCCAGGCGAAAGAGATCAGCGAAAAAGGCTTTTCACTCGGCTACTTTGATGAAACCTACCTCAAGCAGTTTCCGATTGCCATCGTTCGACAGCAGGGACGGATCATTGCGTTTGCCAATGTACTGGAGGGTGCCGGCAAAGACGAACTCTCTGCTGACCTGATGCGACATATCCCCGAGGCACCGCCGGGAGTCATGGAATATCTATTTGTGGAATTACTACTCTGGGGCAGGCAGCAGGGTTATCAATGGTTCAATTTCGGTATGGCTCCCCTGTCCGGTATCGAAAATCGTCCCCTGTCCCCTGTCTGGAATCGAACGGCCAATTTGATTTTTCGTTATGGCGATCATTTCTATGGCTTTGAGGGATTGAGAAGTTATAAAGAGAAATTCGATCCCGTCTGGACACCCAAATACCTGGCGTCACCCGGCGGAATGGCATTGCCTCAAATATTGTCTGATGTTGTCGCGATCATTGCAAAAAACCAGTCAAATTCAAACCGGACCTGATACCATGGACCACTGGGATAAAATCGAAGGTTCTCCTGTAAAGCTGGGGGAAACCTGGGTTCCTTCCGAATACGCTTATAATTTTGCCATCTATTCCAAACATGCAGAGCGGGTTTCCCTGCTCTTTTTCGCCGAAAATGATCTGTATCATCCGGTTCATATTTATCATTTTGAACCTCACCGCAATAAAACAGCTGAAATCTGGCATTGTCGAATCCCGGCCGTCAATATTCGTCCTGCTACGTATTATGCCTATCAGATTGAGGGCCCCTCTCCCGAAGCTCCTTATGACTGGCATGCGTTTGATTCTGAAAAACTGCTCTTTGATCCGTATTCACGAAATATCTATTTCCCGCCCGACTTTGACAGAGAGGCTGCCTGCCACCCCGGAAGCAATATGGGTCGCGCTCCGCTCTCGGTTCTGCAATCTATCGAATGTGCTTTTAACTGGGACGATGATCAACCGGTTCACCATACCTCTAATTTAATTATCTATGAGATGCATGTGCGTGGCTTCACAAAGCGGGATAACTCGGGCGTAACCGAAAATGCCCGGGGCACCTTTGCAGGAGTCATCGAAAAAATCCCCTACCTGCAGGAACTGGGAATCACAGCGGTCGAACTGCTGCCCGTTTATCAGTTTGATACTCAGGACGGCAATTACTGGGGCTACATGCCTCTCGGGTTCTTCGCACCGCACGATGGATACTGCATGTCGCAAGAGACCTGTGAACGACACATTGAATTTTGTGAAATGGTGAAAGCCCTGCACCGCGCCGGAATCGAAGTCATTATAGATGTCGTCTACAACCACACAGGCGAAGGAAACGAGAATGGTCCGACCTACAGCTTCAAAGGCATTGATAACACGACCTATTATTCATTGACAGGCAACCCGGAATCTCAGTTCGCCAACTACTCGGGAGCGGGTAATACCCTGCACACCGCCAACCGTGCCGTGCGCAAAATGATTGTCGACAGTCTGCAATACTGGGTGAAAGAAATGCACGTCGATGGATTTCGTTTCGATCTGGCCAGCGTACTCACCAGAAAAGCAGATGGCAGCATTGAAGACACGAACCCGACGACACTCGGGCAGATCGGATCTGACTCTTCGCTGGCAGGCAGACGATTCATTGCAGAACCCTGGGATGCGGGTGGCGCTTTTCAGCTGGGCTCACGTTTTCCCGGTCATCGCTGGATGCAGTGGAATGCCGCCTATCGGGATACGCTGCAAAAATTTGTCCGAGGCGATGAGGGACAGATTGCGGACCTGATGACGCGACTGTACGGCAGTAGTGATCTCTTCCCGGATGACTGCCTGCATGCACTCAGACCCTACCAGAGTATCAACTACATCACTTCGCATGACGGCTTCTCCCTGTATGATATGGTGTCATTCAATCAAAAACGCAACTGGGAGAATGGTCAGCACAACGAGGATGGAACTCACGATTACAGCTGGAATTGTGGCTGGGAGGGATCTGACGCCCCCGAGGACATTCTCAAATTGAGAAAGCAGCAGGTCAAAAACTTTTTCACCCTCCTGATGGTTTCCAATGGCACCCCCATGTTTCGCATGGGCGATGAATTTCTGCAAACCCAGGGAGGAAATAACAATCCTTATAATCAAGACAATGAAACCAGCTGGCTGGACTGGAGTCGTCTGGAAGCGAACCAGGATATGTTTCGATTCGTTAAACTGCTCATCGCGTTTCGCAAAACCCACTCGTCGTTGTGTCGTTCCCATTTCTGGCGGGAAGACATCAAATGGTATGGCGTTACGCGTTATGTGGACCTCCAGCCTTCTGCCCGAACTCTCGCTTTCTGCCTGCATGGAAAAGAAGAACAGGATGCTGACATTTATGTGATGATTAACGCTGCCGCCAATACCTGCTGCTTTGGAATACATGAAGGTACTCCGAAAGAATGGAAATGCGTCGTAGACACGGCACAACCCAGTCCGCAGGATATTCTGGAATCAGGCAACCTGGGCTCCATTACAAAAGACACGTATGACGTGCAGGCACGTTCTGTCGTAGTACTGATCCGACAGACAGGTTAAAATAGATTGCGTACAGAATTCATGCGAGCGGGTTCTCAACAAATCAGATGAGGGGAGCACTATGGATGGGATTGCTGAAGTCTTTGGTGGAGTCATGATTGTGTTTGTGATCGTAATCTTTTCACATCGCTATCGGAAAAACAAAGCGAAACGGGATGTGAACGAAAAAGCAGATTCATCTTGAATCATCAGGCTGAGATTTCTATGCTGCGGAATCGCGCCCTCTGAAATGGCGATTCAACAACACCAGTTTTACAGGAGGTAACACGCAGTGATCGAATCCCACACCCCTCTCTCCGGATCACAAATCAGAACACGGTGCTGTATTGTCGGCGGAGGCCCGGCTGGTCTCTTTCTGGGTTATCTGCTGGCCCGCGCGGGTGTGGAAGTCATTGTCCTGGAAAAACACAAAGATTTTCTGCGTGATTTTCGTGGCGATACCATTCACCCCTCTACGCTGCAGCTGTTGTTTGAACTGGGGCTGTTGGATGAGTTTCTGAAAATCGCTGACAAGCACTTTGAATCTCTGAACCTGAACTTTGAAGGCCAGCAGATTCCCGGACCTTATTTCACGCATCTCCCAACCGAATGTAAATTTATCACCTTTGCTCCCCAATGGGACTTTCTGAACATGATTGCCAGTCATGCCAGTGAATATCCCAACTTCCATCTTCATCTGCAGGCCGAAGCGAAACACCTGATTCGGGATGGAGAGCACGTCATTGGGGTCAAAGTAAATGGACTGGAGGGGGAATACGAAATCTTTTCCGATCTGGTGGTAGGCGCCGATGGTCGTGGTTCGCAGATGCGGATTGACGCCGGCGTCGAAGTGATCGAAAAGGGAATTCCCATTGATGTCCTCTGGTTTCGAGTAGGCAAACAGGGAGACATTGATGACAACACGCTGGCACGGATTAAACAGGGCCGCATGCTGATCACAATCGACCGCGGAGACTATTTTCAGGCAGGCCTGATTATCCATAAAGGTTTTTTTGATGAAATCAAACAGGAAGGGCTGGAAGTCTTCCGTAACAGAATTCTGGATATCCTCCCCGATCTGGGAGAGGGAGTCGCAGAAATCGACAGCTGGGACAAAGTCAGACTCTTAACCGTGCAACTGAATCATATCACCAACTGGGCACAACCGGGCCTGTTATTGATTGGAGATGCCGCCCATGCGATGTCTCCTGTCGGCGGAGTCGGGGTTAACCTGGCGGTACAGGATGCCGTCGCGACTGCCAATCTGCTGGCTGATAAACTGTACGCGGGAGTGGTTACATTGGCCGATCTGCAAGAGGTACAAAACCGTCGTGAACGGCCAGCATTGAAAACACAACGCATGCAGGTCTTTGCCCATCAGCGCCTGTTTGGAGGACACTCTGCCCCCGGTAAACCTGTCTCGATCTCCTGGGGCCTCAGAAAATTTGCCAGGCTATTGGCCCCGATTCTTAAACGAACCGCAGGCAAACTGATTGGTCTGGGATTCCTGCCCGAGCATATCCAGACCCCGGAACGGGCAGCCAAAAACAGAACTCCTGTTGCCCCATAATTGTTCAGAGCCGGTTTCGTAAAAAGAAAACCGGAAAGATTCTGCCTTTTTGTTTCCCGCATTGTTAAAATGAAATCTGGTCTGGATGACTTTTACCAGATCAGATTTATTGAAACGAGGTACCAGGAAAAGCAGCATGGGTAGATTCTGTTTCCGTAGTTTGATTCTGACTCTGGTGATTCTGACTCTGGTATTGTCTGTTGCCGTCACATCCCAGGCGGATGAACAGCTTGATAGTACGACTCAGATCAGAAATGCGATCCAGAGATCCATTCCCCTGATCGAAACAGCGTCCGCGGGATCAGCACGCGAACGAAAGTGCTTCACCTGTCATAACCAGGCCCTCGCTGTTCTGGTTCTGGATGAAGCCCGCCAGCGGGGATTCAATATCAATCCAGCGAATTTTCAGTTGCAGGTAGACCATACAGCGAAACATCTGAAACGAGGACTGGAAAACTATCGTGCCGGCAAAGGACAGGGAGGCGGCCCTGACACTGCCAGCTATGCGTTGTGGACACTCGAAATAGCCGGACAAAATCCGGATGAAGTGACGACTGCAGTCACGGGTTACCTGCTGGAACGTGACAAGGGGCGTCCGCACTGGATCCGTAATTCCACCAGGCCCCCTTCCATGTCTTCAGACGCCAATACGAACTATTTTGTCATCAGGGCACTGCAGACGTTTGGCAGTGAATCTCAACAACCGGAAATCAAAGCCCGCATCGCAGACGCCCGGCAGTGGCTGCTTGATCTGAAACCCGCTTCCACAGAAGAACGTGTGTTTCAACTGCGCTGCCTGCAAACCCTGAGTGTTGACGACGCGGTCCAGCAAACTTCCGTAAATGAATTATTGAAGCAGCAAAACGCGGATGGTGGCTGGTCCCAACTGCCGGAGATGCAGAGCGACGCCTACGCAACGGGCACTGTGCTGGTAGCATTGTTACGTTCTCATCTGATTGATGGGGACCAACCTGCGATCAGAAAAGGCATTCAATATCTGGTCGATACACAACAGAACGATGGCTCCTGGCATGTAATCAGCCATGCAAAACCATTTCAAACTTATTTTGAAACCGGTTTTCCCCATGGAAAAGATCAGTTTATCTCGGTCACCGCCAGCAGCTGGGCCACTGTGGCTTTGTTACTCACTCAGCCAAAAGTGGATTGACAGCAAGTTTTCCCGTTCCACTGATACTGCTTATTCTGATATAACCACAGCCTGACCATTTCCCGTAGAAAAGTATCGTGAAGTGAGTGGCGTCTCATCTCCGTTAAACCCCTATCATATCAGAGGGCTGACTGACCATGTTTGAACGTATTTCGAATGGCTGGGCGTTATCGAAACAGAGCTTTCGAGTCTTGATGCTGGATAAAGAACTGTTGCTGTTCCCGATTATGAGTGGGATCTCCTGCCTGCTGGTTTTAGCCAGCTTCGCCTTACCGCTCTGGGACAGTAAATACTTCAACACGATTATGAATGACCAGCAGGCGCCCCAGGATCCTCTGGCGTACGTGATTTTATTCGCCTTCTATTTTGTCAATTATTTTGTAATGATCTTCTTCAACTCAGCCCTGATGGCCTGTGCGATAATCCGTTTGAAAGGTGGTAACCCCACCGTAAGTGACGGTTTTAATGCCGCGTTAAATCGACTGCCTCAAATTGCAGGCTGGGCCCTGGTCAGTGCGACGGTTGGCTTTATCCTGAAAATGATCGAATCCCGCTCGGAACGCATCGGACAGATCGTCGCCGGCCTGCTGGGCATGGCCTGGTCGATCACCACATACTTTGTCATCCCGGTACTCGTCGTCGAAAAAAAGAATCCCTTCGAAGCCATGAAACGCTCTGTCAGCGTATTACGCGAAACATGGGGCGAATCGCTGGTTGCCAATTTTGGAATCGGCGCGATCATGTTTCTGATCATGATTCCGGTTTTCCTGATGATGGTCGGCGGCGGCATGTTGATCGCCACAGGAAATGCCCTGGCGGGGGGAGTTCTCATTGGATGTGCCATCCTGTTGATACTGTTGATCTCCCTGGTTTCCTCTGCAGTACATGCCATCCTGATCGCCGCGATCTACCTGTTCGCAGCAGAAGGTGAAGCTCCAGCACAGTTTGACCAGACCCTGATCGCACACGCCTTTAATCGAAAATAAGCCGGTAAAGCAGTCGCCTGTCAGAATTCCCTTGAAGTCAGCCCGTTTCGGCACTTATGATCAAGTTGATCTTTTTGCTCCCACTGATTTTCTGCCGAGGACTTCTCAATGGCATTGCGTGTTCTATTACTGATTTGCCTCTCTTATCTGTCGACTGCAGTCTCTGCCGCAGAGCCTGATATCCAGCTACAGTTAAATCCGGTGATCTATCAGCGACATATCACGCGTATGGGGAAACAGGGTTTCGCAGCAACTGACTTGAGTGTCTATCCAGGCCAGCGATCAGAACGATTTGCCGTTCTGGGAATCAAACAGCCAGAATCGAAAGACTGGAAAGCCTATCATGGGCTGGATGAAAAGCAGCTGGACACCAGGCTGAAACAACAGGCTACCGAGGGATACCATCCGCTGGTCATCAGCGGCTACGAGAAACGGGGGGAACCACGGTTCGCCATCATACTCACCAAATCAGCGGCAGCAGATTCAATTCTCAAACACTCCCTTCCCGGCAATCAACTCCAGTCCACTCTGAAATCCTTAAAAGAAGAGGGCTACGCGCCATGCCAGTTGGACGGGTACACTGTCAACGATCAGACTTTTCATGCAGGCGTCTGGAAAAAACAAAATGACAGCGTCTGGGAAGCCACCTGTCAGGTTCCGTTAAATCAGTTTCAGAAAACCTTCGATGATTACACAACGAAAGGATTTCGGCTCGTCGACCTGTGCGGTTTTGTTGAAAATGGGACGGTCATTTATCATGCCCTCTGGTCGAAAGCAACTGGCCCTGAATGGATATGTTATTATCATCTCTCACCGGATGAGTTCCAGAAAACCAATCAGAAGCAGCTCTCCGAGGAGTTTCAGCTCACCAGTCTCGACGCGTATTCCCTGGATAATCAACCATTTTTCGCAGGAATCTGGGAGAAAGTTGAGCCGGAGAAGCGTGTGGAATTACCGCTCTGGAAATCACCGGACGCGATTCCGATGACGGGGCTGGACCAGAAAGAGTTAGCGTCACTCGATCAATCAATCAAAGACTTCATGATGTTGCATAATCCTCCGGGAGTTGCTGTCGCCGTCAGTTATCGCGGTCGGCTCGTCTATGCACGCGGTTTTGGATATGCAGATAAAGAGACCGAAGAACTGGTGCAGCCCGACAGTCAGTTCCGCATTGCCAGTATTTCCAAACCCATCACCGCCGTCGGCATCATGAAACTGGTCGAACAAGGTAAGCTCAAGCTCGACAGCCACGTCTTCGATATTTTAAAACAGTATCGACGTTCGCTTTCGCAGAAGGAAGTTGACCCGCGACTGAAAGACATCACTGTCCAGCAGTTACTTAATCATACCGCGGGCTGGGATCGGGAAGAATCTTTTGATCCGATGTTTCGTTCGATCACTTTTGCAAAACAGGTGGAAAAACCCGCGCCCGCGGAAATCGATGATATTATTCGTATCATGCTGAAACAGCCACTCGATTCTAAACCAGGTGAGCGCTATGCCTACTCTAATTTCGGTTACTGCTTACTGGGGCGGGTCATAGAAGAAGTCAGTGGCCAAACCTATGAAGACTACATCCAGCAGACAATCTGCAAACCGCTTCACATGAACGAGACACAACTGGGGAAAACGCTTCTCGAAGATCGCAGCGAGAAAGAAGTCAAATACCACAGCAACCTGCGGGGAAGTTCGGTCTTTGCTGCCAATTTGCGAAAACAGGTCCCTTCCCCCTACGGTGCCTGGTATCTGGAAGCAATGGACTCTCATGGCGGGTGGATTTCATCAGCGCCGGACCTGCTGCGATTTGCAACCGCTTTTGATATCCCGGACCGCAGCCCCATTTTGAAAGCCCCGACAATCTCTCTGATGCTGGAACGCCCCCCCGGACTCGCTGGATTCGACGAGCAAGGTCAACCCAAAGACGCCTACTATGCCTGCGGCTGGATGGTCCGTCCCATAGACACTGCCGGGAACTCCAATCAATGGCACGCCGGTTCCCTGGATGGGACATCAACTCTGCTGGTGCGAAGGCTCGATCGAATCAACTGGGCAATCCTGTTCAATTCTCGACATGGAATCGATGAAAAACGACTGTCTTCACTGATTGATGCCCCCATGCATACCTGGATTAACCGAATCGAACGCTGGCCTGCCAAAGATCAGTTCAAACAAAACTGATTCCCGTTTACTGCTTCAGATGGCGGTCAAAAAACTGGTAAGCCGTTTCGCGAGTGGCTGGTGGAAAATCGTGTTTTGCTTCCGGATACACAGCCTGCAAGTTTTCAGGCTGACCCGATAACGCATAAACGGGTTGCGCAATCCGTATTACATCTTTCACGCCGGACACCTCAAAGTTGCTGTCGCTAATCGGTGCACATGCCAGAAATGCGCGGGGGGCAAAACTGGCAACGATTTCGGTAAAATCAAAGGGAACCAGATCCGGATTGTTCTGATACTCGCTATTGATCACAGGCATATAACGGTCACTGGTCCAGCCTTTCAGTTTGCCACCATAATATTTATGGAAACGGGTAAATCCACAACTGGAAACCAGTGCTTTGATCCGGGAATCAAAGGCAGCCGTGAACATCGTGTTATGGCCTCCCAGTGAATGCCCGATGCAACCGATACGATCCCCTTGCACATAATCCAGGGACTGCAGTAAATCGAGAGACCTCATATTGTCATAGATGGCTTTCATCGTGCCACTGCGGTATTCAGGATGCGCCTTGAAATCGAAGGGATATTCACCGAACGAAGGGTAATCCGGCGCGAGTGTGACATAACCCCGCTCGGCCAGTTCCAGCGCATATTTCAGATTCGGCAAGCCTTTGACTCCCGCCGGTTCTTCTTTGCCCGTACTGGAATTCGTCTGATGCAGACAGAGTATCGCTGGCACTGGATGCTCAGGAGACGCTGAATCGGGAACGAATAAATACGCCTTCACTCGCTGATTTAAATCATCTGTATGATAAGAGATCTTCAACCGCTTAACCGACCCGACAATCGTTTCTTCCAGCACCTTCAGATCCAGGGGAACCGGTTTCGTCGGACGGGGAACTTCACCCATCACGGTCTGCATATTCGCCAGAATATGACCGCGACGAATGTTCCAGTCCTCCCAGCTCTGAACGGAATGCTTCTTCCCGGCTGAATCGAGATAATAAGAAAGATCCAGATGCTCCTGATAAACGGGAACCTGCTGCCTGGGATTCCCGGGATCGTCTGCCCCCCACACCACCGGGCAACAGGTAATCATACAGATGACGAAATAAAAATATCTTGAAAGCACTGCTGCCCCTCTCTTCAACTGAACCTGATTATTTTTCAGATGGTTTTGCTTCTGGTTTTACAGATTCCGCAGGAGCGATCAGCGTATTCTTGATTATGGATTCGGTCAGCTTTTCATGATCAGATTCGACATCGATTAACAGATTATTCCCAAAGATCACATGCGTTGTCGGCTCGATCACTTCCACTGCTTTCGGTCGAACCGAAGAAAACAGGTTGCCGGAAACGGTGACTCCGCGGGTTTTATCCAGCGTCAGCCCCGCAGCTTTCAGATCATTCGTACGGCGTTTGACCTGTCCGTTTCCAATATAGCTGTTGGAGAAATTATTGCCCGTCACCGTGATCCGACCCGACTTGGGTCCAATCTTTAAAGCATCCGCAGCCAGCAGAGTAAATGTATTCGCACTGACCGCACAGCCATGGGCATCATCCAGAATAATGCCGCTGCCATTATGCGCAATAACATTGGCAGACAGCGTAATGCCATAACATTCCTTATCCAGGGTAATCGCCCGGCCCTTGCATTCTTCAATCATGTTGGCACAGACAATAGAACCATACGTATTTTCAATGATCACACCATCCCGTAAATGGTCATCCAGATTGTTGCCACTCATGCATAGATTAAATCCTTCCGCGCATTTTAACGCATCCAGGTTCTCTTCAAAATGATTCGCTGAGACCACAATGTCATGACAGCCGATCAAGTTCAACCCGGTGGCTTTATTGTAGGTAATCAGACAGTCGGAAACACGGGGATCTTCAAAGCAGAAGTCCAGAAAAATACCGTCGCTGCCATGATAGCTGCAGGTGACCCCATGGATGTAAATCTCCTGAACCCATTTGGCATTAATGCCCCGCCCACTCTTCTCATTTCCTGTCACACGAAAGTTCTGTAACTGCACACGCCAGATGCGTGGCTTGGGATCGGGCTTTCCATTCGGAAGCTTTGCATCAGCCGGCGGATGAATGGCGATTGCATCCTTTCCTTCTTCATTTTTATTATGAATGTGTGTCGCGGAACCGGCCCCCATCAGCAACACATCACCTTTGGTAATGACTAATGGCTGATCAATTTCAAAGTTCCCGGGAGGCAGCATGACGACGCCCCCTTCAGCAGGAAGAGCATCCAGCGCCTGTTGGATGGATTCATAATTGATTGCGTGGATCACAGGGCGTGCCCCAGGCAGTTTCGCTTTCCCTTGACTTGTCCCGTTTTCCTGACCGGCGAACACGAAACTGGAGCTCAACGTAATCATGAGCGCCAGAGACAACATCGAATATCTAACGGCTGTGCGAGAATGATTCATACCAGGCAGGACCTCTCATAAATTCAAATCGTAGGCAGGAAGAATACCGCTTTGGAAAAACCGGTATTCACTATCAGGACTGGGGAATTCCACCAGCTTAACTTTGTTTCGTAATTCCACCATCACAACCGAAATGGCTCAGATAGTCAAGCTGCAGACTCACCGGGCTCGCAAAGCAGAACCTATAATTTGAAGTACGCAAATCGATACTGATTCGAAAGGCAGTCTCTGTGATTCGATTACAATTCCCCACGCGGAGCGACTTGTATTTTATGCGAGGAATGCTAGAATCGCGTTCCGCAACAGTTGCATCTGTTTATGGTTTTAGTAACATGAACACTGACAACAGGTTGCACCTGCTGCTCCACAGCGGCATCTCTCAAAATCCGGCAACTTTCGGATTTTATGAGGAACCTGAAACACATCAGGATAGTCCACTATTCTGACAGGCACCCGTAGCTCAACTGGATAGAGCACCGGTCTTCGGAACCGGGGGTTGGGGGTTCGAATCCCTCCGGGTGTATTTTTTCAAGTCAATTCAAGACCACAACTTACAAACCCAAGGCCTTCGTCTCACCGACAAAGGCCTTTTTTGTTCCCCCCCCACTAATGCGATTTTTTTGCATTAGTTCAGCCATACGCTATCCACTTATTTTAGCCTAGATTTAAACAATTGGATGCAATAATTCTGACACTCCAGTTGCTGATCTTTAAGAACTCATTGCCTTCGTTTATCACGATAACTATCTCCAGCCCGAATCAGAATTCCAATTACCTGGGCAAGATGGACTTCGGCTTCCCGGAGTTTTGAAATGATCTGTTCGGAGAAATGAAGTTTGGTAGGCATGTTGCCTCCTCCTCAATTGGTCCAGAATCCTGATTAGTATATCAAGTTCTGGATGCGGTTAAGGGGGGCAAGGTCAACCAGCTGAAGCAATCTGCAGCAGAAGGAATACTTGAACAAGCCATTGTCAGCGTTTCTGAATCTCTATCGGCTGGCGAAATCTCAAAACTCGATAACGTTACGATTCAAGTGGTCGATCTGAATGGGGGGACATTAGGTCGCGTAGCTTCTGATACAATTTATATCGATATTGATGCCGCAGGCTATGGCTGGTTTATCGATGAAACTCCTCTGGATCATAGCGAGTTTCGATACGACCGCAAATTATCATTGATCGCGTTACCCGGTAGTGAAGCAGAAGGTCTGATCGATCTCTGGACGGTGATACGTCATGAATTGGGGCATTTTCTGGGATACGAACATGAGGAAAATGGAGTCATGGAAGCGACACTGGATCTGGGAGTACGTAACCTTCCGGACTGGAATGCTGACGCCGATGACTTCTTCGCTTCAGTCAAGGATGAACTGGAACTTATTTTATTCTGATACTCCAGTTGTTTGAGACACCTGGCTTCTGCCGATTTCATGCCGCCGAACTGATTCCGCCAGCGCAAGTAATTCGATTCACTGATATCCAGGAACTGCAGCACGGAAGCCACATCTTTACCGGCATTCAGCATCGCATCCGCATCACGCAACTTGCGGACAAGCCGCTCGGAATTTTGACGTTTTCTTTGCTTGTTCATCAAAAGTTCCCTGCGTCAAAAGGACGCTAAGAACCTTCATATCAATAGAACCAGTTTTTGAAAAGCAGACCAGGAAAGAAGGACACTCGGATGATGGCGATTGGTGTTTACACGCGACTGAGATTATCTGGTTGACTTATCAAAGTGTTTCAAAAAAAGAACACTGACAGTCCGGATACTTTCGAGCGAAACAGGTACCCGAATTGCTGGAATGTAATTGGTAGCTCAAAAGTGATGATTATGACGGTGAATCGGGTGATCTGCAGCAGCTTCAGAGTGCCAGAATACGGCGTGGCCTGATTCGGGGGCATTTTACCAGTATCCAGGGTAATCACCTTCCACTTAGGTATAAAAATTGCCGTTTATGCTGATCGTTGAGAAATCTGTCGAGCAAAATCATGTAGTGGGAACGCTCAAATCAATCGTAGTATTCTTCAGAAGTTCCCTGGTATTGAGTTATCGCATACAAGAAAGCCACATCAGGGTTAATTCAATGTTTTTAAAACAACAATCTTCATTGTTGAGTCAAGCTACCGTAGTAATCAGCTTAATCGTTTTCTCGACAACTCTGTGGGGCGTGTATACTCATTTTTCTCCAGTCCCATTTTGGGATATGTGGTCTGGTTATATTGGTTTTTATTTGCGGGTTTTGGAGAACGACCATTCGGTCTGGCTTAGCCAGCATAACGAGCATCGCATATTAATCTCACGCATGTTATTTTGGCTGGACTTGGAATATTTCAAGGGCCTGGGGGTGTTTCTTGTCTGTGTTAATCTAGTAATCCAACTGGGAACGGCATTTGTTTTTTTCGCAGTGGTTTCTAAAAAACTGAAAGCAGATCCCCATAAAACGGCAATTTATGCGTTTATTTTCTGCCTCTTGTTTTCCTGGGTTCAACGCGAAAATTTTATATGGGCTTTTCAGAGTCAGTTCTTATTCGTCTTCATGTTTTCGCTTTTATCGTTTTTAAACATGGGACGATACACTGCAGATAATAAAAACCATTATTTGCTGCTCTCCTTATTTTTTGGATGCTGTGCCACTTTTTCAATGGCAAACGGCCTTCTGGTATTCCCCTTACTGGTCGTTCAGGCCTTACTCCTACGTACCTCCAGGTTGTCTCTTGCGACCATCATAGCGGTCGGAATTACAGTATCGATTCTTTACTTTATTGACTACCACAAACCAGTAAAACATGATTCTGCCATTCAAAGTATTCTACAAAGCCCACTATTGGTAACAGTATTTACGCTTACTTATTTAGGCTCACCTTTTGTATTTGTCCTGGGGCAATCATATCTAATAACAGCCGCTGGTTTTTTCTTTTTAACCGCAGCGGGAGTATGCTTATACTGCATTATCAAAAAACATGCTCTGGATTATGTGAATGTCACTTTATTTATTTTTCTGCTGTTCATCGTGGGGACTGCTTTGGCCACCGCATCCGGAAGAATATTTCTCGGTGTCGATGGTGCTCTGGCAAACCGCTATGCGACACCCGCTTTAATGGGGTGGATCACATTAGTATTAATTGGTTTTATAAATCGCACGATCCTTCCCAAAGCCTGTTTTTATATTGCAAAGGGCTGTTTGATTTGTATCCCCCTGCTCTTACTCCCTCCACAGATAAAAGCTTTTGATAATTTTGCTGGAACTGCCTTTCATCGAAAAATTGCAGTACTGGGAGTGGCCAATCATCAGTACGATTCCTTTTACTTTGAGCAGATTTGTTATAATCAGGAAGGACTATTAGAGATCATTGAACAGTCCATTGATAAAGGCATTTCTGTCTTTTCATCAGATTGGATTAAATATGAAAACAATCAAATCTCGGCGGATTCAATTCATCCAGAGCCTTGCATGGGGGCCATTGAATCAACTGAACCTTTTCAATCGGGGTCTTCCATTTCTTATCGTGTGAAGGGTTGGGCATGGGATCCGAAGACACAGACAGTCCCGGAAAAAATCATCCTGGTCGATAAAGAATTTAATGTCGTTGGCTATGGAATTAGTGGCGAACCCAGATTTGACATCACGAAAGCCATAGAAGGGAATCCTTTTAATTCCGGTTGGCTGGCATATATTATCAATCCAGAGGTCAAAGGACCGATTTCTGCGTACGCTGCAACTGATTCAGGCTTATTTAAAATTCCCGGTAAGCCAATAGAACTGGATGAAAGCGTCAGGGTAATGAATATTTCGAGATGGAAAGGCGAACCCTCTTCAGAACTTTTACACATTACCGGGGAATGGAAAAAAGGGGCGATCCATCCACGAGTTCGTCAACAGGAAAACCAGACGATTTACGGCTCCTGGGTTGGCGGAGATGAATATGTAGGAAAAGTTGAATTTGAAATAAGCCCCAGTATTGATCCGGTAAATATCATCTATATGACTGGACCTGATTCCAGATTTCAAGATATTGAAATCTATGATATGGCTGGTAAATTACTGTATCGCTTTCAATTACCGAAGAGCATAAACGTGTGGTCGAAAATCTCATTGCATTTGAACACGACTGAAAATATCAAAATCGTTGTGGTGGATAATGGAAATTCCCAGGGACAATGGTCAGCCCTGCTAATACCATAAAACCTGCCTCCCCATCCCTGCCTTGTCTGCAACTTGACTCAAACGACCTTGCCTCTGACTCTGTACCAGTTGGAATGTCCAATGCACTGTGAGGACGACGCACACTGGTCGAGAATCGAAGACGGCCTGATGTCAGGCAATCGGTCAACAGGTTAACTGTGCTGGCCTCCTGAAACAGTAGCGTTACTGAGCGGATCGTTTCCGGACCTGGTGTTTCTCCGTTGTTGCATCATGCTCATGGTCGTTCAACAGCGGAATCCTGTTTTATTTTATTCCAAGTTGTTTGTCACGGGACTTGTGGAGTTCCTGCACCGGACTGTCCTGCGGTACATAGACTTCAGCATAACAGCTAAACGGATCATGAGGATCGCCATAGGTTGCGATGAGCCTCCCATTGAATGCCTGGCTGGTCTCTCTCTCCTGGCTATCGTAGCTGACGACGAGGTAATCGTAAGGGAAATTTCGTGCGTCAAAGTAAAATTCGCGCATCATTGAGAGCAGTGTTTTGCGGCCGGCTGCAGAAAAGTTATAAACAAAGGCCCGATCGACCGTCACACGGGCATCGGGGGGGATATCGTCAATGATCTGTTGGGCAAAGCGAGGGCCGCTGTAATTGACGTTGGACCAGTTTTGCATATGAGCGACCCAGGTACGGATTCCCGAACCGGGGAACATGGCCGCCACAAAAAACAGGGCTCCCGACACGGCAGCGACCCGCCAGGTGAGGCTGTGTTCCCAGAAGTTTCGCCCCAGCCGACTCAAACCCCAGCCAAGACAGAGAAAGAGCAGTGCACCGGGATAGCACCAGTAGCCTTTGGTAGGATGAGATCCCTGGCAGGCGATGAGCAGATAGATTGACGACCACGAAAGATAGATCAGGATGCGTGGCCGCCGATCCACTGATCGCCAGGCCAGCCAGGTGCCGGCAAGCAGTCCGCCGGTCATCAATGTGAGTTGAATCGTCCCGGCATATTCTCTGAGCAGGCCGAGTTGAGTGGGAAAGTAAGGCCAGGGAAAGAGCAGCCTGGTGATCAGGCCCGGTCCCGAACGATCTAAGACGTTGTTAGAAAACTGGAGCCGAAATGTTTCCGGGTAAGCGAAGATCAGAGGGAGCCACAAAGCAAAGATAGCCAGAGCACAACCGGTGATCACCGCCCCCCGGCTGAAGCGTTCCCGCCAGGTGCCCTGTGTCAAAACCGCCCAGAGACCAACCTGAATACAGAAGACGAGTGCAAAGGGGTGGGTCAGCATACCCAGCCCCAGACAGATGCCGGCCAGGATCAGGTCACGGTATCTTTTTTCGTTGTCATACCAGCGCCACATCATCCACAGCGCGGCCAGCCCCCACATGCCACACAGCATATCCGGGCGTGAAATCATGGCTGGAAAGAAGAGAAGTCGGGAGAGACTGAACAGCCCGGTGCCGATCACCCCCGCCAGGGGGTCCTTCAATATCTGCCACGCCAGTAGATAGATCAGAATAAGCGCACCGACTCCTGCCGTAATGGAGACCAGGCGGGTCGTACTGTAAGTCGGTGGTAAAACGGCGTAGAGGGGCGCGCTGGCATAATAAAACAGAGGTGGTAGAGCGAAGAGGGCTTTGTCGACATTATAGAAAGCACTTTCGCGATTTCGCTGAGGGACGAAAGGAACGCGGGGGATGCCTTCCTGCCAGATCGTGTAACCGGGAATTGCGAACCATTCTTCATCCTGCCCCCCTGCTTCGCGCATGACCAGAGGGACACGCCAGATGAGAAACAGCAGAATAATCACGACTAAGGACCAGCGGTACCAGTACGTCTCCCGCTTTGATGATAGGATGGTATTATTGTCTTCCAAAGGATCATTTCTGGATTGGTGGTACAGTCGAGTGATCTCTCCCCATACCAGAAAGGTTTCGGGATCACAGTCAACGTTTGCTTGAGACCGCGTGGAATCAGTGGGTTGTGGATCGCTTCAGTTCGATTCGATTTGGGAGCAAAACACAGATCTCTGTTGATCAACCAGGAACTCCATTCAGAGCCTGCATAAACAATAATCGGTTTCTGTGCCAGGATCAAGAATGATTCTCATGCAGTGTTGCCTGAAAAACCGGAAGGTTCCGTCTGATTGCGGAAAGGATTTGAGTACTTCCGATGAAGGCCTTGTTCATTTCCTCTCTGGATAATTCCCTCTGTCCGTCACCCATCAATTGCAGACAAGCTGCTAAATCACGGCCCCCTGCTCCTGCAGTGTTTTTCGCAGATGCTCAATATCGACTTCACGGGGACTGACAGACTGTTTGAGAGAGAGGCTGGCTGCGGTCCCAGCGGCCTGGCCGGTGGCATAGCACGGCGGAATCACGCGGGCCGAGGCGGCTCCTTCATGGTCTGCCGAGATGGGACGTCCTGCCACCAAGAGATTGCTGACCTGTCGCGGCACGAGACAGCGATAGGGAATCTCATAATGATCTGCATGAATGCCTTCCAGGCGGCCGCGGGGCCCCTGCGGATCATGAATATCAATCGGATAGGAACATTGAGCGATCCCATCTGCAAATTTGCGTCCCTCAAGTACATCCTGACCGTTGAGCACGTAGTCTCCCAGAATATGTCTCGTTTCTCTCACACCGACCTGACTGCCTGTGGCGAGCAATTGTGTGTTTTCCAGACCGGGACAGTGCGAACGGAAAAAGCGAATCAGGTCCCAGGCTTGTCGTCGGCTTTCGACTTCGGCGCGAGACAGGTCATCGGGATTCGTTCCATCTATATTCTGAACACGGGTCGTATTCACGCGCCACTGACCGGGTGTCGGCTCGCGATAGATATTCAGAAACTCACGTTCCAGAGTCCAGTCGCCGGTTTCTCGTGCCTGCTTGACAATACATTCAAACAGACGTTCTCCCGGGTGCAGTTTTTCATGCTCGCGCATCCAGTCGACCACGCGGTCATCATCGACATTGCCGATCGTCAGAAACAACGTGACTGGCATCATCCGGCCATCTTCGCTGCGGCCTACTTCAAAAGGAGCTCCTGCTTTGGCTGCGATGTCTCCATCTCCTGAAGTATCAATGACCACTTTGGGTCGCAGCAGTCCGAGCCCGGCTTTATCGAGAATCACAATATCAGAAATGCGCTCACCGTCCATTATGACATCGACAAACGAAGTATGAAAACGAATTTGCGCGCCGGAATCGCAGACCATTTCCAGCGCTGCCATCTTGAGCGATTCGACGTGAAAAGGAGTCACATTCGCATGCCCCAACTCGATAAAGGAACCCCAGGCGGAACCGGCTTCTGTCGTGGAAGGATCAACGGCGCCTCCCATTGCCACCATGCGATCAATGACTTCCTGAAACAGCCCGGCGACGAGTTGTCGTTTACCATCGGGTGTATAGGACGTCATGAAGGGCCCCACCATCCCGGCCGTCGAAGTTCCACCCAGAAAACCGTAGCGTTCAACGAGAATCGTCGATGCCCCGTTGCGGGCAGCAGCAGAAGCAGCCGCGACACCAGCCGAACCGCCGCCGATGACAGCGACATCCACGCTGGCACGCAACGGAATATCCCAGGTTTTTGTGATGAACTCAGTCTCAATCGTCATGGTTGTTGATCCAGCGGGAGTAAAGAATGCTATGAATGCAAGAGTCAAAATAGCAATCAGCCAACCAGGTCGCAACACAGACTCGAAGCGTTCTGAATTCTGATCCGGGTGAAACACCAGAGTTTTACCTGTAAACCGAGCGCAATGACTCTGTTCCCTGATATTGCTTTGATGATTCTTTTCAGAATCTCAGGCGGAGACTCGTGCGAGTTCGGGAATCGGTTCGCCAAAGGGAAGGATGGCGACGGGACGTCCCTGGAGATCGTGGAGGACATGCTCGTAGTCGATGCCCAGATGTCGATAGACGGTTGCCCATAGATCGTTGGGAGTCATCCGCCGTTCAACCGGGTATTCGCCTTTGGGATTGGTCGCACCAATCACCTGGCCTGTTCGCATCCCGCCACCTGATACCAGGACAGACATGGCTTTTGGCCAGTGATCGCGGCCGGGCTGCATCACACCAGTCTGTGTACCACGCCGCACTGTGATTTTAGGAGTCCGACCGAATTCTCCCGTGACCACCAGTAAGACCCGTCGATCCAGCCCGCGCTGATACAGGTCTTCGATCAGAGCAGAAACGGCCTGGTCATATGGTGGCAGACGCCAGTCACAGTCTTTAAACAGGTGCGCGTTGACCGCATGGGAATCCCAGTTATAGGCGGCTGTCTTCGGAGTGGGCTTTCCTGGATAAGGGTGTTCCCAGACCATCGTCACAAAACGGACACCAGATTCTACCAGTCGTCGTCCCAGAATGGCGCGCTGTCCATATGCATTCCAGCCATAACGGTCGCGCAGTTCTTTAGGTTCCTGTGACAGATCGAAGGCACTGCGGACCTTTTCACTGGTCAGCATATCGATGGCCTGGCGATTGAAACTGTCCATGGCTTTCATTGAGCCGCTCTTGTCCACATCGCGGCGGAATTTATCTATGCCTTTTAACATGGCAATCCGGTCATCCAGTCGCGCTTCCATGGAAGACTTTACGCCGATGTTCTGGACTTTGAAATCCGGATCGCTGGGATTACCGGCGACCATAAACGGCGTTGAGGAGGGTCCCAGATAAGCGGGTCCCATGGCAAATGTATCGATCGAGGCACGAGACGCATCGACTTCGGAAACGCAGACCGGCATTTCATTCCCGTTTTTCTCGAGCATCTTTTTCACGATGGTGCTCACAGCGGGTGCATCGTTGATGGTTCCGACAGGTGTTGCGGGAACCCGACCGGTCATCAATCGTTTGTGCCCGCCGCCATGGTCTGCAAATTCATGATGAATGGAACGAATCAAATTGAACTTGTCTGCGATTTTGGCGTGCTGGGGGAGCATCTCACAGACATCCAGACCGGGAACATTCGTATGAATCGGTCGGAATTCACCACGATATTCTGCCGGTGCGCCAGGCTTCATATCATAGGTTTCCATGTGGGGTGGACCACCGGGAAGCCAGACGAAAATCACAGATGTATCTTCGAGTGAATCTCCCATCGCTTTCGCCAGGGCCTGCTGGCGCAGCAAATCATTCATTCCGAGTCCCAGCAGGCTCGCCCCGCCGAACTCAAGAAATGTACGACGCTTCATCGGGCCTGCGCAGCGACCTGTTCCGGATTTCACACCCATTGCAATCATCCCAATCGGTAAAAAAACTCGATTCGCTTTGAAAACTAGTACACATCAACGTATTGTAATGTATCTTGCATCGTTTAAAATGGAAACACAAGTTCAATTTAAATCAGAAACTTCTGAAATTTGGACTGAATGACGAAAAACGATCGATAAATCCGATTCAGCAGCCAGTTTAGCCCCGTTTTCATTCTATGGGTCTGGACGAGACGGTTTGATTCTGATTTCTCGAGACGGTTGTTTTTACAGCCACAAAACGAACCTTCTGAACCTGAAAGTCCGGGAAGTTTTATGAAATCACTTTCTCTTTTACTGGTGCAGGTTTTCTGTCTGACTGCTGTCTGCACATCGTATACAGGTTCTGTGGAAGCAGCGGAACTGATTGGATACCTTCCCCGACAGGCAAAGAGTATTCATCTGACTGACCCCGATGCCTCGCAACAGCTTCTGGTAACACTGAAAGAAGAACAAACGGGAAGTCAACGGGACGTGACTCGGGAAGTAAAGTATGAGATCATTCCAGCGGGAGTCGCCCGAGTCAGTTCCACCGGTTTTGTGACGCCGCTGTCCGACGGCAGTGCCACGATTACAGCCCGATTGAATGAGAAGCTGGCGGTGAATTTTCCGATCGTGGTTTCTTCCTTCGAAACGCAGCGACCGGTTAATTTTTATAACGATGTAATTCCACAACTGACACGGGGCGGCTGTAACAGCGGTGCCTGTCATGGCACTCCTTCCGGAAAGAATAATTTTCATCTTTCCCTGCTGGGTTTTGAACCAGCCAATGATTTCGAATACCTCACGAAAGAATCATTGGGACGCCGCGTTTCTGCAGCAGCACCGGAAACAAGCTTGCTGCTTCGTAAAGCGACCGGTGAGCTGCCTCACGGTGGCGGAAGTCGCTTTAAAAAGGGAGGCGCAGAATACGAGCTCATTAAGCGCTGGATCCAGGAGGGAATGCATTATGATCCCGAGTCGGGCCCGACAGTCAAACACATCGAAATCTATCCTCAGAATCGTGTGCTCCCGTTACATGCACAGCAGCAGTTGACGGTCACCGCTTACTTTTCAGATGGAACAACACAGGACATTACCCGTGTCGCGGAGTACAAGCCGAACCAGCCCAAGATGTCTGAAGTAGATCATCATGGACTGGTAACACTCAAAGACATGACGGGCACCACATCGGTCATGGTGCGTTTTCAGGAACATGTAGCCGTTTTCATGGCGACCATTCCTTTAGGACAGCCGACACCCGACCTGCCTGATCCGACGAACTTCATCGACAAGCATATTTTCGCCAAACTGAAAGTGCTGGGACTGCCCCCCTCGGAAAATTGTGATGAATCCACGTTTCTGAGACGCGTCACCCTCGATATGACGGGGAGAATTCCGACGCTGGAACAGACTCGCGAGTTTCTAACAGACAATCGTCCTGACAAACGGGCGCGAAAAATTGACGAGCTGCTGGACAGTCCCGGATACGCTGATGTGTTCGCTGCCAAGTGGGCAGGAATTCTACGCAATAAAGCGGGTAGAAATCTGGAACAGATCGCGCGGGAAACATTCGCTTTTCATTCCTGGATCCGCAGCAGTATTTCGAATAACAAACCTTACAATCAATTTGTCACCGAACTGGTGACGGCACGAGGTAAATCGGGAACCAATCCGGCGGTCTCCTGGTACCGGGCTGTGAAAGACCCCAAAGACCAGATGTCTGATATAGCCCAGGTGTTTCTGGGTGTGCGAATTCAGTGCGCCCAGTGTCATCATCATCCTTATGAAAAATGGAGTCAGGATGACTTCTACGGATTTCAGGCCTTCTTCACGACGATTGGTCGAAAAGAAGTCTATAAACTGCCGGAAGACGACACGGTCTATCATAAACGCATGGTTGCCGTTGCGAAAAACCCCAATACTGACCGCGAACTGAAACCAACTCCACTGGACGGAGATGCTTTGGAAATCCCTGCCCGTCGCGACCCGCGCATTGATCTGGCCAACTGGATTTCTTCCCCTGAGAATCCCTTCTTTGCCAAGATGCTGGTGAACCGCTACTGGAAACATTTCTTCGGGCGCGGGCTGGTCGAGCCGGAAGATGACATTCGAGTTACCAACCCGGCGACGCATCCGGAACTGCTGGATGAGTTGGCGGAGTCGTTTGTCAAATCGAAATATGATCTGAAACAGTTGTGCCGCGTAATTTGTAACAGTCGCACTTATCAGTTCAGTTCGTTCCCCAACCAATACAACCAGGATGATGACCAGAACTACGCCCGCTACTACCCAAGACGTCTCTCTGCAGAAATCATGCTCGACGCCATGAATGATGCCGCCGGCGCAAAGAATAACTTCAACCATCAACCTGTGGGAGTTCGTGCGGTGGCGTTACCTGATGACTCCGCGAATGTGGAATCGTTTTTCCTGCGTGTCTTTGGTCGTCCCCAGATGGATACCGCCTGCGAGTGCGAACGCACGGCCAACGCCGACCTGGCACAGAGCCTGCACCTGATCAATTCTGACACGATCCAGAATATTCTGACGACTTCCAACGGCAGAGCCGTTCAAATGGCACGTGACAAATCAAAAGATGATCGCACCCACATTACAGAACTCTATTTACTCACCATGTCGAGACAGCCAACACAGGAAGAACTCGATACGGCGCTGGCACACCTCGCTAAAAAACGTCAACAGTCTGCCTCTAAAAAACAGACAGAAGAACAGGCTGTGAAAGAAGCTTACGAGGACATTATCTGGGTGGTTATCAACACCAAAGAATTTTTATTCAACCATTAAACAAAATGAATCATATAAAAATGAAGACGATCAATCGTTTGAGTTTATGTGGCTGTCTCTTCTCAGTGCTGGTGTTTCTGTTACATCAGCAGATGGTTTCCGCACAACTGCCTACCGCTGATCTCAGACAGATCAGACCGTTTGCAGCATCGGCGGGAAAAACGGTCAAGATGTCAGTCATCGGATCGAATCTGGATGATGCCAGCGAACTTCGGTTTTCGCATCCGGGGATCACGGCCAAACCGGTGATGCTGCCTGCAGATGACATTTACCCGAAACCGCGCATTCAAGGCTCCCAATTTGAAGTCGTCGTTTCAGATGATGTTCCTCCCGGCATCTATGAAGTCCGTGCCGTCTCCTATTTTGGACTGTCCACAGCCCGCCCGTTTGTTGTGGCTCCTGCTGACAGCCAGGAAGTGGATGAAACCGGAAAGAACACAAGTCGTGAAACAGCCCAGTCTGTTGAAGTCAATTCGACTGTGACAGGTAATGTTCCTTCCCGAGGCATCGACTGGTACCGGTTTAAAGCAAAAGGGGGACAACGGGTACTCGTCGAACTGGTAGCGGAACGAGTCGATTCCCGCCTGGATGGCCAGATTGTTGTTTATGATTCCGAAGGGCGGGAGATTTCCCGCAATCGGGACTGGTATGGACGCGACCCTTTTCTCGAAATCCAGTCAGAACAGGACCAGGAATATTTTCTGGCGATCTCTGATATCCTTTATCGGGGTGGTTCAGAACATTTTTATCGTCTGAGTATTTCTGATCGACCTCATATTGACTTTGTCTTTCCACCTGCAGGAGAACCCGGATCCCGGAATGTCTATACTGTTTATGGACGTAACTTACCAGGTGGCAGCCTGGGGAATGCTGTTTCTTTGAATGGACAGAAGCTGGAGTCCCTCGAAGTAGAAATCCAGCTTTCCGAAGTCGCAACTCCCCCTGCCAGTTTTCAGCCCTGGAAACCTCGGCAGGGAATTCTTAACGGGCATGAATTCCAGTTGGAAAATTCAAATCCCGTCAACATTGGTTTTGCGACGGCACCAGTTGCCCTGGAATCCGCCGGAAAGGAATTACAAACCGTCTCTGTTCCTGTCGAAATTGCCGGGCAGTTCAATGAGCCCAATGAAGAAGACGTCTACCAGTTTCAAGCCACTAAAGGAAAAACCTATTGTATTGAAGTCATCGCAGACCGAATGAAATCCAAGGTGGACCCATACCTCGAAATTTACCAGGTCACGAAAACAAAAGAAGGTGAAGTCACGCGAAAAAAAGTGGCAGAAAACGATGACCTCCCGTCGTTTTTCAGTACTGACAATAAAGATGCGATTAATTTTGATACCGTGGATGCGGCAGCTTCGTTTACAGCAGATGCAGACGGATTATATGAAGTCGTCGTTTTGAATCAGTTCGGCGGTGGCAGCCCGGCCCATATCTATCGGCTGGCGATCAGAGAACCCACGCCTGATTTCCAGGTCTTTGCTTCAACGGAAAGAACGCTGCCCACTAACCGAACCGGTTACTCAGTCACCCCGCTGCTCAGGCGCGGTGCCAACTGGGGAGTCCGAATCGTTGCACCGCGGCAGGATGGTTTTACCGGTGATATCACCATAACAGCAGAAGGTTTGCCACCAGGCGTCACGGCAAATCCACTGGTCCTGAGTGGTAAAACGGATCGCGGCGTACTGGTGCTTTCGGCTGATCCTGCCGCAAAACGCTGGGCAGGCGAAATCAGGATTACAGGTAAAGCCCAGATCAACCATAAAGAGGAAGTCCGCGAAGCGAAGTTTACCTCCCTGATCTGGGGGCATATCTTCTCAGATTCCATTCGAGTTCGTTCCCGACTGACAACGCGCATTCCGCTGGCTGTCAATGAAGATGAAGAGGCCCCGGTGGTGATCACGCCAGTAGAAGATAAAACCTGGGCCGTGGAACTGAATCAGAAACTGGAAATTCCGATTCAATTAACCGGCAAGGGATCTCGCAAAGGCAACCTGACGATCGAACCGAACGAGCTGTTTGGCCTGCTCCGAGGCCCTCCAACAGTGAATATTGGTGAAAAAGAGACAGAGGGAACGCTGGTGATTGATTTCAAGCCCAATGGGAACTTTAAAATCGAACCAGGCCAGTATCAGTTTGCTTTAATGGGGGTGGGCGTTACCCAATATCGCCATAACCTACCTGCGAGTGAAGCAGCGACTGCCGAAGTAAAACGACTCGAAGCGCTCATTGAAGCGATCAAATCAGATGTCGAACTTACTGAAGTCGCGGCTGAGAAATCCAAAACGACGCTGGAACAGGTTAAACAGAACGCGGAGCAACTGAAGCAGGCACAGGCAGCGTATGATACTGCTTTGAAAGTCAACCAGGCTGCTAAAGACCGTCTGAAACGTGCAGAAACCGCCTTAACTCAGGCAACGAACAAAGCGAAGTCAACCGAAAAAAAGGCGGCAGCAGCAGATAACAAATTTGCCGCCTGGTCCAAACTGATCACAGTCAACGTGACTAAGCCTGCTGAGAAAAAATAGTTCTCAAACTGATCTTTCTCAGATTTATCATGATCGAGCAGATCGTCATGTCAATTCTGATCTATTTTCGAAATCAGTATTCGGTTTTCCATGCTATTCGTTTTGCGAAAACGAAACTGTGCCCACTGCTTCGATTCAAGTTTCTGATACTACGACAAATTGTCCTCAGTGGGTTCTTGACTGTGAGTACCAGGTTCTTTTGCGATTCCACTTACAAGAAAAAGACAGGCATGATCTCCAACTTCGCTGGCATTTCTCCTTATTTTTCAGGAGTTCCCGATTCGCAAATAATAAAGGCGGTATCTCCGGGTACATCGCGAATCCTGTATTTTCTCTTCTACTTAGGCTACCAAAGAATATCATATGTCCCGATTCAGGTCTGAATACTTCTAATGTATAGGGACTTTTCCTGCAGGCCAGTAGACAGAAAGTATCTGTCTGCTGATAATAGCTTAACAGGTGATGCGTAGTTAACCTGAGGATTCATCTCAATTTATTGAATGGATTAATCCAGGGACCCACTGCCACAGAAGCGTAATTCTGATCGAATACCACGCAAAACATAATTCTCTGCCTGATTTAATGTTGGATAAAACAGTTACGCAATTGAGAGAAGACGATGATGAACGATTCAAAACTTGACCAGATGGTGCAAACAGGTAATCCAGCATTAGATACCATTCTGGAAGGTGGTTTGACGTCCGGTCGGGTCTATTTAGTTGAGGGTGACCCGGGTACGGGCAAAACCACCCTCGCCCTTCAGTTTCTGCTGGAAGGAGCTAAAAATGGAGAGACCGGTTTATACGTCACGCTGTCTGAAACCAAAGAAGAACTCGAGGCGGTTGCCGCTTCGCATGGTTGGAACATGCAAGAGATTGAGGTCTACGAACTGGTTGATTCAAGTGAACTGGTTGACTCCAATGCCTCACAGTATTCCATGTTCGAACCTTCCGAAGTGGAATTAAGTAAAACGATCCGCGGGGTACTGGAGCACGTCGAACAGAGTAAACCCACGCGAGTCGCCTTCGATTCACTTTCAGAGATGCGGCTGCTGGCACAGAGTCCTCTTCGCTATCGACGCCAGATACTGGCCCTCAAACACTTCTTCACCGGTCGCAACTGCACGGTGCTGATGCTGGACGATAATACTGCACAGGATGCGGATCAGCAATTGCAAAGTATTGCGCATGGCGTGATACGTCTGGAACACATGATGGGAGATTACGGGGGCGAACGTCGTCGCTTGAGAGTGATTAAGCATCGAGGACAGAAATTTCAGGGAGGCTATCATGACTTTCAGTTGCTGACGGGGGGGCTGAATCTGTTTCCCCGCAAGGGACAGCCACAACCGATTGAAAACGCGAATTTCCCCCTTATCTTGAGTGGAAACGAATCGTTAGACCAACTGGTGGGCGGCGGTCTCTCCCCCGGTACCAGTACCCTGCTTCTGGGCCCGGCAGGAGTCGGTAAATCGTCCACTGCCATGCTGTATGCAATTTCCGCTGCCAGTCGGGGCGAAAAATCGGTCTTTTTTATCTTCGATGAAACGCGTGAAGTCCTCCTGGAGCGTGCGGCAAGTTTAAACATGCCACTGCAGGAACACCTGGAGTCAGGTAATATTCTTATACATCAGCTGGATCCCGGTGAATTACTGCCTGGAGAGTTTGCCTGTCAGATTCGAGAAGCGATCCAGCCCAGTAAAGATGGTCGGCGGGTTTCTGTCGTGGTCATCGACAGCCTGAATGGTTATATGAACGCAATGCCTCATGAGCATTTTCTGATAGTGCAGATGCATGAAATTCTCAAGACTTTAGCCCAGCAGAAAATACTGACATTCCTTGTTGTTGCCCAACATGGGATGCTGGGGCATATGGCTACCCCCGTCGACGCCAGTTACCTGGCAGATTCAGTCATCCTGTTTCGTTATTTCGAAGCGACAGGAGAACTGCGGCAGGCGATTTCAGTGGTAAAAAAACGGACTGGCTCTCATGAGCGCACAATACGTGAATTTCAAATGCGGGATGGTGTCATTCGAGTTGGTTCACCTTTAGACGAATTTCAGGGAATCCTCAGTGGTACCCCCACTTTCACCGGAAAAACTTCAAAGTTACTGGGAAGAGAGCATGAGTAAAGAATCTGTGACAGAGGATTCCGACAGTCTCTGTGTGCTGATTCTGGCTCCGACCCCCAAGGACAATGAATTTTGCGTCCAGGTTCTGGAAGATGCTCGAATTAAAACACGAGTGTGTACCAGTCTGAAAGAACTCTATGAACAGGTCAACCAGGGTCACGCTGCGGTCGCGCTGATCGCAGAAGAATACCTGAAAACTGATCAGAATGGTCTGATACCGGACTTACTGTCAAACCAGCCGGCATGGTCCGATCTTCCCATCGTGGTTTTACTGATCGCCGGTGAGCATGCCTCGCCTTCACTCAATCAGTTACAGGAACTGGGGAACATTACCCTGATTCGGCGTCCGGTTCGGATTGCGGTCTTTATCAATACGATCCGGGCGAAGCTTCGCGACCGGGAACGCCAATACAGTGTGCGCGACCTGCTGAGAGAACGAACCGAAGTCAATCAGAACCTGGAGATTCAGCAAAGACGCTTTTCACTGGCCTTGAAAGCAGGAGGCATGGCTGCCTGGGAACTGCAGAATGAGAAACTGTACTGGTCAGATGCGATTTATGATTTACTGGGATTGCCTCCCGGTGAACCTGTCACACTTGAGCGATTTTATTCCGTGATTCACCCTGAGGATTTACCGAAGTTACAGGAAGTCTGGGAAGCTTCCGTCAGGAAAAATCAGTCTTTTGAAGAAGAATTTCGTATCCTTTACTCTGACAAAGAACAGAGATGGATGGAGTTGATGGGCGAATCTGTAGAATGGGAACTGGGAAACCCCGGTCATTTTGCCGGCCTGTTCTGGGATATAACAGCGGAAAAAGTTCAGGAAAAACGGGAACAGCGTGCTGCTGAAATTGAACGGTTTCTGAGTGAAGCAACGATGACACTTGCCGCTTCGCTTGATTTTGAAACGACACTGGAAAGCGTCACATCGTTATGTGTGCCCACCTTGGGGGACTGGGCAATTCTGGAGTTGATCGGCGATGATCATACCATCAGACGCATGAAAATTGCTCATTCAGATCCGGAAGCCTCGATTCTGGCAGAGCAGCTGATGCAAACCGACTCCATCCCCTCCTTGAAGGAACGGTCAGCCAATTCACATCTGTTCGGCAACGAAACTATTTTTGTGGAAAACCTGACAGAGGAATTGCTTCAGGAAGTCGTTCCGACACCAGAGCATCTGCCTGTCCTGCGAGAGTTAGGCGCGGAGTCATTGATCGTGGTAGCCCTGGGGATACGCGATCTGCAGTTTGGTGTTTTAACCCTGATTCAAACAGACGCCGCCCATCGACACAAAATCAGTGACTTCAAGACTGCTGAAGAACTGGCACGACGGGCTTCCATCGCGATTGACAATGCCCGGCTGTATAAAATCGGGCAACAGGCGAGCGCTGCTAAAAGTGAATTTGTTGCCAACATGAGTCACGAAATACGCACTCCCATGACAGCAGTTCTCGGCTATGCTGATTTACTTGCCGGTTCAGAAAACGATCCAGAAAAGCTGAAACACCTGCGCATGATACAGAAAAACGGAAGTTTCCTGCTGGATATCATCAATGATATTCTGGACCTTTCCAAAATCGAAGCCGGCAAGATGGAATGCGTGACGGAGTATTTTGCCGCGGATGAGCTGATTGCAGACGTGTACTCGATGATGCATATTCGCGCGGCCGAAAAGAAACTCGATTTCAGTGTCGAATACGCAACAACCATTCCCAGCCAGATCGAAAGCGACCCGAAACGCCTGAGACAGATTTTAGTGAACCTGATTGGGAACGCGGTCAAATTCACCTCGGAGGGTTCGATCCGACTTGTCATCTCCTATGATGCATCCGGTGAACAGCCCGCCATTCAGTTTGAAGTGATCGACACAGGCATCGGAATCACAGACGCACAACTTTCTCAGCTCTTCCAGGAATTTTCTCAAGGCGATACTTCCGTGACCCGCGCTTTTGGAGGAACCGGGCTGGGGCTTGCTATCAGTGCGCGACTGGCCCGCATGCTGGGCGGAAGTATTGAAGTTCACAGTCAATCCGGTTCAGGTACCACATTTACCTGTAAAATCACAGCCGGTTTAGTCGAGTCTGCTTCATTGATTCAGCCGCAGAATAAACATAAAACGTCGACTGACAAACCAGATTCTCAAGGATCGGCACCTTCTTTATCCTGCAACGTACTGGTCGTCGATGACCGACGTGATATCCGTTATATTGTAAAACAGTTTCTGATCAAATCCGGCGCACAAGTCGAATCGGCCAATGATGGGCTTGAAGCTATCGAACGGATAAAACAGGGAGAAAAATCATACGATATGATTCTGCTGGACATGCAGATGCCTCGGCTGGACGGATACCAGACTGCGGAACGACTGCGCAGCCTCGGCTTTAAGCGACCGATCATTGCACTTACTGCGGACGCGATGCACGGCGATATGACCCGTTGCCTGGCCAGTGGTTGTGATGCTTTTATCAGTAAGCCGATCAATACTAAAGAACTGATTGAAACAGTGGCTCGCTATACGCAATAAAGTTTTCGGATATTTCTTATTCAGAAATCAGCCAGCCACAATCTGTTACTTTCTGGATCGCATCACATTGAACCATAGCGTCTTCCGATCTATGATACTCGATCCCCATAGCCTCGGAGACGCTACAGTAAAACTGGATACAGTCTATACGGTCCAGAACAGCTCGAATTGAGGATTATGGATATAGTCCCCGGGCCAGTTTCGCCTGGGCAACGCGTTCGACCCCCTCAATCATGGCAGCGGTTCGCATATCAAACTGATTCTTCTGGGCGCGATTCAGAGTTCGTCGAAACGCATCCTGGAGAATCGACTTCAATCGCTGGTTTACTTCATCCAGTGTCCACATATAGTTTTGCGTATCCTGAACCCATTCGAAGTAGGATACGGTCACACCGCCGGCATTTGCCAGAATATCCGGCAGGATAAACACTCCTTTTTCATTAAGCACTTCATCTGCTTCCAACGTCGTCGGGCCATTGGCTCCCTCCGCCAGAAGTTTACATTGAATACGGTCGGCATTCTCCGCAGTGATCTGATTCTGCAGTGCTGCCGGAACTAGAATATCACACTTGAGCTCCAGCAGTTCTTCATTGCTGATGTGATCCCCTTCTGGATAACCTTCCAGAAACCGGTTTTGGGCGACGTATTCCAGCAGTGAAGGGATTGATAACCCGTGCCGATTATAAACGCCGGTTGTGGCATCACTCACGCCAATGAGCTTTACCCCCAGTTCACTCAGGAACAAGGCGGCATGGCTGCCGACATTTCCGAATCCCTGTACCACGGCCGTGCATTCACTCAGGTTCATTTTCAGGTGTTTCGCCGCTTCCTGGATCAGATAAACCACACCGCGTCCGGTGGCTTCATTTCTGCCGCGGGCTCCCCCCAGCACCAGTGGTTTTCCGGTAACAACTGCAGGAACAGTGTACCCCTTTTCCTGGCTGTAGGTATCCATAATCCAGGCCATGACCCGTTCGTTCGTTCCCATATCGGGAGCCGGAATATCCTTATCAGGGCCGATAATCGGACTGATTTCTGTGGCAAAGCGCCGCGTCAGCCGCTGCAGTTCATGGCTGGTCAACCCGGTCGGATCAATGCGAACTCCCCCCTTTGCTCCTCCAAACGGGAGATGCACGAGCGCGCATTTCCAGCTCATCCACATGGCCAGTGCAGAAACTTCACCCAGGCTGACATCCTGGTGATAACGAATCCCCCCTTTCGTCGGCCCCATCGTCAGAATATGCTGGACTCGATAACCAAAGACGGTCTCCACCTCTGTATAATGATCCCGCCGAAAGGGTAATGTGACCACCAGGGTTCGCTGCGGGAATAACAGCCGCTGCCTGATATTATCATCCAGTCCCATGAACTGAGCCGCTTTCAGAAACTGCCGCTGGGCCAGGCGAAACATGGGAGAATCCCATTCTGCGTCTCGTACCCGGGTCCGTTCAATTGCATATCGCATCGATCGAATCAGTGAAGTTCTGCTGAGTTGCGTCTTCACAAGGTAATCCTGAGCACCGGCTTCGACCGCCTTGGCAGCCAGTTTGACATCATCCAGACCGGTTACAATGACAATAGGAACCGTCGGTGCAAACGAACGAACCCTGATAAATGTATCCAGGTCTTCACTGTCAGGGAGAGTCAGATCGAGGAGCACGACATCTACCGCGGCCGCATCCAGTTGATTCAAACCGGCCTGTAATGTCCCGGCATACTGGAGTTGAAAAAAGGGAGATTTTGATTCTGATAATAAAGTTTTAACCAAGCCGACGTGAATCGGATTATCTTCAATCAGAAGTACTTTTACTGTATTCCCAGATGAAGTATTCATCAGTTATTCCTTTTCTGAGGTAGTTGACTCAATGTGATCGACGACTGCGGGGAGTAATCGCTCGAATTCGCGGTCCAGATTCTCCAATGCCTCCCTGGCTTCGCTCAATTTTTTCTCTTTCCCCATCATTTCCAGCTTTTGAGCCGCTTCCGCAGCAGGATGCGCTTCAAACAGGGCAGCCGAACTTTTCAGCGTGTGGGCGGCGCGCCTGAGTGTCTGCGCGTCATTGTCTTTCAAAGCTTCCCTGATTTCAGACAATAAGCGAGGGGCCTCGGTCAGAAAGATCTGTCCCAGTTCATTAAGCGCTTCAGCGGGAATTTCAGATTTCTCCATCGCCTGCTGCCAGTTAATGACAGGCATTGTGGCTGGTTCGTAGAGTTCCTCTGGTTGCCCTGCCTCTGCCTTGCTGCTTGAATCATCCATGGTCTCACCCTCGTCTTTCGATTCAGGAGTGATCATTTCTTCGGTGAGAGCATCTGCTGAAGTATAATGCAGACATTCTTCTATCGTCGAAAACAGTTCTCTGACACGAACCGGTTTGGATACGTAACCATCCATGCCAGCCTCCAGACAACGCTCACGATCTCCCTTCATCGCGTGTGCAGTCATGGCGATGATGGGAACGTGCTCTCCTGTCTCCTGTTCATATTCTCGAATCTGTCGGGTTGCTTCCAGACCATCCATTTCAGGCATCTGCACATCCATCAGAATCAGATCAAACTCACGGTTTTTCCTTTCGTTCACGGCATCGCTGCCATTCAGAACGACTGCAATTTCATGCCCCTGGGGTTTCAGGAGTGCCAGCGCCAGTTTCTGGTTTACCAGGCTGTCTTCTGCCAGCAGAATCTTCAGAGGCGGGATCCTCTGTACCAGATCAGCAGTCGCTGTTCGCATATCATGCTGTGGCGTCCCGTTCATCCCCAGGGTTTCTGCAATCGAGTTGAACAACTCCGACTGCTTTAATGGCTTAATCAGATGGGCGGCTATTCCCAGCTCTTTACAGCGGGATATTTCTCCCTGGCGGTCGCTGGAAGTAATCATCATAATGACTGCGCTGCCCAGCGTGGAATCATCCTTGATGGCCTTTGCGACAGAAAACCCGTCCATGACAGGCATATTTGCATCAACCAGTACCAGGTCAAAAGGATGCTTTGACTGCTGGCTGGCGTGCATGACATCCAAGGCATCACTGCCACGATTGATGGATTGAGTCTGCATGTTCCAGCTTCCCAGCATCTCTTCAAGAATCTGGCAATTCGTAAGATTGTCATCCACAATCAGAACCCGTAATCCATCAAGCTCCGCTTTCAACAAAGGTTCGTTTGCAGGCACTTCTTCCTCAGTTAATTCGAAACGGGCCGTAAAATGAAATTCACTTCCTTTGCCGACTTCGCTGTTGACCCAGATCTTTCCCCCCATCATTTCAATCAGGCGCGAGGCAATCGCCAATCCCAACCCCGTACCACTGAAGCGTCGGGTCATTGATTCATCAACCTGTTCGAAAGCCTGGAAGATCTGCTGTTGTTTGTCCTCAGGGATCCCGATTCCGGTATCGCGGACAACAAAATGCAGTTGCAGTTCATTTTTTGACTGGAAGTCGTAGTTCACGTCCAGAACTATTTCGCCTTCCTCTGTAAATTTAATGGCATTACCGACCAGGTTGACAATAATCTGACGCAATCGGAAGCGGTCACCGACGATCGTATCCGGGACATCTGCATCCAGGTGGAAGGCCAGTTCCAGGTGCTTGTGATGAGCACGGACTGCGAGCGACCTCATGGTATCTCCCAGGTTTTCCCGCAGGTGGAACGGCGCTTTCTCAAGATCAAATCGCCCCGCTTCGATTTTCGAGAAATCAAGAATATCGTTAATCACCGAAAGTAATGATTCCCCCGATTCCTGCACCATCGTCAGATATTCGCGTTGAGTGGAATTCAGGTCCGTATCGAGCAGCAGTTCCGTCATCCCGATCACGGCATTCATCGGTGTGCGAATTTCGTGACTCATCGTAGCCAGAAATGCACTTTTCGCGCGACTGGCAGCTTCCGCAGCTTCTTTTGCCTGCCTTAATTCTTCCTCTGCCTGTTTTTCTACCGTAATATCATGAATAAATGCGGCAAACAGAAAGCCACTTCCCTGGGGAACCGGTGTGATGGTTAATTCCACGGGAAATTCATGACCATCGCGGTGCATGGCTGATAGCTCGAGACGTTTGTTGAGAAAGGGACCTTCGCCTGATCGTAAATAATGTTCAATACCATGCGTATGCTGCAGCCAGTAACGTTCAGGAATGATCGTCTCTTCCAGAGAACGTCCTATCGCTTCTGCATGAGACCAGCCAAATGTCACCTCCGCCTGTTCGTTCCACTCACAAATAAGACTCTTCTCATTGATGGCAATGAATGATTCATGAGTCGTCGCCAGAATCGCCCGGTTCTTTTCGTCTCTTGACTGCAGTTCCTCCTGGTTGGCACGAGACTCCGTAATATCCCGCATTACAATGACGCCGCCTCGTAACTCACCGCGATCGTTTCTGAGAGGCCGGGCGGTCACACTGATCCAGGTCCCCTCCGGGATATCCGGATTTTCGAGATACAGCACAACTTCATCCAGCGACTCTCCCCGCATCGCGCGGGCCAGAGGCAGATCCCGGGAGGGACACATGGTCTTGCCGTCTGCCAGGTAGCATCCATAAATCTGCGACCACTTGTCAGGATCCACATTCTGCGGACCAATACCGACAATCTGCTCGGCGGCCGGATTCCAGAATACGGAATTTCCATCCTGGTCAGCAACAATCACACCATCGCCCATACTGTCCAGGATCGATTGCAGAATCTGCGACTGCCGCCTGAGCTGCTTCTGTGAAGCTTTTAGCTCAGCCGTGCGTTGTTCAATCCGGTCTTCCAGTTCTTCTCGAGAGGCAGACAGTTCCTCTGCCATATGATTAAATGCTGCCCCCAACATGCCCACTTCATCTGAAGAAGAGATGGGAACCCGGACATCCAGGTTCCCTTTCGCAATTTTGGAAGCGGAAGTAGCCAGCCCCAAAACAGGCCGGGTAAAGCGACGTGCAACGAGAAACGAAACGGCCATGCCGAAAAACATCAGCCCCACCTGCAGTAGCAGCAGCACTTTGCGCAAATAGGTCACAGGCGCGTAAGCTTCCTCCAGGCTGATTTTGGCAATCATGCCCCAGGGCGCTTCCAGATCTGGTTGATAATCAACCGGGCGATAAGAGACCAGCACCCGATCGCCGCTGTAATTCAATACTTCTGATCCACTCTCGTCCTGCAGTGCTTTTGCCATCGCCGGCACCTCAGAAATCGGAACCGACCAGACTTCACTGTCGCGTGGCTGAAACAGATAGCGAACATGATCTCCCTGCTGGGTCGCAACCAGTAAGTCCCCCGTCTTCTGCAAGCCAACGCGATTCGTCAGTATCTCTTTGAGCGGGGTCACATCCAGCCAGACCATGAGGACCCCCAGCAGGTTTCCTGCTTCAGAGTTCATCGGTGCGACCAGGTAAGTGAGATAACGGCCGTCGACTTCCTGGGGCAGATCCAGGCGTGGATGCTCTTTGCCTTCCAGAAAACCAGGATCACCGGCATAGGTTTTACTCAAATAATCATCATTGGTCGCAGTAATCACGGTTCCCTGCGGATTGACGATCCAGAGATCACGGAAGCTCGATGAACTTCCAAACTTTGTGTCCTCCAGAATGCGCTGCGATTGCTCGCGAAACGAATTCAGATCAATTTCTCCCCCGTTGAACTCCTGAATCAATTCATGCAGGCTGGTCCGATTTGTCACCAGAGCAGCACGTTCCAGCTGTTGCTTCACATATTCTTCGAAGAGCGCTGCCCGATCTGTGACAACCAGTTGCAGACGGAGATGAATATTGTCATGAATAATATCACGCGCGAGAACATAGGCCAGATGCCCGAGAATCCCGCCGCTCAATACGACGACAGCTGCAACGAACAAAGTATTCTTTAACAAAAGTGATCGCCAGAATGAAGGCGGTTCATTTGTGAAAGTATGCTGCTTTGCTACGGGAGCAACTTGAGCTCGATCAGTGGAAGCGCACATGGAGCTGATCCTTCCTGGCACATAACGATGCCTGCGCCTCGGGTGCACGGCTCTTCTCCAGCCCCTCTCCCGGTGCAGCAATTTCTTTGCAATCGTCAGTCGACTTCAATCTGCAATTTGTTGCATCGTATGCGTTTAGATATATTCTATGCAGTAAACACTGCTTTGGAAATGGGTTGTTTAAAAGTTCGAAAAGATCTCCCGGACTTTCATCGAAAAATGATCGATTTTAAGGAATCGACTGATGTCACATGGCATTGAAGCGGTTTGTTTCTGAATCTGCCTGGTCTCAGTATTTGAGCCAGAACACAACAATTCCACTGCCATAAAACCCGGCATACGTGAACAGCTTCAAGATCGCAGAAAGACAGATTCCTCTGAACTTTTCTTTGGAAAGCTGTGCTTCCAGCAGTCCCAGCGGAAGTGCCCCGATCGGACCAGCCAGAAAGGCCCATTCAAAAACCAGGCTCAAACGTCGGCATAACAGAAAATACAGAATTGAAATGCCAGCGAAGATCAACAGTGGCAGATAATCACGCCAGAGGGGACGCTGATTCGATCTTCGAAACTGGACGACTGCCAGAACAGGATCGAAGGCAATATACAGACAGAGAGGCCAGGTAAAAACGAACTCCCCAGTCCAGGCACTGATCCAGGTAGTCCCCAGCGCACCACAGATAAAAGCGAGGGTTCGATAACAGACTGTCCAGGTCAATAACCGAAGCTCAACACGAACCAGACTGGCCGGGATCAATGCGATCAGCAGACTCGCCAGCAGCAATCCGGTGGACCAGCAAAACCAGTTCCAGAGCCAGGCCTGGGAAGGCAGGTCAAAGGCATACTCTGGTTCGACGGAAAGAATCTGTCCCGCCCAGTCCACATATCGTTCCTGGGGGATCTCATCCACACGCAATGTCTGTTGCTGAGTTGGCAGTAATTCCGGCTTCCCCACATAGATACAGGCCGCCCGCGACTGATTGCGAACATAAACACAGCCACGATGCAGAATCGGAGGCGTCCAGGTCAATTCGCCTGTCAGAACAGAACAGCGCGCCAGAATATCACATTCCTCCGGATTGATTCTTAATAAAATCAGTTCACCACGCTCGTTGAGCAAAATCAGTTTGTCGTCGGCAACGATGATCCCTGCCTGACCAATCTCGTCCGAAGTATCATTGGTGGAGCGTTCCGGTCTGCCTGAACCCTGCTCCCATAATTCGTTTCCCGTCAGAAAGTCAATGCAGCGGAACTTTCCCCGCGATGGTCGCTGCGTTTTTGACTGCTGATCAAAAATGTCAAAGCCATAGATCTGATCCCCCACAAGGACACTCGAAAGAACGTCATTCGCTAAGATCCTGGAACGCCAGATCGTTTTAAGTGTGGCCCCTTTTTCAAACTCTGCGGGGATTTCGAACAATTGAGAGCCCGACCTGAAGGGAGCCGCAATCCATAGATATGGCTCCCGATAGAGTGGCCAGGACGAATGTTCGTCGTATCCTTCTGAAAGATCATGTTCCAGAAGTAATTCACCGGTTTTCAGATCGTGAAGTACCAGTGCATTCTCCAGGTAACCCACGATCAGTTTTCGTCCATTTCGTACAATGGGCATAGCCGGCGTATAACTGGCTGGTTGACTTCCTGCCTGCCAGGCTGTCTTTCCATCCTCCAGATGCAAGGCGACCAGGCTTGCCCCGGGACCTCCGACAGGCATTACGACCAGTTGATCGACGACCGTAGGCGAACAGGCATAACCAAAACCGATCCCCCCATCCCCTTTGAATTCTGTGACGAGATTGCGCGACCAGATTAATTTTCCAGTGTCTGCATTCAGGCAACCAACCAGCCCGCTGGGACCGGCAAACAACAGACGCCCCTCTACCAGTGTTGGAGTGGCACGCGGTCCCGGGTAGACTCCCGCCAGTTCGTAAGGCCAGTCATACCAATACTTCCAGATTTCTGTTCCCGAACGGGCATCCAGACAATAGACATACTGCCCCTGCAGGTTCTGTCCCTGGGTATAGACCCGATTTCCTCGCGCTACAAAAGCAGAGTACCCTTGGCCCAGTTCTTTGACCCACAGCACCGGCGGCCCCGCGGTGGGCCAGGTATCCGCGATATGGATCTCAGGGGAATGTGCATCAAAATGAAGTCCCCTGACCGCGGGCCAACCGGCCTCTTTGACATCAGCCGGTAGAAATGGACTGGGAACAATTGTCTGTGCATATAAAGATCCGGGAGAAGTCAGCAAAGATAAAATCAACAGCAGCCAGGCTGCCTGATACAGCTGGACGATAATCCCTCGCGCAGGGGGTGATGGCACATTTGTCACAGGCTGTTCATTCAATATCGAAGCGATTCAGAATCTTAATTCAGAAATGTCAGGAACCGGCTGCCGAAAGTTTAGAGAGTGCCTCAAGTGCCTCGACCGGAACGGTCATGGACGAATCCAGTGATTTCAAGGCATGCACAACAGGCGTCAGTGTGTCTCTCAAATCCTCGTTATCAGAAGCCAGGTGATGTAAAACAAAACAGGCACCATCTCTGAACTCCGCGGGATCTTTGATTAATGCATGCAAAACCTCCGGCACGGCCTTTTCATTCAATGCGATCAATGCATCGCCGGCCACCCATTTCACACTGGTATCATCTGTTAAAGCTTCTACTAAAGCAGGTACTGCAGCCGGATCGCAGATGGCTTCAAGCGATTTGGCTGCTTCCCAGCGCCGCATTTCGGAAGCACTTCCCAATGCTTCCGCCAATGCAGGGACCGCTGGCTTGCCGAGTTTTGTCAAACTCTTCCGAGCGGACTGGCGTAACTCACTGTCTGAACTGTCAAGCTGACTGATCCATTCAGCAACTTGAGGATCTGCGATATCTGTCTGAGTTGGTTTATCGGTCATCACCGTTTCTCCTGCTGATTAGACAGTTAAAATACTGAAAACGACAACAAGCGGTATTATACCATTTTTCGAATCAAATTACACGATTCTTTCCAGTTTGGATTCGAATACGAATCTACCAGAATCCATCACCGTCTCACAGTTTGCAATGATTGCTGTATCCCAGTCGACTCATTACAATCAGGCAGATGGTGAATTGATAAGAATAATCGTACGCTGACAATGAAATCCGGTAAACGGTATGCCACATCGATTGAACAGACTTCTGGTTTTTCCGCTCCTGCTTCTTGCGAACAGTCTTCCACTGCGTTGGGGGCACAGCCATGAAAGACTTCCGGGACAACAACTGGCTCAACACATACAGTTGTTCCACCCGCCTTTTCAAAATCAGTCACTCCCCTCTGGCTGGCATTCACCCCCTCTCTTCCCCGGTGTTGTCCTGGAAGACCACGGCCATTCAATCGTCTTCAACAATTCGTCTGCCAGCGGATTTCAGTCACCTGTTGAGCGCGTGCATCCTGACCTTAAGCCTGTTGATCCAGGCATTCCTGATTTTTCAGACCTCACCCTGCTTCAGCGTAATCGTCTCAAAAGCCAGGCTTACAAAGTATGCAGCACGCAGACTTATCTGTATCTTCAGATTCTGCTCATTTAAAGCTGCGTAAATCACGAGCAGATATTACAAACCCACAACTGAATTTTTTCTGTAATCCACCCACTTCAAGGAACTCCCAAAATGAATTTGAACATAAGACTGATCATTTCCGTCTGTTTCACCCTGTTGGTCGGCATAACACTGGCATTCAACTCGTCTTCTTCCGTGCAGGCAGAACCGGCCAATGGCAAGAAAGATGCAGGCGAACCGGTTGAGCCGGATATGCACGAGTTTATGGAGTACGTTTTTCAACCCACTTACAAACGACTCAAACAGGCGATGGCTGCAGAACCTGCCGACAGAAATGCCTGGAAAACGATCAAAGCCGACTCTCTGATTCTCGCAGAAGGGGGCAATCTTTTACTTCTGCATGATCCTGGAAAAAACCGTAAAGAATGGGACGCCCACAGTATTGAGGTCCGTAAAGCAGGCGGTTTACTTTATAAATCAGCGAAAGCAAAAGATTTTAAAGCAGCTCAACTGCACTATCAATCCATGCTGAAAAACTGCAATGCCTGTCATCAACAGTTTGCAGGCGGCAAGCATCAGCTGAAACCCTGATCTCAAGACCGGTCCCAGATATGTCATTACCGCCTGTGTGCCTTCATTGGGCAGCAGGCGGTGATTTCATTTGCAGGACCTGTTTTATAAAGGCTTTTTCCTCCAGCCAACGTAGTTTATTCAGGCTTCTGCTTTAACACTTTTTCCGCGTGGGTTGCTTTACTGATGAGCTGCTTCAACTTAGATTCCGGGCTCACCAGTTTTTTCGCCAGAATATCCTGCTCGGTCAATTTCGCCAGTAATATTTCGCCATCCGTGGATCGATTGCGATCGTATGAAATATAAATCGATCCATCCGGCGCCTGAAAACCATCGGGGTAGGAAATTCCTTTTCGCTCATCAATCACCAGCCCGCCCTGCCAGGTCAGACCATCATCGTCTGAGAGCCAGGCACTTAACTGTACCCTCCCCTGATGGGAGTCAATCTTATCTCCATGCTTGATGAGCAACAACCGCCCTGATGCCAGTCGGCGGATATGAAAACGCGCGTTGGGCTGACGAATCTGTGGAGGCTGTGTAGGATTCGCCCAGGTTCGGCCGCCATCCGTCGATATCGTCTGCATAATGCCTTTTCGGGTCCGCGCCAGCATCCAGAGCGAACCGTCCCTGCGTTCGACGATCATATGTTCGTGCCAGTCCGGGTTGGGAAAAGTCGCTGCGCCACGGCGTTGCCAGGTAGCTCCCTGATCGGTCGAAACGAATACATTCGCACCACGCTGGGAATCCAGCTTTTGAAAGCAACCTTTAAAGGGTCCGAAACCGCTACGCTGATCCAGCGAGATCGGCAGCATCCACTCTCCCTTCGATAACACAGTCGGTTTATTTAAAGTGACTCCATGCCAGATCCGGCGTGGCTTGGACCATTTTGGATCTGCGGCATCGGGATTCTCACATACCGTTGCCCAGACTCCTGCCCGGCCATCGAACATATGCAGTGATTGATCAAAGATCAGCCAAAGCCGCCCGAGCGGATCGGTCCAGAGATTGCCAACCAGAATACTGCGATCAATGGGATGATCCGGCGAATGGGAATCCAGGACCACACGCGGCCGTGACCAGCTTGCCCCGTCATCATCACTGGAGGCAAGTACAAAAAAAGCCTCGGGACTGTCGCCCCCTGCCACCCAGCAGGCCCAGAGCCGCCCGCCAGGCGTTCTTTCGATGCCAATCGTCATGCCGTAATCAAGTTTGTCATAGTCATATTCAGGAAGCGGTGAAGTATTCACCACGGGCGGAACTAACGCCAGATCGGCCAGCCGTTCCATATTTTTAATCTCAGCCTGTTTCTCTTTTTTCGACCTGGGAGTCGCTTCAGTTACTTCGACGCTTGTCTCAGCCCCCATTACGAGTAACACCAGTTTCTGAAACCGCAGATGCTCTCCTTGTTTTACCTGTTTTCGCCAGGTAGTCACCCGATTGATTTCACCCGGGAAGAGCGGAAATTCCGGGAGATTCACTTTTTCAAATCCCAGTCGAATCAGATCGAGTTCTCGACTCGCCGCTCCTGGCCGTCTGGCGGGAGTCAGGGCATACAGAGTTCCCGCTGTTTTGCAGACCACTTCATACCCTTCAATAGTTGTGTTGAGGAACTTCCGTCCTTTCAGTAACTCAGGAACCTCCTGGAGTCTGTATTGACGATCGGTAAACAGTTCTACGCCCGGCTGCATGATGGCGGGCTGAACAACCGGTTTTGGTTTCGGCTTTCTTTGCATGCCCGCTTGAGAAGCAAACTCGCCCTTCGCTTCGAGTTTACCAAACATGATTCGCTCTTTACGACTGGGAGAAGAATCTCCCTGTGTGACGCAGAGCCAGATGGCTCCTTCGTATTCTGCGAAAGCCGGATATTGAAATGAGTGAGGTGTTTCGAAGCGGTACTTGCGCTGCCAGGTCTTCCCATCGCGGGAGACATCGACGTTAAAGACGCTGCGATTCACACCCTCAATGCGGGTCGCTTCCTGCCAACCCAGATAATACACTTCACCAAATTTATCGAAGGTCGGTTTTGAATTCGTGCCATTGGGAACGGCAGGAATTGGTGCACCCACTGTCCAGTTATGACCATCCTGACTGGTAGTGAAATAGTAATTGCGATCGCCGCCATCATTGCGGCAGATGGCCATCCAGGTTCCATCGGACAGGCGATTGATGGCCGACTCACTCAGTTGTGCGGACTGGGGTTCGTTGTAATGCCCGAGTACTTCAATCGTATCATGCTGATCAGTGATGCGGGCGAGTGCATTCTGTTTTCCTGCAAAATTATTAATGGCGATATAAGTCTGATTTTCCCAGTTTTTGAAGGAATCAAACAGATAAAAACCGAAATCTTTAGCCGGTTTCCTGAAACCGTCCGCAACGGCATCGACATGAAAATACTGCGGCTGCATATCGAAGGTACCAGCAGCGGTTTTCAGTTTGACCTTATGGATTTTGTTTTCGAAAGCACGGGCAGGAATATCAAAATCAATATACCAGGTTTGAGCCTGTCGCTTGCCGGGCTGTTCACTGGCAAAAAAACAACGCAGGGTATTGTCATCATGTTGAAGAATCCGGGGTACAAAACAGGCACCGACGGGCAATGTTTCATTTTCGTACTTCTGGCTGCTGCGTGCGAAGGGAATGACCGCTTCGACTTTTAACGACGTCAGATCTACGATCGACATTGCGCAGTAGATTTCAGGCCAGCCGGCACTTTCACCGGCTCGGGTATCATTAACCTCTGCAACGATAAAGGCGTGATCGTTTATCAGGACCATTTCCGCATCGTGAGCCCCCTTCACCTGTTTTCCTGTGACCGGGATCAGCCGTTCCAGAACCTGATCGCCGGCGAGGGCGGCATCCCAGCCAGCGGGTACCAGTGGTTCCGCAGCAGTGCACAGCGAAACAAACAGAAAGAAGTTGAAAGTGAAGCCGAGCGCGTATTTCATGGGAGTCATTCTTTTCTATAGTTTTCAATGAATTGAATGCAGGTCTCTGTTATAACGATATTTATTATGCACAACCGAGCAGTTTTCGAACAGTCAGACGTGTCGAGATAAAGCGTTTTGAGCGGTCTGCAGAGAAAAGTAAGAGGTGATGAGCACGAATTCAAATCAGGAATCACAGGCAACAACGAGCGGAAATCTGGCACCGTGGACGACCGGCGATCTGCCCGCGCCGCCTCCCTTTACGATTCGCAATTTATTTCGCACGATTGGCCCCGGAGCAATTTTACTCGCGGGTTCCATTGGAGGAGGTGAATGGCTGGTCGGACCGACCATTACGGTCAAGTACGGATTGGATATTCTGTGGATCGCCACAGTTGCGATTGTGCTGCAGTTGCTGTTTAACCTCGAAGCAATCCGGTACACACTTTATACGGGTGAACCGATCCTGGTGGGAATCATGCGCTTACGTCCCGGCTCCCGCTTCTGGGCCAGCGGTTACATCTTCGCCACCATTGCCCAACTGGGAGTACCAGCCCTGGCGGCGGGTTGTGCCTCTGTGCTTTTCGCCGCGTTTGCCGGTCATATCGCCGGCGCAGGAGATGCCACGTACCTCAGCTATTTAACTTATGTTGTGATCCTGGTGACGGTAGGAATCCTGCTTAGCGGCAAGACGATTGAACGCATGCTGGAATATTTTTCCTGGGCAATGATCGCGTTCATATTTTCGTTTCTGATTATTGTGAATGTACTTTTCGTTCCACTGGAACACTGGCTGAAAACCTTAAGTGGGTTCTTTCAGTTTGGACGACTCCCCCCTGATATTGATATTTTGTTGCTGGCTGCTTTTGCTGCGACCGCGGGCTCCGGAGGCATCGGCAATCTGGTGATTACCAACTGGTATCGCGATAAAGGTTTTGGCATGGGCAGCAGAGTCGGCTCGATTTCGAGTGCCTTCAGTCACAGTGAAGTACAGTTGACTGCAACAGGTCAGGTTTTTCCCATCACCGACGAGAATCTCCAAAACTGGCGATCCTGGTGGAAGTATGTCTCTGCAGACCAGATCTGGCTCTGGGGCATGGGGTGTCTGGTCGGCATGTTTTTGAACGTCAATCTGGCGACAGCCGTCATCCCGGAGAATACGGAGATGGATCACATGGCAGCAGGTGCTTTCCAGGCCCGCTACATGGCGGAACATCTCTGGTCAGGCTTCTGGTGGCTGGCGCTGTTGAATGGTTTCTGGGTGCTGATGTCGACTCATTTAAGTAATACTGATGTTTTGATTCGCACGGTGACCGATATTGTCTGGGTGGCCAGCCCGCAGGTGCGCGAACGCCGTAGAATGAATATCAGCCGGCTGTATTACTTCTTTCTGACGCTGGCCACGATCTGGGGACTGCTGGCGGTGAACTGGGGCCATGCACTGTCCCTGTTCAAGATTCTGGGAGCCGTCGCCGGGCCTGTACTCGCTATTGCTGCGGTACAGATCCTGATTGTCAACACGAGGCTGCTACCTGAAGAACTGCGGCCTCATCTCTGGCGGCGCGGTGCCTTGATACTGTGTGCGATCTGTTACGGATGCCTGTCGCTGGCTTTGCTTTGGGACTTGTATTTATCGCTGAGATGAGCCAGACTGTACTGTACAAAGAGCGTGCTCATTGGATCATGGAGATTCCAGCTGTGAAGCCACTTGTATCTACCAGCGAAGATTGCCCCCCAGTTTTCCCGCGAACGGTTTTGTTAGCGACCCTGTTCTGCGCTACTCTTCCCTCTTTCTCTGCTGCTGCTGAGAATCCTGCCGCACAAACACCTGTGATTTATGAAAGCAGGATCCAAAATCTCTTCGAAGAGAAATGCCTCAGCTGTCACAACTCAAAAACCAGAAAAGCGGGACTGGATCTGAGTTCTCCCGAGAGTATCCTCAAAGGGAGCGAGTCGGGGCGGATCATCCAGGCGGGCGACGCAGACGCCAGTCTGTTGTTTCAGATGATCGAATCATCTGAAATGCCGCCCGATGAGAAAAAACATTTCAGCAAAGAGGAACTGCAACAGTTGCGTCACTGGTTGAACGCCGGTGCCCACTTTCGCGAAAAAGTCAAAACAGCGCCTGCTGTCACGCAGCACGACATTATTCCCCTGCTCCATTTACGATGCGTTGCCTGTCACGGGGGCCGGCGCAAAGAAGCCGGTCTGGACCTGCGAACGAAAGCCTCCATTGTCAAGGGGGGCAAATCCGGGCCGGCAGTCATTCCGGGTAATCCGTCAGACAGCCTGTTGCTCAAACGAATTCATGCAGGTGAAATGCCACCCCCGCGCAAGCTGGTCTCTGCCAGTGTCAAACCGATGCCGGACAACGAACGGGAACTGCTTTCGCAGTGGATTGCGCTGAAATTACCGGAAGTAGATGCGCCGCGAAGCGAGGAAGAAACACTGGTAACGGAGGCGGATCGAAAATTCTGGTCATTTCAGCCACCCGTACAGCCAAAGCCACCGAAAGTTGAGGGGCAGGACCGGGTACAGAATCCGATTGATGCATTTGTTTTACAGCGTCTGGAACAGAAGGGGCTGAGCCTGTCTCCTGCCGCCAGCAGACGAACTTTAATTCGCCGACTCTATTTTGATCTGACCGGGTTGCCTCCGCAGCCTGAGGAAATCGAGCAGTTTCTCATTGATACTGATCCGCGTGCCTATGAAAAACTGGTGGATCGTCTGCTCGCATCCCGTCGCTATGGCGAACGGTGGGCACGGCACTGGCTGGACGCCGCCGGCTACGCGGATTCGGAAGGTGCACAGAATGAAGACAAACTGCGGCCTCACATGTACCGCTATCGTGATTACGTGATTCGGGCCTTGAATGAAGACAAGCCTTATTCGCGTTTTCTGATAGAACAGATCGCCGGGGATGAACTGGTCGATTACCAGTCAGGGAAAATCACGCCGGAAGTTTACGACTGCCTGGTTGCGACAGGATTTCTGCGAACCGCCCCCGACCGCACGTTTGCGAACATCACGAATTTTGTCCCGGATCGCCTGGAAGTGATTGCAGACGAGATGGATATTCTGGGTTCGGCTGTGTTGGGATTAACAATCAAGTGTGCCCGCTGTCATTCCCATAAATTTGATCCCATTCCTCAACGCGATTACTACCGTCTGACTGCGGTTTTCAAAGAAGCCTATGATGAACACGACTGGCTCAAATCACAGGGACCACGGACGCTGTCATATATCCCGAAGGAAGAACGCGACAAATATCATCAGCGCGAACAGGAACTGGCTGCCAAAGTGCAGCAGATCGAGCAGGAAATCGCTAAACTGACCGATCAGGCTCAAAAGCTGCAGATCGAGAAACAGGCCAAGTCTTTAGAGGAAGCTGATCCGCAGTATAAACAGAAATGTGATCAGTTACAGCAGAAGATCAAAGCATTGGCGGCCAGAAGACAGCCTCAACCGCGGATTCGCGCACTCTGGTCCCGGGGCACCCCTTCCCCCAGTTATATTCTGAAACGTGGAAACTATCTCACTCCCGGACGCCCCGTCGAACCCGGTGTGCCCGCTGTACTCGCCGGCAGACAAAACCCGCTGGAGGTGATATCCAAGCCCGGTCAAGTGGCTCACAAGGGGGGACGACGGCTGGCGTTTGCACGCTGGCTGACTCAGCCGGACCATCCATTGACCGCGCGGGTCATGGTCAATCGCATCTGGATGCATCATTTTGGCAGAGGAATTGTCAAGACACCCGAGAACTTTGGACGGGCAGGAGAACGTCCGACTCACCCGGAGCTGCTGGACTGGCTGGCAACAGAATTTGTGCGGCAGGGTTGGAGCCTGAAAGCCCTGCATCGGCTGATGGTAACCTCAGAGACTTATCGACAGTCCTCAGCGGTATCGGATGAGGCATTGCGCGGAGACCCGGATGGCAGCCTGCTCTCGCGGATGCCTTTAAAGAGGATGGAAGGTGAAGTACTTCGGGATACGCTGCTCTACCTGTCAGGCCGATTGGATGAAACTCCTTATGGACCTGCCGATCCGGTTGATGTACGCCGTGATGGTCTGGTGACATCCCAAGTTTCCGCTCAGGGCTGGCGCAGAAGCATCTATGTGCTGCAACGCCGCACACAGATACCAACGCTGCTGGAAAACTTTGACTATCCACAGATGGGCCCGAACTGTATTCGACGCGGCGAATCACTGGTGGCGCCCCAGGCGTTACACTTATTGAACGATCAGATGATTCATCGACTGGCGACTGACTTCGCTGCAAAAGTCTCCAGTCTGGCTGGCAATGATTCTACTGCTCAAGTGGAACAGATCTACCTGCAGGCATTCGGTCGGGAAGCATCTCAGGAGGATATTTCCATTGGGATAGAGACTATGAATGCATTGAATCAGCAATGGTTAAAAGCGAATCCCAAAATCACAGCAGAGGAAGCAGCTCAAAAATCGCTGACTAATTATTGTCATGCGATTTTCAATCTGGCCGAATTTCAATATATCGATTGAATGGATCTGTTGATCCATATTACTGCAGCAGAAAGTAATGTTGTATGAATCCTGAAAGCTCTGTCCAGAATCTAATTCCTCGCCGCAGTTTTTTTCAGCAGGTCTCCACGGGGTTGCAGGGAGCCGCCCTGACCTGGTTATTGAAACAGGATCTGTACGCTGAGGAAAAACCGAAGCCGGCTCACCAGACTCCCCAGTTCGGCCCTCATCATCAGCCGCGCGCCAAATCGGTCATTCATTTATTCATGAACGGCGGTCCCAGCCAGATGGACCTGTTTGATCCCAAGCCTTATCTGGACAAACACCATGGCCAGGATTACTTTCAAAAGATTGCCGGCGAAGTCGAGTTTCCTGCCCAGGCGGGTGCGATCATGCGCAGCCCCTTCAAGTTCGCTCAGCATGGCGAATCAGGGATGTGGGTCTCGGATATCATGCCTCACCTGGCAGAGCAGGTCGATGAAATCACCATGATCCGATCGATGTATACGACCAATTTAACCCATGAACCGGCGCTCTATAAAATCCAATCAGGCAGTGAATTCACAGGGCACCCTTCCCTGGGCGCCTGGGTTTCCTATGGACTGGGAAGCGAAAACCAGAATCTGCCCACCTATGTCGTACTGGATGATCCACGTGGTCTTCCCGTAAACGGGATTGAAAACTGGCAGGCAGGATTTCTGCCGGCACAACATCAGGGCACACGCTTTCGCGCCACCGGTTCGCCCGTGCTGAACCTCAAACCCGATTATGAACAACCTTCTACAGTCACACAACTGGAACGCGATCTGATTACCCGCCTGGATCGAATTCATCAGCGAAAACGGACACACCATCATCAACTGGAAGCGCGGATTTCCTCTTACGCTCTGGCCGCCCGGATGCAAATCGCGGCATCCGATGCCCTTGATCTGACACAGGAGACCCAGAAGACTCAGCAACAGTATGGTATCGACCAGCCTGTGACAGAATCTTATGGCCGCCGCTGCCTGATTGCACGCCGTCTGGTTGAGCGAGGTGTGAGGTTTGTCCAACTATTTATCAACAGCCAGATCTGGGATACACACAGTTCGATCGCTTCTAACTTGAAAAAAGCCTGCCAGCGGACGGATCAACCGGTGGCGGCATTACTTCAAGACCTGAAACAACGCGGTTTACTGGATGACACTCTGGTAATGTGGGGTGGCGAAATGGGGCGTTTACCTATTGCCCAACTGGCAGCGAATAAAGATGCCAGCAAATCAGGTCGCGATCATAACAAGAATGCCTTGTGCACCTGGATGGCTGGTGGCGGCGTGAAAAAAGGGCTGGTCTGGGGCGCCACAGACGAACTCGGCTTCGCTGCGGTCGAAAACCGCGTCAGTGTTCCTGACTGGCATACCACCATGCTGCATTTACTGGGGTTAAACCACGAAGAACTGTTTATTGAACGCAATGGACTGAAAGAGCGTCTGACCGGAGTAGGTAACAATCCTCAGATCATACAGGGGATACTGGCTTAAATTAATCTTCGCAGCCACAGCAGCTCCTGTCTGAGCGCTAAGACCGAATCCGGGCTTACATCATCGCAGCCGGAGTCATTCCCCACCTTTCAAATTGAGACCAAATGTCGCCTTACAGCAAATAAGGAAATATTTTCACAATTAATTAGCATTCCTAATCCAAAACGTTAGGATCAGATAAAACCCTCTCTTCCTGATTCTTTCAGAGTCAGGACAATCGTCGATGATTCATGTAAAAACTCCCATTTCGGGAAATTGAAAAACCAAAATTCGTGTCACAACAAAAAGCAGGCAGTTTCAAAAACAATTGATTCGAAACCGACAGGAGGCACCATGTTTAAACGTGTTACTTCGTGGTTGAATTATCTGCTGCTCAGCCCCGCTGTCTTGTGTATTGTACTGGTTGCGTTTTTTTCAGGTTCTCTGCTGCTCTGTAATCACCTGATTAATGTGGATACATCAGGAAGACCGCTGACGTATCAATGCACCATATTTAAAAACCACCCCGTCACCCAGGAATTAATAGATGCCACCAGTGAGTTAAACTGGCAATCCGACCCGGAACTGGTAGCCCGGGTAGACGAATTGTGTGAGATTCTGGCGCAAATGAAAGCGGACCGGGAACAGAATATTCTTTCCAAAGCAGACAAAGATCATTTAGATGATCATCAAGACTGGTTTGTTGATATTTCCGTACCAGTCAGACAGGCTTCCATGGAATCAATTCGTGAGTCGGAGATGTGAAGTACCGGGTCAGAAGTAAGATGATCAGCACAGAACAGCAGCCGCCGTTCAATGCAAACCGTAGCGGCTCATCTTATAGTGTAGTGTGCGAACACTGACCCCTAACAGTTTAGCAGTTTTTTCACGATGATAATCACATGAAGCGAGTGCCGCTGTAATTGCTGCCTGCTCTGCTGCTTCGGTCACTTCTACCAGCGTTTTTACAGGAACTGATGTGGCCGAAATTTCGGGATTCAGTTCAACGGGTATATCTGTCGCGTGAATCACTTCCCCCGGCAGAGTCACCACCAGTCGTTCAATGACATTGCGAAGCTGCCGAACATTTCCAGGCCAGCGTGCTCTGGCAAACTTCTGCATTGCCTCGGGAGAAACCTGTTTTAAGGGCCGGTTATGCCTCTGGCAGAAGTGCGTCAGGAAATGTTCGATCAACAGGGGAATATCATCTTTACGTTCGCGGAGCGCCGGTATCTGAATCGGGATTACATTCAGTCGATAAAACAGATCCTCACGAAAGGAGCCGTCCTCAATCAGTGGCTCAACCGATTTATTGGTCGCAGAGATAATCCGGGCGTCACTGATAAATACTTCTTCTCCTCCCACTCGCATGAACTGCTGCGTTTCCAGGACGCGGAGTAAATCGACCTGGCTTTTGGCTGGCATCTCTGTCACTTCGTCCAGAAACAGGGATCCTCCCTGGGCCTGCTCGAAGCAGCCCGGCTTCTGTCGGGTTGCACCGCTGAACGACCCTTTTTCATGTCCGAATAATTCACTTTCAAGAAGCGTTTCGGGCATGGCACCGAGGTTCACGGCAATAAAGGGACCGCTGCAACGATTACTTAAATCATGCACGGCACGGGCAACCAATTCTTTCCCGGTGCCACTTTCCCCCTGAATCAGAATCGTCGCATCGGTCGTTGCCACCTGACGTATCTGCTGAAACACATCATTCATCGCGGCGCAGTTTCCAATGATACCGGAAACTTCACCGGCGTTAACCAGGCGATTTCTTAATTCAAGATTCTCAATCTGTAAACGATGATGCTCTCGCGCCTTGCGAACCTGATGTCGAATCAGGTCCAGATCCAGAGGCTTGGTGATAAAATCAAATGCCCCCAGGCGCATGGATTTCACCGCTGTTTCCACGGTTCCATGGGCCGTTATGAGGATCGTTGTTGTCTGCGGACGGATGTGTAGAATCTGATCAATTAATTCGAGCCCGTCCATTTTTCCCGGCAAGCGAACATCGGCAATGACCAACTGAAAAAAAACTTCTCGGAATTTAGCAAGCCCTTGTTCTGCATCTTGTGCCGTCTCTAACACGTCGGCTTCGCGCGCTAAACCTTTTGCCAGCCCCGAACGAATGTTGGGTTCATCATCGATGATCAGTATTCCAAATCCATCAGAATTCATGGTTTCTCGTTTATTGGCAATAGTACTGAAAAAGCAGTTCCACCAGCACCCGTCTTCAAATCAATGGTACCATCATGCTGTCTTACAATCTTTTCACATAGAGCAAGTCCCATGCCGGTTCCGTCATTACGGGTTGTAAAATAAGGATCAAAGATGCGATCACGGTACTCGGCTGGAATTCCCTTACCGCTATCAGACACCTTTATACGCAGCCATTCCCCTTCCTGCTGTAAACCAATTGAAAGAATCCCCCCCTCAGGCATGGCCTGCAGTGCATTCAATGCCAGATTCAGGAGCACCTGATCCATGTGAACAGAATCTGCTTTTATGGTAGGGAGGTTTTCTTCTGCAAGATTTACCTCCACTTTGACGTGCTGCTGTTCTGCCTGAGGTCGAATAAACCGCGCTAACTTTTTGATTAAGGTTCCCAGATCAACGTCCGTACGGCCTGGCTCAGACATGGAGGCATAGTCGCGAAATCCCTCCAGAACGGCTGTCAGGCGGATAATTTCAGTATGAATTACTCCCAGCATTTCATTGACATCTTCGCTGGTCGTCTGGCCCATGAGAGCTTCATCCAACAGCTGAACATGCAGAGAGAGTGCACTCAGTGGATTTTTAATTTCGTGTTGCAACCCCGTAGCGAGTGACCCCAGACCTGCATATCGTTCCATTCTGCGCAGTCTCTGTTCCATCAAAGCGCGCTCTGTCACATCGCGAACGTGGAGCACGGTCCCCAGTTCTTCCTGTTGCTCATTCCTCAGTAAACTGCACCCTGCCCGGAGAGTCTGTTCATGTCCCTGTGTTGTAATCGTATAATCACAGTCTCTGACAGGGGAATGATGCGCATTGACATGACTGCAGATCACCGACAGCAGGGTGTGTTCTATGCCAACCACAGATAAAGGCTGATCAATAACATTCCCATGCAGGCCGAGTAATTCCATTCCGCGCGGATTGATACTGGTGATGACTTCCTCTCGATCTGTCGTCAGGACTCCCTGATCCATGCTGGCCAGCACATCACTTGCCAGAACTTTGACCTCACGTAAAGAACGTTCACTATTTAAATAGGCGCGAACCAGCAAAGCCAGAGCAACTGCGGTAACACAGAGATTCAATACCAGCAGGATTGATAACTGTGACTGAAATCGTAATTCCCCCGCCAGTTCCCTCGCGACAGCCAGATCACTGTCAGGCAGATCTCGTATAATCCGCGCTACTATTTCCTGTTCACGCTGGAAATCCGCGAGAATCCAAAGAGTCACTATCAGTCCTGTGAGACTCAGTAGAGCCAGACCGCCGATTGCCAGTTGAAATCCGCGACTGACTCGCGTCTTGTAGACATGAAACATCTATAGGATCCCGCCCGCCGTACATTTCTCTCCCTGCAGAGATGAGTGTCCGCAATAACATCCCCGAACAGCCATCCTGCTGGAACAGATCATTCCAAACTCTTTTGTACACAAAATATTTTAGTCGGCAATTGTAATTTCTCAATGAGTTGAAGCCCGTGCTTTTGCTTACCCCATCTGCAGAATCTTGCAGACAAGATGCAGCAGTTTGCACATATCATCAATCTGGAGTGGACTGACAGAGAGTTTTATCCACAATAAGAAAGAGGATCATCCTTTCTACAGATTTATGAAAAGAGCTTGAAGAAGAGAGACTCCTGCCAGCTTTCAGACCAGCAACTGTATTCAAACACGTTTCAATTGAGCCCTGAAAAGGAAACCTGGATCTCACGAACAGGTAAGCAAGCATTAATTGTACCGTGGACATGTTCATGAATCAGTCTCCCCTTGTTACAAATCAACTATCGATGAAGATCCAATGTATCACAACATGTACTGGAGCGGATCACATTTGGTCCTGTCGTCTGTCGATCTATTAAACTCGATTCACATGAACCTGGAGACGCTGCGTAAAACTTGCCACAGCCTTTAAGACAATTTTCTGATCCATTGTCTTCTGATCGGCTGCATCCATTGTCCACGAACTGCCCTTAATGAAACGAATATTCATCCTTGTAAGCTTTCCTGTGTGAGAGATCGGAGCCGGACAGATCAGCCTGATTGCCATGCATTCGTGCTTGACTGCGCCACGGTCATGTAATATTTTATATTACATGATACGAAACAGCAAATTATCTGGGATTCTTCACATTCTGCTTCACATGGCAGAGCATCCAGGCCCTGTCACATCAAAAGACCTGTCCGAAATGATGGTCACTAATCCGGTAGTCATCCGACAAACCATGGCAGGCCTCAGGAAGCAGGGATATGTAAAATCAGAAAAGGGACATGGCGGCGGTTGGACGCTGGCGTGTGATCCCTCGACTGTGACATTGCAGGATATCTACGCAGCGCTCGGGAGCCCGTCTCTACTTGCCATAAGCAATCGAACGGAATCGCCAGGATGCCTGGTAGAACAAGCCGTGAACTCTACTCTCCAGCAGACCTTCAACGAAGCAGAGGAACTACTGCTTTCCCGTTTTGGTGAAATCACGCTGGCTATGTTGATCGCAGAGTGTCACGCAAATGCCACAGCTCGTGGAAATAACTCTCAATGTTATGGAGCCTCTTGATGGATCAGCACTCCTCTGCCCCACCAGACCCGTTCTCTGATCCTCAAAATGTAGCACGATATAAAGAGGGGCCGCCGCGCATTGTACCCGGGTTTGCTGACATGCAGCGCATGACGACTCTCCTCCTTTCTGAATGTGTTCCGCAGAAAGGTCGGGTGCTCGTCGTTGGAGCAGGAGGTGGATTGGAGTTACAAACATTCGCGCAGGCACACCCGGGTTGGACCTTCGACGGGGTTGACCCGTCTGCTGAAATGATCCGACTTGCCGAGCAGACTTTGGGACCGCTCTTGTCGCGTGTCCGCTTGTATCCGGGGGAAGTGGACATGGCTCCGGACGGACCGTTTGATGCAGCAACCTGCCTTTTAACGATGCACTTTGTAGAACGGAAAAAGCGGCAACGTATGGCAGTTGAAATTCGCCGCCGGCTGCGCCCCGGCTCGCCTTTTGTGGTAGTTCACATGAGTATTCCTGATTATGAAGATGCAAAAGCACGGGCTCACTGGTTGTCGCGCTATGCAGCCTTTGCGGTCAGTTCCGGAGTTGCCCCCCGGAACGCGGATACTGCCCGGACCACAATGGAATCACGTTTAAATATTCTCACTCCCGAGCATGACGAAGCGATCTTGCATGAAGCGGGATTTTCGAACATCAACCTGTTTTATGCAGGATTCACATTTCGTGGCTGGGTGGCGTATGCCTGATGCAATTCGGCCAGGCACCTCTACAACGAGTTCAGCAGCTTGAATCTGAGTTCTGAAATATATCATATTTAACGAGAGCGTCTTTCGATCTATTATACTCGGTCCAATTGGCCCCGGAGACGCTCCAATAAAACTCGAAACAGCCGAAAGTTGATCTCCTGTTACAGCAGCAACAGGGGAAAAGGGCAATTCCATTACCGACATGACTGTAGTTGAGAAAAGAGAAACGTGCCCGTCGTGAAGCTCAGAGGCATTGACAGAAATCACGCAGTTGCCAGCCACCCATCATGCTAGCTACCCGCCAAAGTAAGCACATGAAGGTGACTGGCAAACTACGTTAACTCATGTAGAGAAAAAAACTGAAACTCCCACTCGCATGGGCATTGGTCATGCGCAACTGATTAAACTCAGGAAACCAGCACGACGGTACACGACTCTTCATACTGATGATCAAGCACGCTTTCAGACGACCATTTTCTGGAACCGTTTTGATCACAAGATGATTCCCTTTTTCTCAGGTAATAAATTTGTCAGGATCACGAACGCGAACTGACTCTAGATAAACAGTAATCGCATGTGTTTCAAAACGTGGCTGACGACAAAAGTCGACAATGGAATCTGCAATTTCATCTGTCGTAATCATTTCGATCCTGGTCTGCGAATGACCCATAAATGGTTCATCATAAACCTGGTGATGTCCCTGCCCCCAGCAGTTCATACACGTGAAACCTTTGATACCCAGCTTTTGAAAACTGGTTAACATTTCCTGTTCATAATGGGCTTCCGTAATCACAATTACTTTTGCCAACTCTATCGTCGCTGTCATGTCACTAATTCCTGTGAACGTAAGTGAATCCGCGATGTATGTTTAAAATGAATGAGTGGATTGTCAAACGGAATGCAATGGAGAAGCACCGCTTTCCAACCCACTCATTCACTGGTGAAGTTTGCTGGTATTTTCTCTGCTCGATCTATTTTTGGGAGTGCCTGCAGTGGATTCAATTCTACCGGAAAGCCTCTCTCACACTTCCTCTGTCTTCTGATTCAGCCCCTTACCTGCAAATCGGGCTGCGCTCATTGTTGTCATCTTTTCCAGAGTCATGCCACTGGAAAGTTTTTCATAACCACCTGTGCAACCAGCATGTAGACGGGAATACCGATGGTAACGTTGTAAGTAAACGTGAGCCCTAACGATGCTGCCAGAGGCAGAGTGGGACTGGCTTCGGGGATGGCAAGTCTCTGCACAGCTGGTACAGCGATATAGGATGCTGCTCCACACAAAACGGCGAAGAGTGCATAAGTCCCCAGGTCAAATGGTTGCCCCAGAACGATACTGTAGCCATGGGCCACCAGAATTCCAATTATTGCAAAGACGTTTGGAGCAAGGACACCAAACATGATGAATCGCCAGCCAGCGGTCTTCAGGTCTTGCAAACGACGGCAGGCTGTAATTCCCATTTCCAGCAGGAACAGACACAACATACCGTGAAAAATATTCACAAACAAAGTATCGTCTGCCCGCGTGACCGCCTCACCCTGCAGTCTCCCCAGAAATCCGATAATAATCCCGCCAAACAGCAGGTAAAGACCGGGATTCAGAAAAACTTCATGCAGAAGCTCTTTACTGAAAACGGGTTGTTTTTCCGTTTCCCCATCCAGTTCAACTGCCAGCTCCTGCTTTGTGGCAGTCACTGTTTGTGTTCTCTCAGCAACAGCCGCCATAGCATGGCCATGCGTGCGACTTCCCTCATATTGAGTTAACGGTTCGCCGTCTTCATCGACTGTAATTTCTCCACCACCGTCTGCTCCTTCCATCGCCAACGCAGAATGGACGGCAGGCTGATAGCCGGATTCATGAGGCATATTCCCCTGGGGGTCCATACCTTGCTGACGTAAACGCGATACGAGATAAAGGGCAACCAGACATCCCGGGATTTCCATAACAGCTAACATCACTGGCATATAAGCAGCGTAAGCGATATTGGCGGCAGTAATCACGCCCAGACAGGTCACAAAAGTACCAGCAGAGTCTGACCCGTAAAACCCGGCGACAGTAGCCGCATCAACCTGACGCAATTTCGTCGTACGTTGCAAAATAAAATAAGCTATAGCACCAATACTCAGGTTTGTGATGAATCCGATCGCCATGAAACCCAGCGCCTGACCAAACTCGGCTAAAGATAGCGAAGCCAGTTCTTCCCCCCCGTGCCAGCCAATAGCAACCAGCAGGTACAGAGTCAGCCCCTGGTACACGGCTTTTGGAAATTCAAACGGCACCTTTAAAACAGGTATCAAAAAACCCATATAGAAAAACAGTAGAAGCGGTTTAAAAAGGTTATGAGCAAAATTATGAATGAATTCTTCAAACAAACCAGTGCTCCTCAGCTTGGCAGGTGCGATCGGTACGATTTCCGATCAGGGGATTGATCACTTAGAAGTTCACTCAATATTGCGAATATGAATTGAACAGGTTTCCTTGTAGCAATCAGCATACCGGTAGATCCAATCAATTGATGATGCAGACTCCAAATGAGTGATATGCCTTGAAATGTAGAGCATTTAGATTTGAAATATTTATATGCGTGTCTGTTCGAAGTTCAAAAGATTGGAATCCGTTCCTATACCGCCAGAGAAAACATGCAAGATATTGCACCTCAAATGCAAGACTATGCAGACCCGTCAAGTGAAAACCAGGTGCATGCTGTTCGTACCGAGGTCAACCATCATTACCGGCTGGTGACTCAATTTCTGCTGAGGTCACTTCAGAAAATTCATCACCAGGCGATTCGATGGAATCTGGTAGACTTTATCCTGCTGAAATTTCAGCACTGATTTTCAGAAGTTGATACAAAACTTCCTGCTCTGCGTCCGATTGAGATGGACAGAAAAAGCTGGCGGTACGTGGTGATGTGTTCTGATATGGGGGCGCGGAGCCAGACGGTACCGGAGTGATACAGCGTGGGCAGGCGATGATTCAGTGAGAGATTTTCACCGATAGATAGCTGAAATGGTGTTTTAGACTGTGTCCAGTTTTACCGTAGCGTCTCCAGGGCCATTTGGATCGAGTATCATAAACGGGGACGCTATGATTTAACGTGACGCGTTCTAGATCTGGGTCACCTGTTCCTGTTCGCTACGTTGCTGTTCGTCGACTGCTTTATGGTGTTCCCAGTTCCCGGCAGCTCCAGAACGTCGCTCATCGAGATTTTTCAAGACACTGGCCTTGCCATAAAGCAGGACGCGATCGTTCACTTCCAGACGTGTCCCTCCCCTGGGAGCCCCGACATAGCTTGTGTCCGGTTTTTCAATCCCCAGCACCAGGATCCCTTCCGAATCCAATTTCAGCTCAGTCAGTTTTTTATCGGCAAGCCAGCCGTCGGGGTTCACATTCAGTTCCACCACGAGGTAGTCGCCCGTCAGATGGAGCAGTCCTGCGTAATCTCGAATTTCAAGATCAGTCCAGCGCTGGAGCGCATTCTGAATCACCCGGGAGATACGATGATCTATCCATTCACTGTAAGCAAGCATCCAGAGTAATGACAAGCCAGCAGCGAGAAGTGCAATGCGTAACCAGAGGCCTGTACTGGAATCTGCACCGACAAAGGAAATAATGAGAGAAGAAATTGCCGTTACGATTCCCGCATTACCGAGAATCATCAGTGTCATGATGATCCGACGACGAACAGGGTGACGCATCACTTTTTCCGTCTCACTAGTGGTGAATCCGGTACTGGTAAATGCAGAGCGTGCCTGAAATCGTGCCAGTGGAGTGGAAAGCCCTGTCAACGTTAATGCGACTGTTGCCACTCGAACCACAATGATTGATACGACAATAATCACTATCAGTGAAATGATCGCAAACATGGTTTTTTCTATTCAATGCAATGTTTAAAATAGTTGAACTTGATGCGATTCATTATTTTTTCGCTATGACCCAGACTGCATGCACAAGCCCGGGAATGTAACCACACAGAGTCAAGACAATATTCAGCCAGAAATGCATTCCCAGTCCGACTTGCATTAAAACTCCCACTGGCGGCAAAATGATTGCCAGGATAATCCTGACCACATCCATGAAAGTAGAAGATTGTGGTTGAGCGTGTTGAGGGTAGTGAGTTGACATCGCCTGTTTCCTTTCTGAATTGCTTAAAGCAATCTGTTGTAGTGCCCCTTGAAACGGAGTCAGATTTCACATTGGTTCCAGGGTGCATCGCATTTTACTATCGTGTCTGTCAATCTATTCGACTCGGCCCAGAAGGTCTCGGAGCCGCTATAGTAAAACTCCACACACTCTGACAACGAACCTGGTTTGATTCCGGATCAAATTTTCAAAGTGATTTAGTGAATTAAGAAGCACATCCCATACCAATCCCCCAGCAACGTGAACATAAACTATATAAACGTTAAAAACAGGGGTATTATAAGGTTTAAGCGGTAGAGGAATCCATTAATGGAGCATGTTCCTGGCAGCAGCGCGACCGGCTTGAATGCAGAGCCATCAGTTCAGAACGACTCGGGTGAGGTATTTACTGACTTTCTGATAGGAACCATTTATTGTGCAAATCAGGAATTCTCAGATTTCCATGCGGAGAGCTCGCTATTGAGCCGTGTGAATTCCGACTCAAGAACGGGAATCACAGCAGGTACTTCCAGAAGCTTTCCCTGGCGTCCATATTCCTCGATCGTTTTCGCCACTTCCACGGCTGGATAGGCATTAAAGTTAGCACATAGTCCTTTCAAACTGTGTGCTGCACGCGTCAGTTCTTCCGCATCACCTGCCACTGCCTGTTGATTGATTTCTTTCAGTAGCCCGGGGGCGTCTTCGAAAAAGAAATTGACCATATCGTTGAGGATTGTCATATCATCACCGACTCGTTTGAGGGCGGCCCGCATGTCAATTACGGGCCTGGAATCTACTGTGGGCGGTTTAGATGGGGAAGGCTCCTGCAACAGTTCTTTTTCTGACTCCTCAAGAGAGACTTTTGAACTCGCAAGACTATTCTCGGGTAAATTGGTCTTCTGATGACGCATTGCCAGTCGCTCCAGTATCAAGATCAGTTTTTTGGCATCTATGGGTTTAGAAATATAGCTATCCATGCCAGCCGCTATACATTTATCGCGATCCCCGCGCATCGCATAGGCTGTCATTGCAATAATGGGAGTGTGCACACCAGAACCATATTCGTTCTCACGAATCATGGCTGTTGCCTGCAAACCATCCATCGTTGGCATCTGCACGTCCATCAATACCACATCAAATGACTCATTTCGCAGACAATCAACCGCTTCACGACCATTATCGGCGATCACACACTGATGCCCCCGTTTCTTGAGGATCGCGTTAATCACTTTCTGGTTTGCTGGAGTATCTTCTGCCACCAGTACTCGCAAAGTCTGTTTTGATTCTCTGATCTGGGACACGCTGGAACTTTCCAGTTGAGGCCCCTTCAAGGCGGTCATGATGGCATCCAGCAGATCTGATTGTGACACCGGTTTTTCCAGAAATGCGGAAATATCCAGGCCCTGGCATCGTTCACTGAAAATCTGGTGATCGGCAGAAGACAGCATCAGAATGGTCGCTGAATCAAGCAGTCCTTCTTCCCGCGCCTGTTCCAGCAGCATAAAACCATCTGTTTCCGGCATCAGGGCATCCACAATCACCAGTGGATAAGATTTCTCTTTCTCGCTGAGTGCAGAGAGTTGGTCTAATGCTTCCCGCGCAGAGTCAACGGGTGTCGGAGACATGGACCAGTTGGTCAGCATTTCTTCTAAAATGACACGATTCGTCTGATTATCATCTACCACCAGTACCGGAAGATCACGTAACTCAGACACTGAAGCTTTTTCGTTTCCCTGGACTGATTCTTCCGGTTCTGCCACCGGTAAAATCACCTGGAAAGAGAAGCAGCTCCCTTCTCCCGGTTCACTGGTTAAGTACATTTCTCCATCCATTAAGCCGATCAGTTCGTGACAGATCGCCAGCCCCAGGCCTGTTCCAGAATAATGTCGCGTTGTCGATGCATCCGCCTGTGCAAAAGGAGCAAAAATTCGTTTCTGATCTTCCACCGCGATTCCAATACCCGTATCAGACACGCTGAATTCCAGCAGAGCCTTTTCTCCCGGTTGAAGCCTGGGAAGCGGATTTTCACCTGCAGGCTCAATCAGTTTGACATCAACAACCACTTCTCCCTGTTCTGTGAATTTGATCGCATTCCCGGCCAGATTGGTCAGAATCTGACGCAGGCGGACCGGGTCACCCAGTACCTGAGACGGTACCCGTTTATCAATGCGGCAGATTAATTCCAACCCTTTCTCACAGGCACGCAGCGAAAGCGTTTTCACTGCTTCGTCAATCATGACCCGTAAGCTGAATGGAACAGGTTCCAGTTCAAAATGCCCAGCCTCCAATCGCGAAAAATCCAGAATATCATTCACAAGCAGAAGCAGTGAGTCTGCTGAATCTTTTGCTGTCTGCAAATAATCCCGTTTAAGCGGTGTCAGGTTTTCCTGCAAAGTCAATTCAAGCATCCCCAGGATCGCATTCATGGGTGTGCGGAGTTCATGGCTGACATTGGCCAGAAATTCGCCCTGCGCGCGTGTTGCCTGTTCGGCTTCATCCTTGGCTTTACTCAGTTCCTCTTCACGACGGCGCCTGGCAGTGATATCTCTCTCGATACTCGATGACCCTACGACCTGTTGATCCATTCCACGTATAGGGGAAACGGTAATAGCCACATCGATAATGGTTCCATCTTTCCGCATGCGTCTCGTCTGAAACTGATCCAGCCTGCGTCCCGTTTTCATCGCTTCCAGTATTTCAGACTCTTCACGAGCCATCCCGGGAGGCAGCAGAATTGATACGGTCTCACCGATGACTTCTTCTTCCAGCCAACCATATATAACTTCGGCTCCATTATTCCAGGAGGTGATTGTGCCATCGGGTGCTTTTCCAATAATGGCATCCCCTGAAGAATCAACAATGGCGGCCAGCCTGGTACGTTCTTCCTGCCACTGAACCCTTTCAATGACATGTCTGATCAGATTACTGACCCCGCGAGATAATGCCAGTAGATTCAGATCCGGAGAAATGAGCCTGGTATTAAAGAACTCGACCACGGCGATCACATCGCCATCGAGTTTTACTGGAAATGCAAAAGCTGACCGAACACCCAGTGCGGCAAAGTCTCGCTTTTGAGTAATGATTTCTTCATTTTCAAAGTCTGTCACCCAGACAGGTTCACCGCGACTCCAGACATATCCTGGCAGATCTTCTCCACGCACAAACGACTGCTTCTCTGATTCATCCCGTAAGTCCAGAAAATGGTCTCGATTTGCCAGATGCCAGATTCGTGACGAGACAAGACGATTTCCTCCCTGGTGACGCAGGTAAGCATGACCAATGGGCCAACCTGAAATATCTCCCAGGTTGGCAACACAAATTCTTAACGCATCTTCGAGAGCGTCGCTTGTCGATGAGGAAAAACTCGCCTGTTGTAACAGGGCCGCTTCAAGTTTCTCACGGGCAATAAGCTGCTCCGCTTCTTTTCTGTCAGAAACATCTCTTACAAAAGCATTGAAAATAACCTGACCATGCCATTCAATTTGTGTGATGATCATTTCAACCGGGAATTCATGACCGTTCCGGCGGAGCGCTGTCAATTCCATTTTATTATTAATCAACCGCCCTTCCCCGGTAGCTTTAAACTGCCGAAGTCCATCCTGATGCTGGGCGAGATATTGAGGAGGGATGATTAATTCCGCGACCGCGCTTCCGATTGCTTCATCTCGAGACCAGCCAAATATTTCTTCGGCCCGCCGATTCCAGTCAACGACATAACCATCTATATCCATGGTGATAACCGCATCCATTGCGGAATCAACAATTGTCTGTAATCGGCCATCGGAAGCCCATAAAGCATTCTTCGGGAATTCTGGCTTTGAGGAAAGTCCCATGCGTTTTCATGCCCGACTGGAAAAAAGATTAGAATTCTTGTGAATTTACTGATGAGGGTATTTACTGAAGCGGATATGACACCAATTTAACAGAATGGAATTATTATTTCCATGACAACCTGTAGAGAGCAGGGATTCAGTAGAGGGGGATTGTGATAATGGCATCTTGATTGTGCTGAGAGGCTCCAACATTAAATATCGTGGCTTTCAATTTATTCCACTCGTTAATTTACCTGGGAGTGTCTAAAGCCTCTGTTTGATTACGATTGATATCTGATTCTTCCTCGACTGACTCTTCAGAATCGATCGCATCTTCTGTCTGGTTCATCAGCTTTCTTCCTTCTCTCGCTGCATCCTCAACGAGTTCCTCTCCTTTTCTTACTGCTTGTTCCGTATCTTTTTTAACTTCGTTTTTATGGATTGTCATAGTTGCGCTGTCATCCAGGTCAGCAAACGAAATCCAACCTCCCACCACCATGGCGACAACCGCTACTATGATCAGAACGATGATGATTACGTTTTGCATCTGATTTCTCCAGTATGTTGAACAACGACCGCAAGCACATGACAGACCAAGCCGATGGCACTCTTTTGAATGCCATCGGCCAGTCGTCTCAGCAGTTTCGAATCAAGCGTATATCGCTTTCTTCAAATACTTATTCTGTGGGAACTCTCTTACCTGTCAGCAGACTGATGACAGCTAATACGAGAAAGATAAAAAAGCAGATCTTTGCTGCGCCATAGGCCATGCCGCCGACCAGACCAAAACCAAACAGACCCGCTACCAGTGCAATTACTAAAAACATTAATGCCCAACTCAACATGGTGATACCCTTTCAATTTGTGGGATTGTAAACTCCTGCGAAACCAGGTTCTAAAGCCCGATCCGGCTGGTTGGATTGAGGTTCAAATTTGCCAGCCGACCAGGTATGCCCCTGGTTCATTCGATTTGCTTGTTTCAATTTCATTCACATTGCTGTGATAATACAGGACTTCGCAATCGCTGTGCCAAGCTGAAAGTACAATACGACAAATCGACGTAAGCCATTAAACAAAAGCATGTTGGAGCACTGATAAAATCCGTACAGGATTCTGAATTCACTGTTTGGTAGTGGAAAATCGATTGCTGATCGCTCGATGGGAGACGCGCCTGGGCGTTAAGCGACCGCCAGGCTGTGAGCAGTTTTACACCAGCGGCTTCAGGTCGAGTTAGAGCCAGCTGATAGAGCAAGTGACGCTATGATAAGATGTGACGCGATCTAGACTGTGTCCAGTTTTACTGTAGCGTCTCCAGGGCCATTCAGATCGAGTATCGCAGACCGGGAAACGCTATGTGTAAATGTGACGCGTTCTAGTTTTCATCTATACTGACGGTTTTCTCAAGGGAGATACCAAACTGCGCAATGCGATCACGTATCTTGCCGCGAGTGATTCCAAGAATTTCGGCAGCACGTGTCTGATTACCGCTCGTTTCATTCAAAACGCGAGTCAACAGATATCGTTCCATCGCTTCCAGTGTTTCGCTGTATAGATCTGTAGATTGTTCCGCAAGACGCTGATCCACGAACAGACGTAAATCAGATAATGGCGAATCATCACCATTGATATCAGCTTGAGGCTCTGATGGAGCAGCCTGCGTGCTGAACCGTCTGGATAATTCATCTGGTAGAAAGGAAGGAACAATGATGGGAGAAGTGCTCTTCAACAGAGACTGCCGAACCACGCTTTGAAGTTCCCTGACATTTCCAGGCCAGGGATACTGAATCATCATCTCCAGAGCTTCTGAAGAGACCCCTTCTGTTTCTGTACGCCCCATTTCAAAACATGCTTCATTCAGATAATGCTCGACCAGCAATGCGATATCATCACCCCGTTCACGTAAAGGAGGCAGCGAAATTGTCATTCCATTAAGTCGGTAGAACAGATCTTCACGGAATAAACCCGCCTTAACCATCTCTTCCAGATTGCGGTTCGTGGCTGCAATAATACGGACGTCGGTTTCAATCGTTTTATTACCGCCAACCCGTTCAAATCTCTGTTCCTGCAACAGACGCAGTACCTTTCCCTGAGTCAGTTGTGACATATCTCCCACTTCATCAAGGAAGATTGTCCCCCCATTACATTGTTCAAATTTACCGATTCGCTGTCTGTCTGCGCCTGTAAAGGCTCCCTTTTCATAGCCAAACAGTTCGCTTTCCAGAAGTGTTTCCGTGAGCGCAGCACAGTTGACGGCCATGAAACTGTCTTTGGAGCGGGGACTATGCTGATAAATTGCCCTGGCAACAAGTTCTTTCCCAGTTCCACTTTCTCCACGAATAAGAACATTGACGTTTTCCGCTGCGACACGCCCAATCGACTTGAATACTTCAAGCATTTGTGGACTACGCCCTACAAACTGATCCCCTTTACTGGCTTTAGTATCACCCACCGGCAATGCAACCGGGATATTCATCAGCCGACGTGTCTCAATAGCCTTCTGGACCAGTTGATTCAATTTAGGGAGATCCAGAGGCTTGGCAAGATAGTCAAAGGCCCCCAGTTGCATGGCTTCAATCGCAACATTACTTTCACTGGAAGATGTAATAAACACGACTGGTAAACGTCGATCAAGTTTATGAATTTCGCGAAATACGTCTAAACCGGATACCGAAGGCAGCATAATATCCAGTAGAACAACTTCAGGAGAACTCTCCCGAATCGCATCCATCGCCTCGTCAGCGGTGCCAGCCGTGATGACATCGACGTTCATTTTTTCCAGCGATCGACGTACCATCTCGAGTACCGTGCGATCATCATCCACCACTAATGCCTGAGACATAATTTATTCCAAACTGATTCAATATTTGAAAGGATTTCTTTCACAGAATTTTTCTATTCTAGCAATCTGATTTCTGTTTTACAAAGAGTCAGAAAATAAAACCCTGGCAATTCGTTTTCCCTGTGGACGATTCAGCGTATCGAAAACTGATAACCTGGTCTGTAAATGAAGAATTTAAATCGAAAACCGGTTTGTGATAGATTGACTGTGTATAGCTCTGCGTTACACTTTAAGCATCCATGACCTGCTCCCGGAGTATGGTCATCAGCAGGCCTATGACAGCCCTGCGGCGAACTAACCATGTACGCCGCAGGGCTTTTTTTATTAATCTGGCTGCCTTTCATCAAAGTGCTGACTGATGGTCAAGCATCGCGGTTTCTCAGCGGTCGATCACATTATTTAGTAAATGAATTAACTGAGCCAGAAATTAATTCTGAGAATAATCTGAATTCAGTATTTTCGTCAGTAAAACAAAGAACCTTCTGCATGGTCTACAATGAAATCCCTCCTGACTCAAAGAAATTCCCACGGAATGGCACACGATCTGCATTTCGTCTTCAGACAGAACCAGGAAAGGAGACAGAGATGTACCGAAGCACGAACGAACTTAAAGGTTACAAAGTCCTGGCGACTGACGGGGATTGTGGAACTGTTCAGGATTTATTGTTTGACGATGATACCAATATCATGAGATATCTTGTGGTGGATACGGGAAGCTGGCTTACTGATCGTCAGGTCCTGGTATCTCCCGTAGCAATCGATCAACCAGACCTGGATAGTTTTGAACTACCGACAGTACTTTCCAAAGCCAATATTGAAGCAGCACCGTCAGTGGAAACAGACCAGCCTGTTTCCCGGCAGTACGAATCAGCATTAACGTCTTTCTATAACTGGCCTGTTTACTGGGGAAGTTCACCCACTCCAATATTGAATCGCCCTGCGGCTACCGTTGAACTTAAAGAACGAGTGGCTGCCGGGAACGGTGATCCTCATCTACGAAGCGCCAATGAAGTCACTGGTTACGAAATTCAATGTATGGAAGACACGCTCGGACATGTGGAAGATATTATCGTGGATACAGAAAGTTGGAGTTTACGCTATCTCGTGATCGATACTCGTAACTGGCTGCCAGGTAAAAAAGTGATCATCGCATTCGACTGGGTCACACATTTCACCTGGGATGATCGAAAAGCGCATGTAGATTTAACACGGTCACAGGTTGAAAATGCTCCGGAGTACGACCCACGACTTCCAGTCAATCGCGCTTACGAAACACAACTCTATGATTTCTATGGACGTCCCACTTACTGGTAGAGCAGTTGGTATTCCATGAAGACAAATCTGGCTGAATAGATGAAGCCATTTCACTTGAGATTTTTAACGGGCTCCCGGTGCGCATACAGCGAGCCAGGTTAGTTTTATCAATAAGGAAACCGTTATGAAAAACTACATCATCAATTCCTGCTTTTTATCGTTAGCCCTGATGCTGATGTCGGCAACAGCGTTCACCCTGGCAGGTTGTGAAGAAAAAGAGAAAGTCCTCGATATTGAAACTCCCAACGGGGAACTTGAGATTGAACGCGACAAAAGCGACGGCGATATTGGTGTCGATCTCAAGAAGAAAGAGTAAACAGAAAATGAGTCGTTTGCTGATTTCCAGTCTGGGATCGGCAGTTAATTATTGTTTAAAAATATGTATTCCAATACAGGAGAAGACAGATGAATTCAGACCAATTTTCAGGAAAATGGAAACAGATCAAAGGCCAGGCTAAACAGAAATGGGGAGAGTTGACCGACGATGAAATCGACCAGATTGATGGCAAACGGGAAGAACTCGTAGGCAAAGTCCAGGAACGATATGGCATCGCTAAAGAAGAAGCAGAACAGCAGGTAGCCCAGTTTGAGAGCTCATGCCACTGCTGAAACTGATTTTTTCAGCGCTCGCTTAACACTATCAACAGCTGATAATAGAACTTACTGATAATTCAAGACTGCCGGCGAATCCTCGCTCTAACCGTTAAATATTTCGGTCAATTACATTCAGTCATCTGTATTGTCTCAAAGGAAATATTATCAGCTGTGATAGTTAATTACAGGTCACATCTTACTTCAAATTCTTTGATACACGAGGAGAACTAAAATGAAACGATATACTACACTCGCAAGTATTTTTGCGTTTAGTGTTGCTACTTTATACCTGGCCGGAAGCACGTATGCTTTTGACAATCCAAATGAAGAGAAAGCACAAACACCGGATAATCCCAAGACATCCAAGGCTGATAAAAAAGCATCCAGAACCGATAAAGCCGAAAGAAAACAGATGAAAAAAGCGGGCATGGCAACCCGCGCCAGTAAATTGATTGGGATGAATATTGAAAATCCTCAGGGACAGAGCCTGGGCGAAATCAATGATCTGGTGATAAATACTTCAACCGGAGAAGTCCGCTACGCAGCTGTCACCTATGGTGGTTTCCTCGGCGTGGGAAATAAAATGTTTGCTGTGCCTTTTGAAGCATTTAACATCAAACAAAAAGCGGATTCGCAAGAACCTGCATTGATCCTGAATGTGACACAGAAACATTTGGAAGGTGTAACTGGCTTTGATCAAGATCACTGGCCGAACTTTGCAGACGACAGCTATCTTGCTGATCTCAACAAACGGTATGATGTGAAACAGAAAAGAGCGCACAAGAACGAAAAGCTTCGTTCCAAAACAGGTAAACTAGACCCTAAAACATCGGGAACGAATGTAAGAATCAGCCAGTTAAATGGTATGAACATTCAAAACTCTCAAGGAAAAAGTGTTGGTGAAATCAAAGATATTGTTGTCAATGTTACACACGGTAATGTCCAATATGCCGCTGTGACCTACGGAGGATTCCTTGGTGTTGGGAATAAAATGTTTGCCGTTCCATTTAAAGCGTTTGAGATAAAGCAGAACCCTGAAGAACCTGAAGAACAGATTCTGGTTTTGAATGTGACTCAACAGCAGTTGGAAGGAGCCCAGGGATTCGATGAAGACCACTGGCCTGACTATGCAGACCCGGACTTCTCGAGAGAACTTCATAAACGCTATCGAATTGATGCTGATCTTAAAGATCGTGATTTAAAAGTGAATATCGACACCTGAGTCGGTTTTTGAATCCAGCTAAGCTCCAGTTAATGAAACGCTGTGAGGAGTGATTTACTGCTCATAGCGTTTTTTTGTATCTTTTTTAATCATTCTCTATACCATAATCAAAACAGCCGGTTGATACGGTCAACAATACTGGAACGATAACCTGAGAGAATCATCTTCGATAAGGAGTATAACTGGAATATGAGAGCACGACTCGAGAATCTATGGGATTCTTTCCGAACCAGCTTCTGGTTTGTCCCGACCATCATGTCCTTAATGGCTATTATGCTGGCAATGGGAACAAATCAGCTGGACAGCCTGCTCGCATCGTCTGATCGTCAACTCAGCTGGTTTTCAACGACCGCCCTTGCTGCCCGCTCTACGCTCTCTTCGGTAGCGGGAGCAACGATTGCACTGGCAGGTGTCGTATTTTCGATCACCATAGTGACTTTATCGATAGCCTCTTCCCAGTACGGTTCCCGACTGGTTCGCAATGTCATGGGTGCCAGTATCGCTGACCTGGTAATTGGCCAGTATATCGGAACCAGCCTGTATTGTATGCTGATTCTACAGAATGTACGCGAAGCACACGGAGACAGCCCTGCGTTTACTCCCCAAGTGGGAACTGCTGTTGGACTCTGCCTGGGTCTGATCAGTATGGGAATGCTGATCTGGTTTATTCACCATGTGGCGACCGCCATTCAAGCCCCGACAATTATCCTGGAAGTCTCTCGTGATCTGAACGAGGCCATTAATCGATTGTTTCCTGAACGGATTGGCGAGGCGGCGGAGAAGGAAATAGACGAAGAAGCACTGGAAGATCAGAATTGTCAAACATTCGACGAAATTTTATCAGGGGTTGGAAAATATAACATCACTGTCCCCTCGAAACGGGAAGGCTATATCGAAGGCATTGATGGGGGAAGTCTGATCTCGCTGGGGCAGGAGTTGAATGGTGTGGTGGAACTGATGTGTAAACCCGGAGATTACATCACCCAGGATCAACTGCTGGCCCGGGTCTGGTGCCAGGATCAGACAGAAACAGAAGAGGATTCTGAAGAACAGATAGAAACGGTGAACAATACGGTTAATCGAGTCATCATCATCGGCCTGCGTCGTACCCCCCGCCAGGATGTCACCTATGCAGCCCGGGAACTGGTTGAAATCGCTTTACGGGCCCTCTCCCCGGGAATCAATGATCCCTTTACCGCAATGAGTTGTGTGGACCGGCTGGGAGGCGCACTGGGCAGACTTGTTGAACGATCCTGTCCCAGTCAAATTCGACGGGACAGCGAATCGGTTCCTCGACTTTTAATTACCACGGCTGATGGTTTCGCTGAAGTATTAAAATACTCATTCGGCATGATTCGTGAATCTGGTTCGAGTAACACCGCCGTTTCCCTGAAGATACTGGAGGCACTGACTGGAATCACCAGCCATGCTTCTCGCCCGGAAGATATTGAAGTAATCCGTCAGGAAGCAGAAGCTTTACAGACCGCGTTTGAAGAACACCATCTTGTCAAAGCAGACCTAACTAGTTTTCAGCAGGCTTTCGATCAATTAAACAATTTACTGGAGTCCAGCCTGCGGATGACCCGCGAACCCGAACTGTCTTAGATCAGTTCCAATCCAGTAATCTGATAATCAGAATAATTCATCACGAGAGAGGAGCACATACATGGGAATCTTTCAATTTTTATTATTACTGTTGGTCGCTGCCATCTGCGGTGGCATTGCACAATCACTGGCAGGATATTCCCGCGGGGGTTGCCTGACCTCAATCGCCCTGGGTTTCATCGGTGCACTGCTAGGCACATGGATTTCCGGAAAGCTGGGCCTGCCTGAATTACTGACGGTTGAATTCGGGGATCAACCCTTCCCCATTCTATGGTCGATTATCGGAGCGGCGCTGTTTGTATCACTACTCAGTCTGATTTCATTCCGGAAGAAATAAGGAATCAGTCTTTCTGGATGAGATCGAAGGCACCCTCAGCGGTAATGATTGCACGGGCGATTTCAATCAGTTTCGTGCGTTTATGACTGGCGATTTTTTGAAGCTGGCGGAAAGCTGTCGCCTCATCCAGATGAGCAGTTTTCATCAGAATTCCCTTAGCCTGTTCTATGATTTTTCGATCATTCAACGAGTCACGGAGATCCTGATTTTCCTGTCGAAGTTCAGCAAATTCGGCAGCGCGTCGATGTACCAGCAATATTGCAGGGCCAAGATCAATCGCTCGAATCGGCTCAACCAGCCATGCCATGATATGATCCAAAACAGCAGTTTCCACCAGTTCCAGGTCAGACTTGGGGGTAACAATAATTCCCGGAACGGGAGTATTTTTACCAATGAGTGTCAGAGCGCGAATCCCATCCATATCAGGCATGCGTACGCCGCTGATGACGATATCAGGCAGTTGTCTGGCACAGGCTTGAATAATTTCCTCACCCGTTTGAACAGTCCCGATGATCTGATGCCCCAGTTTAAGCACTGCCTTCTGGATAAGCTGCAGAGTCGCACTGTTACTGTGTGCAATCAGTATCTGCAGCGATTCCATCTCCATCATCAAATTTTCCTGATCTGTTATTGAGTATCAGAATTGTCACAAAAAATACAATCAGGTCCTATTAAACCAGATTTAAAGTGTTTACACCATCTTCCGGGTTTTTAAAATTGATGAAATGTTGGTGTTCCTGGTGTATCAAGTTGAACTTCATTAATCATTTTCAGGACCTAGCAGTACCTTGAATAACTTCTTATAACTAAGACAGGAAGGGGCGCGAATTGTCCTTGCCCGAGTTGAAATGATAACCTCAAATTTTCTCACAAGAATAACTGGCCAGTTCACATGCGAGACTATGAGTTCCGGCCTGGAGTGATATCGCAAATATGAAAAAAGTCATCCTGATTATAATTGATGCCATGGCGTCCCGCGTTGTCCAACCAGCATTGGAAAAAGGCTTACTGCCGCATTTCCAGCAACTGGTGGAACGGGGTGTTTTCTCCCGGGAATGCACGTCCATATTTCCCTCGATTACACCGGCTGCAACATGCGCCCTGGCTACAGGCGCTTATCCCTTCGAACATGGAATCTCCGGTGCGTACTGGTACGATCGTGACCAGGATGATATCGCTTATTTTGGGTCTGATCTGCCGGCAATTATGAATGAGGGTATGGATCGATATATCAATGATTTTCAGATCAAACTGAACATCGACCGTCTTCAGGTACCGACGATTTTCGAGCGAATTGAGCAACACGGGAGCCTGACGGATGCAGTGGTCAACTTCATGTGGTATCGAGGCACTGTGGCGCATGAAACCAGCACCCCTTTACTTCTGAAGTTGACTCCCGGAGTGACCCTGGCGGAATCGATGATCGGACCGCATACCATGTTTCTGGGAGAGTTTGTTTCGACTCCGCTTTATGGGAATACGCTTTCAGCACGAGGTGGCATTACGAGGCGATTTGGCTTTCACGACGATACGACTGCAGACTATCTGCTGGGGATGGCTGAGCAGGACTGTCTACCAGATTTTACACTGGCCTATTTTCCCAATAATGATTTTGACAGTCACTCAGAGGGACCGGAAAACGCGATAACAACTCTCCAGAACGTCGACAGTCACCTGGGCAAACTGATTGAAATCCTCGGCGGTATCGACCAGTTTCTGGAAAAACATACAATCCTGATGACAGGTGACCATTCACAGAGTGATCTGGAGGAAAATCCGGGAATTCACTTAGACGAAGTACTCAAAGAGTTTCAGGTCGTAGATGCCGGTAACCCCTGGAACACTTCAGAAGAATTGATGGTTTGCCCGAATATGCGGTCGGCACAAATCTACATGCAACCCGAATTGTGGGAGAATCGCAAGGCAGTCATTGACTGTCTGTTGAATTGCCCCGAGATTGACCAGGTGATGTGGTGTGACCATGACAGTGGATTGAATGGGACAGACCAACCGGCCTTTTACGTTCATACGCAAGACCGGGGACATCTGGTTTTTAAACCGGCTCCTGATTCAACCGGTGATGCCCACGATGTCTATGGTACATCCTGGATCTGGAATGGCGATTTAAACGCCGTCGATGCAAGCATTACAGCTGACCATCAAATTAAATTCGGTGATTACCCGAATGCATTTGAACGTATCGCAACAGGTTTTTCTGAAAAGACAGGAAACATCTGGGTGACAGCCCGACTGGGTAAGGAATTCTGTCTGCCGTCAATGAAGTGTAATCCAGCGGGCTCGCATGGTTCCCTGCATGAGTTAGATTCGACCGCCCCCCTGATCGCAGCAGGACTGCCTGATGATTTCGAGTTGCCCGATGCGCTTCGTATTATCGATATTACACCGATCTGCCTGCAGTTACTGGGACTGGAAACGCCACGCCAGCCAGGTGAAAGTGCGATCAACAATCCTCAGAATAGCCAGAAAAGTTGAGAGGAAATCAATCGTGTCTTGAACTGTCCACTCTCACAGGAATGCGTTCACCCAGACAGGATGCGGGCAACTGGTTGCAGGGACTTAAAGTGGTCACAGGATATCTTGACCATGCCGATCAGGGGAACGGCCAGTAGAATACCACCAACGCCCCAGGCCCAGCCCCAGAAAATAATGCAGACAAATACCAATGCCGGGTTGAGCTTCATCGAATGCCCTAAAATCATTGGCGTAAACACATTCCCTTCCAGGGTATTAATCACGATATACATCAACGGCCCTAACATGGCTTCTGCCGGCGTATTGAGATAAACAATTCCGATTAGAAATGTCACAGCTGCACCAATAAATGCGCCCACAAACGGAATGAAGTTGAGAGTCGCTGCCATGATTCCCAGCAGGATGGGATCGGGGAGGCCCAGCAACCACATCACAGTTCCGATGATGATCCCCAGCCCAATATTGATCGTTGTAATCGTGACCAGATATCGGGAAATACCATTTTCCACGTTACGAATCATCGTCACGAGGCCTCGTTTATCGTCGAGGGTCGGAAGTAACTCGACGACCGAATTCAATGTCCGATGCCCCATCGCCAGTAGAAGATAGACCAGCACCACAGTGATTGTCACACCTGCCAGAAAATTAACAGTTGAGCTTAACAGGTAACTGGTGACTGGGGGCTGTTGAATTGAAACCTTGACCACATCGTCTTTTTCTTTACCGCCTGCAATGTCAGATACCTGGGAAGAAGCCTGGTCGATTTTATCTACCGGGTCGATAATGAAGCGTAATTTCTGTTCCGCTTTTCTAAATGTGGCAGGAGCGCTCGAAAGCCAGTCAGAAACCGGCGACGCCAGGAAATAGCTGGCAAGACCGATCATAAAAGTGAGAGAGAGCACAACGATCGCTGCAGAAAGAGATTCCGGAATGGGACAGACTCGTGTCAGAAATCTTACTAAAGGCGCCAAAAGAAAAAACAGAACAATCGCCAGCGCGATGGGTATAAAAATGGCTCGAGCAAAATACAAGGCATGAACTACACCCAAAGTCGCAAGAATGGCCAGTGAGATTCGGCCATAAGATTGAATCTGAATCTTATCTTTTAATACGGTAGACGACACTGCCTGCTCTTCCCTGAGCTGCTGAATATCAGAAGATGAAGAATCTGTATCCGAATCATCGCCAGTTCGAACTTCCTGGCTGGGGTTCCGGCAATCGGATGCATTGGACGTCGTAGACAGGGACACAGAATCTTCTCCTTACTGGTAAATATCAAAACAGAGAGTTTCCCCTCCCTGTTACATTGATGATTATTTTCTTACCAGGGTTTTAACTTCCATCCAACGATGAAACCGATTCCGAAACACCACAGGGCCGCAGTCCCGGGATTCTGCTTTGCGTAAGTAGAGACATAATCGACCAAATCATCAACCGGTTTCAGCTGGTCGTAATTCTCTGCACCAGGCGCACCTGCGGTTGTTTCTCGATCCGCTGTCTGGGCATTTTGAGAAGAGGTTGTGTACATATTCATGATTGATTTCCTTTCAAATTTATTCTTAAAGATCGATCTTATTTTCTGTGAACAGTTTTCTGACGATTTCGATGCTTATCGGAGATAATAGTTTTAATCCAATCGATATTACTTCGCAGTTCAGTTCCCGATCGCTGTAAGATGCGTAAGCTTTTCTTAAAACCTTTCCAAGCGAAGAAGAAAAATCCGCTGGCAAGAATCAGACTTAAGACGGCTACTGTCAGCATGCAGGAGGCCAGAGTTAATTCAAATGCGCTACTCAACCACCAGGCACATCCTAAAAGCAAAACAGGAAATGAGCCGATACACAGTCCCATCCCGACAGCCAGATAGATTGTCGGAGAAAATGATTCTCGGACTGCATCTCGTGTATCTACAGACAGGAGTTCTACTTGAAGTTCACTCAGAGACAGTAAATCTGCCCCCAGGTCACCCAGGTCGCCTCGCATGTCAGGCTTATGTTCCGACTGGACTGTTCCGTTCTGACCGATCATCGTTTCACCCACCATCCGGCAAACAGGCCTGTAAGCAGACTGATTTTCAAGGCCTCACCAGGATGCTCGCAAATCTGCTTACGTAAGCGTTCTTTCAAATCTGTTAGTATCGATACAGGATCTGATTCATCCTGCTGTCCAACAGACTGGGTTCTGCTTTCAGCCCACTGGGAAGTATTTTGTTTCACCTGCATTTGATAGGGACTCATTTGATTAAAATCTCCGGTCGAGATGATTTTCGAAGGGTTTTGTAGCGGCAGAATCAGCAGTATCCGACTGCCCGGAAGCAGAAGACTGACTCCCGCTTCCCTGATTCTGATTCAAAATTGATGCCGCATGCTGTGCCACCTGTGCTACTGCTGCTCGCATCGCCAGGCCGGATAAAAACGTAAATGCTGTTTTAACCACTCCAGCTCTGTCGGCATCATCATCGTCTTCTTTATTGATGACCAGGCGTTTTTTTCTGGCCAGTTTTAACAATTCGTCCGTATAGGGGTTACTGACTTTCAACTTTCGGGGAACTATCATAAATCCAAATGCAGCTGCAGCCCCGACACATGCCCAGGGATAATGCCTGATGTAGTATTGCCAGTCCGTCAATGTCGAAGCCGACTGCTTAATCTGGCTGACATCGTCATCCAGCTCACAGCGAATTTCATGCATCGCCTGTCGTATCTGATTTGCTCGTTTGTCTTCTGGCTGGCTGGCCACTCTTTCAACTCCCGTCTGGAATTATTTTGTCCCGAAATAGCCTCTATTACGAACGCAAACTATTTCTGATGTCGCTTCCCCTGCTCTCACATCAGGAACGGAAATGTTTCTTCAGTGAGTCGGGAACAATTTCAGACAATGACTCTCGGACACTGTTTCCTACGCGATCCATAAAAGCCTGATCCCGTGAAAAGTACCTGGTCGAACCCCGGAACATGGATCCTAAAAGCAGTCCAGCACCGATGCCGACCCCCAGGCTGATCATTACGGATTTGACTGGTTGTTCTTCTACGTAATCGCAAACCTGAGATGATTTCGACGTTACCGAACTTTCCGCCTGATCGTGCGAGACAGGTACAATGTGTTTTTCCAGATCTTCATATTGGTGAATCATGATTTACTCCCTGTAAGATTCAGTCCATGGTATTGAGCAGTAAATTGAGAATTATCGACGCCACGCCAGGCTTACAATCACACCTGCAATTAATCCCGTGCCAAACGCCACTGCAACGGACTCCGCGGGATGCTTACGTACCGTACGCTCTGCCTCGCGATACCCTTTCTGAACTGACTGATTCACCTGCTCATATTGCTCACGGGCAGCGTCTGAAGCGTGAGCGAACTGTTCTTTGGAATTTTTGACAGCTTCGTTTAGAGTGTCACCCATTTTATCTGCCACTGTTGATGCCGATTGAGAAAAGCTCTCAACCATCGAATCGAGTTCTCGCTGGATATCTCGTTTCGTTTCACCTGTCTTCTGCTGAATCCTGCCTACGAGTTGATCTGTCTTGCCTTCCAGCCCGTCTAGATCACTCGAATTAAGCTGGCTCCATCGTTCTTCAATGCGTCCCCGAATTTCATTCCAGTGGCCGCGAAGTTCTTCTCGAGTGGTCATTATTCTCTCCTTACATTAACTGTGGGATTCTTAATCTACTTGGAAACGCTAAACGTCACATAACCTGAAAAGCAAGAAGTATGCCACTTCATAGATTCACCCCCCGACCGTTGAATCCAACAGGTTGAGATTGTACGAATTCCCATTAAAAACAGGCTGAATCACAAGTTTTTCACATTTTTTAAGGATCAGCCCGGAAGTCCGCCTGGATACAGGGTTTCACTTTGGGAACGGTCGCCAGTGTGCCAACCTGACTCCCTTTCGATCAATCTTTACAGCCTGTACTGGGAAATCGCGAGCTCCATCTGAAATGGGTACCCCGAGTGAACGATTGATTCATAACAGACCCCTGACTCAATTTTCTGGTGAAATCTTGAAGTAGATCCGTCATCAGCTGCAACAGAAGCGTATAGAGATTCAATCCTCTCCATAAACGATTACAGAATACCGGGATCAGTCAGTTGTGATCGAGCCGAAATTACGCATGAACAGCACGACTTGTCGGTATTGCAGGCAATCGGGTACAATCACCGCAGAATGCTCCGGTCGAACCCGGATACCTGGCACGATTGATAAAATCGAATCTATACTGACTGGGAGATTTGTTGGTTGTTTGATGAGCTCGAAGACCCTGAGATCTTTCTCAACCGATTACGCGAGAATCCGGAAGGGGTGCTTGCGGATGAATACGACCGTTACCGGGATCGACTGTGGCGTATTGTCAATTTTCGACTGGATACACGACTGCTCGGTCGGGTTGACGCGGATGACATACTGCAGGAAGCATACCTGGATGCGGCCACGCGCATTGAACACTATCTGAACGACCCGGCTACTACGTTTTTCATCTGGCTGAGAACGATTGTCGGACAGACTTTGATTGACGTTCATCGTCGACACCTGGGTGCGCAAAAGCGAGATGTGCGTCGTGAAGTAAAGGCAAAGCGTCGCGTTTTTTCAGCCTCGACTTCCTTTCAGATTGCAAACGTTCTTCTGGGGGACATGACTTCACCCAGTCAGGCCGCCCTCAAGGAAGAACTGGCGATTCAGTTGCGTGAAGCTCTGGAGTCCTTAAATGAAATTGATCGCGAAATTCTGGTCCTGAGACATTTTGAAGAACTGTCCAACCTCGAGGCATCTGAGGTCCTGGAAATTGAACCCAAAACTGCCAGTATGCGATATTTTCGTGCTCTGACCAGATTACGCTCCATTCTGGTTCAAATCCCTGGTATCATTGAATAAAAGTCTTCATAGAAGCATATTTCTTTACAGATCGAAATCGTCAGGACAACAGTTAATGTTATCACCCGATTCCCCTCAATCGATCAAAAATCTGACACCTCCGGCGACATCCGCTCTGGATCAGGTCGCTGATGATTTTATCGCTAAAATTCGTCAGGGTGAAAAACCAGTAATCACGGATTATGTAAACCGTTATCCGGAACTGGCCAGCGAAATCGAAGAAATATTTCCCGCGATTGTTGCCCTGGAGGGTGGAAAATATGCCGCTCAGGCACAGGGAAAAGTCTCCCTGGGTGCCAGTGCACCAGATCAACTGGGAGATTTTAAGATAGTCAGGGAGATCGGCCGGGGCGGCATGGGCGTTGTCTACGAAGCAATACAGGAATCTCTCAATCGCCGTGTCGCATTGAAGCTTTTGCCGCGACATTCACTGCTCGATGACAAACAATTAAAACGATTCCGCAGAGAGGCAGAACTGACCGCTTCCCTGCACCATACTAATATTGTTCCGGTATTCGGTGTGGGTGAAAACGGAAACTTCCACTACTATGTGATGCAGTTGATAGAAGGTGTGGGACTGGATGAACTGACACAGAAAATTGTCTCTACTGCTGTGGACAGTCATGTGAAAGTAAAAAAAACGAAACCGGTTTCTGAAACAGAAACCGGTAGTGATACTGTCTATACACCGTTTGAACCTGGTGACGAAAATCGATCCGACGATCAACCTGCTGCAGAACACCTTCATTCGTCAGAATTCAAAAAGTATGTCAATTCACCTTACAAGATTGCGACATTAGGAATTCAAGCGGCAAATGCCCTGCAATATGCACACGACCGGGGGATTCTGCATCGCGATATTAAACCAGGTAACCTGCTCCTCGACCGCGAAGGGCTCTTATGTATCACAGACTTTGGACTGGCACGCGCCGCCGAACAGAGCGATCTCAGTAAATCAACCGATATCGTGGGAACGCTGGGATATATGGCTCCGGAAATGTTTCGGGGAGAGACTTGCCGACAGAGTGATATCTATGGACTGGGAATCACCCTCTATGAGCTTTTAACGAAACGTTATGCCATTGAAAGAACCAGCCGGCATGCCATGATTGAACAAATCACTCATGGCACGATCACCTCTCTAAGGCGAATCAATCCGCGCATTCCACGCGATCTGGAAACCATCATTCTCAAAGCGATCGCCACCGATACGAAACATCGATATCAGACTGCCAGTGAACTTGGAGAAGACCTGAACCGGTTTCTGGAAAATCGTCCGATCCGGGCAAAGCGCATATCGCCAATCGAATATCTGTGGCGCTGGAGCTGCCGTAACCCTGCAATCGCGTCTCTGTCCGGACTTGCATTAGTGTTGATGCTGGCTCTGGGTATTTCCATGGCAGTGGGATTTGACAGGGAGCGGCGGGAACGAAAGCGGGCAGAATCATCTGCTCAACTGGCGACGAATGCCCTCGATCGTGTCTTTGACCGCTTTGTCCCCTCAAGGTTGCATACGCCAGAGATTTCCGGTGCCGGAGACGGCTATGCGGAGCCGGTGCTCTCACGTGAATCAGCTGACCTGCTGGCAGGCATGGTCCAGTTCTATACAAAACTGGCGGAATCAACTGGTGAGCAGGAAGAGTTTCAAAACAAAGCTGCGAACGCACAACGCAAAGTGGGAGATATTCATCGTCGGCTGGGAGATTTCAGTTCTGCTCTGACAGCTTATCAGAAATCACTCAATCTTTATCAGCAGAATACTGGTGAATCGAATGCGTTGACCATCGCTACCTTATATAACGAAATCGGTCGCATTTACCGTTACCTGAGTCAACACAGTGAAGCCACTGAAGCACATGAGCGTGCAGAAAAACTGCTGCAGGCAAATCTTGCTGCCGACCTGAATCAGGCAGATCTTCAGTTTGAACTGGCACGGACTTTTTTCCTGAAAGCCATTCAGTTTCATCCGGATCAACTAGGGAGCATGACCACTAACATACGCTTGCAGACTCCCACCGGCAGATTCGTCCCGTTGGAGGAAGAACGCACACAACTTCAGCAAGCCATTGAAATTCTGGAAGCTCTGATTGAGTCAGATCAGACCAATCCGGAATATCGCTATTTACTCGCGCTTTGTCTGCAGGAACAGCTTCCCGCCGATTATGTACGCTCTCCAGGTGAAAAAGGCAAACAGGCCCGCGCTTTCGAAATTCTGGAAACGCTGGTTCAAGAGCACCCCCATGTTGCAGACTATCGTCAGGCTATAGTGAAATCGTTTGGACGTTTCGATATCCGTCGTTTAAATCCGGAAGAAATCGATGAATCTGTCATCGAACGCCTGGAAAAAGCGATCCAGCATGCCAGCCGCCTGGTCTCAGATTATCCCACAATTCCAGAATATAAGATTTCCCTGATCCACGCACATAACAAGCTGGCACATGGTCTGGATAAAATGACCACGCAACAAGGGGGCTCAAACGAAATTCGGACACGCCACGATACCGCCGAACTCTCCCTCCGTACCGCCCTCCGATTGCAGAAAGAACTTATTATTCAGTTCCCGGAGGCACCAGAACACCGAATCTGGAAAGCCAAGTTTGAAAACGGACTGGCTGATATTCTGTATAAAAAAGGGAGTGAAACCGAAGCCATCAGCCTGCTGGAAAGCGCAATTAAAACGTTGCAGGCTGAACTAAAAACAGATCCAGACTCATACAATATCCATAGCGTTCTCTTAGGTTCAATGGAAGAACTTGCCCGAATCTACCACTATGTCGGCAATGAAGTTGACAGTTGGCTGATGTGGGACAAATACGATCAACTCATGGGAGAATATAAACGGAAATTTCCTAACGCCGTTCATCGCATGTCAAATAAACATTCTCCACCAGCACATGGAGGCCCGCGACCTCAGCATGGCAGGCGTCCTCCGCGGGGACCAGACAGACCCGGACCTCCCCGGTTTAAAAATCGTTGACTCATTTCAAATCAGTCGAATACACTCACCGATTTTACTTTTCCTGAAGCCTGGTCATTTCCCACAACCATTCGATTCTGAATTCATACGAGATTTGACCGCACGGCTGTTCAGAAAACGGACCAGAGAGACACTCAGTTCATCGGCCGACTGATAGCGGTTCTGTTTTGACCGATCAAGGCAGCCGAGAATGATATTTTCCAGCGCAGGTGGAATCTCTCTGTTGATTTCACGCGGGCGTGCATATCTCCCACAGAGAATCTGTTCGATGAGAGCATTGGAATTCCTGGATTCAAATACTGGCAAGAACGTAGCGAGTTCATAAAGAACACATCCCAGGGAATAGAGATCGCTGCGTTCATCCATATCACCCTGGATACGTTCTGGAGGCTGATACAACAGAGACTGAACCCTCTGTTGCCTGAATGTGCCTTGCAGATGTTGGGGGAGAGAGAAACCTGTCAGCCAGCAGTGTCCTTGCTGGTTCAGAATAAAATTGCCCGGCCTCAAGTCACAATGCAATGTGCCACGACTATGAGCAAAACGTAGTGCATTGGCTGCCTGCAATCCCAGGTTGGCAATCGACCGCCAGTAATTCTGCCTGAATTCTTCCAGCACCTGAGGCAGTTTTTCTTCATACAGGTAACCGGCCTGTGGTTCATATTGAGCCTGGTCTACTGTTCCTGTCTGCTTCTGTGCCAAACCTCGCAGAACCTGATCCAGACTGATTCCTGAAACCAGTTGCATTATGGCATAAGTATACCCCTGATCTTCCTCAGTGCTTTCAACCGAAACAATATTAGGATGACTGAGTCGATAGACCAGACGTGTTTCACGTAGAAACCTTTCCTGCAATCGAAGAGAACAGTCCGACTTCCAGGGTAAAAGTCTGACAGCGACCTTTCGTTTGTGTTGGCCTTGCGCAGCGGCATAGATGATTGAAGTACGGTCGCGGTTGATTTCATTCAATATGTGACAGTTCCCTAACTGGGAAATCATGAAATCAGCCGGAATCTGTCTCCGCAACCTGGAAAATTCCTGGTTCGTTTTCCACTCTTCCATTGCAATCAGAACGGGGAAACTTTCACGAATTTCGTCAGCATATCTCGGACAGGCACTCGCATAAGCATCTATAGAGGGATTCAACCAGCGGCGATACTCTTCTACAAAACGGGACGCCAGAACTTCCAGTGTGATTCGCTCGGAAGCGGTTTCCTGCCGTTCGATTGTCCCAGATGATGATTCAGAATTCATGTTGCCCCCTCAAGGAATTCTGAAGTCAGCTGGTATGTGCCCGGCTTACCATTGTGGATTCGACATTCTTCCGTTTCAACAGTCCCGCAGTGTTGTCTTTTTCAGTGACAACAGCACTTTAAAAGACAGTCGTTCTTCAGGTCAGTCTGATCACTTTGGGAATGAAAGCGAAGTACAACAGTTTCAGCAGATCGGATAATACAGATACCTGAGCTGGCTTCAAGCGGCACCATCTGGTTTCATCAGCAAGACTTACGATCTACACTCGCTGGAAGGCTGGTAAGAATCAAACGGGCCCGCAATTTTATAACGAAAGCCGTTTCTGGTCAGCTACCGACAATTTTATAGATTTTTAATAAAGCTGCGGCAGTGACTTATGGAACGCATGACAACAGACTGCAAGCCAGCCCGGCAGCGATTACTACATGTCGAGTTCCTTGTATTGAGCCTTATTATCCAGGACCGTTCCCCAGACTCGATTGGAAGCCTGATGTCGTGAGGGACCGAAGTTAATGATCGGACCAATTCCCAGGTCCAATCCTTGTATCTGTTCCAGGGCGTTGATCAGATTTTCTGTAGTCATGGGTTTACCGGATTTTTCCAGGCCTTTCAAGCCTACTACCAGACATTCAGCCGCAATGTACCCTTCCAGTGAAACAAAACCCGGCTTGGAGAGGGGATAGAACTTTTTCATGGCATTTCGATATCGTAATACGCCGGTGGCACTCGAAAGATAGTAGGGGACAACCTGAGTCACAATCACCCCTTCCGCGTACTGCGGCCCCATTTCTTTAAATTGTTGAGCCAGCAGTTCACTCCCCACGAAGGAAACAGCGGCAGTACGAATATTCAGATTATTATCTTTGAGCTTCTGGACCATTAACGCCGCCGGTTTATAAGTTGCGACCATGATCAAGGCTTCGATGCGATCCTGATTCTGTTCAATCTGTTTGACAGCATCTGCAATTTGCGTGGTATTACGCTCATAGCCAACTCTGAATATATTTTCCGGTTGGATTTTGTATTTTTCCAGAGCTTTCGCCACACCTGCAAAGCCATCATCGCCGAAGGAATCATTTTGCGCGAACACCGCAATTTTTTCCGGGGCAATGTTTTTCTTTTCCACAAAATAGTTCACCATTGCCGCTGTTTCATCTGCATAGCTGGCGCGAAGATTGAATACATAGCGGTCGGGAGGATCACGTCGCAGGCTTTGAGCCCCGGTGAAAGGAGCAAAAAACAGATACTGGTTTTCATTAGCATAAGGAACTGTAGCCTGTGCTGTCGGAGTTCCTACATTCCCGATCACCGCAAACACCTTATCCTTTTCAAACAGCGTGTGCATATTATCCAGCGCCTGGTCTGGTTCATATCCGTCATCTTTCACTACCAGCTCAATCTGGCGACCACCGATACCACCCGCTTCGTTGATCGATTTAAAACAGGCCTGCATCCCCATAACCATATTGGTTCCCAGTTCCTTATTGGCACCGGTCATGGCAGTTGAAGTCGCCAGAATGATTTTATCATTGGTGATTCCCTGGGCGGCGGGTCCCGCCTGCTGGATCGGTGTCGACGATTCAGTCACTTTTTGAGGATGGCTGTAATTCCAGTAATAGTAAGGAACCAGCGTCAACAACAGAAAAGTCACCAGAAAAATAACGGTATTAAACACCGTACTGCGCCACGGAGCAGTTGTCGAAGCAGGAGCTGATACAGGATATCCTTCCAGCTCTTCCTGGCTCAGAATCTTGGTATCATCATATTTTTCTGCACTGGCTGTGATTGCCTTCAGGTCCTGCAGCATTTCTTTGGCAGACTGATAACGGTCTTCCGGCTTTTTGGCCATCGACTTACTGACGATGGCAGCACATTTATCAGGGATGCTGGAATTCACCTCGCGGGGGTCAAGAATGTCCGCATGGCAATGGGCATACATGATCTGCACAATGCTGCCAGCATCTTCATAGGGATGATCTCCAGTCAGCAGGGTGTAATAGGTTGCTCCCAGAGAATAAATATCGCTCCGCATGTCGACCGGTTTCGACTCGCACTGTTCGGGACTCATGAAGTAAGGAGTCCCAATCAGCTGACCATCCTGTGTAAGCTGCATCGATTGCTGGATGATTCGTTTCGCCAGACCAAAATCAGCAACTTTAATCGTGCCATGGGCCGACTGCAGCAGGTTTCCCGGCTTAATATCACGGTGGACCAGACCGGAGGCATGAGCCACCATCAACCCCTCACAGGCATCTGCGATAATGCGCGACGCTTCCAGAGGAGAATAAGGACCGATCGATTCCAGATGGTCATCCGTACTGCCGCCCGTCATCAGTTCCATTACGATGTAATGGACGTCCCCTTCCTGGTTGATTTCGTGAATCGAAACCACATGGGGATGGGTTAAGCGACCGGCGGCTTTGGCTTCTGCAAGAAACCGATCCAGCATCATCTTGTCTGAAGCCAGTTCGGCAGGCAGGAGTTTAATGGCCACGTCACGCTCGATCATTGAATCGTGCGCTTTGTAAACAACCCCCATCCCCCCCTGTCCCAGGAGACCGGAAATCGTATATTTGCCCAGCTTTTTACCAATCCACGCAGCAGCCTTCTCAGCAGAAGGCCCTTCCAGATGAGGCGCTGACTTTCCAGTGATGCTGTCACCACCTATCATGGTTTTGTCAATTTCGTTGATGTTGATTGGCGGAATTTCATCGACCGTTTCTTCCTGCGCAGGATCGACGGGGGGAAATTCATCGACAGTTTCTTCACCATCTACGGGATCTTGATAACCTTTGTCCGACACGGGTCAGTTCCCAGATTTCGATCGTCTCAATCGAGTAATATTTCAGCCCCGGAATACAGGGATCCAGTCAGGCAGCTCTCAAACGACTGAAATATTCATTCCAATCAACGGCCGGTGTTCTACTGAACACACAATAAAGACCATGTGAGTGAGGGTTTTATTGATATACAAAATAATCGTTCATAAAAATATTTACGCAATCGTTTTTTTTCAATCTCGATAGAATATTCATGAAAATTCGCTAAGAACAGGGAATGTACAAGCACTTCTCTGTTCTCTACCTCCAATAACGGCAGAACGTTGGAGTTGACACCTGTTTTTCACCAATTATTTCCAGAACCATCAGAGGTTATTCGTCACTGGAAACACGAATTTCGAAGTCTGCAGAATCAATACAACCATCACAGAAGACTGCATGTGATAGATCAGATCTGATTCACAGTAAATTGATGGCATTCTGCCGAGGCTGACACAGTCAGTACTTATTGACTGGCAACCCGAAGACGGACCGTTTTGAGATCCAGAAGTGCTTTGTTGATTTTGCCATCGCTGCGGACCGTCAGTTGCGTCTGGCCACTGGGAACAGAAATCGTACCTATTTTGCGACTCTGATAAACGTCCCAGCTTCCCGTAGAAGCTATTGACCAGATCAGTCGCTGACCGGCGACTTCCAGCTGCATCAGATTACCGGCAACCCCCTGTGGGCAGGCATATTCCAGGTAGACATCAAATTTGCCGGATTTTGGAACGTCCATTGTCCAGACGGCCCGGTCATTTTCACTCTGCCAGTACCCCAGATTCTTATACTTATTTTCAAACTTCAGTGTTTGACCATAAATCTCTGCGAGTTGGGGAGTCAAAAAGTAATCTCCTCGGAGTGCTTCCGCCTCCACGACAGCCGGTTCGTTGCCGCTAAATGTTTTGCGTGGTAATTCCGTTGCGTTCAGATAAGTAATTACATCCGCCAGATCCTGGGGAGTCATATCTTTTTCTAACCCTTCCGGCATCAGTGATTTTCCGGTACTGAGCAGTTCTTCCAGATCGTTGCGCAACAGAGTTTTCGTTTTGCCATCATTTTGAACTAATGTAATACTCTCCCCACTCTCGGCAGCAAGCAGTCCATTAAACGTCAGCCCGTTGACGGTGACTGCCAGATAGCTCACATATTTATTCTCAATCGCCCGGTTGGGATCCAGAATCGCTGTCACTAATGCTTGATGAGACTTATCAGTCAACGCTGACAAATCCGGGCCGATGGGCTTTCCTTCCTGATTCAGTTGATGGCAGACAGAACAGCGTTTGATAAAAATCTGATGTCCCGACTCTACATTTCCTTTGAGCTCCAGGACCTTGGAATACTCTTCAACAACTTTCATTCGATCGGAATTCAGGGATGAAGCCAGCAGTTGTTCTGCCTGCTGGCGAATATTCTTGTCTTTATTGCTCAACAGGTGCTGGCGACTGGAAGCATCGATCTCGGCGGGAAGAATGGTTTTCTGTTCCAGAGCCGTTAAGACGGACTGACTCCAGGCACTGCGACTCAGCAGAGCGTTCAATACTTCAGCACGTAAGCCGGGCCCAAAACTTTTCCAGCGTTCAAGTAATATTGCGGGTGTTTTTTGATTTCCGAATTGTGTCAACGCCGCAACAGCAGCGCTCTGAAGTTCACGCGAATTCCGAGGAGAAAGCAGGCCCGCCAGCAGTTCGAAATCCTCGTCGCGGTGTGCGAAACCGCGACCGAGTAATACAAGAACATCACGACGCTGATCCTCTGAAACTGTTTCATCAGCAGCAATGATTCGCGCCGCAGCAAACAGAGGTTTCAGTTGATCCAGTACTTCCCGTAATTGTTGATTGGATTTCTGATAAAACTGTGTAAGAGACTGATTCCGACGCCCCAGCGATTGCAGCAGGGCGGAGACAGCCTGAAACTGCCACGGCTCAAATGTTTTCCCGGCTGTTTGTTTCCCGACCACATGATAAATCTGCTGCAACGTCGCCTGATCATGCTCAGCGACTGCCATCGCCACCAGAGCATTAAAACTCTCAGCGGGAGGCTCTTTGCCCTTCAGTTCCTTGAAAAGTGCCGTTGTGAAAGTTTTTAAGTGGGAACCAGTTGAACTCAAGATCGCAGTACGCAGGTAAGCATCCCGGTCGTGTTGCAAAACCAATTGTGCCAGAGCAACACCTGCTTCCGGCGAGTTCCACTCCCCCAGTGAATAGGCAAGCTGCATTTGTACCTGAGGATCAGAGTCGTTGACCATACCCAGAAACTTCGCCCCGATTTCCGGGGAATCGGCTACAAATGCTTCACTAATCCGAATCGCATGGCGGCGTACACCTGGATGCGGATCTGCCAAAGCTGAGAGTACCTCTTTCGTGGTGACTTTTCCCAATCCTTCCAGCACACACAATGCGTGCATACGGGCCGTCGCAGCATTGCCGTCTGATACCATCCTCTTCAAATCCGGTACCGTCGAATGCCGTTTCTGACTCACGATCCATTGATGAGCCATATCACGCTGTGTCCCGTTTGGACTTTCCAGCACCTGTACCAGCTCTGAATCCGTCAGTTGATCGAGCCGGGGGACAGAACGCAACGGCGTATCATCTTTTACAATCCGATAGATTCTCCCCTGTTCCTTCCCGGCGCGCAGATCCAGTTTTTCCTGCATTTCCTGCGGAATCCACTGCGGGTGTTCAATCACATGACGGTACATGTCTGCCACCCAGAGCGTCCCATCAGGTCCGGTGCGCGCCATCGTGGGGCGAAACCAGTTATCCGTCGAAGCCATGAACTCCGAATCCTGTTCGCTCTCTGCCCGTTGGCTGGTGAAAGTGGTTCCTTTAGCTGAAACGATTTCACGATGTACCAGATTATGCACCGGTTCACAGATAAACGAGTTACCGACGAATTCAGGTCCCAGCAATTCATCCCGATAAAAACAGAGACCACAGGCCGATGTAATGCGATTCACTTTATTGAAATCGTTAAAGCGCACCTGTGTTCGGCTGACGGGAAAAATCGTGGCGGCACCTGGTCGGACCGAAACCTGGACTTTCGCATTGGGCGCAATCAGATTTTTATTACGGCGGAGATAGTGATCCGTCAGTGCATAATGAAACGCAGGATTACTGTTATTGCTGCCAAACCAGTTGCCCCAGTCATCGCGTTCTCGGCCGAACTGTGTCTGCCCGGACTGCGGGTCCATCAATCCGGAATCCGGCCTGATGCGTAAATCACGACGTCCAAACGTCAGCTTCTCCCCCGTTTTAACCGAGAGCAGATCGCCGCCGGAATCGCCGTTGGCCAGATAGATCCAGTTGTCCAGCCCCCAGCGCAGACCATTGACGCGATGCTGCTGGTTCCCTTCACCAAAGCCGGTATACAGCGATTCGCGCAGATCGGCTTTGCCGTCTCCGTCTGTATCTTCTGCATAAAATACTTCAGGAGCAGTCGTCACAATCGCGCCCTTACGCCAGGCCATGACACCCGTAGGATATCCCAGTCCCTCTAAAAAGAGCGTCGATTTATCATACTGGCCGTCACCGTCTGTATCTTCCAGGTAGCGAACACGCCCGGCAAATTTTCCGGTTTGATCCACTCCCAGTGGATAGTCAGCCATTTCTGTTACCCAGAGTTTTCCATCCGGTCCCCAGTCGAAAGCGACGGGATCCTGCACCAGGGGCTCAGCAGCAACCAGCTCTACATGGAATCCGGGTTTGACTTGAATGGTTTTCAGCGCTGCGGAAGGCGACTTGGGTTGAGGTCCCTGTAACTCCATCAATTCTTCAAACGACTTGCCGGCGACAAGATGTTTCAGTTTGGCTGTATCTTCATTTTGAACCCAGAGATGTTTCGAGTGAAACCAGGCACCATTATTCGTTCCGTTCCGGGATATGGCGGGAACCTCATCTGCATCTTTTCGCTGCTTATTAAACAGTTGCTTCCAGCCCTCATCAATTGATTTAAACAGATGCAGCGAATAGCAACTCTCATTGGAAAAGAGCGCATCCTCGTAGCCATCTTCGTTAATATCCACAAACCGCAGCCCCGCATCCTGGCCTTTTGCATCGACAAGCAATGTCTCCTGGGGCAGCGACCAGGCAAGTCGCTGCCATTTTGAATTCTTCTCAGACCACGTAAACACAGACTGCTGATCTGGATTAGAAACGATTAACTCGCACTGCCCATCATGATTTAAATCACGCAGGCGGACTCCCTGGTCGATGCCTTGCTTGAGAATGAACAGCGACTGTTCTCCCGCAGGCAAGCCTGCCAAAAGTGCATCATCTTCAATCCAGTTTTTACCGTCAAAACGCCAGGCATTAGATTCATCAGCGGTCAGCGTGAACAACACCACCTGATGATTCAAAATCCCAAAGCGGCTGCGAATGGATTGAGTGCCGTCGGCAGCAGGCTTAGTAACCAGTTGAGTCGGGAATTCACTGTCGACCCAGCTATTATGAGCCGGATTCCAGATTCGAGTTTTCTGCACACTCTGATTGCCGATGACGACATCCATGTAACCGTCACTGTTCAAGTCCAGCAGTCGCACTCCATTGTCAGCCCCCTGCTGATTTCGCAGAGGCTGACCGGCCAGCAGGTGCTGATTCATACGCTCCAGCACTTCACGAAACGAGAGAAACTGCACCGCGGCTCCATGTTTCACTGTCGCATGATCAATCAACTTGATGACCTGCTCATTACTGATCCAGCCATGTGGATGAAAGACCAGATTGAACGTCCCCTGTTTGACAACAGTCGCATCCAGCACGGCGGTCCAGTCTCGAACCGTCAGCGGGTTCATCGGTTTCTGGCGATGCTGGGCTGACCAGTCACTGGGAGTCACACAGGAAAATTCCCAGCACAGCCGTGAAATCGGGTACGGATAAGGATAATTAAAGATGGTATTTACAAACCCCCGATCGACGGGAACATACTTTTCAATGCGCCCCTGACCATCCGGATCGACAACATACTCTTTTGGCAATTCCGGATCCTTGTTCGTGAATACATGAAATACCGAAGTATCGATCTGCAGAAAGTTACCTTTCGAGGACTGACTGTTGAAGATCTCGGTAAAAAAACGGGGACTGACGGTATTCAGGGAATCACAACAGGGCATGCGATAAGCAACGGGCTGACTGTGAGGGATCTCGTTCAACAGATCAACACAGCGATCAACGGTCCCTTTGGCTTTTTCAAAATCACGATCTTTCAAAAGTGGACAGGGATGATCATAAGTGTGTACCTCAATGCTGACCCCCTCTTGAATCCATTTCTGCAGATGAGGATCTTCCGGCTTTACGCGGCAGGTCATGATACTGACGCCCGCGCTCCCGTTGATTTCTTTGAGTCGCTCCAGAATGGGTCGCAGGTAAGTTTCGTACTTCTGAACATCACGCATGTCATCGATGGCAAGCACACAGACCGCTTTGACGGAAGGATCTCCATACCACTGCGGCGTTGTCAGCTTGGGAAAATGCTGCGACACATAATAGGGATCATCCTGATCCAGGTAGACCAGGCGATTACCGGTTTCGACGGTTTTCTCCGCTGCCTTCAGCGAGCAGGACAGAAAAAACACAATACTGAATATCAGAACGGAAAGTTTCTGGATTCGATCCCGGTTTGAACACGCGGATTGAAAAACAGCTGTGACTGACAAAAGCATCTGTCATTCTCCGGTAGGTATTAAATTGCCATACTAACTTAAGCGCCTGGTATTCGTTGCGCTTTCAGGAAACACTCTCCCTTTGAGTCTGGCTGTCTCATTGTGACCTGTCAACCAACCAAACCACTTATTGTATACAATTCAGACAATAACGCCGTATTGGAAAAAACTGACCCTGTGACACAAAACCCAACAGAGTGGTCAATAACAATATGTTTTACAACTTACCGAGACCATCGCCAGAAACAATTCTCCTGAATATGAATTGCATTATTGTTCACAATTATACAGAATGGAGCAATCAAAGCGATAACACAGCATCACCCCGTTGGAAATAAACCAGGTAACATCATGTCCCAGATCGAATCAGCCGCCAATCAGAGCCAGGACATTGTCGAGCAATTACGGATGGAGATCATCACCGGACGTTTTGAAGAAGGCATGCCGTTAAGAGAAGTCAGTCTGGCGGAACGGTTTCAGGTCAGTCGAGCCCCGATTCGTGAAGCGCTCAAGCAACTGGCTCATGAAGGCATGGTGGAATCCAAACCAAACTGCGGTATGCGCGTGGCCCCGGCTTCCTCGGAATCCATGCAGGAGCTGGTGATTCCGCTCCGGCAGACGGTGGAATCCTTTGCTTTGAAGTCCATCTTTTCAGATTTGTCAGAAGAGGATTTTCACGAATGGGAGGAGCTGCTTATTGAGATGAGAGCCGCCTGCGAAGCCAGAGACTATGCTCAGCTCACGGAACTGGATATCAAATTCCATCAGTCGATCGTTGCCAAATCACCGGAGCAGGGTCTGATGTCGATCTGGGTGACTCTTGTCTCTCGACTGCGTCGCCACTTCCTGGCAGGATTTCAGAAACCCAATGACCCGATGAAGGTCTACTACGAGCATGTCGCGATTGTAGCCATGTTTCGAACCGGCAAGCTGGAACCATCGTTGCAGGCCCTGATTTCCAATATCGATTAAAAAAACTCCCGCTGCCACAAAACAATCTGTGACGACGGGAGCCCCTGATTTATAGAATATTGGATTACAGAGAAGACATTTCTGTATAAGCATGGTCCAGTGCGTTTCTTAATCGCCATGCCTGTTGTGAAACACAGTTCATCTGCTGCGACTCACTCAAGGCATGTTTCATGTTCATGCGAATGGTAGCAGGCATGCTGTCTGTACTCTTGAGGACATCCTGCATCGTTTTCTGATAAAGCTGGGTCGTAGCGTGATAATCCCCACAGTTATAGAGATTAGCGCCCCGTGCCACCGCATGCTTGATCTTCTCGCGAGCTTCCGTCGCACTGTACTTCTTACCTTCTGGAGGCATGATCACAGTATCGATGACATGAATCACACCGTTGGAGGCATCCAGGTCCGTCATGAGCAGTTTGGCGTTATTAACTTTTGCAACTCCATCCACCACTTTGATCATCACAGGTTTACCCTGCAGCGTTTTCGCTTTACCTGCTTTCAAAGCGTCTTCAGAGTAAACCCGACCTGCGACGACATGATATTTCAAAATCGCGGCCAGTTTGTCTTTGTTCTCTGGCTTCAGAAGTGAGGCAATCGTCCCTTCCGGTAGTTTCGCAAACGCATCGTCAGTCGGAGCAAACACGGTAAAAGGCCCCTGCTCAGACAACACGCCAGCCAGACCAGCCGCCTTGGCTGCAGCGATTAAGGTTTTAAACTTCTCAGCTTCCACTGCCGTTGTGACAATGTTTTTATCGCTCGGAAGAATAACGGAATCTATCACGTGAATGATCCCATTGGAGCACATGATATCTGTCGCTTCGACTGTTGCTCCATCAATCTTTACACTTCCTTCTCCAGCCGCGATATCCACACGCTGGCCATTCAGTGTTTTCGCCCCTTTCAGTTTGACAACCTGACTGGCGGGTACTTCACCTGAGATCACGTGGTATTTCAGGATGGCGATCAGCTGATCTTTATTCTCCGGCTTCAATAAGGTTTCGACGGTACCGGCAGGTAATTTCTTAAAGGCGGCATCCGTGGGAGCCAGTACCGTAAAAGGCCCGTCACCCTGTAATGCACCAACCAGATCAGCAGCTCCCAGGGCGGCGGCAAGTGTTTTAAAAGATCCTGCTTCCACAGCAGTTTCGACAATGTCTTTCTTTTCAGCGGCCTGAATCAGCGTGGCTGATAATGTGACAGCAAAAGCGGTAGCCACAGCCGCTGACTGCTTTAGCAAGTGGTTCATCAAACAAACTCCTTGGGTGATGAGAAATAATTGACTCGGTTTCTGAACTACTGGAGCGCATCACATGTAACCATAACGTCTCTTGATCTATAGCACCTGGTCCAAATGGACCTGGAGACGCTTCAGTTAAACTGGACACGGTCTTATGTGAAACATGAGTGGCCACTACAGTTTCCAAGCTAACAATACCTTAGAATGAGAAGGCTGTTTGACAAGCAGCGGTTTGCAAAGATTTCTGAAATGTGCGAAGAAGGATCTGAATCGAGAATCAATCAGGGAGCAGAGCAATCCTCAGAGGGGTTATTAAATACAGGTGTTTCCAACCCGTTCTGCTGTAAATCGGGATCCAATTCAGATTGGTGGCAGCGTTTCCAATAGGATGCCAGGAGTGAACTGGTGATTGCACTCCAGGGACCAAAGACTGCAGAACCCAAAGCAATAACCGGGTTTTTCAGAACATTGACCGCCAGGCCAGTCGCCATGCCCCCATTCTGAATCCCCACCTCGAATGCCACGGTACGACAGTCCCTGTGACTCAACTTCAGGCACCAGGCCGCCCCGTAGCCCAGTGTATAACCGGCTGCATTCTGACAGAGAGCTGCCGCAAACAATGCCAGCCCGACTGCAGCCAGTTCCTGCCTGGCAAGCGCGATCGTAATCGCGATGATCAGGCAGATCGAAAACATGGCAATACCCGGAAGTATTTTTCCTAACCTGTTCACAAACCGGGGAGCAAACTGATTCACAAACAAACCCAGCAGAACAGGAAGCAGAACCATGAAGAGAATCGAACGCATCATCGGCAACACGGGAATCGGCACGTACTGCCCTGCCCAGAACTCCATTAATAGTGGTGTCAGAAACGGAGAAAGCATTGTAGAACAGGCCGTCATCGTGACAGATAAGGGGACATTGGCGCGGGCGATGTAGGCGATCACATTGGAAGTCACTCCTCCCGGGCAGGATCCAATCAGAATCAGTCCGGCAGCGATTTCCGTGGGCAGTTGAAATAGAACCACAAAAATCCATGCCAGAAAAGGCATGATCGAAAACTGGCAAATCACACCGATCAGTACCGCGCGAGGCATTTTTAATACTCGACGAAAATCGGTAAACGAAAGCGACACGCCCATCCCGAACATAATCACCTGCACCAGCGGCACAATTGCCTGACGTGGTTCCCAGCCCCTGTGATTCCAGTCATATAGCCAGGGAAAATAATAGCCACTGACAGCAAACAGGAGCACCCAGAGAGTGAATGGAATTTGTATCAGGCGAAATAATTGCTGTTTCACGAAGCCAGTCCCTTCTTCCAGCTGAAACTGGTCCAGCCATTATTCTGTGTTACCATCTGCAGACGTTGAGCCAACCTGTAGAGATGTGACTGGTAGAATCGATAAGCCACAGTCTTCTTTCCCGATCGAGTACACGACATACAGCTTGCCATCATACTCATGAGCATAAGGATAAGACCATTGCTTACCTTTCGCGAAACCTTTGAAGCGCGGGGCCTCCGATTTTCCATGGCGAATTCTCCACATCTGGCTGAGCTTGGATTCGCCTGGCTGACTGACGGAAATCACCAGCGTATCTCTGTTTTTTAAATTGGAGACAAGGTACTGCTGTCCGGTACTAAGGTTCCCCAGATATGCCTTGGCACGCGGCATCCGCAGATTGGCAGGCCGTGCGCTGGACCAGTTGCGGCCATTGTCCTGACTGATGGAAACCCAGGCCGTTCCACCGCCTCCTCGAATAATCGCCCGCACATTCTTCCCGTCAACAGCGACGGTGGTCTCTGCAAAAGAGGGTGAAAGTTCCGGAGGGAAGGGAATCCGAACCGTATCCCAATGCAAAAGATCATCACCATGGCTGATGGCAACGACAGGCAGTCCATCCTGATCCTGTCCGCCGGTAATCAGATTCCCATCGGGCATGCGAACGGGTTCGTCATACGGCCAGCAGTTCTGCATGACAATGCCTTTTGATTCCCATTGATCCGTTTTTTCATTGAGCACGAACGCCTCGCCCTGCAGACCGGGAAATCGTTTTGCCGGTTGCCCCACTCCAAATCGACTGCAGATCGTCCATAATTTTCCCTGATGTTTCAGCAGAACGCCATGACTGTGCCTCTCGGGTCCTTCAAATCCCGGACCAATCATTTCCAGCCCCGACCAGGTCTTGCCGCCATCTTCAGAACGCCTGCCCTGCAGCGTTTCATGCGGTCCATTCTCATTGGTCGGGCTGTTGGCCCAGTTCGCATATAAGACACCATTATGAGCTATGATGGCGGCACCATGCAGAAATTTATAGCCATCTTTTTCAGCGCGATGAATTGTCTGATGGGTCATTTCCGGTACAAAAGGAATCTGATCCAGATCGGCGGGGACAGGTGGTCCACTCCACAGAGCAAACGGTTCTGGCAGTGGTTCGACACTGCCAGGACTCGGGAGTTGAGTCCCCCCCTTGATTTCCAGATCATCAATCAGGTACCAGGCATCGTTCGCCAGACGCGTACCCGAAACCAGTGCCAGCCCCGCCAGATCCAGATCACTGCGATAGGCGTGAAGAGTTCCGGTGGGAGAGCCTGGCAGTTTGAACTCTCCCGGTTTCGATAACCAGAAATCGATGCCAGATTGTCTTGCATCAACCAGGATCCGCAGGCGATGCCAGATCGGATCTGTCGGATCTGTTGAGGGTTCCACGTCCTTTGAGATCACGCGCCACGAACGTGTGCGACCATCATACTGTTGCAGTTTCCCATTTTGAATACACAGGTTCAACTGGCTGGCATCAGTGCCTTCCGGTGCGAAGGTCCACAGATTCAAAGAACGACCGGCTCCGGGTGAAAATGCAAAAGAAAGCTCAATCAACACTCTCTGTTGTGGCTGAGAAAATGCCCTGGTGATCGCAGTCAGACCGCCTGAAGCAGAACGCACGCTTTTCAAGGCATGGTTCGATTCCCCTGCCCCCTGCGCAACGACTTTGACGTTGGGTGAAGTTTTCGGCAGAAAAACAGACCAGCCCGCGGGAACCGCCCCGACCCGATCAGATTCAAATCCACTGTGATAGAGCAGATCTTCGGCTGCGAATACCTGCAGCGGTAACAACAGCAAGAACAGCAGGGCGAGTACAGGTTTCATATGAGGTTCTTTCAAAGTTAATTAGTTCGATTGAAGGTTTCCTGTATCTTACTCTAAATCAACCCCGCATTCAGTAACGCTTCCCGAATAGGACCTTTCTGGTCAATGGAAGTGACCGGCATCGGCGGACGGGGAATTCCCCCCTCGCGCCCCTGCAATTCCATGCAATAGCGGGTATTGGCAGGCAGGTTATCATCGAAAATGGCATTCCAGATGGGAAGCAGCTTTTCATGCAGTTCCAGCCCTTTTTTGTGATTGCCCGCCTGAACCGCGTCCCAGAGTTCGACACACAAAGTGGGTGCGGCAGTCAGTATTGCAGCGATAGAGCCTACCGCTCCCAGCGCGAAAGAAGGATACAGCAAGGCATCGACGGCCGACATGATCCGTGCACGATCCCCCGACATCAGCAGCAGGTCCGCCAGCAGTTTCATGTCGCCTGCACTTTGCTTGACACCAATCACACCTTCTACTTCATCAATGATCCGAGTCAGTAATTCAGGAGAGAGATACGTCCAGGGTACAACATTATAAATCATGATTGGTAATTCGGTAGCAGCCGCAATTTCATCGAAATGCCGAACCATCGCATCATCATTCGGACGGAAGACATAATGTACGGGAGTGACTTGAAGCGCAGCAACTCCCAGGTCTCTGACCGCCCGCCCCCGCTCAATCACGGCAGCGGTGCTGTTAGCAATGATGCCGGTAATGACAGGCACGCGCCCCGCAGCAGTATCAATGACAACGGAAGTAATCAGACGTGTTTCTTCTGTCGACAGGGTATGCCCTTCTCCCGTACTGCCACAAACCGCCAGTCCGTGTACTTTGGCAGTCGCAATCAGATATTCCGTTTCTGTGCGTAAGGCTCCTTCATCGATCGAACCATCTGCTCGAAAGGGAGTAACCAGGGGAGGGATGATACCAAATAGCTCTTCGTACATTCGCGTGCTCTTTAATTAAAATGAAATGCCTGGACGACAGGGAAATCCCCAAATCTGCAATCACAGACGTTGTGTTTCTGCGGGGATAATAAATTCGTAGGTTGTATTTGCTTTGGGCAGTGTCACACTGAATTTGACTGGAGCAAAGAGTGAATTATCTACATCAGCCGAGGCAGGTTGTGTTCCATCCGTAGCCATAATCAGAACCTGATGCGGTCCTCCGACATGCCCTTTTCCTTCACGAGTGTGAAACTGACCGTTTTTGATATCGGCTACACCGGCAGGCCCCTTGTTTCCCTGTTCGTTATCAGGCTGGAGTAAAATCCGTCCGAAAGGAATCGGCTCTCCCTTGAAATATGCGGTCCCGGTCAGAGTAAATCGCTCAGGTCCCTCTCCAGCCGACTGACAGCCTGACAACAACATCAGACTGCAGCTGACTAAAGAAAGCTTCCACATCCATTGAACAGGCATGGCTATTGAAGCCCTCCCAGCGGAAGACCATCGGCCCGTTGAGCTAACTGGCGATAGACACTCAGATCAATATTTTCGCCAATAAAATGCACCGAACCATCTGCCAGCGTGAAGTGAGCGCCCCCCTGATGCCAGCTGCCAAAACAACGCGTGTGCGTCCCGACGACAGCACCGATCCCGGCGGGATGATTTGTATAAGGACCATCGGAAGGAAAATAATCAACCAGCGGGGCATTGATCGGGTCTGTTGCACTTGCGACCACATTCACATGACTGGAACCACCCGCATTTCGTGTACTGGAGGCCCAGGTAAAGTAAGTGCCATACGGTGAATTTTGCCCTACCGCAAACCACCAGCGGGATTCGCCCACCAGAAAAGTATTCGATGTACCATCTATAACATCCCGCATCTTGACATTGGAATTGATAAACAACATGCCATTTTTGTAAAACAAACGACGATTACTGGCTGTTCCAGTCGAGCAGAAAGCCTCTGACTCACCACCGCCCCCCTGCACTCCCCGATAATTAGTATTCGGTTCTCCGGTAGCAGCATTCGGGTCCGTCGGACACTGGAATTTGGAATTCGGACGAATCTGTTCCGATTCGTTTGTATGTGCCGATTCGTTAGCGATCCCGGCAAAGGTCCCCTCAAAGTTAAAGTTGTTGTAGCGGGGAACATCATCAAGAAACGGGAGAATCAGAATCGTCCAGGTCGCCCCGCGTCGAGCCGACCCCGCAGGCGGACAACTTGAGCTGGTCACTATCGATCCTGGTGGAAAACAGCGATGTGTCTCGTGATAGTTGTGTAAAGCCAGCCCGATCTGCTTCAGGCGGTTCTTACAATCAGATCGACGTGCTGCCTCGCGGGCCTGCTGGACCGCCGGAAGCAGCAAGGCGATCAAAATTGCAATAATGGCAATAACCACGAGTAGTTCAATCAGCGTAAATCCACGACATTTCCTGGACATGAGCGAGCGCCTTTATTAAAAGGAGAGTCCGTGCGATTCATTTAAAACACTGTATTATTTCAAGTCTTTCATTCTACGGGTGGTTATAGTCGATACAATATTGCATAGATGCAGCCCGGCGCGCGAATTCACATAGTCTTGGAAACGGGAAAGTATGAAAATGACTCAGAGCCCGATGAAATCGGTTACCGAACTCCGGGCGACACTGGAAGCTTTTGCAGCGCGGTCTGCTGCATTACAGATCAAACAAGGCAGTGATCCTCAACACCTGCTCAAGCAGTTTACCGATCTCAAACGGGCATCTGATGCAGGTAATTACCGGCGGTTTGCCACCGCAGATCGTCAGCTGCATCAAACAATTATTGAGCTGGCAGATGTCCCCGGCCTGAAATCATCCTGGCTGGCAGCATTTGAAGCGCAGAATACATTCCGGATTAAAACCCTCGAACAATGCTGGCCTGATCTCGCGGTCCTGTTTGAATCACATCGTCCCCTGGTCGATGCGATCGCCTCCGGGTATCCCGAGGAAGCAGAAGAGGAAGCGATGGCACACCTGGATGCAGTCTGGTTTCGCCTGGCGGATGCGACTGACGATCAGTCTCTGCCTCGCGATCCTCTCTCTCGCGCATGTGCATTTCTGGCATTTCATTTTCATGAACCGATTCGCCTGCCGGAGTTGGCTCAGGAAATTGCCTGCTGTAGCCCCGGCCATCTGGCAAGGCTCTTTCACGATAAGCTCGGCTTGAGCTTCAGCGATTATCTGATTGAGCTTCGGATGCAGAAGGCGGCCCAGCTGCTACAGCGCTCTGACAAACCGATTCAGGAAATCGCCCGCCGCCTGGGATATGCCGATCCATCCCGATTCACCATTCATTTTCGTCGCCGGTTTGGACAGCCCCCCCGTGAATTCCGCGCCTGTTTCACTCGTATCATGAACTGAGTTTATTCTGCATCACACGACCAATCCGTTATTTGATCGAATTCAAATAAGCGAGCAGGTCGGCCATTTCCTGTTTGTTGATCTGCTTTTCCAGTCCCTCAGGCATGAATGACAGCCGCGAGCTGATCAGCTCATCAATGTCGATCCGCAACACGGTATCACTCGTGCCATCCGCACGGGCAATTGTAATGCTGTTCGCATTTTCTTCTTTGATCAAACCCGTAATCGTTCTCCCCTGGGTAGTCACCAGCAGGTAGGTCACATACTGTGGCTTCACCTCGCGGTTGGGATCGAGAATATTCAGCAGCACCGCTTGGGTTCCCCGGTCTTTAATCGCTTTCAAATCCGCTCCCAGCTGTACGCCGACATTCTCCAGACGGTGACAGGCCGAACACGATTTCTTGAAAACCTGTTTCCCGCTGGCCGCATCCCCTTTAAGTTTCAAAGAAGACTGATACTCCTTGATCACATCGGAACGCCCGGTCAAACGCTCATTGTGAAACAGGGACTCCGCCATTTTTTTGACTGCTTTGTCCTGATTCTTCTTCAACAGCTGTACTCGCTCCGGACCAATATCACCGGGATTGATGTCGCCCGCCTTCACCGCCTCCAGCAGACTGACCAGCCATGGCTTTCGAGAAAAGAGCGTCTCGACCGCGCTCATCCGTAACTGAGGACTCAGGCCAGGCCAGGCTGCAATCAACAGTTCCGCCACGCGATCATCGTTGATCAGCCCCAACGCTGTGATCGCTTTCTGACGAACCGGCAAAGGCTGCTGCACGGAAAGCAATTCCTCAAAAACCGGTTGCGTCTCATCGAATGATCCGATACTCAAAGTCGGAATGGCTGCTACGCGTGTTTTCACCGCTGCTTTACCATTCGTCGCCTGAGAGATCGCGGTCTGCATCATCCCTTTCAGCAGTTTCGCGATTTGATCACTGTTAGATTTCGCAACGACCTGTTTTGTCTCATTGGAGGCACGAGAGAGCAGATTACGGAACAGAATCTCCGCCAGCTTCTGATGCGATTCAGGCAGAACGGCAATCGAAACCAACAGGCTGCTTACACTCACCTCATTTTTCTGAGCGCCAATCTGGACGGCTAAGTCAACCAGAAAAGGCTCGATCCGTTTGTCATCCAGTGATTTGGGGTTCGCTAACAGAATTTCAAAAACCTCACCGGCTCCCTGATCCAGCGAACTCTGTACCGCCATCCGTATCCATTGATTGGCTGCATGTCGTTTCAGCAGATCAGCCAGCGCCGCATTGCGTGCCGACGATTCAAATGCTCCCAGCGAGAATGCAGTCTGATACTGCACTTCCAGTGAAGGATCTTTAGCCAGAGCAATCATCTGTTGTTGAATTGCTTTCGCGTCAGCAGACTGCTCAGCAATTTTCAACGACTGCTTACGAACCTGGAAACTTTCATCCTGCAGCCCTTTCAGTAATGTAGATTCATCTAATGATTTCAAAGCCTCCAGGGACCAGAGTGCCGTCGCCCGCGTAATCGGTTTTGTGGAACCGGTCGCCAGGTGTTTCAGATCAGATGCAATCGAAGTATCCTGACGTTCATACAACAACCTTTGAGCCGTATCGCGTGTCCAGCCATTATCACTTTCCAGTAATTCAACCAGTGCCTGTGAACTGAGTTTTGTCAGATCGGCTTGCTCAGGCTGCTGAAATCCTTTCGGAACGATCCGATAGATTCGCCCCTTGTCCTGCCCCCCCACCGGATCCAGATGCTTGATCACCTCTTCCGGAATAAAAGGAGCGCCTTCGATTAATTCACGATACATGTCCAGGACATACAGCGCGCCTTCAGGTCCATTCTCAAATTGAACCGGTCGGAACCAGACATCCGTCGAAGCCAGAAACTCCGCATCCTGGTCCGCACGCGGAGCCACCAGCGACAGTCCGTCCGGCTGAGGAGCTGCACGATAAACAAGATTATTCGCCGGTTCGCCGACAAAAAGATTCCCCTGATATTCCGCAGGCCAGGCACCGCCACGATAAACGGTAATCCCCGTCGCTGCAGTGAAGAAACCGGAGGGCTGTCCCTTTTCATAGTCACCCCGCTCACTTGCTGCTCGAATCCGGGACCGCAGCACACGCCACGGTTCCACCTGACTGATACGCAGCAGCTTCGTGAACTTCCCACCGGGAGCAATCGAAACCGGAGCGGCCGGCGGTGCCAGGTAAGGATTACGGGCGATATAACGATCATCGTACATCAGCACCTGCATCGGGATACTGTTCGCGCAGACAAACTCACGATTCCAGTTCCCCAGGCTCATGCCATGCTGTCCGCCGCCAGTCGTCAGTTCAATCGTGCGGGTTTCGGGGTCCAGAATCACGCCCCGCCCCTTGGTATTGTAAGTCTTCTTGTTCTCATCAGCGGCGAGAGTCACATTACCGCCATCAATGCCTGTGGAGAAATGGATTTTGTTATCAAGGCCCCAGCGGAACGAATTGATCATTCCCTCATCACCTTTATCGCGACCAAATCCGGTCATCACCACTTCACGCACATCAGCAATACGGTCACCATCGGTGTCTTTACAGTAATAAACATAAGGTGGTGCCCCGACAAAGACGCCCCCCTTGTAGCTGAAAACTGCGGTTGGCAGCGTCATGTCAGACAGAAACGGGTAACTCTTGTCGAATCGGCCATCGCCGTCGGTATCTTCCAGCAGTTTGACCGAACTGTAGCCTTCCTTATTCGCATCATTGTATTCCGGCATTTCAACCACATACGCACGACCACGGGCATCAAAGCACATCGCGACGGGATCTCGAACCAGTGGCTCTGCCGCCACAAGTTGAATCTCAAAGTCAGGATGGATTTTGAACGACTTAACAGCCTCTTCCGGCGTGAGCGGCAGTATCCGAGGCATCTCCGCTGAATAATCGACCTTGGGTTTACTCTCCGTCTTGTCAGCCGATTGAGCCGTGATCGTCAATCCGACCAACAGCACAGATATGAGAGCAAAAGCGAACACAGAAACACGAAAACGTGAAGTCGGAACAAAGGCAGGCATGAATCAATCCTGTTGAAGGCTCAGGAGGCGGGAAAGGGACTTTATTTAACATCCCTAATTTATAAGTTTTCTGCATTATAAAGCAGGTATCACAGCAAGTTGAAGCACGCGATGCAAAAACTGACCCTTTTTCTACAAATCAGCTTTCATCGATATGTAACTCAGCATGCCGTGTCAAAGTCATTCAGTCTTTCATCAGTTGTTTCAGCTCCGCCTGCAGCTGTTTGACCGTCTCTTTCGCAGCCGGATCGTTGATCAGGTTCTGCATTTCATAAGGATCATGCTGCATATCGTAGAGTTCGTTCATCCCTGTCAGTTCATTAAATTGAATGTACTTCCAGCGCGGCGTGCGAACCGCCTTGTACCCCATTTTGACCAGTCGCGGAAACACGGTGTCACTGTTGTACTCCACCAGGAACGACTGCCGCCAGTCCGCCGGATGAGCCCCTTTAAGCAACGGAACCAGACTGCGACCATCATACTTCTGGTCCGTTTTGACATGCGCCAGATCCAGCATCGTTGGAGCCAGGTCCACACTCACCGCGAATTCATCGATCAGCGTCCCCGCTTTGATCAAAGGCGGATATCGCACGAGTAAAGGCACGCGGATCCCTTCTTCATAAGGCAACCGTCGCTCCACACTCAAACCATGTTCGCCGTACCAGTAACCGTGATCGCTGGTGAAGACAAACACCGTGTCGTCAAGTTTCCCCTGCGACTCTAACAGTTCGCACAGCGAGCCCACCCCTTCATCAATGCCAGCCAGCATCCGCAGACGATCGCGGATCACTTCATCACTGGTTCCTGTCTTCTGACTTAAAGGTGGCAGACCCGGCACAGTTCGTTTTAATGCCCGTTTCCCTTCGAGCGTATCCACCACATTCAATCTGCGGGGAATCGCATCATCGCTATACAGCTTTTCGTGTCGCTTGGCAGGCATGAACTTCGCTGCCGACGGATCGGTAATACTTCCATCGTCGCGCTGCGTCAGTTCCGGATGCAACGCTTTATGTGCAATATACAGACAGAAGGGTTTCTCACCCTGTGCTTTGACGAATTCATTCACTTTCTGATTGAGCACATCCGTCGTATGTCCCTTGAACTGAATTCGCTCGCCATTGATGTTCAATGTTGGATCAAACGAGGTCCCCTGCCCCTTCATACTCACCCAGTGATCAAAACCGGGGCGGGCCGTATCGTCATTCCCCATATGCCATTTTCCGACATACGCGGTCGCGTAACCTGCTTTCTGGAGTTCCTGGGGAAATGTCTTCAGCGTATGGCTGTGTTCGCTGCGGTTGATGTTATCGAAAATTCCATGATTGTGCGTGTAGCGTCCCGTCAGCAGACAGGCCCGCATGGGAGAACAGAGAGGCGTCGAACAGAAGGCATTCCGGAACCGGGCCCCTTCGCGAGAGATCCGATCAATGTGTGGCGTCCGCACAAACGGATGTCCCATGCACCCCAGTTCGTCCCAGCGAAGATCATCTACCAGCACCACAACGATATTAGGCTGCGCGGGAGCGGCTTTCACAGAGACCGCATTCAGACAGAGGCAGATAACCAGACAACACCAGACCAGAGTCTGCAGCAAAACAAACCGGGGAAAACGTTTCACGAAAACTGCTCCTGGTTGAGATTCATAAATCATCGTCTGAGCACGCGGACGAATTGGTTGAGACTTCACTGTACCAGACTGCCCGGGTGAATCAAGTAAGCTGGCAGTTTTGGCAGAACCGGAATCGGGCTTCCGACCTGCTTCACAAATCGCAGTACTGCTGCACTGTCTCCCTCTCATCTGACTCTTCCTGAATAAACTCGTCTTGACTCCGCCGAGCCAACAGAGATAAACGCTAAAACGTGTCGCGCGCGTGACCAGTTTACAGTGCACTGAAACACGCGTCGCTTGTTCCCGTTCTTCACTATAAAACAGCCGCTTTTTTCCAGATATGCACTGCCTGAAAACTCACCCGTTCCGAATGTATGCCTGCGGGTCGCCACACTTCGCAGCCCCTCGCCCCGGCACCACTTCGACATCGCAAAATATCGTCCCGGTATCAACCTGTATCGCCACATCGTTCCCAAAATCCACTTGATGCTCCCACGCCCTTTCCTAAGATTCATCCTCGTACAGGAAATCATATTTCCGATAACCGATTCAAAACGAAACACAAAACCAGCCATATGAGAAACCCCGCATGTCCCGAACATCCAGGCGAAAGTATTATTGAACAGTGACTCACGACACCCAGAACCTGGCATCCAACCCATTCCTTTTTCGTGAAGTTTCGTGTTTTTCGTGGTAGAAAATAAATCAGCCGAGTGTCCGATCGGGTGTCACAGTTGGCTCGTCCGGGTGGCGATGTTGGCTTGTCCAACAGTGACTGTAAAAAGCCCCCATCACCTGAATCACAAAGCATTATAAAAGAAACACACCCGCCCCCGCAGATGAATATCCCGAACCACTGCAGATAAAACAGCGGACTTAGTAAGTTCAACACAATTCACAGTAGAACAGATTAGCCGCAGGGCCTTAGCCCCGGTTGTATTACGAACTTGGCATCAACCGAACCGACCTCTGTATGGTTAATGTCAGAAAATGAACTACCACGAAAATCACGAAACCACACGAAATGAAAAAAAGGGTGAACCCGGACGCACATCCGGAAACGAAGCCACGAGCTCAAGCTTTCGACGACTCTGCACCGTCAGTCCCCGGTTCCTGTCTGCAGGATTTTCAACCGGCGATCACTGGCACTCGAACGACCGCAGTGATCGCCGGCCGACCGATCCTGGCGGCAAAATACCTTCACCTGGGGAACAATCAGCCCTCGCCCCACGAATCCCGCTCATGTGGAACGAGATTCGCATCATGTTGAAGTGAAACTCCGTGAGGCCGCATGGGCGGACCCGTTCACAGAAACTACAGGGGATTTACCGATGACTGATTCCGAAACATATACCAGCGATACAACGCGAACTCTCGCCTATGGATGCCCCCACTGCGGAACGGCTAATACGGTCGATCCCGGCGCGATTGGCGAGCTCGTCACGTGTGTGAATGACAATTGTGGTCAGGTCTTCAAGATTGATGCCCCCGCCGGTCACCTGCTTCGCGACGACGATCCAAAGGCGGTCGAGGCGCGGGACCATCATCGGAATACCTCGGTGTCTCAGGCTGAGCAGGAACTCTGCACCGTGCACCCGGCGATATTCGGGAATCATCCGTTCTCGTTTCTTGGGTGCCTGCTGGTTGTCATTGGGGGTATTGTCGCGGCGGTGATGGGGCGCGACGAGTTGATCCAGTTGTATTCCGGATTGACTCTCGCCTTAGCCGGGGTCTTAATTCTGTCGTATTGGTGGCTTCAGACCCGGTTCCGATCCGTGACCGTGACTTCAAAACGCACACTCTACACTCAGGGCATCTTTTCCAAACAAACGAGCGAAGTGCAGCACGATGACGTTCGCAACATGCAGGTGAATCAGAGTTTCTTCGATCGCCTGGTTGGCGTCGGACACATCGCAATCTCCAGTTCCGGCCAGGATGACATGGAGATCGACGTTCGCGGACTGAAGTCACCGCAGCGGGTGATCGACATCATTCGCGAATATCAGTAGGATTAATCACCCCATCTCCTTAGCCCACGCGCGGACCGCTTTTCTGATCGACTTCTCATCAAAAGCCGCGAAGCCCAGGATCAGCCCGCGGGCCTGTTTCGGTTCCCGGGCATAGATGTGCACCGGATGAAATTCCACACCGGCCCGCTGTGCCGCGTCCATCAGGGCCCGGTCCTGTTGCGCCGTCTTCCCCTGCACGACCAGATGCATGCCCGATTCGGGCAGTTCCAGGTCAAGCTGATCCCCCAGCTCGCTCATCAATGCCTCATACAGACACGTCTGGCGCGTATGGTACAACGATCGCATCTGCCGAATGTGTTTCAGGAACTGACCCGATTCAATAAATCGATGCAGCACCATCTGCATCAATGGCGGCGAGAACCGATCGTTCAACCAGCGGGCGTACGCAAAAGCACCTGCGATCTGTTCAGGCACAATCAGGAATCCCAGCCGAATCGCCGGAAACAACAGCTTGCTGAAAGAACCCATATAAATCGTTCTGCCGCGCTGATCCAGACTGCAAAGTGCCGGATGCGGACGTCCCGTGTACCGAAACTCGCCATTATAGTCATCCTCGATAATCCAGCTCTGCTGCCGTTCTGCTTCCGCCAGCAGTTCCAGCCGCCGATTCAGACTCATCGTCATTGCCATAGGCCACTGTCCGCCCGGCGTCACATACATCAGCTTCGGCGATTTCTTCCGCGCGGGCACCCGCGTCAGGTCGATCCCTTCCCGATCCACGGGCACCGGAGTGATGTTAAACCCCAGCAGTTCCAGCAACTGATTGGCGGGCGCGTTGCCCGGCTCTTCCACCCAGATCTCATCCCGCGGCTCCAGCAGTACCTGCGTCACCAGGTTCAATCCCTGCTGCGCCCCCGACGTGATAATCACCTGCTCCTTACTGCAGGAAACGCCCCGCGAAACACCCATGTACTCAGCAACCGCGGCCCGCAACGGTTCGTACCCCTGCGCATCACACTGTTCCAGATGTCGCATCGACCAGCGGGCCTGTTCATTCGCCAGACGATTCCACGTCGCCCGCGGGAACTCTTTCACCGCAGGCAGATGCGGTCGGAACGGTTCCGCCTGCGAAGCAAATTCCGGCATCCAACTTGCATACTCATCAAGCAGTTTGCCCGATGCCGACAGCGACGCTTTGAAATCATTCTCCTGCGTCTGCGTCCCACTCACATTACCAAACTCAAACGCTTCTGGAGGAAACAGGGAGACCTGCGTTCCCGAACCGGTCTCCGATTCCAGGTAGCCTTCGGAGATCAACTGCTCATAAGCGGTCAGCACCGTATTCCGCGAAATCCCCAGCATCTGCGAAAGCTTGCGACTGGAAGGCACCCGCGATCCCGGCGTTAACAGTCCGCTGGAAATCCCTGCGCGAATCTGATCCTCCAACTGCTGATACTGGCTTACATCCGCCGATTTCTCGATAAAAATCGCTTCAAATTCGAATCGTTCTTTCGCGCGTCGGCTCATGAAAAGTGGCCCCAACTGATTAACCCAAAGTGGTTCTTTAACGGGTCCATCGTACTGGTATAATCAGAGCATCACAAGCAGCTCATTCCTTCATATTCACTGATAAGGAGACAATGAAATGTCCGGAACCCGCGTCAATTATTACAAACACGTCGGCAAAGCCGCCCAGCACCTGATGGCCATCGAAGAACTGCTCGAGCAGACCACGCTCGGCCCGAAACTCCTGGAACTGATCCGTCTGCGCACCTCACAAATCAACGGCTGTTCTTTCTGTGTGAATTACCACACCCAGGTTCTCGGCTTACTGGAAGAGACTCCCGAACGCATCAACCAGGCCGCCGTCTGGGAAGAAGCCCCCTGCTTCACCGCACAGGAAAAAGCCGCCTTTCGCTGGGCCGAAACCCTGACCAAAATCGCCGACACCCGCTACGTCAACGATGACCTGTACCAGGCCACCCTCGACGCCTGGGGTGAAGCCGGCATCAGCGAACTCACACTCGCCGTCGGCATGATCAACACCTGGAATCGTCTCGGCATCGCCTTCCACACCGATCACGGCTTCATCGATCAACTCCTCCGCGCCAAACGCAACGAACTGGCGCATGCTTAAAAGGTGTCACATGCTTAAAAGTTGTCAGGAACCAATTACGGATACCAGCCAAGGAATTCCACTGTGAAATTACAAAGCGTCTCATCGGCTATCTTGATTTTCATCAGCGTCTGCTGCCTTGCTGCATACACTTTTGCAGCAGGGGCAGCAGAACCGATGCCTAACAAAGGGGTCAGGACCAATCCTGTTCGGCACAGTTAATGCTACCTGTAA